>LFCJ01002676.1_pt1 | contig 12863 bp, 12 predicted proteins | sample 643141 | NCBI WGS metagenome assembly LFCJ01 (sample SAMN03766243, study PRJNA286221) | soda lake metagenome | biome: soda lake; feature: Kulunda steppe; material: water; isolation source: sample B1-Br-g2 brine of Lake Bitter-1 | place: Russia: Kulunda steppe | collected 2010-07 | reverse complement strand
TCTCGATCGTGAAGGCTACGACTGGGATCAAATCGAAGACCTCGTCACGGACCGGTCATCGCACGTCAAGAACACAACTCAACGTCTCGTCGAGAAAGCAATCGAGGCGCTTGAACGGCACTACGACGAAGATGATTACGGCCATCCACGCCAGAATCACGAAGACGAGTTCCCACTCCGAATGAATCACGGCGAAGGATACGCCTTAACATTGAGTGATTCCGGTGCGGTGAACTTCCGCATCACCGCTCAGAAACGAACGTTCGTTCGTGGAACACTCCAAGCAAGCCGTGACCAGACAGAGTTGCTTCAGACTGCGTTGACTGATGATGAGTGGCGTGTCGGAACAGCTGAAGTCGTTTCACGCCACGGACGCCATGAACTCCACATCAACGTCACGCACAAAGCTGCGACTGTCCGTTCACAGGATACCAGTACAACGTTCGTTGGTGTTGATGTAAACGAGGATAATGTTTCGCTCGCAGCGATTACTGAAGCGGGTGTGGAAGACTCAATTGTCATTGAGTACTCTGAGATCAAGCAACGGCGTCACGAGTTCTTCACGATTCGGAAGCGAATGCAGTCAGCCGGGCAAACCGCGTTTGAAAACACGATACAGGATCGTGAGAAACGATTTGTCCACGACCGACTCCACCAAGTCTCACGACGCGTAGTGGAGTGGGCCGACCAATTCGAGGATCCGGTGTTCGTCTTTGAAGACCTCAAAGACATGCGCGATTCGATCGATTACGGCACCCGGATGAATCGACGGATGCACTCTCTTCCCTTCGCACAATTACAGGAGTTCGTGACGTACAAAGCCGCATGGAACAGCATCCCATCACTGAAGATTGACCCGGAATACACGTCCCAAGAGTGTGTCGTTTGTGGTCACACGGACCGTTTGAATCGTGTGAAGAAACGGTTCAAGTGTGTTAGTTGCGGGTTCCAAGATCATGCTGATCGGAAAGCGGCTATGTCGATTAGCGCGAAGGGATTACAGAAGTTAGATAGGAATGTGCCTGCTCTCAACAACCTTCCGGTAGTGAGGGTGCGACGGCAGTGCAACGGGGCGAGTGAACCGCCCGACCATGACCCGGTTTCCACCGTTCGAGGCCACCAGACCGATGGTGATTCCGGGAGTGTTAGCAGTTAATCCGTGGGAAGAAGCCTCGGGGCTTGACCCCGAGGCAGTTCACGCGTTCACTTCACCGAGTTAACTCCCACATTAACCCTGTCATGTGGAGTCCAATTCACGCAGCCAGATGGTCTCAATTTGCTGTTCGACGTCAGTTGTGTTGAGGTGTTCGACCCCAGTAAGCAGTTCACGTGCTTGACTCAAATTCTCCCGTGTTCGTTGCACGTTGTTTGTTGTTCCTGCAATCATGGCGTGGAACCGAGCCATGTTAATCTCTAATCGTTCGGCGAGGACGGTTTCGAGGGGAAGTTCGTATTCCTCGCTGAGTTCAGCGGTTGTCTCCAAAATGTGGGTCGGTACTTCTAATTGAGCGATGATCTCCCGTGACGGGAGTTCGACCGTGACAATCTCCGTGTTGTTGGTCTCACCTCCCCACGGAGCGATAACGAACTCACGGCTGTCGCTCTCCTCCATGAACGTTCATAACCGCTGTCTGTTTATAGGGATTTGCCTCAAGAAACCTGTTTGACCAGTATGGCGCGGTGGTTCAGTGTTTGTTTGGTTTGATGCGGAGTTCGATGTTTCCGATGCCGGGGATTGAGAGTGATCGGGGTTCGTTGTTCGATTCTTTGAGTTTCTTGAGGTGTCGCCGGATTCCGAGGGCGGTCACGGTTACGCCGGCGACGAGCGCGGTCATGATGAGTGGGTAGCTGAGGAATAGGAGGAATCCGAAGAAGATTCCGAGGAGTGCGAGTGACCCGCCGATTGTCGGTGGTTTTGTCTGTCGTGGGTATGGTCCGTATGGTGTCGGTGTCATTGGTGTTTCTGTATTATTCCCGGACCGGTAAAAACTTTCAGGTTCCAAACAAGTAATGAGAACTGTTACCACACACCTGCCCTAAACGTGAACTATAACGGTTCTACCCACCATGTAAACACTGCTACATCAACCAGACACATACATAACGAATCAATCATAACGCTCTAAGATCACCGTTTGGAAACGATTACGTTCTCACCATCTTCACAGAGATCCGAGACGGCCTCGGTGTGAACATACGAGAAATACTCTCGGAACTCACGCCCACACACCCGGCACGAACCGTACCGGTACGCTCCCCAGGATATTTCTTCCCACTCGTTACGATACTCAACATGCCTAACGCAGTCTTGCGGTTCTTCGTGTTCAGACATTTCATGACGAATACTTGCAGTGAACAGACCGTCTGCAACTCAACACATGGGACGTCTGCCAGTCGGCGCGCAGTTTAGTCGGCGCGCCGACCTTTCCCATCAGGAAACTCAACAATCAGACTGGGTTCGTCGATAACAACCGGTAACTCTGCGGTAGCTGCTTTCACGACACCCGGATCGTGCGTCACTGTACTCCCATGCAACTCGCAATACTCAAAGAACGTTTCCACCGTGAGGAGCGTTGGTGACTCCTCAGAACCCAATTCACGACGATAATACGGGAGTAGTGATTCATCCACAATCCGGTAATCTGCACCCGATTCCGATGTAGTAATGTTCCCACCGTGTTCAACGACGTACTCGGCAATCACGTCACGAGTCTCATCCGGGATCCCGAGATCAATCCGGACATCCCGATCGTAAATCAAGAACTCTTGTTCATCACGTACGACCGCGTCCGTATCGTACTGGTGTTTAATCCGAGCCATTTCACCAAATGCGAGGAACGCAACAATCACCGCAAGGATCACGTACCCGACGCTAATAACGAACGCGCTACCAACAGCCACGAGAACACCGATAACAATGGTGATACGCGTAGCAATCCGGGTGCTTTTCTCATATTCGAACCGACGAGTGAGGAACGATCGGAGGATACGTCCACCATCAAGAGGCAAGGCAGGTGTGAGATTCAACAGAAGCATTGCAGTGTTGAACAACCCGAGGAGAAGGAATAACCAGTACAGAACGCCGAAGTCAAGCATGAAGAAAACAAGGCTGATAGCGAGGTAAATCGGTATCAGGATTGCAGTAACTGCTGGTCCGGCGACAGCAATCATGAGTTCTTTCTCAGGGTGTGGCGGGATAGTGCTAATCCGTGCAACACCACCAGCAATCCATAACCGAATTGATTCCACCGAAATCCCGTGGTGTTCAGCTGCAAATCCGTGCCCGAACTCATGCAGGACAACACTCCCGTAGACACCGATGATCAGTGCTGCTGCGAACAGTATCATACCAGGCGTTGACTCTGGGAAGACCGGTGTAACCGTGAACGGGAACACGGTATCGAGGATCATCAGATACCGGTCATACGATTCCGGAGTGCTGAACGTTGTCAGGAATAGTAAACCAATCACGCACCAACCCCAAGTAATCTCGAAGTCAGTGTTATGGATCTTACCGAGTTTGAATTCTTTTGTGAACATGGTTGGGAGCGGCCCGAAGAGTTGCATCTACACGGTGTGTCCGTGTGGACTCTGGGCCGTGTACTTACCTACCGCGGTCACTGTCCCTTACTCGCCGCGGTAGTAAGTTTGTTTGGCTGAACTTCAGTCTGAACTTGTGAAGTCGGTCAGTTCAGAATCGGTTGTTCGAGTGGTTGCCAGATTCCATTTATTCCGTGTATCTGCTGGCAATGGGACATCAGGGACAGTCGGGCACCAGTGTAGCAAATACCTCACGTAGTGATCTGGGATCCCGCTGATGACCGCGGATTCAGGCCAATCAGTCGGGAGGCGTTTTGCAATGGCTAATCTTTCTTTCCGGTTTGCTTGGTCAGATCGGTTCCGGCAACCCCCAATCGGGATTGGAGCGCGTTCACGACCAGTACTGTTTTCGCGGTGATGAGGCACGTCAAACGTCGTTTCGAACCAGCGTTCCTGATGGAATGGGAGGCCGAAGGCTTTCCCGTTCAATTTAACCGGCTCACGGAGATCTTCGCACGTTACAACGTTTTCAATGATGTACGCTTTTCCATGGCGTTCGCACACGTCTCTGACGTTCAGTTCAGGGATTGTTGGGTAATGGTCAGTCGGGTCATCGTATGCGGATTTCGAGAGTTTCGAGTATGCTTGGCAGGGCGGTGACGCCCAGACAAGGTCAGCTGTGAGTGGGAGGTCGAGTGTGGAGGCGTCCGCTTGTATGAACTCTCCGGGGTACTCTGCTTCGTAATCGTTGATGTCAACGCCGATGTAATCCCACCCGAGTTGTTCGAGTGCTCGACCGACACCACCGCGTCCGCAGTAGAGATCAAGGACGACTGGTTTCTCGCTGGTTTTGGTACGGTTTCCATTTCGTGTCATGGTTGGATTGCAGCACAGTTCTGTGTGCTGCACCCGGCACCCGGGCACACAGGGTGGTCTTGGGGAGGTGATGGTGTGCACGAACTCTCTGTGGAACACGGGTGTGTGCACCACCATGACAACGTGATGCTCTTCGTTTTCACCGGAAGCCCGGTGTGTCGGGAGAACGGTGCTGTGTTGTTGCTGCTGTCCCTGATCACTCTTCGTTGGACATGAGTTCTTCACCGCAATTTTCACAGGTCACGGATTCAATTTCCATGTGTGTTGTAGTGAACGTGACGGGCTCTTCGTTTTCATCAACGGTAACGCGTTCCCATTGCGTTGTTTTCTGTGTGAGAATGGGATTGTCGCAGTTGCTACAGCCGTAAGCGTTGGTGTTTTGAGTCATTGGTAGTGTTTTGACGTCCGTGTTGCGTATCTGGTGTTTGGACGCCGTATACTCGGTATTTGCAGCGAACCACTATGGTCAGTGTAAATGGTAGGGTTCGAACGAGAAGGGTTCGAACGCGGGTTACAGAGTTTATACTACTTGTTTTCGTGGTGGTGAGCAAACGGTTTTTCCATCTCGGTTCGGATTCCTGCACCGTGTTTTGGTTGGCGGATGAATTCTTCGTACGGGGTATCAGAGAGTGTTCTCAATGTGGCCCGTTTCTGTAATGCACGTTTGATCTCCTCGGTGTATGGAGAGATGGTGTATTCTGATTCAGGAAGGAATTCAGTGGGGAATGGAAGGACTTGTGCGATCGGGGCAGGCGGTTTGATATTGAACGGTGTGTCCGTATGGAGTGACAGTCGAATTTCAACCGGTTCGGTTGTCTCAGTGTATACTTGCGGGATGACCGGGCTCTTCGGGTTGTACACGGGTCCTTGGACAAGGAGGATGAATCCTTCATCGATATGGACGTGCCATCCCGTTTCAATTTCACACGCATACGTGGTCTTTTCTTCCGAACCGGTATCGTGGGGTGTGATGCTTGCTGATTCACCGGTCAGTGCGAGATTTGCGTTGTCTGTGGTGTCTCTATATTCTATTGCGAAACTGTGTAACGGGTATAGATACCACCCGTGGGTGAGGGCGTCAAAGACTCGCGGGTCTTTTTGACCTGTTTCTGCAAATGGTTGTGGGACGATTCCTTTTCTTGCTAATTTTGTGAGTGTCTCTGCAGTTGAGGATGGTTTTGGTGGGTTTTCCCCGGATTCGTGCAGGAACTCGACCGGTGAGTTGTTTTGTGTCATTGGTCCGTTCAACGATTGATAACGGCGTATTTGAGAAGGGATTCTCGGTGAATAGGGATTGCTTGTGTGATTGGTGTTCCACGTTCAAGAATAACGTCATCGGTTCGTTTTGTGAATCGTCCTGGGATGTTTACTTCCCCGGAGTGCCAGTCAGCATCAACAATGCCTGAGAAGGATTTATGATGCTGTTGGAAGTGGTTGAGCGGTTGAATGTACAGGTTCGAGTAGCCGTGGGGGAGAACAACACTCCATTCAGAGAAAATGTTCAGCATTTCAAGCGGTGCGAAGGGATGTTTTTCACCGGCTTTCCGTGGATCATGCTGGTGGGAGTTGTCTTTTGCGATTGATTCCGCGATTAGTGCTGCGTCAGTATCATCTGGTCTAACGATACGCATTTCCCGGTCAAGCTCGATGATGTGCCCAAGGCGCATCGCGTCCGCGATTTGATTCGTTATCGTATTTGGCGAGTATTCGCTTGTGTTTGAGAGGACGTTTTGAATTGCGGTGATGTATCCGTTCGGGATGTGTTCGCTTGCAGGTTTCGGGTCAGGTGTTGCGGTATCGTACTTCTCGTGACAGTAAAAAACATACGAGGTGTCATCAGGGATGAACGGGCGGTTGTCTTCAGCGAATGCATCTGCGTCCGCGTTCTGTATCTTGGGGTGTGGTTCGTCGTTACCTGACTGGTTCACGTGTTTTTGCGGGAGTTCGGCTGTGTCAGTAACGGTTTTCGCGCTGGGTTTCGGTGTCCACATCTCTTCACGGTATGCGCTTGTCCGTGAATCGTTCAACCGTCGCATAGCGGTTTTTAATTTCCCGAACCGAGACGTTTCATTATACGTTTCAATAACGGGTGAGAGAAGCGCATCACAGTCTATGGGGAGGATTGTAGCAATCGGGTCACCACGTTCAATTGTAACAGGGGTTTCTGCTTCCGGTATGTGAATCGGGAGGTGAATTGGTGTTGTTTCTCTGGTTTCCTCAGTTGATTCCCGGGTTGCCGTTTTTGCTGTTTCAATAAGGAGGCTATGCGGTGTAAACCGGTTTTCTGATCGGTTCAATAAGGGCGTGATGAGTGTTGAGTAGTTGTCTGGTGTTGTAATTGACCATGAGGTGTTCAGGACAATGTTTGGAAGACGGAACGTTGAATTCGTTTTGAACTCTCGTTGGGCTGGTGCAAGGGAATCCACTACGTGTTCATCACTTGTTTTTGCTGGGGTAGTAATTTCTATGTCAGCAAACTCTTCTGTTCCGGGGTTTGTAGTCTTAATCGTGAGTGCAACAGGTGACCGGAGCAACCACCCTGTTTTCAATGCATCACTGAATGGCATGCACATTTTCACAGACGTGTTTTTGTGATGCGATTCTAATTCGTCGACAGTACTTGGAAGATACTGGTACCACGCTGGGAGGTTTTCAGCTGCGCTGACTGGTGCAGGTGGCGTGTCGATAGGGCCAGTTGCTGTGAACGTGACGTGATTCACGGGGTTGGTAGGGTTATTTTCGTTCATGTGGTATTCTGAGGTAGTTCGTTGATCGTGGCGTTAACATCGAAGTCTTGGTTTCTGACGGGGTAGAGTTGTATGAGTGGTGTTCCGGCGTTGATACGCATTTGTTTTTTCAGTGGGATGAACGGGACTGTTAACTGTGTGACGTACCCGTTCGTATCAACACACCCGGGAATGACAGTGAATCGATCGTCAGAGATGGTCGTCGGTGCGGTGTAAAATAGTGAGTATTCTTCAGGAACGTCAATCACCCATGGCATATCGATTTCTTCAACATGATTGTGTGTTTCTAACTGGTGCTTTTCACTATATGATCGTGTGATTCCATCGTATGATTTCCCAGGGACCGTTCCTGGTCGTCCATCTTCTCTTGGTGTGATCAGGATATCAATCGGGAAGGGAATCACCCACCCTGTTCTACGTGCAGTGGTTGCTTCAGGTGTCCATCCTGGTGGGGATTGCGGTTTTGACCGGGTTGTCTCACGCATAATATTTGAAAGGTTTGAATCTTCGTACTCACGTGCAGGTCGAGGCTCAGCAAACCGGCCGCGTTCTTGTTCACGGCAGTAAAACCCGAGGCGGGATCCGGACGCAACAGGCTCAATTTCATCATGCTCGATTTGCTTGATGAATTCCTGTATCTTCATACACTGAGGAAATACACGCGAGGTAAAAACAGTTTGTGAACTACGGTTTCTCTGAGGCACCAATTTGTTCAACTGTACTATCACTACAGGAATGATCACTCAAGTGGTTAACCGTGACTGGGCGCGAATCACGATCGAAGCGTGTGTCAGCGTCTACTGACTCTTCAACTTGATACAGTGACACCCCAACTAATTCCGAGTCATTTGAATCATCCCATGACTCACACATGTGAGCAGCGTACTCAGATTGTAACATTGAACTCACATCAGACTCGGGGTCAGCAATTTGGTTCATGTAGAACCGTTCCCGATACGAGTTTTCGTACTGCTCATGCAGTGAACTCTCACTATACGGCCTATCGAACGTTAACGCTCGATCGTTGTATGCGTCAACTAATTCACCGTCAGTTGTTTCACCGGCAACAACGTAGTACTTGTCAGTGTACGGCGGGTCTGCTGCGTAGAAACTCCATGGAGGTTGGTGCAAGCCGAATACGTGCATAGCATCATTCACAGAATCAACACCACCATGTTCTGTATTAACTACGCCTGCCGACCCAGCAATCGTGATTCCAATCAATGCAATCACAGCAATGCAGAATAATACTCCAAGCGCCTGCTTTGTTTTCTTCCGGGCGGCGTACTGTCGATGGGGTGCCGGTTCAACCCGTTCAATAACCCGAGCGGTTCGTACTCCGGTATTCGTTATAATGTTATGAGCTCGACGAGCAGGTTGTGCACGGTGAAGGAATGCAGCTGCGTCGTTCCATACTCCGGGTTGAATGAATAATATCACACCGAGCATCGACGCGTACGGGAACGCACCGATTCGAAGCGTTATCGCCATTGAAAGGTGTGCACCGAATAATGCTGCAGTAAGGAGTGCCCGTGGATACCCACGAAGGAAGAATAACAGTGGGGATATCAGCATTAACACTAACCATGCGAACGACGCAATCTCAAGCGGGAGTGTGTAAGTGTTGAACAGAGTAACGTGTTCGAACGTGATGTGGTCAAGGGTAAGCAGCACTGGGAGGACGTCACCGGACCACGAGTAGTCCGGTTGCAATTTGAAATACGCGTTCGAGAGGTACATGTTGACCATTTGGAAAAGGATCAACATCGCCCAAATCGAGGTCACTGATTCGTTTGGTGATCGGATTCGAAGGTTAGCATCGATACTCCATCGTTCACCGAGAGGGAGGAATATCGCCCAGAGTAACAGGAGATGGAACAACAGATCCGCGTAACTTAGAACGAACGGGTTTCGAGCATCAATTGCGCAGACGAGAAGGAATGCGATCACTGTCACTACACGAGTTTTGTACCCAGCGATAAGGAGCACCCCCGCGACGAGAGATGCTATGAATAACGCTGCAGTAAGTGCAGGGTGCGTGGTGAACTCCCAAATCGGGAACGCTGCTGTTGGGTAATTGTAGATAACGGGGGCAACAACATCGTACGGGACTGGCCCGTTATCAGTATAGAAATACGTGAAATTGCGGAGTCGGAGTAGCGTATCGACAATGAGGAGAACGCCGAGGCCCATACGAAGGACCGCCAGCGCCCGCGTGTCAATACGACTGTCTTCAAGGAGGAACATGTAGTGTGTTTGATGTTGTTAATCGGTTCGGTAGCCGAGTGCTGTTAATTTCTCTTCCAAGTTTGATTTCTTGTTTTCATGGTGACCTGCCGATTTTGTTGAAGTTGTTTTATTGTCGTGTTGGTTCCATGCGAAGGTCTCAGAAGCACCGACTTCAATTGGGTCGGGGAGACAGGTATCCCATGTGGTGTGGAACGGGACGACCGTTGTTCGGTTATGATGGAGTTCCCCGTGTCCGAATGGCGGGGTCAACAGTTCACCATGGTCTGCAGTGGTGATTGTTTTTTGCTCTGTGAAAACTGGGTGTTTGACGTTTTCCCAGATGTAATCAAGGTTCTTGAGATAGGCTAACTGGTAGTATTCTTCCGAGATATACCCATTTTCGATGAGGTGAGCTAACCGTGATCCGTTTTCAGGGTCAGAAATCGGTATTGTTGATTGATCGGTTAACGATGTACTTACATCGAGTTTAACATCACCAATGAACGGGTTATGGGGTTGGATGTAGTGGACAACGATCGGCGGATCGTGTTGTTCAACAAGTGCAGTCAGGTCATGTGGTTTCACAATGTGCAAGGAGGAGTCAATGAATTCCTCAGTGCTGTGAGCAGGAACGTGTTCGGCAACGTGGTTGTCGATATTTGAATTGAATCCCATTTTTGGGAGATTGCCGGTATGTGGGTTTGCGCTGATGTATGTTACGTCGCTCCAATCGTATTCGTCATTGCACCAGAGATTTTTGATCCATTCAGTTGTGTGTTTGCATGGTGATTCCACGGGTTCAACTGGTGCGCAACGTTCATTGAAAGCATCCCAACGGCACGCATCGAACACGCGGAGGATATCCCAGTCGATTACATCAAGGAGATCGAACAGCGAGGGAAGGTCTTCGCTGTCGTGCGGGTATTCCTCCTCCGAGTAGTACATACGAGTTTAGAAGGAATAGTTCCGTATAAATAATTGGTTGACAGTGGTGAGTTCAATACTCGTGAAGGGTTTCCCCAGTGTCGGCATCGGTGACGTGTAGTATTCCGGTGTCTACTACGATTCCGATTTGAAGAGGGCGATCGCACTGTTTGCAATGCCCTGTGAGAGTGATCGAGTGGGTTTCTGCGATGTCAATCGTTACTTCTGTGTCGTTGTAACTGATCTCACCGTCGCAATAATGCGTTTCTTCTGGTTGGTACGTCTTTGCGGGTTCGGTTTCGTTTTCTTTGGTCATATTGGTCATAGTTCAGTACCGGTGGAGTCATTATCTCTCTCATTTCGCTTTTCGAACGCGGACTACGTGAAGGGTTTCTCGAAGTGATGGTGCGGAACCGTCTTTGTGGTGTACACCTCAATGGGGGCATTGAATGCAAAGCGCGTCGTTGAAGTAGGAAGCCCCGAGGATTGACTTCGCGGGTACGTTCACCGGGTGTAGGTAACGGGTTCGGTCCGGGTCCGATACTGGTGTAGTTGGGATCTGTTTCCATGGTTTTCTCAAAATGAGGTGGTTGTCAGTCTGCGACTGACGCGGGTTCAAACCCCACTTCACCATCTTTGGTTTTCTCGGGAATTGGCTCGTGTCGAGTATCCGGCCCGTACGTCTCCCAGGTATGGTACGCTGCGATCGCAACCCACTCTTCCAACATTCCCGAGTCCGTTACGTCCTCGACTTCACCTTGAATCTTGGAGAGGTGCTGTGCGGAGTTCGGCACTTCAGAATTGGTCACAGAGTCTGGGTTCACCGGGTTCTCGGTGTAACTGGTTGCTGGCCAGACACGCGTGAATTCCTCGTTCTCACATGATCGGTTCAACGTTTTTGATCGAACAGATGCGTCCATAACCTCGATAACGACATCTTCACTATCAGTGTCTGCATCAACCGGGAGGAATCCAAGCGGTTCATATTCACTCTGCCCATCAACCGTTTCTTCACGGTACGCAAACTCATGCACGTCGCCATCTGCGTCGACGCGCTCCCACTCAAGATTCGCTGTTTCCTCGTGAATCGTTAGAACGGCTTCCCACGGTTTCCCATTAGTCTCACCAGAAATCGTTTCTGACACCGGGAACGGGTCAGCGTCAACTTCATCAACGAGATCGTTCGGAGAGATCGTAATCGTTGTCTCCTCGGTGATTTCACCGTTGTATTCGTATTCTTCCATCGCTCTCACGATGACGGTGTACTCACGATTATCGTCGTTTTGATTTTCGTCAAGAACCCGTTCACCATCACCGTCCACGGTAAGCGCAACATCCCACGCTTCTGGGCCGTGACGCCCGGTCAACGCGTGTGGAAGAACGGTCTCCACTGTCCACGTATGTGGGCACGAATACGTATTCCGGTATTCACCGACGTTTGAAGACGTCGTTAGATACCCGTGTTCAAACCCATCATCACGTTCACGGCACGCATCGCACTCATGGACTTTTGTGAGGCCAACGTGTCCTTCTCCGAGCCCGTTAAGGTATTCTCGGAACTCATCTGCCATGTCAAGCGTCAGGTCGTGTTGACTGTAAGAATTCCCGTTAATCGTCACGTCGTTATCGAAGGGAAGCGTTGGAACGGAGACATCCGGGAGCTCAGAATCTGCTGGCCGGTCAAGCGTTTCATCGGGTGTTCCTGATGCGAACGAATCAAACGTTTGTTGACTCGCATCCGCACTTGAGGTATCCGGAATCGCATTCACAAGCTCGGTGAACTGATCGTATTCCGGCGGTAGGGAAAGACCGTCCGGGATTTGCCACGGTTTGATGTCATCATACCTCTTCGGGATCATCACACCGAATAGTCGGGTTTGACCACCACACTCGATGAACGCGTTCCGGTACGCATCTAACTGATCATCCGGGACAATCGTGCTGTGACCCAGGATATGCTTGTTGAGCCCACGTTCAAATTTCGAAAGAACCGTGTCAAGGAACGCATCGTGTGCATCTTCAATGGATAACGTTCCGTCAGTAACGAGATTGTCCAACTGGGTTTTCACTCCTCGGATGAACCCGGTCATGTTAGCGAGTCCGATTGGTTCGCCGTCAAGGTATCGTGGGTCGAAGAGTAGATTCCCGATGTATTCGTCGTTGAAGGCGATGTGTTCAATCGAGTACCCGGAAACGGTGAAATCCTGTTCAACTACGTACAGGGATTCGATGGCGCGATCAGTTGCTTCCTCAACGACGGCTTCGATCGTGATGTTCGTTCGTTGGGGTTCTGGTTCAACGCATTTATCGTCTTGTCGTTCGGTTGCTCGTCCGGCAACCTCTAGGTCTTGCTTGTCAGCTGCCTCGGTGAGTGTTTGCGTGAGAGATGTGAGGAAATCTGGCTCAAGGTCGTTCGGCCCGCCAAGCGGGTGGTTCTCGTCAATCCGGGAACACAGTTCTAAGTTGTGTGCTCCCCAGTGCGTGTAGTGAAGGTTGAATGTCCCGTTGCGTTGTTCGTACGCGACGAATGCTCGGTGTCCCATGAGT
>LFCJ01002675.1_pt1 | contig 12865 bp, 16 predicted proteins | sample 643141 | NCBI WGS metagenome assembly LFCJ01 (sample SAMN03766243, study PRJNA286221) | soda lake metagenome | biome: soda lake; feature: Kulunda steppe; material: water; isolation source: sample B1-Br-g2 brine of Lake Bitter-1 | place: Russia: Kulunda steppe | collected 2010-07 | reverse complement strand
TAGCCATATAGCCATATAGCCATATAGCGCTATATGGCTCCTCAGTCTGGTAGGTGCTTGAGCGAAGCTTTGCCAATGTCTGCTGCCATTTGTTTGGTTTTCCAAGTAAAATGGACTGACGCTGATGCCAACAGGGCCCAAAGTTGATAGCTTAGCAAGGGTTGTTTTAAGCTCCGGATAGTCGAGCAGGCGGCGGGGCACCTGAGATGGAAAATCGGTTATCCACCCTCGCAACCTGTGGGTTCGGGGTTCAAACCTCACTGGAGGCCACAAACGGCTAAGCTGCCCTCGTTCGGCGGATACAGCCTTGAAACCTTACCTTAGCAAGGGTTGCTGTTGTGTAGCTGCGACTACTGAACAAGCTTTAAAAATGAAAACCCAAGAAAAGGAAAAAACAAAAACGACTAAGCAGACGAAAACAGGCTGCGCGAATTTAGGAAAGGTTCTTTAACAAGCAGGGTCTCATCAAAGAGCCCTCAGAACCTAGCTGAAACAAAGCAAACAGAGAGCCAGATACAGCGCTGCTGATGAGGCTCTTTCACCCATGCGCGCTCAATGCCTCCTCCTGCTCCTCTCCACAGCTGTGCCACCAGAAATTATCTCCCCAGGTGTCCCCAATAGCCGAAGTGCATGTCTGGCGTTTATGATTTTGGATAAGTTAAGGTCAGGTTGTGAACCTCCTTTACTGTTTTTTCCAACAGTCGAACTACTTGACTGAGGCCTTATTCTTGTCACCCTGTAACCTTGCTAGGTCAGGTTACAAAGCTGCACCTTCTGAACGAGGGCAGCCTAGCGTAACCTAAACAGGCCAGCAATCAAGACCATCATAATTCAAGCAAGGAGATGTTTTGACATCTACGCACAGCAATCCAGGCACTTGTGCACAAACAAGGCCAGGCCTTTGGTGTGTGCTTGGCAAACAAAGCCTCTATGCTTGTTTGGGTCGCTAGAGAGGGTGTGGCAGAGGTGATGCTGCTTGATGCGCAAGTCTGCCAAGTCTGCATCCGGGCAGTCCCGTACATGCTCTTATCTTGCACACAGTGCCAGTTGCATTTGTGCAGATTCTGAGCTCGGAAGAAAGTCTGTGCTGTTGTTGCCGGAGCAGCTCGACATTCAGGTTGTGACCAGAGAGTCTGCGTTTGTAGAGAGCATGTGAAAGATTGTAAGGGATGTTTTGTTGTAGGCAAGAAGGAAGAGTCGGTTTGGTTGCGTGTTTTTGATCATCCTACCAGCTGGTCTGACTTCTCAAGGGCACTTCAAAATGGGTGTGATATATCCTCATAAATCTGATGGAAACATGCGCATCATGTGGATGAATCTGGTCCAGATCTCTCCATTCTCAAATGGTTTGTTCACGCAGCAACGATTCAGAGTCACTCATAATGATTTTGGAACGGCTCATGGTAGCAGATATGTTCACATCAGCTCCAAATATTTTGCAAAGAGCAAACAAGACCTTGAATGTTCAAATTCCTTTTCGGTGCGCCAGCAGTAAATCAGCCTCATTGATCTTGTTCAGCAAGGCACTGTTAGTTGTCAACAGGCTGTTCCAAGAGCGAGCAACACAGCAAAACAGCAGAAATGCAGGGGCATCTGGCCTGTATCCCTCAGTAGGCAATGTGCATTTGTGCTTCATTTCACACCCAACAGCTTCTATAGAAAGCATATGTGATGTATGTGGGCTCATGTTTAATTGGAAGATTTGAACGTGAGAATATTTGTTGCCCAAACTTGACATCCATGTAGGCCTGCAGAAAGTGCAGACTTGAAAAATCAGGAGCATGGCACGCTTCCTGTTCTTAATACCCAACTCTGAGCAAATCCTCCATACTCTGGCTAAGGCGCCAGCAAAATTGCGTGCCATCTGCTTCAAGGCATCTGTCATCCTCCCAATTTTAAAAGAAGTGCTCGGGTGAATTGCCTCTTGTTCTAAGCTTAGAAATACTCAGAACAGTGCATGCGTGAGATGATTCCCAAAAAGGCAGCCCCAGGGATTGTCTTCCCTTACACACTTGTGTAAAGGTTTACAAAGTACAAAGGAAGAGGTGTGTATCTAGTGCAAGCACAAGACACTCCTCTGCTATCTGAAGAGAGGATATGAGGGCTTTATGAGCCTCACTTTTGAGGGGTTGATGGCTCCTGGGCCACACTTGGCCTGTGACTTTATCCTAAGTCCAAGGACAAAAAGATCGTGTTGATAATTCATGGTAGGCATGCTATTATTCCATACTAACTATTCAAATAAGTTGTTAGAGCCACACGGGGACACGATAGCTCTCTGGAGGATGGGCACCTTGCTTGCCCGAAGAGGACAGGCATCCAGCTGCATTAATGCAGTCAAAACCAGTCCAACCAGAGGTATCAGCTACACCAGACCTGTGGAAGGAGAATTCACTAGTGTGCAGGCATTGACAATACTAAATCAGGCCAAGGTCATCGTTTCCTTACCGATTGAAAGTACAGGCTGGCAGGTGCCGTCCCTTTGTCAAAGTCCGAGGTCGGCAGCCACCATCTTCTTGGCAATGGGCTACACCAAGGACGCAATTGCACAAGTGCAGCAGTCAATCCAACACCAGGCCAAATACAAGTTGGATGAATGCTGGAGGCATGCGCTGCCAAGGCAATCTACACTCGTTGGCTGTGCCAAAAACCATGCATTAAGCATGCCCATCATAGACAAGGCCAGACTGGGGCTCTAGCCTCCGTTAATTGCTGAAACAATGTTCTCAAGCGCCCAGACAAGACCTTGAAAAGCAGATATGAGAAATACAGCTTTTTGCGCCCCCCACAACTCACATGGTAGGATGTCTCATTTTTCTTAAACGCCTCCACAGCCAACTCTCGACCCATTTTACTTTTGAATAACGCTCGAAAAAGCGGCCTGCATGCATGTTGTGTAGACCCTGATCAACTAAAAAGATGTGCTTTTTCTTCACACATACATGTTACAGCATAAACACACATTCCCATGCTTCAAACATAGTTCAACATAGCTTTGCGAGCACGTGCACACAAACATACAAGCACCCACACATCCATTCACATCAACACACACATTCACACACAGGCACTCACCGCAAGTACTTCATGCGCCCTTGCGTGGCCAGCATGTCCAATACATGAGGCAGCACTGTTTGATCCTCAGCTGCCAGCGCCAGTTTGAAGAAGGCGGACCTATGTGCCATGCATGTGCAAGCAGGAGGGCACACATTACTAGTGTTTAGGGAGCGCGTGCCAGCTGAAATGACTTATTCTTTGACTCACTCTTGACTTATTGTTGAATAAACCTTGGCTTACTCTTATCATTGAATAAACCTTACTCTTATCATTGGGGAATATACACAAGCAGAAGGTGAATACGCTAAATACAATTTCATCCTCAGCCTCCGCCCTCAGCATGCACAAGCTGAGGGTGGCCACGGAGCACACAAAAGCTGCAAGGAGAAGTGAAGGGCTTTGAATTGCGCCTTGCAATGTGCAAAGCGCGACAAAGCTAAGCAATTTGATAAGCAAGAAAGGCTCGTAAGTATGCTCAGGGCAATAGGCAAAGACAAAGGTGCAAAATGTGCATAGGAGTGGAGCTTTTAAGTAGAGCCAGTTTTCAGACTGATGCCAGTGCTAAGCGCATTCCGGCTTGTGCTGCACCATATTTGACCAGGTTATCTTAATCTTCTTGCGCACGGCCATACACCAAGGAGGGTCTCGGGATGAATAGCATATCAGAAGCTGCAGACGCCAAGTATGGGTTGGCATGTAACAGGCACACAGCACTGTGCGTGACGCAGCAAAAGGTGCGCAGTACGGATTGCAGTGCAGGTGCGAGGGAATAAATCTGATAACCCAGGCTGCAGCGCCATTTGCAGCCAAGGTGCAAAGCCACCTCAGAGAGGGTAGTCAGGGAGCCTGTTCTTTAAAACAAAGTATAGACCCCACAAATGCCACAAAAGGTCCATTTCCCGGCATCAAAAGAAGCTCAGGGTAGATGTGGGCAGCTTTGAGCAGCTCAGTCTAGAGTCCACATGGCTCGCAACCCAAGCAAGCAAGGCCTCTTCCTTTCGCCCAGCTCACCTGATCTCAGCATTCTTTGTATCCAGCAGGCCATACAATTCGACAAGCCTTCTGGTGTTGTCAGCATGCATGGGCTGCAAAGATCTGGAAGTGAACATGCGTACACGCCATTTGAATGGTGCGTATGCCTTGCGATAGGTGCGCTTATTTCGTATACTCCACACAGTCGGACTCGCATTCACTCATGTCTCCAGGATGCAGCATCTTTGAATGACCTTGTGGTGCCAGGCAATTGTTTTGTACTGTGGCTTGTTAGAGCCATTCAAGATCGGTGGCGCCAGTGTGCACCTGTGTGTGTGCCTGTGTATGCCTGTGTGCACCTGTCCGCACCCCGCCCCTATTGCGCCCGCCCTTGTCACCAGAGTGCCAACACAGACAACCACAGGTACCGAATCGCAGCGTGGGCCGCGGGGAGAGGAGCGGTGCGGTACTCGGGGGTCCGGAGCACTCTGCCCCGAGGTGCACCATTCGCCTAGCCGCGACGCCTCCCCGACGCGCGGGAGCTGCTGTCCCCCGCCGCCAACATTGCCTTATGACTAAGGTTGGGCAGGGGTCTCGCCAAGACTCGCCGCTGACGAGACTCGGCGAGACTCGCCAAGTCTCTTTGGGGGATGGGGGGGACCCTCGTCACTGACGAGTGTCACTTATTTGACTGGTAAACGCCGAATTGTGCAAAATTTTGCCATAAAACCCTCACATTCTCTCAAACCATTACTAGTATTTTGATAAGAATTTGCCATGAGAGATGAGGTAGTGTGGAACGATGAGGAGCGTGATGAGCTTGGACATGACTGACAGGGTAATGGGCAACCAATTCTTCCAGGGAGCTAGCACCTGCCAATGTGTCTTCATACATGTGAAGAATGGAAGGAGAAAGGGAAGGAAAGCACTTGTCAGCAGCAGGTACTTCAGACCCCACCATTCAGTGCATCAACTTCTTGCACCTGTGGGCTTCAAAGCATGGCTTACCCACCCTTGCCACAGTGCAGCTGCTGTGCATGCTCCCGCAGCTTGTGTCTGCGAGCGCAACTGGTCAGTTTGGGGCCAGATGTGCACCAAGCACTGCTCAAGGCTTGCTTTTACGCGCGCGCGGAAGCTGATTCATATCTGCTGCAACACAAGGACTTATCTTTGGGCGACCTGGAGTCAAGTCTGTAGCTCCATGTCAAACAAGATGAAAATATTGCTAAGGATCAAGCAGCTAGGTTGATAAGGGTGGAATTGAGGGGGGTGGAACTAAGGGGGGAGAGGACGGAATAGCCTGTGACTCATCCCGGCCTCTGGAATGCCCGAGCCTTTTGAAATGATTTGTTTTGATCATGTTGAAGTTCCATGAAAATTCTCAGGACCAAAGGACCTGCCTGTGAAAAGCAATTTCTGACGACAATCTCCCATCTAGGCCCTACCATCTACAACGAGTCTCGCCAAGTCTCGGCGAGTCTCTTTGGAAGACTGGACCACTTTATCCCCCCATCCTTATTATGACACGCTGCCGTGTTTTTACATTTATTTGGCCATATCATAATTGTGCAAATCACCTGTGCCAAATGGCCAGATGGCCAAACAGCTCTGACAAGCCACAGTACAAAACACTTGCTTCACAGCACTTGCAAAGACCCACAACTTGGGTCATACCAGCTCAAAGAAGTGAGTCAAGGCCTGTATTTGCAAAGGTCTGCCTTCTAAATCCATCCCTCTTGGATGCTCATGCATGCCCGCAAGAGTACACCATGCACAGCGCATGCTTCTGACTTGCCCGCACGCATCTCTGCCACAAGCTGCACCCAGCACGAGAATCACCTGTACTGGCCCAGCTTCTCCAGGAATGCCACCATCTGGTCACTGCTCCATCCCTCCACATCCTTCTTGGACACTCCAGCAGGCGCGCCTGCGAGCACGCGCATGCACACCCCGCGTGCCTTGCCTCCGCACCCTCTGTGCCTCCGCACACTGCGTGCCTTACCTCTGCACCCAACACTCAAGGCACCCTCGCTCCACTGCCATTCAAAAAAGCAACCTATCAAAGGCCAAAGAAGCAAACTCATCACAGGCCAAATAAGCAACCTATCACAGGCCAAAGAGGCAACCCCATCACAGGCCAAAGAAGCAACCTCATCACAGGCCAAAGAAGCAACCTCATCACAGGCCAAAGAGGCAACCTATCACAGGCCAAAGAGGCAACCTCATCACAGGCCAAAGAAGCGACCTATCACAGGCCAAAGAAGCAACCTATCACAGGCCAAAGGACCATGAAACAGGCGGGATCCCCAGGCCATCGGTGTGAGAGTTGTACAGTCAACTGTAATGCTCGCAACAGAGGCTTTAGAAGGGCTGACACATGCCATTACAGCCCAGGTTTCAGCCGGACAGTGTAGTCTGCACTGGAGGCTTGCAGCTGCTTTCTTGTGTGATGGGCAGCCCATCTGCAGCCCAAGCGGGGCCTGATGCTTGCCCAGACACACCCGGCTACACAGGTTCTATGTCATGGCATCTGCTTCTGTGGCCTGCGCATTATCGTGAAACACTGGTGCTTCGGCAGGAGTAAATGTGCACGTTTGAAGTCCTCTCAAATAGAAGAGTCATACGTGCTTGCACCCAGGAAAGCAGGGGCCCAGGCATGTGCTCTCAACCACAGCACCGCAGGCGTCTGCACGCATCCCGTGCGCAAGCCGCGCTCACTGCCCATGGCCATGGCATCAGCTGTGTGCCACTTAGTGTGACAAACAGCGCGCATGCCTCACATGCCTCCGCACAAACGCGGCAGTGTGCAATTGCCTGAACACGTCCCAACGCAAGCCACACTCACTGCCCATGGCCATGACGTTGGCTGTGTGCCACTTAGCGGCCAGCGCGTAGGCCTCGCACGCCTCCGCACAACCACGGCAGTGCAGCCGCCTGCACACGCCCTGCGCGCAAGCCTCACTCACTGCCGATGGCCATGACGTCGGCCGTGTGCCACTTTGTGGCCAGCGCGTAGGCCTGCTCTGCCAGCGAGGTGTCGTAGCTGTGGGTCACGGGGGGGCTACCAGGCTTGTAGTACCAGGTCTGCCAGTCAACCTGCGCGCACACACTGCATCCAAAGATCAGCAAACCGCGTGCCTCAGCACCTCCTAGAGGCGGGCGCCATGCAGGCATACACAGTTGCTCTGGCCTCCATGCCAAAGCATGCATGATGGGCAAGGCATGCGAACACAAAAGAACTCCCACGAGAGCTGGAGTACGAGTACTGGAGTGCAGACAAGCCTGACGGAACAGACATCCTGGTGCATTGCTGGCAGTTTAGGGGGTCCAGGGTTGGGTCTGCAGCCCTCCAGGGCACAAAATAGGTTCTCAAGAGGCTGCGTCAGCCGGGGCCGCTAGGGGGGTCGGGGCCCTCAGTGCCCTGCAGCAGCACATATGCACACCCCTTCCCACCTTTGAAGAGCCCTCAACCGGGGGCTTGTCTGTCCAATCGGGTGCAGCTGCACGTGCAGTCCAAACAGCCCAGGATGCAAGCACGGCGCACCACCAGACGCTCATCTGCGTGCTGGCATGCGCGCACAGCCCCTTGACCATGCCCTCAACCGCCAGCGCCAGCGCATCGCCCCCTCCCCCCGACACCATTGCTGTTTGGGATGCCTGTCGCACGCAATGCGGGGGGCGCGCCGTGCCGCGGGGGGCGCCTGTTTACACTGGTGCAGGGACAGCGGACTGAGGTGTGCACGCACGCGTCGGAACACACACATACACACAACCTCCCCCTCCTGCGCCTGCCTGTCTCAACAAAGCACCACACTGGACATAGCATCAAGGCAAACCGTGGTCGAGGGCGCCAGCGGGGCACCCGACAGTCGGGGGCTGCACCCGCAGGTGCACCTTTTGCCGAGCCACAACCACCGCCCAGACACACAAAAGAATGCTCTGTTCAGCCAACATTGCCTTACGACACATTGCCATGCTATAACATAAACACCGCCACTCCAGAAACGTTGCAATTTCCTGCACTCTAAGGCGCAAACCAATCGGATCTGACAAGGCGCAAACCAAGTGGCTCTGATAAGGCGTCAGTACAGAACGCATGCTTCCTCGAAAGCACCGGCGGGCACATGAGGTCTACAAGCCACAGGCCTCAACAGAACTGGAGCCACAGGTGGCTCTCATGCCCCATGGTTTCCATGCTCGATGGGGCAGAGCAGTCCTTATGTCTGTAGCCTACAGTGGAGGTCCCCACAGCGGCATGCCCACTGCACGCCCGCCGCACCCATAAAGTGCCCCAAACACAGCACACAGACCAGCGGTATGAATGACTGCTGCGCGGCAGGATGATCCGTTCATCCGGGCTTCCCCAGGTAGGCTCAGGCTGCACGGCTTGCAGATCATGGCAATGCTCCCCTCGTCTGCCGTGGACTCACCATGATGCCTGCCAGGTTGATCGGTGACCTTTTAGGCATGTCAGCCCAGCGCCTTGTCCCCCAGGCTAGCTCTTTGATTACATCTGCTTTGCTGCAGTGATCAACGCGGATTTACCTGCTGGTGATCCTGCAGACAGCGCTGCAGCCTGAGTTGCCAAACGTCCTCTTTACTGCCGACTGCATGGCAGGGCTGCTTACAAAGTGCTCAGTGGAGCACCTGTAGAAGCGCTTGCACCTGCAGCTTGGCTGGGCCAGCTGCCTGTGCATCTCATAACCAGGCCCGCCCTGACGCGCGTACCTGTTGCACGGCTGGGTTGCCTGCAAAGTAGTTCATGAAGAAACTGCGGAAGCCCTCGCTGGTCACCGTCTTGAACTGATGCTCTGCCAGGTAGGCCTTGAAAAACGCGTCAAAGGGCTCGTGGCCACCCACAAGTGTCTGTGCAAAAGCAACACACAGCAGTGTGGAGTTGTTGCAGCAGGAGTAGCAGCAGTAGCAGGAGCAGGGCATAACTGCTTTTTGTGGCTGCACACCAGGGTTTGAGTGAGATGTATGGTGTGTGCGGCAGAAGCAGCCGTTGGAGCAGGGCACGCAGGTGCTGCAGCTGCTGCACGATGTGCACAAGGCTTTTCTGGAGCGGCCCAAGCCTGTGTTGACAAAAGACCCTTTAGGGCACAATGTGGACAAAGTGGAACGAACAGAATGGGAGGGACGATTTGGAAGGGACAAAATGGGAGGGACAAAATGGAAGGGACAAAATGGGAGGGACAAAAAGGGAGGGACAAAATGGGAGGGACAGTGAGAGGGACAAAACGGGGGGGACAAAAATGGAAGGGACAAATTGGGAGGGACAGAATGGGAGGGACAAATTGAGAGGGATAAAATGGGAGGGACAGAATGGGAGGGACAAAAAAGGGAGAGACCAAATGGGAGGGACAAAATGAGAGGGACAAACTGGAAAGGACAGGATGGGAGGGACAAAATGAGAGGGACAAAAATGGAGACGTACAATGGACAAAATGGGAGGGACAGATGCAGGGGTGCATGGCCATGAGCATGCGCGTCATTGCTGGGGTTACAGAGACTCAAGCGGGAGTGGTCCTTAGGAGTGCAAATGGGCCACATCCCTGGAGCAGCGCAGGATGTTACCCCTGCACTGCAACTCCTTGAGGGGGACTAAGGAGTGCATGTGCATTCTGTCTGACTGATATAAGTAGGCACATGCAAGACCTCATAGGTGGACCAGAGCTCAGGCAGGACCACACAGAGCAGAAGTGCCTTGTCCCCCATAGCTGCCCTGATGCACACACCCTCATGCTTGGGCAGGCTTGAGGCCAACACGTAAAGAGACAGGGAGCAGAGGAGCACAGCTGTCCTCTGACACAGCTGAGTGCCAGGCTAATCAAGACGGCTTGAGCCCATCTGTGAATGTGCATTGCGTGCAATTCATGGGCTGAATGAGACACTGCGCAACACTACTGAATGAGACACTGCGCAACACTGAATGAGACACTGCGCAACACTGCTGCGAGTGGCGTCGCTGAGTGTGGGCCCATGGAGAGGAGCATGAGGAGAGCACAGCCTTGCTGAACCACAATAGCCTTGCTGAACCACAACAGGCTCGTCATATGACGCACTACTTGGATGTCAGAGCACACACACACACACACCTGGAGGTAGTACAAGAAGTAGAAGCCCTTTTCATAAGGCACCTGGAAGCGAGATGGACAGCGTGCATAAGCGATGTGAAGGCCGCCTGTGAGCGTTCAGCATGCAACTGTCAGCACCATGCATGCTGCCTAAGCATAACAAAAATGAAATGCACAGGGTAGGGTGTAGAAGGTGACACTTCACAAGTGCACTGCACAAATGTTTGCAATTTAGACACAGCATTCAAATGGTTAATACAGACACACACTCTGCTCCTCCACGTGCATCCATGCATCCCCATTCCCCCCTTGGATGTATCTTCACGCCCTTGCGTCCATTTCAATACTCTACCAGTCAAGCATACACTCCAACGTTCTGTAGAATGTTGCATGAATTACGATCCCTCTGTGCACTCTTTCTCACAGCCCACCTTTGAAAACACGTCATCAGGATCAATGCCGCCTGTTAGATCTGGGACCAGGCGCGTGTGTGGATGCTCCTCGCCAAATCGAGAGATATCTTCACTCAAGAACACAGAACCTTGAGACGCATGGAACTGCGCAGTTACAATGATGCATTAGGAGCATGAAGATCAACCATGGTACGCATGGAGAGGGGTGAGCATGCCCTGAAGCGCCAGCGCTTAAGCCGCATGGCATCATGAACAAAGTTTTATTGGCTGAATCAAGTCACAGTTGTCCATGAAGTCGAGTTTTGGTAAGCATTGTATTGACAATTATAGGTACAGGTAAAGGCCCGGCTTGAGGTTTCCAAGGGTGGTTTGGACAAATGCTAACTTGATGTTTATACTGGCTGGCACCTCAGCAATGTTATAGTGTAACCATGACTGCACCTCTGCTATATCATAGTGTGACTGTGACTGCACCTCTGCAATGTCAGAGTGTGAATGTGACTGCACCTCTGCAATGCTGTAGTGTGACTGCGTCGCATATCTGAAGAGGAATGACATGCGATGACTTCATTGAGCCAATTCAAATCAGGCTGGTGATTTGTGCTGGTGATTTGCGCTGGTGATTTGTGACAGCTCCATCTGCATGCTGACAGCATTGCCTGAATTTCACGCAATGAACGCAAGACATTTGAGTCCAAGAGGAGTGCATGCCAAACGCTGAAGGAGCTTTTATACAGACATGCCTTGATGTCTGCGCTGGCTTGGCTTGCAGCGCAAACCCACTTTTTTGATCTCAAAAATCCGTCCTTTTATTGGCGCCGCCCACCGGCCTTCAAAGTGCACCTGGGCCAAGCTCCTCCATCAGTACCCCTCCAGAGAACAACAAAGAGAACAACATGCCAGGCACCCACCAATCTCCTCCCTCTCAATCCTTGTCCACACATGCACGCACATGCATGCACATGCCGCTCACTCATTCACCTGCTTCTCCCTGGCCCTGGCCTTGCAACGCGCAACGCATTCCATCGACACGTGTGCATATGCAAAAACACCCACCCAGCCTGACAAAATGCATGCCAACGAGCCATTACTGATCAAAGGCATCACTGATCGAAGGCATGCCAACAAGCCACTTCTGGCTTGACCCAAGAAACAAAGTCCACTGACTTGAAACGTGGGCTCCCCATGAAGCTTGCGCATGATTTTGCGCTCCAGCAGCACCGTGAAGCCTACGCAACCAGCGGGAATATTGAGGCAAGATCATCACAAGCACAGGTTCTCTACATGTCTTCTTATGTTGTGGTCTGCAGTGTAGTCTTCTTATGTTACCACACCACAGGTAGGTGTAGGTGTGGTGGACTACACCACAAGCACAGGTTCTCTACATGTTTAAACAAGCACAGGTTCTCTACATGTTTAAACAAGCACAGGTTCTCTACATGTTTAAACAAGCGCAGGTTCTCTACATGTTTAAACAAGCACAGGTTCTCTACATGTTTAAAAAGGGCTTGACGCTGTGCTCCAGTAGCACCAAGGAGGTCGCCCCACCAGCGGCGATGGCAGCAGCTGAAGCATTTTTTATAAGTGTTTTGGCCACTGATTTTCCTCTTGAACATTACACCTGCACATGACCGTGCTACCCATCAAAGCAGGGGCCATCGGGCTTGCTAGCCCAGCTGCCTGCCTTGCATGAAAAATGACTGAAAAAGGCTACAAAGCTGTACTTTGCAGACAATAGCCGAGCCAGACACAAGCAGGTGTTTCGACCACTGTAGCGCATGTTCTATGAAAGCGCATGAAAATGAGCACAGGGCCGCGCTGCTGCATGTGGGCCTGGCCACTCACCTTCGTTCAGCCAGAAGTGCTCCCACGTGCTGTTGGTCACAAGGTTGCCCGTCCAGCTGTGTGCAATCTCGTGGGCTGCGTGGAGTGCACGCAGCAAAAATGCCGTTGGTAGGGAGGCTGCCCGTCCAGCTGTGTGCAATGTCGTGGGCTGCGTGGGTGCACGCAGTACACAGTCAGCAGGAATTGAGCAACCAGTGATGCTTAACAAACGCTGCAAGGCTGCTGCTGAATTATGGGCCTGGGCGGAGTGCTCACCGATGACGTTTGTCAGGGACCTGTCCCCAGCAATCAGTGTGGGCGTGACGAACGTGAGGCACGGATTCTCCATGCCCTGCAGGCGCAGGCAGGGTGGGTGGGTGGGGAGGTGCTGTGCAGTGAGCACCTGGCGTGCAGGCAGGGCGTAGGGGCTTGCTGGGGTGTGCAGTCAGGGCGGGGAGGCAGCGGCAGTGCACGGGCACAGGCACCCCATGCCCTGCAGGCACCCCATGCCCTGCAGCAGTG
>LFCJ01002674.1_pt1 | contig 12872 bp, 17 predicted proteins | sample 643141 | NCBI WGS metagenome assembly LFCJ01 (sample SAMN03766243, study PRJNA286221) | soda lake metagenome | biome: soda lake; feature: Kulunda steppe; material: water; isolation source: sample B1-Br-g2 brine of Lake Bitter-1 | place: Russia: Kulunda steppe | collected 2010-07 | reverse complement strand
CAACACTGCTGCTCATCCGTGCACTGCATGAGCCCCAAGCCTGCCAACACTGCTGCTCATCCGTGCACTGCATGAGCCCCAAGCCTGCCGACACTGCTGCTCATCTGCGTGCTGCATGGGCCCCAGGCCTGCCGACACTGCTGCTCATCCGTGCACTGCATGAGCCCCAAGCCTGCCGACACTGCTGCTCATCCGTGCACTGCACGGGCCCCAAGCCTGCCGACACTGCTGCTTACCTGCACACCTGCATGGGCCCCAGGCTCCTACTGACTGCCCCTAGGCACCATGAACAAGGCCTTCACCTGGGGGTTGTTGGCCCATGGCACATTGTGCAAGGCATGCCCCTTTGTCATCTCTGCCGCTCACCCGCATACTGCGTGGACACCAGGTCTCCATGGTCCGCCCACAGCACCTTGAACAGGGCTTCCACCTTGGGGTAGGCCTCCGGCAGCGAGGCAGGGCCGCTGCCATAGCGGCTGGCAGGCATAAGCCCAAACCCGGCCAGCACTGCCTCCAGGGACTGCGGGCACGCGTGCACAGCGGGCAAGTGCTCTGATACATTCCCCACTCGTGCATGCATGAGATGCCTGCACACTTGTGTATGTGTGTGTTCTGTGCACTCGCACGCACGCCTGTTTGCGTGGACATCTTCATGAGTGTACACTTTGATCGTGCAGTTGATCACAGCAGCTCTGCATGCACTTGCTTTCAGCTGCTGCATGGCGCATGTGCTGTTGTTGGCATGAGCCCAAGGGTCACAGCACCCACTGAGGCACCAGCAAAGACGCTTGACACACCGCCACATGAAATGCAAGACACAGCACACCCATGCAGGCCAGAAGTTCAGCCACTCATGCGCCATGCCTTGCACACCCTCCAAGCACAACACATCCAAACGCGCCAAAGGAGAAGCCCAAAGTACGCACGCACGCGCCGCGCCTCCCTCTCTGCTGCGCGCTCCTTCCGTGCAAACACACCCTGCACCACATTCGCTGCGCGCTCCTTCCGTGCAAACACACCCTGCACCACATTGGTGCGGTCCAGGCAGTCGACACAGCTGACGCGCACCTTCCGTGCAAACACACCCTGCACCACATTGGTGCGGTCCAGGCAGTCAATACAGTTGACGCGCATCACGCCGTCCTGGTTCTTAGACACGCGCCCCGTCTGCGTGTGCCACTGGTGGAAGCCCTGGGCAGCAAACTCGGCCGCAACCTGTGGGCAGAGAGAGGCGCAAAGCGTGTGCACAAGCGCAGCATGTGTCATGCATGCAAGTGCAGCACAGGTCACAACTAAGATGAGGGTACAATGCACTCAGCCACGCGCTGCGGGCGGAGAGGCAGGCTGCAGATGCATGTGCAGTTTAAGCTTTAAGCGGGCGCAGCATATATGTGGGCACAGAAGAACGTTTGGCCATGTGCCATGGGCATTGGTAGAGGCAGGGGGCACACGCGAACACAGATCAAGTGGTCCAGCTGGATGGTTGGATGGTTACCATGGATGGTTGGCATTGAATGGTTAGCATGGTGAAGCTGGATGGTTGAAAGAGGTACGGGAGAGCATGCATGTATATAGAGGCAACCTAGAGCTTGTCCAGGGGATGGGAGAGGTGGCAACTTCCTCACGATGCCGCAACAGGCCCAGATTAACAGAGGCTGTGCTGTGGTTGCATGCAATTATTGAGTGTGCATGCAAATGTTTTAAAATGTGCCAATGCTTTTTATGAGTGTGTTTACATGTGTATGTGTGTTTACATGCGTGCATGTGTGCATGAGCTGAGAAGGGTGCGTGTTCAGATAGGTGTGCTTTCATGTCCCTACTTGTGTGCATGAGCTGAGAAGGGTGTGTGTTCATACAGGTGTGCTTTCATGTCCCTACCTGGTGTGTGTTCATACAGGTGTGCTTACACGTCCCTACCTGGTCCCAGAGCTTAGACAGGTTGTGGTATCGCTGCTTGCTGCACTCCGCATGGAAGTCAAATGCGAGGTAGCGATAGGCTGAAAGCACACAGGCACATCATCACCAAACCGGGTCATTTGTTCGTTCATACACCAAAAACGGTCTCAGCATGTGCTACAGGCAAAACATAGTTCTGCAACACATTGCCCTGCAGAGCCTCAGATGCAGTGCAAGGGCGTGGCGTGATGTGCGCAGTATGTTCCAGGCCATCGATGGCCATGTCTGCCAAGCGCTGAAGCCTTCTTTGGTTGAGGCACGTGGATGCGCAAACAGCCATGTTACGCCCATCTTGTTACGCTCACCATCAAGACACACATGACAATGCAGCAAGAGACCGACCAGCAGGCAAAGAGCCGTATCAAACAAGGTTACAAGCCAGCCTGCTGCTTGCAGCCAGTGTATCCAGCCACTCAGCAGGCAATTTGAGCATTGCTTGGCACTGCTCACAGAATGAGGCACAGGAATTCCAGTCAAGAGTTCGAATTTGGCAACCCCCACCCCCCACCAGTTGCCGATCTCCCTGGCATTGGGTGCTTTAGGCTATGCGTGCCTAGATCGCACCCCAAACTCGGCGCATTGGCACAGAATGCACAAGTTCATGATTGCACGCATCCATTCATAAGGCTCATCAATCTTTATGGATGTCCACACACAGACGCTGCATGCTTGTCCAGTCAGTAACTCTTCTTCCTTGTGTGTTTGTGTGTGTTGTTGTAATTGTGTGTAATTATGTGCGCGCATGCATGCGTGGTGTGCATGTGTGTGTGTGCGTGCGTGCATATGTGTGTGCGTGCGTGCGTGCAACTGTGATTGTGATTGTGTACGTTGTGTCACCACACATGGCACGTGAAAATCACAACCGCAACCCCACCCTACCCCCATCCCAAACACTAGAACACGATTGTGACTCTGTGCATGGCCGGGCGTCCCACCCTTTGCCCCGGGCTTGTTGGAAGCACAGAAGCGCCTGGACTCTTCTCGAAACGCGAGCTCCAGCTTGCCCTCTGCGTGTGATGAACGGTTGCTGCGGGTTATGGACAGTTGCACGCTTTTTGAACACAAGCTCCAGCTTGCACTTTGCGCACGACGAAATGTTGGTTGGCACGTTGACTCTTTTCAAGCCAAGCTTGCTCTCAGCGTGTAGTGGACGGCTGCTTGGCACGTCAACTCTTTTCTAACCAAGCTTGCTCTCAACAGCGGTGGACAGCTGCTTGGCAAATGCCTTTTTCCAAGCACAAGCTCCAGCTCGCCCTCTGTGCGCGATGGACAGCTGCTTGGAACATTGCCTCTTTTAAAAAGCAAACTGCTGCCCTCTGTGTGTTATGTACAGTTTCTTGGAACATTGCCTTTAAGCAGCCACAGCATGCTCCGACACAGCGTGTTTGAGCATGCACGGTCCGCGTGGAAATGTGTACTGGGCTGTAGACATTGCAGTTCAACCATGCCAGGTTTGCTGCAATCTTGAAGTGGTTGCAAGCAGAGCTCTAGGCTGTCGTGGCACATTCCGCAAATCAGGCATGCACTTGTGTCTAAGTATCACAGCAAGTGTATGCACTCCTGTTTCTCCAATCAATTTAAGCAAGGTTATGCAAACCTGTTCCTTCAGTCAATCTGAGCCAGGTTACGCACTTTTACTTTCTGAATCAGAGCAAAGGGTGTGCACTCATGTTTATTCAATTAGAGCATGGGTCTCAGGCCCTAGCCTGGCCCTTAACAGCATTCACATGACTGCAGAGGAGCTCTGCAATTGCGCTACCCGCATTGCACCTGTCTTGTGCTGGTTGACCAGGTTGATGGCCACCACGCCCTTGTACTGGTCGACCATGGACTGTATGTGCGCGTCGTGCACCTTCAAGTGGGAGCGCGCGCACAATGTTTGCAACAATGTGTCTGTGTGCATGGCGCTCAAGGGCATGCTGTGTTGGTTTTGCACCTTTTAGGCCACAGGCGCCCGGGCATGCTGCCCACACATTTCCACACAGAGGCTGCCAGCAGCTTATGGTTTCTGCTCATCAGCCGCTGCCGCTCACGGCGCTACACTTCCAGCTAGGTGCCGTGGCCTTTCACCTTTGCTATGTGCATTGCCCAACTGATGCACAATCACATCCATATGCGTGGGCGCGGCAGCAACTGCGAGCTGGAAAAGCACATGCACACATTCACCCCGCTAGTCACATGGCGGCCCCCTTGTACCCCTCTCCTGCGCGCCATGCGCCTCCTTTACCCCTTGCCATGCCCTTTTGCTGTCTCCCTCCCTGTTGTGCGCCATGCACACCCTAGTGCTTATGCCCACTCTTGCCCCTCTGCGCTTATGCCCACTCTTGCCCTTGTGCTTACGCCTGTTGGCGCACAAATCCTGTTGAGCGGCTCACATATGCCCCCTCCTGCCTCATGATGCCCCTCTACCCTGCGACACTCCTCCCACGCCCCTCCCTTCATGTGATCCCGTTCCCAAGCCCCCCAAACCTCCCCTCGCACCGGTGCATTCATGTCTGTGGGCGCGATAACTGTGGTGGGCTTGTACTTGAGGTTGGGCAGCTGCGTCCATAGCAGAGGGATGGAGCCACGCACGACCACATAGGACGCGGCTGCACCCGCCAGGGGCCCCTCGGTGTCGTTGATGGTCAGTATCTGCTCCGTCTCCACAAAGTTGGCCACGTTGCCTGCAGGCAGTGTATGTGTGTGTGCACGTGCATGGTTGCATGAGTGTTGTGTGTGTTGTGTGTGCGCGCACGCGTGCGATGGGTGTGCATCTGTGTGCAGTGTGTGTGTTGTGTGTGTTCATGTACGTGTGTGTGTGTGTGTGTGTGTGTGTGTGTGTGTGTGTGTGTGTGTGTGTGTGTGTGTGCAGGTGCGATTGTGTTGTGTGTTGTGTGCGCCCAAAAGTGTGTGAACGCGAGCGCAGCAGGTTGTGCAGACATTTATGCATGCGTGCGTGAGCTGCGTGCTTGCTTGTGCATACCTAAGCTTTTGTGCATGTGCTCACCATTGCCCTGGAAGTTGCGCAGCACATCCAGCACCTCCACTGGGAAAGCAGGGCCTGGATGCCTGGCACCTAGTGCAGGGGCAGGAAAAATCCCTTCTCCCCCCCCCAAAAAGCCCTGAGCCCTAGCTCTCCCCACCTGCGCTGTCCTGGCCCTCCTAACTTACCCTGCCCCGTGACCCCTTTTGCCCTGCACCCCCGCACACCTTGGGTGTCTGCCCCCCGACGCCACTGCCGCGTCCCCGCCCGCGCCGTAGAGCGGCGCGCCACCAGCGTGAGCGTCGCACACACGTTGCGGCCCGTGTGCGTGTCCTGCATAGCACAAGAGGGGACCGTTGCAGCTATGGAGCGGTCGCTACTTGCAAAATTGCACACGCACGCGCGGAGCCATCGGTCACATCCTGCCAAACTGCCATGTGAAGAACCATGCATGGTTGCAAGAATGAGTGGGCCATCCCCGGTTAGTGCTGGGGTCCAGAGGTTGGCCAGCGGTCGGCTCTGTGTATGGCCCTGGCCAAAGATGGTCCTATGCATGGCCAAAGATGGTCCTTAGTGTGATGATCTTAGATGGTCCCGTGAATGATGCTCAAAGATGGTCCTGAGCACGGACCGCCTGGCAAAAGAAGTGCCAGTGCCAGTCACAGTGCCAGGGCAAAAGCAGCGTTAGGGCCAAATACACAGCCGTGTGCGCATGATTCTGGTCATAGAAAATGCACGTCAATGCCAAGCATTCCTTTCTAGTGCTGAAAGGCACACACCTGATATTAACTTGCACGCACACACACGCACACTCAAGAGGCAAGCCCTGCAGCCGCTGCCTAAAGCGTGAAGCACCCCCCCCCCGGTTGCTTGGAATGCCAACCCTTGGGCTCCTTGAGGGCAGCAGGTTACTCAGGATGCACAACATGTTTGTGCACATGCGCACCTGGAACGCCAGCCCCTTGAGCTCCTTTACAAAGCCCAGGATGCACGGCACCACAAACCTGCGTAAAACATGGCGTTGCACCACGCAGCACAAAACATGAGCTCACAACCTATGGTCCATCAAACATGGTCTGGGCTTATCAATCCAGGGCCTAAACCCTAAACCAAGGGTCAGGATGCATGGCGCCAAACAAAGCGTCCTCAAAAACACTTCCTAGATCAAATAAGGGAAAGGGGCCACCTTGGGAAGAGCTCCAGATCATGCAGGGCAGAGTACACGTGCACTTGCCACACCAGGAACAATGGCCACACTAGCTTGCACATGCGCTTGTCCCACAAGGAACAATGGCCACACTAGCTTGCACATGCGCTTGTCCCACTAGGAACAATGGCCACACCAGCTTGCACTTGTATCTTGCCCCACCAGGAACCTCAAGCTCGCCAGCATGCACAAATGCGTCTGAGCACATGACAGCACACGGATCTGAGAACAGACCTGTGGGCACTGGCAGCTAGCAGTGGCTGCGCCGCAGCACGGTTCCAAAAGAAGCGGGGGTCCGCGCGCGCAACAGGCAGCTGCGCAAGACAATCACAAAGGCCAGTGATGGCTCCTTGATCCGTTGACGTACAGAGGCCTGTGCTTGTAGCACAGCAGCAGCATGCGAAAGGAAGCGGAAGCACGCGCAAAGAGCCTCATGTGCCTGAGCCCACAGGTACGAGTGACAGGCTGGGCAAGTGTCGGCCGCCCAGCAGCATGCAGGTAGTGGAGCAGATGCTACGATCACCGTGCCAAAGATCCTTAGGCTCAAAGTGCGGCTTTGGGCTGCAGTGCACAACACACTCAATTTGCCTGAGAACACAGCAATGCAGGACGCACGCCCACAGGGCTAGGAGGGAAGGCAAAACCGCGCATTCCTATTGGATGTGTGCAAGCCATGGCGACACACAGCATGCCAATTCCGGCACAACGTGCAGGTACTGTATGGGCAGCAGTTGGGCACCAGTAAGGATTGTGCATGATGTCAGCACAAACCTGTGTGACTAAGGCCTGCCGGTTTGCAGCCTCAATGTTGTAGCGGATACATGGGCAGAGGGTGCACACCAGCAAAGATTGTACGTGGCGTCAGCACAAACCTGTGTGTCAAAGGCCTGCGGATTTGCGGCTTCGATGTTGGCGGCGCGCTGGCAGGTGAGGGTGAGGTCATAGGAGTAGGAGAAGTGTAGGCCCCTGCCAGAGCCCTCAGGGTTGACTGCATCGTTCAGCAGCGCCAGCAGGCGGCGGTTGGACCTGCAGTCGCAATTCGCAACCGCATACATGAGGCTGCAGGAGCTTTGTTCAGCAGTGCCAGCAGGCAGCAGATTTTGCCCTTTGGCCACTGATAGCCAGCCCACTGGCTGCAAACAGCTCGCACACAGGCCACTAACAGCCTGCCCACTAGCTACTTTGGCCACTAATAGCTCGCCCTTTGACCATTATAACTCGCTTAAATGACCAATGACAGCTCGCCCACTGGCCATGAACAGCTCGCCCATTAGCCACAACGTTACGCCCATTTGCCACAATGGTTCATTCGCCCATTGGTCACAACGGTTTGCCCTTGGGCCACAGCACAGATGTGAACATGTATTTGAGGTTCACACCTTACTTTCGCAACGGCAGATAATGTTTGGGCGCACGGTCACCTGCCGCCCACACGTCTGTGCATGCTGGACATACCCCACACCAGCACACCCGCACTCCCTGCCAGCTTTCGTACCGCTACCTGGATTTCCATCACGGATCATGCATGAATGTAATGCCACTGCGAGCGCTGGCAGACACCGACGAGTAGCCCTGACTGCACAGGCTGACCTGAGCTCTGAGCCGGCTCACCCCGGCTGAGCTGAGCACTGCTCGCAGTGGCAAGCATCGATTGGATCGCAGCCGCACCTTGAGCTGAACGCGCCGGGTGCCGTGATGATTTGGCAGCCAGCCACCTCATACACAGGCTCGCTCTTCAGCGTCGCCACACGCTTGGCTTCCGTCACGAGGACAAGTGCGTAGCCTGTAGGGTGTAGGGCCAGAGGTCAGGGATAGGTAGGCAGGGACAGGATGTGGGAAGGTAGGGATAGGGAGTAGGTAGGGATAGGGATAGGGTTTTGGTAGGTGGGAACAGGGGATAGGTAGGAAAAGATAGGGGATAGGTAGGTAGGGATAGGAGATAGGGTGCGGTTACAGAGCTGTACCAGGCTGGGCAAACCGATCACCTCCTTCAGGAGAGCAGCTTCACCTGTCTGCAGCTTGCACAGCCCCAAAATGCCCATGGCATCCACGCACTGCCCCTGCATGGGCTGGTTGGGCAGCACCTGCACGCAGTGTGACATCACATGTATGATGTGCGCACGTCAGCCCCAAAATGCCCATGACATTCACGCACTGCCCCTGCATGGGCTGGTTGGGCAGCACCTGCACGCAGTGTGATATCACATGTATGATGTGCGCACGTCAGCTTGTGCAGGTGCAACACCCGCTCGTCGTGAGCACAGGAAAAAAGTGCAAACATCCATTCGCGAGTGCAAATAGGTGTCCGAATGTGCCTAATGTGTTCATGCGCATATGCGCCTCCCTCTGCTTCTGGGCACAAAGAGATGAAGAGTGTGATGCACATGTGCTTCCAAGTTCGCAAGTGCCAGACATCCACACTGCTAATGCTTACTCACAGAATACCCCGAGTCAACCCCCATTCACAGCTTGGGCCACACGCGTGCCGTGTGCACAAAACGCGCTTGCTGCCAGGCCAGGCGCCCCCACACCTTTCATTCTGGTCGTGCCATTGAACAACTTGACCCACACACATCATTATCCCACACCTGTCATTCTGGTCGTGCCATTGCACAACTTTACCCACACACATCATTATCCCACACCTGTCATTCTGGTCGTGCCATTGCACAACTTAAACGCACAGCTTTACATCGAGATGCAAATGCTCACAGCGAGAGCATGACATGCAGCCCGAGGATGTTGCACAACAAAAGGGACCAAGCCTGGCGCTCTCCCAATAAACAGGCAGCATGCTTGACGAGCACAGAGCGCGTGCCCAACAAATAGCCAGGTAGCTCCAGACAGGCAGGCAGGGGATGGCGTGGTGCATCATGCAGAGACGTTGGCCGGTACACAGAAGGGGAGGTTAATGCAGTGTCTGTGGGTGTTTCCAATGAACAACAGCCATTAGCCCTGGTGCAGGACACACAGAGTATCCCATGAAGGTTTCCATAAAGCCTAGTACACGTCTTTCTATGGACTTCACCATCAGCCCTGGAGCAGGGTGGGCAAAGCTTTGCATGGAGGCGTTCATCAGGCCTAGTGCAGGCCTCGTGCATTTTTCTCCATGATAAGGCCATCAGGGCTGATGTACGATGTGCGGGCCTGGCTTTTCATTGTGCATGCAACAGGAGCACACATGGCTGGACTTTGCTCATGACTGTGCTGGCCATGCGCACCAAGCACCATCAAGTAACACCAGCACCCAGCAACACCAGCATCATAATTCAATCCATTCCAAGAGAACAAGCACACCTGAGCTGACCCAGAGTTCAAATCCACAGACAGTGTATCCACTGGGCCCCTGCCCTGGTGCAGCCCACTGGGTTGCACGGCAGCCTGGCCGTTCTGGACAAACACCTTCATGCCTGCACAAGCGTGGTTGGGCATGGCGCAGCCTCTTGCAAGCTGCCACGCACTGAGCAGCTGATCACTCCTGGATGGTGGTTAGCGCTGGACTTGATCTTTAATTGACAAGGCTCGTGCATTGCCCAGGCTAGGCCATAGCATGCTCCTCGGCATTAGCAGGTCAGGTGAGCTGCTGCACAGCTTCCAGCTCCTTGTCTGGTGCTGTGGGGCCTCATATTGCAACAAAATTCATAAAGAGAGGCTACAGACGCATGAGGGAGTGCACCAAGGGGCGAAACTGTGTCCTATCCTGCACAGGCGCTTGGAACTCACAGGTGTAAGGTTCCATCTTCAATCAGTCTTTTTTGCTGGCCTCAATACCCCAGTAATGTGCAGTCGTCCTTCTGGTCTCCCTATCCAGTGCAGCTCCTAATGGATCCTCCTGCTCTTTTGTCCTATTTTGCCCCCGGCTTGACACGGCCAAAGACAAGCCTGAGGCGATGCACAGGCTAGAAAAGGATAGCAAAAAAAGTCTCTTACGATCCATTCAAATAAACTGATCATCGCTGCGTGAGACTTTTGAGACTTGCTCACTCATGACCTCACTTTTGCTCTCGCATTTTCTACATGTGTGATTTTTTTGATGTTTATAATCCATCTTAGGCATGCCTGAGCATGCCATGCCATCACATAAAAACGCAACTCAGCGCCAAGGCGCGCTGCTGGGCACTAGTGATCAGAGCCTGGTTCTGAATGGTGAGCCCTGTGGAGTTGGCCTGTGGTGGGCTGATGGTGTACTATGCCGTGCGTCCACCACGTTTTGGCAGCACATGACCCTCTTGCAACTTGCCTCATACCATACAGTGTGCGCCCCAGATCTGCGCTGGGACACCAGACCCACAGAGTCTAGGACTCGAGCTGCCCTTCGGGATCTTGCTGTTGCCTCGCTCGCCCTACTGCCATGGGTCTTCTTCCGGTTGCTGAGGTGCGCGCCTGTAGGGGTTGCATACACTGTTGCTTACAGTTACAGTTAGTAGGCTTTTTGAAGTTGTGGACATTGGAATTCCTGAGAGCAAAAATCTGCATGCTGTTTACGGCATTGATGAGCCTCGGCCTCGGCATAAACCGTTCTTCTTCCTGCACAAGGGCTGTCTTGCCGATCCTGGGTATCAATTCCCACAGATGGGAGCGAGGCACTCGTTTGACTGGCCTTCCTTGGTTGTGCGTGCTTCCTTTTGCAGGCTCGTCCTGCTGTTCCTGGGGGTCAGTGAGCACAGATGGAAGGGCGTACCCAACGACACTGTGTTGTGTCCGAGGCATGCCAAACAGCTGCAAGAGGTTATAGACGCGATGGAGTCCGGCAGCCTGGACGTGGAGGTAAGCACGTGCACTGAATCAGTGCCACTTATACAGACTCTGGGGGCTTTGGCATGTGGTCACACGTGTACCGCTGTGTGATAAATCTGGCTGCATTTGTGGATGCACTCATGGGCAATGCCTTTTTAAAGGCAAGGAGCATTGCTTTTTGGATTGCGTTGTGGACACCTGTATTAAGTGTGATGACTTGCTGAGCAGCCAGGCAGTTCCGGCTGACATCCTGCAGCCCCAGGCGCAGGAGCAAACTCACAGAAGAGGGTAGGCTGCATTCCCCTCTTCTGTGTGTGTGTGCATTGCCTCTTTCAGTACAGCAGCAACATACAGCTTGAGCATGCAGCTAAGAGGACGAGACCTGTCCAGGGCATAGGGTGAAACTTCATGAGCCCTGCGCTCGCAGGATCCATGCTGGAATCCTACAGCATAGATCAACAACTTGTTTATAGCTCAGTGAAAGCTGCTGTACTGGTGCACTTCCATTATTTGGTTCACAGGTGCACTTCCATTGTTTGGTTCACAGGCATCGCCAAGTTGCCATGCGCACGAGCTTACCCTGGGCAATGTTAATCGTTGTATATAAGAGTGCTGCAGGCTTCCCATGCACAAATTCTTCTTTGAAGATGCCTGCTTGTGTACGCAAAATTTGATAGGGCACGTGTGTATCTTTGCTTGGTTATGCACACACGCACACTCACACATGCACAAGCTCACGAGTATTCTCAGAATTAGTGGTTCATGTAGTGAGTGCTTGAGGTTGACTGTCAACTCCCGCAGGCACTCCTGAACCTTCCTATCCCAGAGCAGTACAACTGCATTTCTTCAATCCAAGCACAAGCCCTCATCCTACATCACTTGCGCAGGCGCTCCTGAACCTTCCTATCCCAGAGCAGTACAACTGCATTTCTTCAGCCCAAGCACTAGCCCTAATCCTACATCACTTGCACAGCGTGGTCTCTGCCTTGGAGATAGTGGCCGCACAGCAAGGTGCGTGCGTGTGAGTGTAGTGTGTGTGGTGTGTGTGCGCGCGTGCATGTGCGCGCATGCGTGTGCACTCATAGTTGTGTAGGTAGATGTAAGGGACGTTTCCCTGTCGCCACTGCTACCTGTAAGGGACTGCAACACACTTAAATGTCAGGTGTCTGCCATGGTGTGGTTGTTTAAATGGGATTGGGGCTCATCTGGGTGCTCAACGGGCCACGCACTCAAGGTGTTGGGCATGTGCCCTGTAGGGACGCTTGCAAACAGCATGCCATGTTCGACCTTTTCTCCACTGACTGTACATGTTGGGGGTATGAACTCTCTTGGGACAGTTCCTCTTTGCCGTCCTCATCTTACTTCCACTGACACTGCGTTGTTTAACTTGCCCAGGACGGGCTGCACATACACTGCAAAATGCTAGGGCTAGTTCACATTGCTGTGTGTACAGTGCATGCATACAGAGCTGTGAGGGCATGGCCCTTGGACCCGCCCGGTGTGAGGCTGCCTGCCTGAGGCTTGTCAAGACCACTTCAAGGGGCACCGCGCATACGCACGCTGGGCCCACTCCCAGAAGCTCTGTGTGCACGCCTGCACTTCGTAGGCATGGCGCTCAGCCCCCCTCAGCATGGGGCTGCCTACAAGGGGCTTGTCAAGCCGCTGCGCAAAGCGCTGTGCCAAAACGAGCTCGGGGGCGTCAATCACCAGGTGCCCACCTGATGTCCTCTGCGTGCATGCAAGTGTGCATGTCCCAGGTGCCCAACTGATGTCCTCTGCGTGCATGCAAGTGTGCATGTCCCAGGTGCCCAACTGATGTCCTCTGCATGCATGCAAGTGTGCATATCCCAGGTGCCCAACTGATGTCCTCTGCGTGCATGCAAGTGTGCATGTCCCAGGTGCCCAACTGATATTCTCTGCGTGCATGCAAGTGTGCATGTCCCAGGTGCCCAACTGATGTCCTCTGCGTGCATGCAAGTGTGCATGTCCCAGGTGCCCAACTGATGT
>LFCJ01002673.1_pt1 | contig 12873 bp, 7 predicted proteins | sample 643141 | NCBI WGS metagenome assembly LFCJ01 (sample SAMN03766243, study PRJNA286221) | soda lake metagenome | biome: soda lake; feature: Kulunda steppe; material: water; isolation source: sample B1-Br-g2 brine of Lake Bitter-1 | place: Russia: Kulunda steppe | collected 2010-07 | reverse complement strand
GCTGTGTAGAAGTCAGCATCGTATTCCTTTCTGAGTCCTTCCTCAATAAGTTCTGGCTCAACGGGAGCAAGACAATCATCAGGAGGTGCCATCACCTTCGCATCAGACATACCTCGGAGTAACGAAGCCGCCATATCACGAGACTTATACACTTCTTTTACAGATGGTGTGTCGGCATCGTAATTCTCTGTGGCGTCCCAGAACTCATCGATAACCTTCTCTCTTGCTGTCTCACCATACGCCTGTCCGTACTCGTCAGACCCGATTTCTGCCGCTTCGTCAACCATCGAGACCCATTCACCATAGGTCAGTCTATCACCCCCGTAATCGCTAAATCGGAGGTTGAGTTCCTCTGCGATTACATCCAACATCTCATCTTTCTTCCGCTTGCTTGCGACAGAATGAATACCATCATAGAGGCAATCTCGGCGGGATGCGATGATAAATGCCCAGACATACTCTACAATATTCTCTCGAACCGTTTCTCCGATTCGCTCATCATAATCATCCTCTACACTATCTGCAACATCCTCTACTGTATTCACAACAGACTGATGTGAGACATAACCTCTGTCATAAAGCGTATCGTAGATATCCGAGACTAACATTTCTGTTGCTTCTGGACTTTTCCGAGAGATAACATCTGTACAGCCCTCTTTAAATTCATCTTCATCCTCAAGGACGATATCGGAATCCCATCCGAATTCCCGTCCGTAGAAATTATCAGAGAACTTCTCGATAATGGACTCTGCGGTCTTCTGTCCAACACGGGTGAAATCTTCCTGAAGGAATCCTGAGATGGAGTAGGAATCGGTCACTTTGAGCATTTCCTGTAGCGTACCAAGTTCAACACCGTGTGGGTGTGGTTTAATCTCCTTTGTCTCAGGTGGAAGGTCGTCCGTAACTCGTTCCGAATGGAAGTCATTCTGTGGCTCTTTAAGACTGATTGTTGCGTGAGGGTTTACAATCGCAGTATCTCGAATGTATTCCAGTAGTTGCTTCCGCCCACGCATGCTTGCTTCCATCTCTAGTTCAACTCGGGTTCCGTGGTTTTTCTCATCCCAATCGATGTCTTTATCGACCCTGATATCAGGTTCGTTCGTATCTGTATCAATGATAAGTTCCAGATACTGTGCCTGATTATCTTCACCTGTCTTTGTCTTAATCTTCGCTGGCTTCCCACTTGTCTTCTGTGAGTATAGTACAGCGGCAGAGATTCCAATCCCCTGCTGCCCCCGAGTCTGACGGTTACTGTGGAACCGACTCCCATACAGCAACTTACCGAAAACATTCTTCACTGAAGACTTTGCGATTCCTGGCCCATTATCCTCTACAACGAGCCTGTAATATTTCCCTTCCTTTGTGATTTCAACGGAAATCTCAGGTAAAATTCCTGCTTCTTCAGATGCGTCAAGAGCGTTATCGACGGCTTCTTTAACTGCTGTGACGATACTACGAGACTTGCTATCGAACCCAAGCATATGCTTATTCTTCTCGAAGAACTCAGCGATGCTGATTTCTTTTTGATTTTCAGCTAACTCTTGGGCGATATTGTCATCAAAGAGTGATTGTTGTTGTGAATCCATATCTATAGTCGTATCACCTTGTTTGAGTACCGGGTTTATATATTAACCGATTTTATCTCTGTACGAACCCGTTCCAAACTTAGTGTCTACCTTAAATCTGCTCTCCTCATAGTTATATCTAACGATTTATCCCGTTACTGGTTATCACAATTCACACCCTTAACGAACTCAAAAACAAAAACATATCAAACAACCTATACGACTCTTGAATTATGCCTGTAATTCCTGCACCAACTCTTTTGATTCCTCAGAGTGTGGTTCTGGCTCTCTGAATCCCATCTGGTATAATGCGTTAATGTTAATACACGCCTGTTTTACATCCTCATTCCATCCATCGATACCCCACAGGAATGATTTATCTGTAAACGCTCGTGAAATAATAGAGACTTCCTCAGAGAATCTGTCAAATAATTCAGTCTTATTGGTCTGAAGAATCTCATCTAATTGTTCCTCCATCATGTCTTCTGAGATACTGCCTTGTTCATATTGATACAATACCTGTCTTCCATGAGGTCCAACAGAAGTGAGACGAGATAACTCTTCTTGAATTTCATCCATATTTTCATACGGGTCGCCTTTCGGTAGATGCTTGGCAATATCATCATCAAGAACCTCTCGAACTAACCCCCAATCAAAAGCACGCCAGATATGAGCAGACGATGGCATACACAACTATACGAACTGTGCCATAATAAGAATACTGATTTGTGTTTCTAAGCGTGATAGACTTCTACATTTACATCAGGAGCTAACTTTGAACCTCCAATAAAGTCATCCATTGTTCCACTCCACGCAGGGTCATCATCAGCGTTTACTTCTTCATACAAACCTGTCCAGATAACCGATTTCTGGTAGAGTTCAATTTCTTCTGGAACATAGTTGAATAGTGACCGTGGGGCGATTACAATCAACTTCTTTTTCATTCGAGATAACGCAACATTCAATCGGCGTGGGTCGAAGATGAACTCACTCTCGGTTGAGATGAAATCAGGGTCACTTACAGTCGCACTCACCATCATAACATCTCGTTGACCACCTTGGAATCGCTCTACTGTATCAACACTTGCGTCTTGATATAGCGACTTCATAAAGCCTTTCTGAGAATTATGTGGAGTAACAATCCCCTGTGTTTCAGACTTTGGAATATTCTTCCCTAATGCCGTCGCAATCTCTGCTTCAGCCGTGTTAAACTGTTGACTTGTCGTATCGTCGTGAATGATAACAGTGAGTGGGGATTCACTCCGTAAGGCTTCTTGGATTCCAGCAGTTCCTGTCGTAACTTGTGGAATCTGATATACTTGGTCTGAACGGTATTCAATATCATCCTTTGTATAGACCCATTCCTGTAAGAAATCAGCGATTCGCTCGTGACACCTGTAAGTAACCTCTAATCCAGTCACTTCAACACCTGGATTATTCGGTTGTGTATCTAACAATTCTTCATCACTTACAAACTCAGTAATATCATCACCCCTTAGATATCTGAAATAGTTGAGGGTTGATAGGTATGGGATGTATTCCTCTACAGGGCGTCGGGTTTCCTCTAACCAATCATACTGTTGAACTGGTGGCATCTGTCTGTGGTCTCCAGCAATCAACCATTGCCCGTCCTCAGAAACAAACGCACCTCCAAGGATGAACTGAGGGAGAGGCATCATACTCGCCTCATCGACGCACATAAGGTCGAACAAGTCAGGTCCAGCCTCATACACTTCCTCAGCTCCAACATCCTCTGTATGCCGTTTCATTAGTCCAAATAGGGTTGTTGGTGTAACGAAGACGATTGTATGAGCTGGCGACTCAGAATCGGATTCTCCGAGAGTCAATTGTCTCTCTTCACCAGTATTTGACAGTCCAACTCCACCTGTATCTAACCGTTCCAACATCAAATTAATCTCAGACATATCTTGTGGGTTCCCATAATGTAGGTACTTCACATTCTTTGCCTTTTCTGCGTCTGATGGTGGGTTTCGAGTAATTCGAATTAATTCAATATTGTCTAACTCATCCCCGCCCCCGTGGTCTTGATATACACCCACAGTCTCTGAGACTTGCTCTGCGACCTCATCAATCGCTTTATTTGAGGAGCCAGTAACAAGCCCTCGGAGTAGTTCTTCTTGCTTAGAGGCGGCGTACATTCGCCCTGTAACGGCTGTTGCTGTCGCACCACTTGTTTTACCTGTTCCTGGCGGTCCTTGAAGTATGTGTACTTTTGATGAGACATCCCGAACGAATCGTCTCTGTTTTCGATTCGGAGTAACAATAATCTCGTCATCTGTCTTTCGCATCCATTTCAAGAACTTCCGCATATATTTGCGGTCAATGGAATCTATCTGTAACTCGGCTGTTTCACTTCGAAGAGACTCCATAAGATTGTAACTGGTGTTGTTTTCTGTATTGTTAAGTGCGACTGTAGAAACGCCTGGAATATAGTCATTTACTTGTTTATCCAAGACCAGGTACATTCCTGGTGTGATATATTTATTGAACTTATCCTGTTCGGATGCATCTGTTGTGAAACCTGCGTTCCATAACCCATATTTCGAATCCCCACTATAATTGTTATGTGTGAATTCAATAGATAGATTATCAGTATCGATTTCGCTGATGGTCGCCTTTGGTTCGTTGATGATATCAGTTGGACTACCACCATTCGCTTCGATAAATGTATCCCCGTCAGGCTGGATTATTGACGCAACCATCCATGAACCGCCCGTTCCATCCCCTGGCCCAGATTCACGGCAAGATGCCGCCATTAGAGTCGGATTATCAAACCCAACTTCTTCGTAAGCTAAGTCACCACGGATAACCATATCGTGTCCAACTTTCTCAATGTCTCTGATTTTAACAGGAATGCTTTTTCCTTTCTGAATCCGTTGACGGAGTGGGAGTCTATAATGACCCATTACTTCTTTCTGTGAAGCTATGAACTCCATATCAAGGTAGTCCTCTAATGTCCCACTGAAATCTTTGTTGAGTCTAAATGAATTGAGTGACGGGATATCGATTGTTTCTTTCTCAATCGAAGCACTCTTGAATTTAATCCCTGCTTCTACTTGTCGAAGGTACATCGTCATCAACTTCCCCATCTCTTCAACATGCTCTAATCGGCGTCTTTTCTCTGTTAAAGTTCCTCTGTTGACGACGGCGAAGTATTTCGCTGAACCCTTCAGTTGCTCTAAGTGTTTTGTTAAATCAGTCACTTCCTCATTTAGTAAATCTGATTCATCTCGTTTAATCTGAGCAATCCATTTATCATTAAGGATATCAATTTCTTCTGAAGCCCAGATATACTCTAATGGGATTTCCGCACCTCTATGTTCAGCACTAAATGCCATCTCTTTATCATCCTCTTGATGTTGTTCTTCACGGAATTTGACATAGGCTGTCGTTTTCCCTTCTTGGTCAAGTACTGGGCTGTATTCATATGGTTTTTCAAAGTCAAATAACTTTGTACTGAAGTTCCGCCGAAGGTTTACTTCATCTCCATTAGAGTCAACAATTGTCTCGTCTTCCCATTGTACTTTGTATGATTCATCTGAAGGGTGGAATCTCTTTCGAACTGAGACAAGACTAGTTGGCATCTGGTCAATATGGAATCGATTCTGAATCTCATCCTGAACAACGCTGTAAATCTGTTGTTCTGGGCCTTCTCGAAGAGACAAAAGGTCTCTGAATGAATCGATTGCGTTAGTATCTGAGCGATGTCGTTTTAATGACTCTGTGAGGGCATCTACCTCTGAGTCTTGGTAGAAATAAAAGTGCATAGCGGCTTGTGGATATTCTCCAATCGCACACGCAACAGTATCGATTGCCTTGTATAACTCAGTTGTAAAGTCATCTAATAACTCACTTTCATAGTTATCGAGTTGTTCAAAAATAAACTCATATTCAGCGGTTGTTGGAATGTCTTCGATAGAGTGCGAGATTTGAATTGGGTCATCTGTGAATGCGGTTGAATCAATCGTTGCCGATAACATAACAGTTCTATCCGTTACATAGTCGTGACGAACATTCATATACACTTTAATCAGGTGTTCGGGTGTATATTCTAATTTATCCCGCATATACTGTTTCGGTGGGTCATCGTCAGGAAGTGACCCAAAGCCAGTTCCGCCTTTAGAACTGAAGTAATATGTTTCTCCTGCCGCATTCTCATTTTCAGGCTCCATAAAGGCTAACATTTCCTTTGCTTGCTGGGAGATTTCACCAATTTTTAACTGTAAATCAGTTGGAAGTTTCTGTACAGTATCACGGTGAACAGATTTCACATCAGGTTGCTCAAAGTTTCCAGGGAATGTTGATTTTTCATGTGTTAAATCTGCTACTTCGTGTACGGTTTTAATTCCAGATTCACGGAGTGCTTCTTGCTCCCCTCGGGAAATACCTAATAATGCGATATCAGCTCTGTCATATGAATCCGCATAACAAACTTGTCTATATTCACAAGATTCACAAACACCATCAAGTTGATATTCAACATTTTTAAATTGTTCTGCACCAATCAAGGACTGATAAATCTCTCCTTTCGTGGATAACATCCGTTCAATATTTTTCTCACGAGTCCGTAGCTCGAACTTCGGCAATTTATACCTGTCTGGATATGTGTATTCGGATTCCCGATTAAGAACTCCACCTTCCATCGTGTAATTTACATCAGGAGCGTATTCATCGAGAACCTCACGGAGTAGCTTCGTGTAAGTGGCTGTCTGTAGCTGGTGGCTAGTTTTTTCCTCCCAACTCGCCTTAATATCAATAACTCTGATAGTGACACCATCTTCCTCTGGCCATACAAGAATAAGGTCAGTATATCCAACAACACTAAACTGACCGATAAATCCTCTAAGAGGGGTCTGGAGCATAATGATTGGAGCATCATCAGGGTCACTCTCGTTTGCTGTTCTGACTCCAGTAGCAATGTGTTCTTTAATTGTCTCTAATTTAGACTTCGTGATTTCTAACTCACCATCTTTTTTCTCTGGTCTGTATGTTTCGATAACTTTCTGAGCATGGTCGTTAAACTGCTTATAAATCATATTCTCGAAACGCTGACCTTCATTTGCGAGAATACTGTTTAATGGATTGAAGTCGTTCCATCCTCGATTATTCCCTTCTAATACAGAATCCTGAAGTTTCTTATCAACCCGTAACCGAGAGTATCGTGGACACTGGTCTTTGGTAATGATTTTTCCGATTGTAGATGCGGATATCTGGAGTTTCTGTTCTCTGTCTGAATCAAGGTGTTCTTGTACAGAGTTGACCGCAGTTGAAGGATGTGCAATAGTCGTAGACATAACTGGTTAGTTCAAATAAAGAGTATATACCGATATAAGTTTTCCGGTTTAGGTTACTTGATTTTCGAAAAAGAAATGGGTGATTCAGTTAGAACTCAACGGAGTATTCATCGTTCTCTATCCCGTCTTCCTGTACTTCTGTTTCAGTTGTTGTTTCTTCACCAACCTGAACAACGAAATCCGCAACTGCGCCTTCAACAGTTAATTCGATTACTGTCATGATAACTATAGCAGCGAGGACTCCAACAGCGGTAATTGCGAGAAGTGCCATTGAACCACTCAAGACACCGATAATCATAGCAAAGCCTGCTACGAAAACAATCCCGACTGTTAGGAGTACAGAGAGTGCGACTATCCCAAGAACTTTGAGTAGATTTCCACCCGTGTAACTCCAGCTTGTCTTGAGGCTTTCAATTGCTCTGCGGTCTTCAATAACACAGATGGCGAATGCTGGATATAGTTTTAATGCGGCGTAAATCCCTGGAAGGATGAAGAGGACGAATCCGATAAATACAACAATGAAGTACCCGAGTCCAACACCGAATAAGCTGATGAATCTACTAACGATTCTGTCTACAACATCGACGGACTTCCCTTGCATTCGATTTGAATGTTTGATATGAATCGCAGCATGAACAAGGTATGTGAGTAAGAATGATATTAATGAAGCAATTATTATGAGTTCTGGAATTTCTGCTTGTTCGCCAGCTTCACTTCCGAATGAGGCAATTCCTGCGACAATACCTAATACAATCAGTATTGGGTTTTCTTTAACTGTTTCAAAACCGTCTTTGAACATGTCGATTACTGACTTTGTAACATTAGTCATGATGTGTCAAGAAGTTATATATTTACGATTATAAGTGTTTTGTAGTCTTAAAACTATAGTTGTGACTGTTTAACGGGGAATAATACAGAGTAAAAAGGGTTTGATTAGGTTTACTCTTCGAAGTCTTCAAGTGCTTCGATTACTGCGTTGAGTAGTTCGTCCTGTTGTTCCTCTCCGTAGTGGAATGGAACGCTAAGGTTTCCGTCTTCGACATCGAACTCGCTTCCTTCGTAGTCGGCAAGTCGGTCAAGCGTGTCTTCGGCTGTTTCGAGAACCCAGTTGTCACGGGTTTCTTCATCGACAACCGTGATGCTTTCTGGTCGAATGTTCACCATTGTTTCACCGTCGTCGTTTTCGAAAGTGTTTGGCTTTCCGACGATTGCGAGGTACTCTGGCGGTTCGATTTCTCGGAGTACGGCGGCAGTTTCTGGTTGGAAATGGCTTGCGTAGATGAAGACATTTCCTGTTGGGTCGTTGATGCGACCACGCCAGTTCTCCTTTTCCTGTCCGACATTCGTCTTCTCGGTAATTGCGCCGACGATAAGGACTCGGTTTGCTACTGCCCCCGAGTTAAGGAGGAGGTAGTTTGGAGCCATTTCTTCGTCGGATTCCTTGAATTGGAATGTGGAGTTCTGTAGTTCCTCGGCAAAGAGGCGCTGTGCGACTTCTCGACTGTTTTCGTTAGTTGACATTTGTAATCACCTTATAGTTGTTAGTCCTGCATTGCTCGTGCCTTCACGAGTAGTTCGTCAACATTCGGCGGGTTGACTCCTTCATCGTACTCATCGACATTGATGTATCGCCCCATCCGTGGCCCTCTGATTGTGAGGTACTGTCCCATAATCATCGGTGCCATTTCTCCACGGACAACATCTCGGTCAATAGCTTCCATAGCCATTTCCTTGGCTTCTTCAAGGTCGATTCCTGTGAACTGTTCCGTTAGTTCGTGGTTGAATACGGCGGTGTAGAGTTCTTCACCGTTATCGATGACAACCATAAGGCGTAGGTCGTCTTCATAATCATCAGCATTCGATGGGTCAACAACTTTACCGTCTTCGTCACGGGCAATAAGCCCACTTCGGTCTTGAACATCAACAACAAACCCTTCGAATTCGACTTCCTCTCCAGAAGTCTGAATCTCATCATCACTCGAAGCAATATCGGAGTTCGAGTTAACTTGGACACTGTAGTTGCCCTCATATTCGCTGGTCACAACATTCTCGAACTGATACACCATTCCCTCCTGAACTTCAGGCGCATCAGCCTTCTTCCAGCTAGTGAACTTGATTGTTCCAGTCCCGTCATCAAGGAGACCAACCTGAGCGATAGATTCGCTGTTTGGCTCCCAGAGGTCTACAACTTCAGCGACAAGCGTAACCCACGCACCCTCCTGTGTGATATCACTAACCTGAACAACATCAGACGAACTGTCGGAATCCGACTCTCCGATTAGTTCATCTCGGTCAAGGTCATTCAAATCACATAGCTTGGAGATGGTTGCGTTCTGGAGTTCTGGCTCCTGAGTCACGCCGAAGGAATGGAAATCCTCCATTACATCTTCTACTTCATCGACGGTGATATCAACACCGTCTTCAAATCGTTCAACGAGCTGTTCTGCTTTCTGTGATACGGATGTATCGTCTTTATTCGAACTCATGGTTTTAGTTAAGGCCCCTATTTCGTGTCCAACGGAGGCTACTATAACTTAGCACAAGCACCCATATATACCTTTCTAAATCAACTCAGAATCTTGTGTATACACCCCACACCAGAGTAACATATTTCGTAACAATTAAATACACATAACACAATTATATAGGTGTCACAGATGAAAGGGTATGAGTAACTCAACATCGACGGAAAATACCAAGGAGAGTACGGTCGGAACCGAGTGAAATTATCAGAAGTACCCTGTGAAACAAGTCAGAAAACAAGTACTGAATCTGAAATGAGGGAACTCGGGATGATTCAGGAAACTCAGGGTGACTACCTGAAGCCCAATCCAATCACAGCCTATGAATTTGAATGGAGTCGTTCCCATTCATCCGACTGAGAGTAATTACCTCAGACGGTACATAGCTGGGATATTCTTAGGGACTTTTTATACAGCCGACCGCATAGACATAGCAACAACTCAAATATACTCACCATAAGATGCTCTCGACAAGCTTTTAATCCATGCCTGTGATAGTATTAGTAAGACCAGTCCAACATAGGTGTCATAGAAACACAACAACACCTTTTTATACGCCCTCGCTCAATATACTGAGCAACAAACGAAGACTCGTGATATCTATGCAAGACCCCACAAAACCAGACCAAGACGGGAACACAACAGAATTAGACCTGTCTGAAATACAATCAGACGCAGATGTAAAGCCCTATGAAACAATTGAACTTCCAAAAGGAGCAGTCGCCCATATCTATGACAAACTCCAGTCATTAGACAATAGAGTCAGCGAACTCGAAGTGGAAAACGCTGAACTTCAACGACAAAACTACACCCTCCGACAAGCCGTTGAAGAAGTAAATAACACACAAGAAACAACCATTACTGAGATGGAAGAACAAATCGAAGAATTTGAACAACAAATTCAAATCCTCAAATCTCAAGCAGGATACCTTGCCGACCACTCCATAGAAGTAGAAGAAACTATCGAAAGTCTCCAAAACGCCATCAGTACACAACGAGACGAAATCAACGAACGCCTCGCAAAATTAGAATCTGGGACAACTGATGAAACAGGAGACCCAGTAGAAGTTGGTGGAAATTGTGAACTTGAAAGCCTCCGATACCTCGATGAAGAAACAATCGAATCCGAGTTCAGCGTTGACACTCGGAGAGCCGTTATCGTATGGGACAACTTCGAGGAATGGTCATCACGAACTCCAGGTGGGCGAACCCTCAAGAGTGGAGAATTAAAGAAACTACTCTCTAGTAATGAAGGAACGACACTCGCATGGACTCAGGTATCCCGAGTAATGGCATGTTTCGCTGAAAAGACACCCGAGATGTATGAGGTAATCGATAATAACCGAACTGGGAAAGCAATCGTAAAACGAGTCTAAGCGCCTCAGGCTTCTAACTTCTGTTTCTGTTTCTGCCGTTCTGCTTCTAACTCCTTGACACTGGTCTGTGACTTATCTCTTGCTCGCTCCCACGGATTATTATACTGTTTATGCGGCATAAATAACACATCATCAACAAGAAGATGGCGATGTAACCCATTCTTCTTACCAGAAATCCGATGTGTCATTAATATAAACTCTCGTTCATCATCCGTCAACCCAAGGTCACTACACATATTATATAGAACTGTTCGGGAGCCACCTAATACATCAACTTCAATAGAACTCCCTGCGTCTTCTTTAATAATATACGGGATAATCGGTTCTTTTTCCTCTGTCATCGGGTTTGTAGTCTCATCTGTCTCCCGACTCTTAATCTCCGCAATAATTCCCTCTCTAACGGCTGTAAGTTCATTCACAAATTCATGAATGAGATATACTGGTTCGTCAACATCAATCTCTACTCTGATTCTCTTGATATCTTCCTCTTCTTCAATATCATATTCATCAGCGATTTTCTGTTGTCGCTGCCGCCCCATAGTTTCAATTGCTTCCTGTACAACTTGTTCATCAGTTGGAAGTGCAATTGGTCCATCAAACTTCTGTGTTTGTAGCATCTCTTCCCCGAGATTTCCACCACCAACTCGGTTCTGAATATTGTCTAATACAGAAGAAATTTTACGCCGTCCACCAGCGGAGAAAGACTCAGATTCACCTTCTGCTGATTCGTTTTCGTCACTCATTACTAAATCAATACCAATCAACTAATAAAAGGTTTTGCCCTCAAAGAAAGTCAGCGGTTATTCAACACTCAGACCAACCACAGGACTCACATGTCTTACAACCCTCAGAATAGTTCAGAGACATCGAACCACATTCCTGACATTCAGGGATTTCATCAGGAGCCGCACCTCCTGTATCTGAGTTTCCATCAGTAGGGACATTTAATCCAACACTCTCACCTACTTCTGAATCAGGGATATCTAATCCTGTCTCAGAGTCAGAGTCTGGAATCTCTGCATCAAGGTCAGCGAACTCAACATCACCATTCCGCTGAGCTTGGATAAGTCCAAGAACACCACCGTGGTTGAGGTATCGCTTTATCGCAACAGCGATTCCGTCTGGAATACTGTCTACTTGGTCTCCGTTATCCCATCCAACCTTCGGGGAACGGATTCCTTCAAGGTGCTTGATAATCCGCTGTGGCGGAACACCGTATCGAAGAGACATACTGACTGTCCGAGAGATAGCCTCTGTGAATGCCTGTGTGTATCCACCAGACTTACCAATCTCACAGAACACCTCGAACAAGTCACCATTCTCATCCTCATTCAGTACAACATAGAGCGTCCCGTATCCAGTTGTAACTCTAACTGTTGCCCCAACAAGGTTATCTGGGCGCTTACGGTACTCAGATAGGGCAAGGTCACTATTATCGGACGCAATACCCACATCCTCTGCCAACTCCGCAACAAAGTCCTCAAATTCTACGACATCAAGGTCTTCTGTTTGGACTGTATCCATCAGAACCTGTGCCAATTCATTACGGAACTCCGTGGAGTCACCAGCCTGTTGTCGAACAGCTTCGATAAGGTCTTCCTCGTCAGCAAATTCCTTGTTATCAGCACGGGTCGTTAAGACCTGCTTTGAACGGGTACCATCACGGTAGACTGTGACACCTTTCCCACCATTCTGATATACATACTCGTAGACTTCTTGCATCTCTTCCTTTGTCGCAGAGTTCGGGAAGTTAACGGTCTTCGAGATAGCACTATCTACACCATCCTGAAGGGCACACTGAACCGAAGCGTGTTCAAGACCTGACAGTTCGCTAGTCACTACAAAGAGTTCACCAATCTCTGTTGGAACAGCATCGAGACTTGCCACTCCGTCGAATTCATTTGCTTCCATCTGCCTTGCCGCTTCCTTCTTCACGGCTGTAACATCGATGTCATTTGCTTCTAACACACGCAAGAAGTAATCATCGAATTCGACCAACATCTCATCTCCCTGAACATCGTCTGATACATTTTTGTAGTACGCAACATTGAAGATTGGCTCACAGCCACCTGTTGTGTTCCCCAGCATCGATGTG
>LFCJ01002669.1_pt1 | contig 12886 bp, 19 predicted proteins | sample 643141 | NCBI WGS metagenome assembly LFCJ01 (sample SAMN03766243, study PRJNA286221) | soda lake metagenome | biome: soda lake; feature: Kulunda steppe; material: water; isolation source: sample B1-Br-g2 brine of Lake Bitter-1 | place: Russia: Kulunda steppe | collected 2010-07 | reverse complement strand
GGTGCGGGGGTGCGGCAGAGGGAGCTCCACTGGTGGCCTGCAAGGTCTTGTGCTTGGATGAACAACGGAGCAAGCCCGGGTAATGTGGCCGTCTTAGCTTGTGCATGGTAATCAAAGTGCGTGTGCGAGGGTGGTAATGCTGGCAGGGCACAGCGCTCTCAGGTGCCCTGCTTCATTACGGGGTGTGCCAGGGAGCGCTCAGGTTGAGGTCTGCATGAGCCCTCCCTGCTTCCAACTGCCTACCTACTCCTGGTGAAGGCATAGCGCTTCCTAAGCAGAGCCCCCTGCACCCTCACAATGTGCATGCCCCCTGCACCTTCACGTTACATGGTGCACGGTCCCTGCACCCTCACATCTCATGGAGCACGCCCCCTGCACCTCCACATCTCATGGTGCACGGTCCCTGCACCCTCACATCTCATGGAGCACGCCCCCTGAACCCTGAGGACACATGGTGCATGCACCATGCACCCCCACATGCTTAATAGCACCTTGCCTTGCTTGCCAAACCTCTCCCACTCTGATCCTTTGCCTACGTGCGCAGCCAGACGCAGTTATCAACCGTGTGGTGTACGACTGTGTGCTTCCGCCGCTTGTGGTGCCCCTCACTGATTCTGCCACGGATGGGTGTTCTACCCAAAGCTCGACACCTGAGATGCCGGCCATTGATGCGGGTGAGCGCGGACGCATGCCGGTATAGCAGGCGGTGCTCTGAAGAATTTCGAGGGTTGGTGGGCTTCCTGCGTGAATAGGTGTGCACCAACACTAGTGTCATGCCCAGTGCCTCATCTGCACCAGCCTTCAAGTCTTACAGGCCACATGGGTGCAGAGCTTGATGAATCCGCAGGATTGCTTTGAATGGACGGGCTCTGATGCGCATGCACAGCAGGGTGTGAGTTTCCAGCACCCATGAAACATCAGGGCAGGTATTGGGTTCAGCGTTATTATAAAAGGGTGTACCACTAGTGTACCACTGGTGTACCACTGGTGTACCACTGGTGTACCAATAGTGTACCACTGATGTGAGTTTGCAGGAGGGCAACTGCCCGGGGCAAAGGCCCCCGCAAGCACGCTGGCGCTGAAATTTAGGCCTTCTGCTTTTGAGGCGGTGGCCTTGAGCTGGGCAGACATAGATAAGTAGGGCATTTAGGCAATCGAAGGCTCCATGGGCACCGATCCATACGTCTCATGGTTGACATGACGCAAGTGCATTGATGCACACATGGCAAGCAGGAAGTCCTCCTTCCAAGAGTAGCACAACAGCACGTAGGGGGCAGGGGGGGAGGGGGGGTATCTCCTGGTCCTGTGGGAGGTAGCACAACAGCACAAAGGGGGCTGGGGGCCAGGGTGGGGGAGGATCTCATGGTCCTGTGGGAGGTAGCACAACAGCATGAAGGGGGCAGGGGGAGAGGGGTATCTCCTGGTCCTGTGGGTGTGGTATCCTGTTCGAACATTTTCAACAGCACAGAGAAGCCTGACGTAAAGGAGGCCCAGCATCATCCGTCCACCATTGCCCTCCTTGTGTCCATGCAAATCTGTGAGGCGAGCTTCTGCTCTGCTGATCGGATCCTGCTTTGCTCACATGGGATATAAATTGTGTCGCATCTCTTTTGCTCACATCCATCTGACAGCACCACAGCAATGTCTTGCTCCTTGTTCTCAGCAAAGCTAGCGCACCTGCACCTCCAACCTGTGGGTGTGCGGCGTGGATGCTTAGAAGCCCTGCCGTGCTTGGATGCATGGCACATGCGGCATGGATGCTTACAAGCCTTGTCGTGCTTGGATGCATGGCGCATGCTCTGCCTGCATCTGCAGGATGCATGATGATTGAATCTTGCAATCACAACGGCCAACTATGGGGTATCCCATCCTTTCTGTCTGCTCCCAACTGCCTTCTGGTAAAAGGTGGATTCCAATGGCTTATGCTGCCTCTGGCAGCCTCTTAGATTCCAATGGCTTACGCGTTCTTGCCCCTTGTGGAGCCATGTAAAGCCGATAGCAAGAAATTCACTTGGCACACCCATGCAGGTGACGCGGCCTCTACCGACAGCAGCCCGGGGGAGGTCATAGGCAACCCTCACCTCAACCCCAACCCTGCGCCCTTGGAGCCACTCGGCTGTAAGGGTGTGGCCAAGCCTGCCCCAGACATTTCAGCACGCGCCTCCCACTTCAACTACTTCCCTGACATGCAGTGAGTGCCCTGACATGCAGTGAGTGCCTGCTGCCCTGACATGCAGTGAGTGCCTGACAGTCCCTGACATGCAGTGAGTGCCCTGACATGCAGTGAGTGCCTGACAGTCCCTGACATGCAGTGAGTGCCTGCCGCCCTTTGCTGCACCCCCGCCCTTGCCTACTGCCCCCCAGCTCATCGTGCAGGGGCTAAGCTGCTGCGTTGTGGCACCTAGCGCTGTGGCTAGGCTGTGCCATTGAAAGACTGTGCTGTGGCTGGGACATATTGCATCTGGAGAAGTGCCGTTGCCGGCTGAGCCATGTATGGACCATATGCTGACACACCATGGATGGGCTGCGTCATGACGCTTAGGATGGGCCGTTGTATGGCGTCATGGATGGGCTGCGTCATGACGCTAAGGATGGGCCGTTGTATGGCGTCATGGATGGGCTGGGTCATGACGCTAAGGATGGGCCATTGTATGGCGTCATGGATGGGCTGAGCCATGGATGGGCTGTGTCATGACGCTAAGGATGGGCCGTTGTATGGCGTCATGGATGGGCTGAGCCATGGATGGGCTGCGTCATGACGCTAAGGATGGGCCGTTGTATGGCGTCATGGATGGGCTGAGCCATGGATAGGCTGCAATGTGTGTGGAAGTACCATGTGGGTGGGCTGTGTCATGGCTGGCTTGTACAGTATAGCTTGGTGGCGCTGTGCTGGTACGCCCAAGAAAGATCACACCCACTATTTTGGCCCTGCTTGCTGGAGCTCTCAGCTGAGAACCACGCAATTAATGGGCTTTGTGAGAATACGACTCGGCAAGTGTTGCTCAACTCAACAGGCAGTGATGAGCATGATTTATTTGCAACCTGGAAATGAGGCTTCACTTTCACCAGGAATTTGCATGCTGGATTGGCTCATTACTTCTCTGCTACATTCAGGAGCTGGTATTCAGTTGCTGGGTCGGATGACAGAACCTTGGTTTTTGAGAGCCGCTTTGAAAGTGGAAATTTGCGGCGAGCCATCCAGGCAAGTGCACGCAATTGTTTATGTGCAGGGAAGACAGCTTGAATGATGCAATGTACCACACCACACTCCAGCAGCCCTAATGCTGCATGTCCCGTGGTAAATGGAGCCTGTGGAAGCTGGAAAGATTTTGATTGCAAAAATGTCTTCTTAAAACCTGCAGATAGGCCATCCAGGCAGCTTGTCCTATCCTTGCCCTATCCTGGGATTGCCTTTTCCAGCGCTTGAGCTATGAATGCAAACACCTGCGTCCTCCTTTTGCTGGAGCATGCTCAGTGGTAACTGCCCCAGCTTTCGGAACGTGTCCTGCAACAAAGGCTTTTGACTCGATTCCCCTTTTGTGCAGGTGTACCCTTATGAGTATGATTCGGTGCTCCCTAATGAGTATGATTTACCCTTATGAATATGATTCCCTTTTTTGCAGGTGTACCCTTACGAGTATGATTTGGTGCTCCGCCCTGATGTGAACACCAAGAGGCACACACAGTGGTACGTCTGCCCATACTTCTCATCCTCATCATCTAATTGTGTTTGTTTCATCTCAGAGGAGGATGGCATGCAGCTGAAATTGAGTGCTGCCCCTGCAGTATGGGCATCCCCACCCATGGACCTGGAAGTTCTGCATACATACCACACAATCCTCCTCTCCCTTCAGGTTCTATTTTGCTATCTTGAACACACGCAAAGGTCAAAGGTGCGACCAGAAATGTGATTGCCTTTGGACATCTGTTGTGTCTTATTCAGTTGCCATCAATGTGACTGCCTTCGGACATCTGTTGTGTCTTGTTCAGTTGCCAGCAATGTGACTGCCTTCGGACATCTGCGGTGTCTTGTTCAATTGTGAGAGTGCGCTTCCATCTTGCTGCATCTCAGTGTGAGTAATTATGATCCTTAAGTCATCATGTAGATCCACTTCTGCAATAGATGGCCTGTCAAGAGCCCTTCTGGGTCATGTTACGCCACGTCTCAAGTGCTCTGTTCCAGACTGACCAAGGCGCTGCATGCAAAACATGTGTTGCCTTATGCATGATGAGACTGCCCAGGTACAAGTTCAACATCATCAATTTGATGAAAGAGGATTCCCTGTACAGCAGTGGCATGCTGCCTCTCATCCACTCTGAGGGAGTGGCCAATGCAAGTAGGCAGAAGCAGCAGCAGCAGCAGCAGCAGCAGCAGCAGCAGCAACAACAGAGGCATTGGCAGCGGCAGGAGCAGCAACAAGAACAGCAACAGCAACATCCACAGAGTACAAAGGACACCTCCCATGCTACAAATGGAGAGGAAGAGGAGAATAATTGTTTTGCCCAAACAGCTGTTGGGGTCCATGAGTCTGTATCCCAAGAAGCCTCTGCTGCATTGCCAACTGAAATGGCACAGCGGGAAGCTCAGCAATGCCCCCATCCTCGTCAGCCATTTGGGCAGCTTTCTGGAGACTGTGATCCAAGCTTGGCAGAGGAGATTCCGTTTGAGACTCAGCCGGGGAGAATTGCAAACTCTTGTGCAGATGATGGAGACAACAGCCAGGACCAACAGCCACAGACCTTGCAGCAACAGCAAGAGCATCAGCAACAGCAGCAGCATCGGCAACAGCAGGGCAAGGAGAATTGCTCCGGAGGGCGTCAGTCACAGTTTCATGGCAAGGGGAAGTCTGAAAGGGCGCTGGAAGGCTTATTGGAGCATGAAGGAGGTTACACTGGCTGGCACAGGGGAGGAGAACAGGTGCTTGCTCACCCAACTGCACTTGCTCACCCTTTCTCAATTGCCCTTCCTCTTTGTATGCACATACGTACTGATATCTACTAACATACATGCAAAACACACATAAGGGTCAGCCTTGTTATTGTGGAAGCACCTGGTGTATGGATTTGGGTGTGACTGTGTGTGTATGTGTGTGTGTATGTGTGCACGTGCGCATTTTTTTATACTGTGTGTATGTGTGTGCTGTGTGTTGTGGACAGCTTTATAGAGTATAATTTTCTTTATCAAGAGGTAGGCACGCTTCTGTGTGTGTACATACACGTGCAAGTGCATGCGTGTGTTTGCGTGCGAGCGCTTTGGTGTGTTAGTCCTTTTTCTTGTTCAAAGCCTACAATGCTGCTCAAGATGTTAAGCATTTGTGAAGCTTTTTTCCTTTCAGCAAATCTGCTGTGCTCCTTCCAAAGACAGACAAGGATAGGCAGCAGACCACAGGCTTTTCTTAGTAGCCCATGCTGCTGGCATTTTGCAGGTGTGCTACTACCGGAACACCATCAGGCGAAAGGGCAGAGGGGGATCCAAGCGGTGTGTGAGATGATTCTTATTGTCGGATCCCAGCAGTGGGAAAAACAATTGACGTGCAAAGTGGGCTCATTTGCTCATATCTAATGAAATATGAATTGGTGGTGAGCCTTAGATAGCTGCCTGTTCAATTCCTTGCCCTTTGATCACCTTCTCAGTGACTTGCATGGGCCCTGCCCTGCTTGCAGGTACTTCACACTGTCCTATTCCTGTATTGCCCTGCCCTGCTTGCAGGTACTTCACACTCTCTTTTTCGTACGTTGCCGAGTATGACAATGATGTGGTCCACTTTGCACACTGCTTTCCATTTACCTACACTGACTTGCAAGTTTACTTGAAGGTGGGAAGGGGGCTTGCGCCAGCTGTGTCGCACACGTTCCAGACTTGTTGCAGGATTATACAGCACATGGCTGAATTGGCCCAAGCACGCAACTTCGATAGACCCTATAGTACCTCTATACATTATTGTTCTGCCTTGCCTGTCTGGGAGCCTTGGACTCTTAGAACGGCGTCCAGCAAAATAGGGGGTATTCTGGAAGAAGCACCAGGCTAACACTATTTAGAGAACCATGCACGCCCGTTGTGGACGGGCATGCTCTGTGTGACAGGCAAGAACTGCGTGATGGGTATGCACTGTGAGACAGGCATGCACTGTGCAGAGGGCATGAACTGTGGGCTGGGGGCCGCAGAATGGGCATGCCCTATGTGGCAGGCAAGCACTGAGTGACATGCATGCACTATGTAGCGGGCGCTCCCTGTGCAGCAGGCATGCGCCGTGGAATAAATCACAGAGGCTGTGCTTGCAGCAGCGCAATGCCTTTGGAGCCTCCCCGTGCCTTGCCTTGCACCTTTCACGCACATCCCGCGCGTCTCACACCGCCCCATGTCCTCCGTCAGCCTCCGCCACTCTCGTGCATTAATCACAATGCCCACAATCTCCTGCCCCTCACCCGCCTGCACATACAGTCCCTGGAGCGCCACCCTGAGCGGTCGCTATTCGTGCAGCGCTCGCTGCTGGCCACCACGCTGGCGGGCAATGCGCTGGACTGCCTGACCATCACCGCTCCATCCCCCTCCCCTGAGGCCCTCCGGAAAAAGAGGGGCGCTGTCATCACAGGTGGCTCTGCTACTTTACGGGGGCTAGGCTCTGTCAGGGCAATTGGATGTGCTCTGGCAGGTTGCACAGTCAGGGCAAACGGGCATGCTGGCAAGGAGGGGTGTGGCACAGTCAGGGCAAGTGGGCTTGCTGGCGAGGAGGGGGTTGACACATTCAGGGCAAGTGGGCGTACTGTGGGGGGTGGCACGTTTTGGGCAAGTGGGCATGCTTGAAAAGGCTTGTGCATTTAGCACAGCCAGCTGAGCTGTAAAAGGGCTGACCTACTTATGTATGGGCTAATAGGGTGGAAGTCTTGGGCCGTCACACTCCGGCTGCCTGGCAGGGGCTTTGAGGTCGGGTTGAACACTTGGGCTGTTGAAGGACTGCTAGGGTCAGAGACCTAGGTTGTCATGCTGCAGCTGCCCAGCAGTGGCTTTGGGAGTGGATTGAATGCAGAAGCCATGGGCTGCATAGGACTGCTAGGTTGAAATACCCAAAACATCATACTGGCTGACGCTGGCTTCAAAGCAGAACAGATTCACTGATTCATGAGCAATGCAAGAAATTCATAAGAGATGTTGATAGTGCCAATGCTGCAAGAAGCAGTTGTCTAGACATCTGTGGGAGCATGTGGTGGTGATCAGACGATGCCAGGGGCAGAGGCCTGGGAAGGGGTGGTGATCAGACGATACCAGGGGCAGGCCAGGAAGGTGTGTGCGCTAGAGAGGAGAACCTGAGCTATCCATGAGTGTGCTGGCTTGAAGTCAATGTTTTTGGGGCAAGGTGGTATCAGAGCAAGGATACAAGCATGCTGGCATACACGGCAAGCTACAAGTTGTGATCAAAGCATAGTTCAGGGTATGCTGGCACCCATTAGAGGAGAGATCAGAGCATGGGGAAAGCGGGGCAAGGGTATATGCATGCTGGCATACATACACAATTTGAGCTTATAAGGTAGGTCTTGCACCTGCAGCCTGGCTGCAATATGCACATGCGAATTGGGTGCTGCCATGCTCAGCACCTGCATTGAGTACAAACAAACGGGTTGCTCCTCTATGCTTTGCATCTGTGCATGTAGGACAAGCAAATAGGATGCTCCGACGCTTTGCACCTGCATGGAAAACAAGGAAATGGTGTGCTCCCTTATGCTCTGCATCTGTGCACGGAGTGCTAGCAAATGGGGTCCTCCCACATGCTTTGCACATGCTTGGAGGACAAGTGAATGGGGTGCTCCCATATGCTTTGCACCTGTGCATGGAGTACAAGGGACAGAGGTGGGGCTTGTCCTTGTTGGCTCACTGTGTTTGCAGCACGGGTGCACCCTGGAGAGTCAAACTCAAGCTGGATGGTGAAGGGGCTGATCGAGTACCTGACAGGTGAGCAGGCCCACCGTGCCAAACGTCAGTACCGCATTGGCCCGAGTGGGGCACATTCAGATGCGTTGCATGAGTCACGGCGGCACTGCTTTGCCAAACGCCACAGCCATGCTGACCCGGGTGTGGCATATTCGAAGTGTGTTGGTGGAGCAATTAAACAGCAAGAACAGGCTGGACACTCAGCACATGCTCAGAGCGCCGCCATGACATGGTAACAACTCCTCTTGAGGTCCGCCTGACCTCCCTTGTGTACCCTTTCCTCTCATTTATGTATTGTGGAGCTGTCCAGGGCTGAGGATCAACGGCCTTCGGTGATTGTTCGGAAAAAGGAAGCTGCCTTGTGCGCGTTATATGTGCATGTCCTCCAAATGCGTGCCTCCATGTTGAAGCCCTAGCATGCACCCATCATTTCATGCCACTCCCCTGTACAAAAATTGGTGAACACCCAAGTGCGTACGCCATTTCAAGCCATTCACCAACACGTGCTTTCCTGGCCAAGCCCAAGTATGCATCCTCCACTTCTTAATGAGACAAGACCAAAGCAATGCACGTGGGTACTTCGTGTGTTCCCTCCTGATTCATGTTGATATGGGACTTATTCTTGGGCACTTAATTCCTAAGATGAGGTGCCGGCCTGCCACGGGGTGCTTCATTTGCCTGCTTTCTTTCATTGTAAAGTCTCCCACTAGCTCCTTGCTGCTTGAGAGTATTCCAACATCTCCTAGAAAAGGTTTCTACTAAGGGGCATCCCTCTGTTATCTGCCTACCACAGGGCGCCCCAAGGCCTCCTTCTCACCCTTACAGGATTTCCATCGCCTCCTGCCTGCGCTTCACAGGGACCTCCACCGAGGCACAATCGCTGCGCAAGCATTTCGTGTTCAAAGTGGTGCCCATGCTCAACCCAGATGGTGTGTGCGAGTGTGCAAAGGCGATGCGGGCCAATTACCGCAGCGTCGGCAGCACTCTGCATTCTGGCACCCGTTGAATCCTGCAGGACTTGTCCCGCAGCTCCTCCTTTGGCTGCCATTCCCTTGTGTGCTTAGCCCATACACCTAGGAGTTGATGTGCTGAGGCTGTTGGGTACAGGATGAAGCCCGTCCCAGTATACTCACGCCCTCCTTAGGGACTTGGCTGGGCTTTGTCCACCTGGCTTGGCCACAAAAGCACTAAAGATGCAGACATAGCCTGCAGCAAGAGCTCTGATTGGATCCACACGCATCTGTATTTGGGCATTTTTGGGGGGGTGGACCAACCGCCCCAACGGGCTATGCCTGGCATGGTGCTACATGACCGCAAAGAAGCCCCAGTATTGACTCCGCACATTCATAGTCTGATGTCAGGGCTGCGTTTGACAAAAGTTGTATGAAGCCGCGCAGCTGCACTGTGATGTCAGGATTTGCTTGGATGTTACCTGCCTTTGCAAGTCACGGTGTTGCAAGTGCTGGGTGGACACGAAGAGGTAAATTGCACCCGTGGAGCTCATGGGTGTGCAGTGCCCTGTGCACACCTGTGTGTGCAGCAGCTCCTCTCCCTTGCATGTGCTCCCCCTTTTTGGTGGCTGCCAATCTGCCTTCACAAGCTGTTGGGCCAAAAGCTTGGGCTGTGAACATGCACACAATGCAATGTATCTGTGAGCATGCTGCTCACGATGCAATGTATGGTATGTTGCTTGCTGACATTGCAAAGCTGCCTGCTCACGTTGCCTGCTCATGATGCAATTGGCATGCTGCCTCTGCAGGCGTCGTGGTGGGCAACTATCGCTGCATTTGCAACTATCGCTGCATTGGCATGCTGCCTCTGCAGGCGTCGTGGTGGGCAATTATCGCTGCATTTGCAACTATCGCTGCGTTGGCATGCTGCCTCTGCAGGCGTCATGGTGGGCAACTATCGCTGCATTTGCAACTATCGCTGCATTGGCATGCTGCCTCTACAGGCGTCGTGGTGGGCAACTATCGCTGCAACCTCGCGGGCTTTGACCTGAATCGCACATGGGCGGATGCGAGCAGAAAGTTGCACCCCACCATCCATGCGTGCAAGGCCATGCTCAAGCAGTTCATGGAGGAACGACAGGTGTGATGTGCATCTGTGCAGATGCTTGTGCATGGACTCATGCTGCATCACACACCGTGCACTTGAAGGCGTGCACGTATGCACACGCGTGAATATGCATGAATTCAGCAGGGGGGATGGTTTCCACTTGGCAAAAAGCACTTTTGGTGAGATTGGAACCATTTGAGCACATCTAAATGATTTTTGCAAGCCGGACAGACTGTTCTATACAACTGCATGCCTCTCCCTTTGTGCACTGTGCAATCCAGCCAGTCCCTCACTTTGCAGGCCAGCTTTTTGGGGCTGTCTGTGTTCTACATGCGCTGCTCTTGCTTGCAAAGCATATTCTATCGTTGTTCTTAAGTCTGAATTGCATGAAGGCCTCCTGCCAGACATGCATTAGGCCCCTGGCCATTGTTTTTCGGGTGATGTTCTGACGATGTCTCTTGGTAGCCCAGGGGCACTCAACAAACGAGGGCACACTGGGATGCATGTCAAGATGAGGACACACCAGGATGCATGTCAAGACGAGGGCACACCAGGATGCATGTCAGGATGAGGAACCTTTAGGATGCATGTCAAGACGAGGGCACACTGGGATGCATGTCAAGACGAGGGCGCACTGGGATGCATGTCAAGACGAGGGCGCACTGGGATGCATGTCAAGACGAGGGCACACTGGGATGCATGCCAAGATGAGGGCACACTGGGATGCATGCCAAGATGAGGACACACTGGGATGCTTGCCAAGATGAGGGCACACTGGGATGCTTGCCAAGATGAGGGCACACTGGGATGCATGTCAAGACGAGGGCACACTGGGATGCATGCCAAGATGAGGACACACCAGGATGCTTGCCAAGATGAGGACACACCAGGATGCTTGTCAAGATGAGGACACACCAGGATGCTTGTCAAGATGAGGACACACCAGGATGCATGTCAAGACGAGGGCTTACTGGGATGCATGCCAAGATGAGGACACACCAGGATGCTTGCCAAGATGAGGACACACCAGGATGCATGTCAAGTGGACACATGAGGATGCATGAGGACACACAAGGACACAAGAGGATGCACGAGGATGCAAAAGGGCACACCAGGATGCATGCCAAGACGAGCCCATGAGCTAGCCTTGGCCATTTGGATTCCTGGGTGCCCTGGATGTGCAGGTCCTGCAGGCCCTAAGCTGCGTCCTCCCTGCTTTGCCCGCAGGTCGTCCTGTTCTCCGACTTCCATGGCCATTCGAGGAAGCCCAACATCTTCTCATACGGCTGCGGCAAGGTGTGCAGCAGTTGACACAGAGCTTTGCGTGCTTTGTCACAAGGGCATGCTGACCATGGCTACAGACAGGCATGACGGTTGAATTGGAGGGCGGAGAAAGACTGCCGGCTGCCTCAAATGTGGGGCGCGTTTCAGTGCGCCCGTGCAGGTTTCACCTCACATATATAGCTGTCTCCTAGGACACACATGTGTACAAGGGATGGCCTGACTGCAGTACCCAGCTCCTTTGGCTGGACAGCTTCTTAACAAGCACTAGGACTGGACCCAGAAGGGGTCTTTCCTGCTCACGCAGCACGTCCATCTGTCAGTCAGCAATGATCCAGAGGCATGTGGTTTGTACTGTGGCCTGTTTAAGCCATGTGTCAGAACCAATTGGGTCCCTTGACCTCCCTGCATGAGGCCAGTGCCTCCAACCCTCGTGCGCCATTCGTATCCTGCTCTTGCTGCTGCTGATGTGCTCCCGTGACCAAGTCAACGCATCCACTCCTGTGGGCCGGCTGGATGCCTCGTACGCAGAAGCCCAATGGCGGCAGGGACTGGGCGCCCCTGCTGCCGGGCTACCCTGTGCCTGGCTCGGTGGGCGGCCTGCAAGATGTGCCTATCAGGTAATGCAAAGGTGCTGAGCCTTGACTGAGCCGGTTCGGCTAAAAAAAATAGGAAGAGTGTGGGCTGCGGGGGCGACGCAAGGCCTGTGGGTGTGCGCGGGCCCAGGGCCATGCCCAAAGTTGCCCCCAGCTGACGGTGCAGCACTGGGATATGCCCTGCTTCTTCGAGGCTCAGCTTGCCTGCCGGGAGTGTGCGCATGCGTGCCTGTGAGAGGACGCGCCCAATGTCTACACACCTTGAGTAGCATCAGGCCCGTGTCTCACTCGCTCAGGAAGAAGTGACGCTCAGCATCACGAGCGTGTGCGTGTGCAAGATGCTGTGCAGGGGCGTCCTCTTAGGGCATCGCGTATTGTCAAGCAGCATGTAGGCTGGCGCGTTGCATGGGGTGAAGAAGGCTTTGCTTGGACATCACTCGTCCAATGCACTGGTCCACCTTTGAAGGACCTAAGCGCACAAGAGTGCCCTGGATTTGCGGTTGCACACCCCCGCACGGTGCACGGGTCATCCAAGCTTTGAACCCCATAACCCATGATTGTGTCGCCGATGCCGCGCCTTGCAGCCCTAGGAAACACATCCAGCCCTAGAAAATACATCAAGCTAAGCCATAAGACGCTTGAGCACCCTAACCTCTGCATGCCCTTTTGAAACTTTGGCCGGTCAAGCCAGACCCCTGCTCTCACACGCGCACACCCCAGCGCTGCATCACCATACCCCATGCATGAGGTTTGAAGCATGCCCTCGCTAATTTGTAGCGGGACATGCCCACACTGGCTGCTCTCTCTCTCTTGCTCCACTGCGCGTGCGCAGGTTCCAGGGCCGGTTGCTGCCCCTGCTGATGCAGTACTCTGCGCCGGACCTCTTCTCGTACAATCTGTGCACTGTCAAGGTCCAAAAGTCCAAGGCAGGCACCAGCAGGGTAGTGGTGTTCCGGGAGATGGGGCTCACCAACAGGTGGGTGCTGGGTGCCTGGTGTGCCGCTCAGCTTGATGTGGGGGTGTT
>LFCJ01002668.1_pt1 | contig 12888 bp, 11 predicted proteins | sample 643141 | NCBI WGS metagenome assembly LFCJ01 (sample SAMN03766243, study PRJNA286221) | soda lake metagenome | biome: soda lake; feature: Kulunda steppe; material: water; isolation source: sample B1-Br-g2 brine of Lake Bitter-1 | place: Russia: Kulunda steppe | collected 2010-07 | reverse complement strand
AGGAGGAGGAGGAGGAGGAAGATGAGGTGGGGAGCTATGCTGGGAGTGTCATGACAAGGGCTTGCTCCCATAATGAGAGGCCAGGAACTGCTCTCAATTTCTGGCCATGGCCCCTTGAGCAACCACGCTCTTTGTAGCTGAAGCCTTCACAGACAAACACCCAACTGGCTGACAGAGCTTGCAGGCTATGAGAATGCGCTATCCAAGGTGCAGGGGAGCATTGATCTTGGGATCTGCAGTTGCCAACATGACAGAATGGGTGTGGGACCTCTTCCCCTGCATAGGTTGCGCAGCCCGCATGAGGATTTAATTCCACCAATTGCGCTTAATTGCACACTCCTTGAGCTGATTAAGTGTTCGGTGCGCACCAGTTGCAATGACATTATTTCAAATCAACAATGCATAAACCAAGATGAAGCTGATGCACATCACCCCAGTCTGTAGCACTCAAAAATCACAGCCTCTCCCAACATGCAGGCTTAGAACTTTTGTGCACGTTGATGGGTGCGATGAGGGCCAACAGGTTCTTGTGTTGCAGGATTGGCTAACCGCTGTACAAAACCAGCTCCTCAAGTGTCCAACCACAAGCAAGCCCAGGAGACTAAGTCCACAAAAAGGTGCTCAAAACTTGTATGTTTGAGACAAAGTAAAGGATATGCGATTGAGGCAGCTGACCCATCCGTGCAACTGCGTGCTGGCACACCGACAATTTGTGCAAACACAGGTGTCTCGGAGGACATTTTAACAGGCGAGCTCACCTGCATCTGCGGCCATGCCAGATCCACAATGTGCTGCGCCTCGTCGTCAGTGATCAGATTGTGAAGGATGAACGCCCTGAAAATGCCACAAGACAAGCGCAGTCCTTGTCGTCTGCGCACGCGTACCGAGGTCGCTAGACTGCTTTTGCTGCACCTGACATGTGTCTCAGCCCCGTGGGAGGCTGCTGCCCAGCATGATTAAGCCAAGGCAAGGGCTTGAAAGCTCTGTAGTACCACCAGGTCCCCATTGCAGTTACTGAATTGTCGCATCACTTCAAAGATGGATTGCAAAGAAATAGGAAATAAACAAGCTGCACCAAAAGGTGGTGACAGTGGCCTGTTTTAGTAGCATGCTGGCGCTAGCAGCTTCTGCCTAGCTGGGTTGTCTGGCCGGCTGTGTGGTTTGCCGGGCCGGAGTGCAATAAAACTTTTGAATGCACTCCACTAGCAACGATTCACCAGCGCTCGCTGCAAGACGTGCCAGATGGTGATGCATCCGTTCACAGCATTGGCAGTGGCCAACCCTGTCAACAGCAGTCCCACTTGGGCATGAGCATCCAGGCTGCGACATCGTGACAGAGCTGCACCCATGCAAGGCCTTGCCCAGTAGCATTGCAGACCGCCTTGCTGCACGCCTTGCAGTATGTCTTGCGCCACCTAAGGGTGCACAACCTGCCCTGCCCTTATTACCTGGGCCTCCAGCTGATTGTCTCAATCCAAGGCCCTTGATCAGCCGGCTTTTGGTTGGCAACCTCGCCCCTCCAGCCTGCAGCCAACAAATGCGATGCAGCATACTGCGAGCTGCTGATCACTGAACAAGCCCCAACTACGCGAGGACAAAGAAGCTTGTCAAGCAGAGTTAAGCACACTTAGAGTTGAGGAAAACATGGTGTTGGCATCCTGGAGGCCTGATGAAAAATGATGCCATGAATGGCTGCATAAGAACATTCTGAACATTTTCACTCTGTGCAGGATTGATGTGATGATCAAGCATGCCGGAATACCTGCAGATGAGATCCACACAACTACATAAGAGAGGCCCCTCTTTACACACGCACTTGCAACATGTCCACTTGTGTGCAACCTGTACACCAAATCTCCCAACCTTTTTCCTTTTTATGCCTTCCTAGGGCATTGCACAGATACCTATCATTTGACCTCCTTGAACTGCACATGTACTCTCAGAGGGAACGTCACAACAAATGGGTAAAACAGTCCTTTGCAGCATCAGAGCAAGCGTGTCGCATACCTATGAATGGTTCACTCTGGTCGCCACTCCAGCCACATTGAAGCCAATTGCAGAGAATCACCCACACATAAATAAGCTTCGCTCTCTGGCCCATGAGGCTCAAGGAGAGAGGGGCCAAGTGTCCATTGAGGTTAGGTACTTGATGGCTACACTCTGGTATTATTTGTAAGTGAATATATATGTATATTATAGATAAAATTCAGTTAATTCATTTAAGAAACAGCAAGTGCAACACAAGTTTGCTCCGATTGTCTTTTCTTTGCTGTCTACGTAAGTTCATATTCTTTAGGATTCTTCATTGAATTGTGAGTTGACGATGCAGCCTTCTGCACTCACTACAACAGTTTACGACACCCAGGCGTGTCAGACAGGGTAGAGCTGCTGGATTACAAGTAGTATGTGGAAAGTCAGTGTATAGGTAGAAGAAGTTCTAGCCTACTGCAATTTGCAAATCAATCAGGTATCACTTGGACAATCATATGAATGCATTACCTTTGAAGGTGCCCTTCTTGGTTGGCAGGCAGGCGAATTTCTAGGCAAGCCCGTCCTCTGGATGGACAGATAGAAGCATCGCGCGCAATTGATCGCTCAAGTGAGTTCCTAAGTCACAAAGGCTCAGGAGTGGTCATTCGTGCTACAGCGCACGCTCTTTGTCCATGTGCCCGCAATATTTCCTCCAGCCTGTGCCGATGACAACCTTTTATCAATTTTCAGGTACTGGTCTTGTTGAGGACAGGGAAGTATAATGCCAGAAAAATGTCATAGCATACTCATTGCCACATGGATCATGTGTGGGCAGTTAGCCCAACAAAACTATAACAATAACAAATCCTTACAATAAATACCTTCCTTTTTCTGGGCGCTGGTATACTTCCCTGAGCTACCTAGGGCCTGGTGGTCCTCATGCGGCATGGGTTGGAGAGTTAGGTGAAAAAGAAGCAGAAGCAGCAACATTCTTGGGATATGGATAATTGGTTGCAGCATCGTTTGCCCAGCGCAAGTACGGTATTTGAAATACCTGAACCTTTCTAGTATCAGCTAGAGTGCCAAGCATTGAATTGAGGTCGCTGTAGCATGACTAAAGGACACTGATCCCCATGATGGTCTCTCGGCATGACAGAAGAGTTCTATTTGCAGAGCAGTGTGTTCCTATAAATAGCTCCTCACGTGATGGCTCTCAAGTTACAGGTAAGGGTTTACCACCAACCAGGCCGTTTGGCTGTTTTTAGCTGGTGTTTGCCAACACAACCAAAAAAGTAGTCCACGATGTCAGAGATTAAGTAGCAAAGTTTGTGGTGCCGTTGAAAAAGGATGGCTCTCGAGAGTTTTCTTGCCGAACATTGAATTGGAAAAAAGTAGGCGACAGCCCCATGGTCTGTTAATGCCTGAATGTTCCCTTCTCTTCAGAGAGGTTAGTGGCGGGAGCATTGCTTGAAGCTACGAGCAATTCACCATTTGGGCTAACGTCCTTGAGGCCTCAAAACTCTTGTAGATTGCAGCTTGTCTTCTTGGCTTCAGTCACCATTCCTCTCATTTTGCAACAGCTTTGTTGAACTTATGCCTAGCATGCTTATTGCGGGAGAGAGACATTAGACATAACTTATGTTTAACACATTGTTCTCTAGCCAAGAGGAATCACAACAAGAGGTCTAGACTTGCTTTGTCTAATTCCAATCACGTAACATAAAAGAAACAAAAGGCTGGAGTTGTGTGTTGGTAAGTGGCCATTGATACGTGCATTTGATCTGGCACGCAACAGCTGGAGCCATTGCTTTGAAACGTGGCCATTGGTATGTGCATCTAGCCTGGCGAGTAAAGGAGGAGTCCTTGCATCCTCAAGTGCTCAAGACCAACACCTCACTTTCAGGCCAGACCATTCCGAGACTTGATGTAGCAAAATGATGCTGCGAATTCCCACACCCCATACACCCAAGCAAAGCTGTTGCTGAGCACATGTATGGCACGCCTGCGCAGCACACACCAGGATGAGCAGCATTTGATCAAGAGCATTGAAATGCAGCATTGACAAATGCTGCTGACCACTGTTTTTGCATGCCCACTAGGGCGTACGATTCATCTTCTAGCTTCGTGTAGGCACAAATACATTTCCATTTCATGTATGTCCTGGCTGGCTTTGCCGAATCCTTACCATGAACAGTGTCTGTGACATCCCGATTTCCATGTTCAGCAAGTGATACAGAAACACTCACCACCGCAGGCTGGTTCCAAAGAGCGGCCATACAATTACTGCCAGTGGATAGAACGGTGCTGACCTGTGACAATTGGGACCACAACAACTGCCAAGAATCTGCTTATGGAATCAACAGATATGCTTAAAGGCATTTGGCTGAGTTGGGGATTGAGACTAGGTTTAAAACGCCCTTTTCATGCCTGGAATGAAGATGCTGTAGATGCTCCAAGCCATTAATTTAACAATCACTAGCAGGACACATTCCCTTGGATGAACAGAGAAGCGTATGCTCACCCTGCATTTAAGGGCACAGTTGCAGGGTCCCGGCCATAACCTTCAGTACCAGAGCCTGAACTAAGCATGTCATCCTTTTGCATGGCACCCTGAGGAGTCTGGCATGAGGTTCCTGTGACAGAATGCAAGCATCATAATGCGCTATGCAATGAAGTCGTTGTTCAAGGTGACCAGCGCCACAATAGGGGCGAACACAACTCATATGGGGCCCACCAAAAGTTCCAGAGAAGCAGCATGCAAATCAGGTAGTAAACAGCAGTCGCGCACAGTTACGTTAAGGCTCATTGGAGCTGTTATGTACCTACAGATGACAAGGGACATAACTTTTTTGGACAAGAGGGGCAAGAATCAAAGGGCTTGGTTCGTATTAGCTTTTCTTATGCATACCAAGACATGCAGGAGCTCGATTCCAAGGCTCAAGGTCAAGATGGGGAGGCACCTGCATAAAAGGAAAACAATCACGAGTCAGGATCTCCATAGCAAACATATACCTGGTATTCAGTCAGACAGGAAGCATCGTCTCAAAGTGTCTTTGAACTTGAAGCAAACAGGTAACTCCACAAGAAATAACTTGTTTGTTACAAGACGTGTGTTCTCACATGGGTGATTCCACAAGCCATCTGCAGAATGCTGACGATCCCACAATAGTACAGCACGATGAGTGATAGGCCCCAGAATAGGGTCTTTCGGATGCCAAAATGTGCAGCCGCCCTGTACGCCTGTGTTTGCACGGACAGCATGGTTCAGCATGGCTATAAGATTGTAGTAGACAGGAGGGAATCAAGCACATGAACCAAAATCTGCGCAATTTTCGTCTTGTCAGGCCACTTATCAAAATGACTGGATGCGTGCACGCTCGTGTTGTGGTTCTGTGCAAGTGTGAATGTGTGCCTACCAGGTTTGCTGGGGATGCAAAAGTCAGGCATAGTGAAAGTCTTTAGTGGTAGACAGGGGGTTTGAACGTGTCAAAGTTAAGTGCAAGCCTGTGCAAGGTGACATTCCAAAGTGGATGTGTCATGCTTTTTGAGCACATCACAGCAGGCAAATGTATGCACGTGAAGAGTTGCCACTGACGATGCGGCAGGTGCAGCTAAGCCGGGGATCCTAACTCAGCTGGAGCCTTGCATTAGCGTCCAGGTTGGATCAATTGCACAGGCAAGGGGACAAAGGCACAGACAAGTACAAAGGAGCACACCAGAAGCAGCAGCCCTCACCCCCGCCAGGATGGCTGTGTGAATACACAGGTGCGTCAGGATGAAGATGAGGAAGTTCAGGGTGCTGCTAAAGGAGTTGCACAAGCTTGGCCAGGCTATGCAAGACACCAGGAGGATGGCAATCAGCATGCCCCCCCCTCCTACTTCGCAGGCCACCTGCGGTTGGGCAGTGCACACACTGGTATACACTAGAGGCAGGACCACTCTGACTGCAACATTCCAATTGTTTAATCGGACCTTCAGCAGCGTATTATTTTAAGGATATGCCAGGGTGCCCTCAATACCTTTGTTGGGCCCAAACAGGGCAAGAGCTCAAGCAGAGTGCAGAGTGGTCAGATGGAGAAAGAACCAATGAGCCAAGCAAATTGAGAGTCAGCAGGTAGGCTAACCCTAACCTAAACCCTAAGCCCTAACCCTAACCTGCCTGCTCACCCTCTTAAACCCCTAGGATAATCACAGCAGGCCTTCAAAAAAGTGATGATACCAAAGAAACTGTGGACTGGCTCTGTAAAGGTAGTAGGATTTGTACATTTATATACTCGACATTGTAATGCAAGTCAATGACGTAGCATCGTAGGCTTGAAGGTGTGGGACTACCTCATTCCTCATGTAGGTCCCATGGTGAGTCAGGGTCATCCTGCGCACAAGCCGCTTCTTCTCAGACAACGCCCTGATGTTTGCTTCCACCTTGCAGAGGCATCCATGCATTGCACACCACAAGTCATTTGCATGCCTTTTAGACAGTGCCAGCACTTACAGCCACTTTTGAGCACAAGTACGCCTGAATTGCTAGGGAGAGCAGCTGCATGGCTTTGTCCCCTGTCTGAGACCTCAAAGAGTGCGTTTGTAAGCAGCTGTTTTGCCACTAATTACGCAGCACCCGCCCGATTACCTGTAGAGCCAGATCAGTGCGTCGGCTGCACAGCTCTCGGAATACCTTGTTGAAGCGCCTGGATATATTTACAACAAACAGAGAGGAACATCTAATTGATTGACACGACACACACACCTATCCAGATTTATCTTAATTACATGCTCAAGAGACATGTCTCTTGAGGACAGCAGCTTTAGCGCTCATGATCTGAGCTGTCCTAAGGCTGATTGCACTTGAGCAAGCATCTTATGTTAACTAGCAGATCAGAGCATGTCTTAGTGTTGAAGAGGCTGTTTTGGGGTGAGCATTGCCCAGCCCTACTCAGCTCAACAACAAAGCACCTGTCAGTGCCAGAAGCTCTTGCCATGTCCCTCAGGCCGGGTGCACCATCTACTCTGCAGGTGCTGAAGGTGCGCAAAGGCCCGGAGGGCTGGCATGTGTCTCCTGTTGACCAAGCTGGCCCAGCAGTGGTTGCCGCCGCAGTGGGATTCGGGGCCAAAGGCACAGACAAAGAAACTGCACGGCTGTTTCGTCGCCTTTGCACCGACGTAACCAGAGAGGAGCGTGGGAGTGCTTGGGCATCCAGAAGGTGTGTGTAGATCTTGTCAAGGATCTCATCTGGCAAGTCGGACATCATAGGCCGGCCCACGCGTCCTATGCTCGCACCACATAAGGTGTTGTCCGCGTCAATTTGTTGGGCGGCTGCCTTGCTGCTGTTGTTGCTGCTGCTGATGCTGTTTGTCTGCTCTGTATGCAGAGCATGCTGGCTGTGCAGGCCTGCAGCACTGCCGTCCTGATCTGCGGACGACTCATTCACGCCAGACCCTCCGCGAGCGTACGCGCTTTCAATGGCCAAAAACGCTTTTTCCAGCCCCTTCTCAACCGAGCGTGTTTTACTCAGCATTAGTGGTCTTGTTTCGGTTTGCGAGTTCATCCAAACAAACCTCTTGCATCAAAGGTATACCATACGTGGTATATTTAATTCATTTGGATGAGCTGCCAAAATTATGAAGGGCAATCCATTCGAGGTACAGCATCGTTTGAACCGGCACCCGCGCTGACCCCATACCGTGCCTAAGCACTGCTTGCATGTATACCTTATGCATTACGCAGAGCTTTGCCTTCAGCAACCAGTCCGGTAATCCGCTGAAGGGCCCTTCATCTGCCGCTAGTAGCCCTGCAGCTGCGGCCTCCCCACCCGCCACGCGTGGTCATGCAGCAGATGTGCTGTTAGCTTCAACTTCACCTCCGAATTTTCTGGCAGATGCACCAGATGCTAGCTTTGGCAGGGAAAGGAAGCGTGCACGCGGCTCTGTGCTGGAGCAGTGCCTGGCGAAGGAGGAGGAGCTAAAGCAGAGGCTAGGCGCTGGTGTTGAAGAGAAGCTTGGAGGCAGTTCAAAACCACTCAGGTGATGAGCACATTACACAGGAACGGGACTAGCTCGGGAAGATCTCTACTTGGGAATGAATTATGCGCTAGCCCTAATTGTTTTGCGACACGTTTCCCTGCAGGTGCATCATAGTGGGACACAATCCATCAGAGGTGCGTCTAGTTGCCCAGTGGCTTGCTGGCATATCATACACTTGGACGTGCATGTTTTACACGTGGCTGCGAGGTTGGACGTTTGAAGAGGTCTTAGCAGGGGCATGCATGCGCTGGGCTCTCATGCGTTATTTCAAAAGGTGCAACTCGGCTTTGCATCTCAGGGCTTCATTGCAGGATGCTCGTTCTAGCTTGCGCCGACTCAGCCAGACCTTATAACTAACTAGACAATGATCAGTTTGGGTCTGTTCCTGTGTCCCTGCGGAAAATGCAGGCCCACTTGACAGATGCATACATGCAAGCGGTCGTCTGATCAGTCCAGCCATTTCTTTTTCTCTTCTCATTAACTGCAAGGGGTTTGAGCCAAAGATGCACTCTTATGCCAAGCAAAACTCCCACAGATGTGCATGCTCTGCTGCCGCAGGCAACCTGGGCAGCCTCCCACGTCTATGCACACAAGAGCAACCACATGTGGAGGCTGCTGATAGAGACAGGTGGGTCAGCCTTGTTATAGCATGCACACCGGCTCCCTGGCTTAGTGCTTTGTAGGAGGAACATCGCACATTGGTCCTGTGTGTTGGCACTTATAAGGGATCCTCATTGGTTCGCCTTTGTACACCTCAGCCCATCATGCCCATGGTGATAAGGCTGTAGCTGGCATGAGGGCACCCTGGCACCTGGCACCTGGCACCTGGCACCTGGCACCCTGGCACCCTGGCACCCTAGCACCCTGGCACCCTGGCACCCTGGCACCCTGGCACCCTGGCACCCTGGCACCTGTCCATGTCAAGATACTTCTATGCTGGGCGAGCGCATTAAGCCTAGGGGCACATGGACAGGTGCTAGAACAGGCAAGCCAGGGCTGATTCTGAGGCGGGTCTGAAGCAGCCCCTGCCTTAGCTTTCCGGGGTGCATGGCTCCGCCCTGGTGCACGGTTCATGGTGCATGGTGCAAGGTTCCACTGCGCTCTGTGCAGGGATTGCGCCTCCTGGCACAACAGGCCCAGAGGCGGACGATTTGATGCCGGAGCGTGTGGGCGTGGTGAGTCGGTCAGCGCCTAAGCCCAGGAGACTCAGGGCAGGCAAAGGCGCTCGAGCGATTGAATTGATCTGAGGAGCTCAACCCCCCCAACCAACTCAAGTCAATGCACCGTTCAAGACGTATTTCCTGCCTTGCTCATAGTATGTGCACTCCTTGACCATAAAAGCTGGCCATTATACCACCCATGCGGGTGTTGGCATGCGCACCTGCCAAGCTGGGGCGTCCAGCAAAAGCCAGAACGTAAACCCAAGGCCAGGCTGGATGTGTGGCCCCCAGCGCACGCCTGCAAAAAGCGAGCAGGTGCCCACGCCTCTTCCAACTACAAGTTTGTCAGACACACACACACACCTTGCTGCCTGTCCTGCTGGCTGCCCCAGGGATTCTCTGACGTAGGCACTGGTCATCCTGGGACGAAAAGCTCGGATTTCCCCTCGGAAGTGTTTCTCCAATGGAAAGACGTAAGTCGTGGCTGAAATGAGAAGGATGCAACCATGGCAGCCCGACTTTGTATATTGCTTTGCCATTGAGTGGCCTTGTGGAGGCAAGCTTGTCCAATTTCCAAAAAGGAAGGACCAGCATCAGACATAGGTCTAGCAGCGGCTTTTTGCAGCTTTTGAGTACAAGCAAAAGGCTCCAGCTTGCGTGCTCAAGGTAGACAAAGTAGTGCAATAGACCTGCGTGAATGCATTGACATGCGCAGGATTTCTTTGCGCGCATGCGTGCCCACGTAAGGAAGGCCTCTGCAAGCATGGGTAAGCTATCTTGCAAGGCCTTATTGCAGCGGCGGAATGTGTATGAAGCAGCTTTCCTTATCTTTTGTGGTGATGAAGAGATACATGGATGCTCCAATCACAGTTGAGGTGTGTGTCATCCAACACTGACTCCATTGGCGCCCTCTGCTCTTCATAACATTTTGCCCCAACACGAAGGGTGTGTCTGCGGCACCTGTGGATCGCCAGCCATCGTTGCCTTCTCTGGCAAGCGCCATTACGTGGAGCTGCTGAATGCCAGCAGGTGAGTTACCAGGAAATTGTTTTCCTCTGTTACATCTTGCCTTCTGTCTGCAGGCATAGCCTTGCTTTTGAGGAGGTCTGAGCTTCTAGCGTGCACGCATGTTAGCAAGATTGTACAACTCTGTTAAGAACCTCCCTACTTCTGTGGGGCTGCTTTTTTTAATGCGACCTTAATGCAGGCAAGGAACGCCAAGGGTGCGCAGCGTGGACCTTGGCATTCAACCGCCTGACCTTATACCTCGAGGCTGGCCTTTCCCTGCCTCTACGCAGGTAGAGTTTATTCATGCTCCATTACCTTGCTCAAGCAAGACTTGAACCACCCAAGCACATTACTGCCCATGCACCGGACAGGTGATAGTGTGTTGCTCCACGAGCGGAGCAAGCCCAATGACTGCACAAGCACGGCGCGCGCCATACCAAGCGCTGGCAGATAGACTGGCAGCAATGCCCTGGCCTAGAACTGACAGGCCAAGATGCTTGATGCCGAGCAAACTTGATGCCGCTGATGTGGTAGCAGAGTGAGGACCATGGGGGACACACTCATGTGGCGAGCTGGACACAGGGAGGGTACATCATGTCTGTACATAACGCCAGTTATACATAGCCTTTGGCTCGCAATTCAGACAGCGATCCAAAGGTGTGCACTGTCATTGCCGTCATTGCCGTCCTTGCCGTCATTGCCGTCATTGCCGTATTGCTTTGACACCGACTGCCATGGGCAAGACTCCATTCATGCTTACTGCTGTATGTAACACAGGAGATCACGTTGCAAAGTTTCATGCACCTCATCATGAAACGTTACAACATTATTTCCTATTTTACATGCACTACTCGTTTTATTTATTTACTGAAATTGCGGACCATTTATTATTGCGTGATGATTGACTGCTGATATCTTCTTGGCCCCTTTTGTTTTTAGCTACGGTGTAGCACCAGATTTGAATTCTTCTAAAAGACAGCCATGAAGCTGAGAACAAGACAGCCCCGCTAGCCAGCTTCTAAAGGGCTGCAGGCCTCGCGAACAGATGTCTTTGCTTACCACCCAGCCCTCATTGCCCAAGAATGGCCACGCATGGCTGTTCAGCAATGCCGAAATGTCTGACGTGATTCTGGAGTTCCAAGTCGACCCGGAGGATGACGAGGGTAGGCGACTGGGTAGGGGGGGGGCTGGGCTCGTTTCGTATTGTGCGCCTTTATTTTCGGGGCGAGAGGGTCGGCGTGCATGTTGCCTCCCCCCTGCTGCTGACAGGGAGTTGAGGGAGTGCTGAAGTGTCAGCCCATGTTTGATGGCGTGGCCCCGCTGTCAGCGGACGCAGCTGTGAGGACGCTAGGGAGTGTCTGTACACAATAGTTCTGGCTCTGGGATTGGCCAGTAATTAGTGCCCTGCACTGGGGCCCAGTATGAGTAAGGAAAGTGCCCCTAGCTGCCAGCCTGCAGGTTACTGCCCCCCTCCCTGCTCCGTGCATGCGGCTGCCTCGTACTTGTGCAACACCCCTGACAAGCTGTTGTGGTTGCACCTGTTTCTACACAGAGGGCAACCCACAGAGCCCCAAGTCAGTCCTCATTCCGGCACATGCTGTCATCCTGGCGAGCTGCTCAGGTAGGTACTGTCACTGCTGCAGCACGCAGGCTGCCTTCTTGTCAGCAAATGTCTGCAGGTGCCCTACTTATAAATCACGCACACGCATACGCAGCATGTAGGCCGGTCAATGAGCATCAGAAGGCATGTCCATTTTCGCACGCTCACGCAAGCGTGCACACATACCTGCACACTCACACATACATACACATATGCACACACATGCACACATGCATGTATACACATGTGCATGCACGTGTGCACAAGCACGCATGCACGCAAATTAATGGACGGTGTGCGGCATGCAGAGTACTTCCGAGTCCGGCTCTTGAGATGGACGGGCAACGGGATACCCCGGGACGACTGTGCGCCCCCTTGCTCTGGGGACTACGAGCCTGCTGTCCAGCCAGACAGCCCCAGCAGCTCCAACAGCACAAGCACCTTCAACTGCACCACGCCCACCAGGAGTGGGGACAGTGTTGTTGTGGGCAGCAACCAGAAGCGGCTGGTTGAGCGCGTGCACTCAAGCGAGCTTTTGGTAGGTGCCTTAGACGAGGGTGCCCCTCCAGGAGCTCAAATGCGTGCTTTAATCTGCAAGTGCGCCCCTTGCTTTTGTCAAGTATGGACATGGGCAGTCATGTACCCAACACATGGTGCGCTTCTGCACACAAAGTAAGCTCTGTATGAATGAGCCAGCGCTCAAAATCTACAACCAAATGATGCACATGGTTCACAATGGGGGGCTGGCAATCTAGTTTATCAATACATTTTCGCGACTCCACACGATATCAATTTTTGTGCTCAAGCAAGAGTGACAAAACGAAAGGGACACATTCTGCTTGTGCGTTCTCAGTCCTCTTGGACATGCACCATACCTATGTACAAGCATGAGTAGGGGTCGGCGTTGGCCTATAGCGCTATAGATTTTTAAAAATATAACATGTGAAATTGGCCATTTTAAGTGGCTGCCAACTTAATTGGGCCCGCAGGCCCTTTCCGTAGTTTCGGCATGCAATATATTATAATATCAATATAATTATGGAGGATAAAGACACTGAGCTCGAGTCATGGATGAAGTTGGGGATGATGGCAAGCAACCATACGTTCAAGGGCGCAGCATGCTGAACTGCT
>LFCJ01002665.1_pt1 | contig 12894 bp, 17 predicted proteins | sample 643141 | NCBI WGS metagenome assembly LFCJ01 (sample SAMN03766243, study PRJNA286221) | soda lake metagenome | biome: soda lake; feature: Kulunda steppe; material: water; isolation source: sample B1-Br-g2 brine of Lake Bitter-1 | place: Russia: Kulunda steppe | collected 2010-07 | reverse complement strand
GGGGGGGGGGGGAGATCCTCCGGAGAGATCAGATCTAAGAGAAAGAGCAAAAGAGCACAGTATTCACCTCGGCCGCATTCGCATCATCTTATGAACATACTGTGGGGTTCGTTTTAACAGTAGGATTGTAGAGGGGCTGGGACGAGCTGACGAGTTGCACTTGTCGGGGGATCCGGATTTCAACGACACTTGAAGAGGCATTTCTGATCTTTTTGCACCATAATAAAATTTCTTGATATTTATGCAATTGTGAACAGAGTGGGGATGCCGTTGCTCCGTTCCGCTGCCCCAAGCGGCCTGCTTGCTTTCCTTTCGAGGAGGCCTGGTGCAGCACGAAGCTATGCTGGAGGTAAGACCTAGCCCATCCTCATTCGTCATACCTCACCCCCTTTCGTCATCCTTTGTCCTCATGTGCACATGTCTAGATCTCTTGTGTGCGATTGCTCCCTCATGAGATCAATGATCACTGACCAAGACGTAGTACTTGTGTGCAAGGAGGTTGCTTGGTGTGCATGAGCAACTGGTAAATAGGCCACATGACTGGTCCTCATGCTCACCAAGCAACCTGATACAATATGGCAGTAGATCCATGGCAAGAGGTTTATGCGCACACCCCTGTAAAATTGTATGAATGTGTCTGGATGCCAGGTGCCACCAGGATCGAGGACTTGGGCAATGGGACATCTGGAGGTGCTGGTAAGTTCAAGTTATGTGCCTGGCTGTTTTACAGCTGAAATCCAATATTCTGGTCACACAATGTGCACAGGTGGTGGGGGCGAGGTTGGCGTGCAGTCAGGACGGGCTTCGCCGGTGAGGCTTCTTTTGTGAAAGGAGGCCACAATGCATTTGCTGTTTCCTCCCTTGAAACATTACCCAGCTTTGAAGCCAGAATTGTCTGTTTGCATTGGTACAAGGTACTCCATCCAGGCCAACTAGCCTTAGTCCCAGGGGTGACAGACTGACGTCGATGGTGTCCCGCAGCTCAGGTCGCTGGGGTCTCCCTGCCAACAAAGCGAGTGGCTGATCAGTGGCAGCAAGTGCACATGCAAGATTTGAGTTATGGATGTGGTGCAATCTTGGTCAGCACAGAAATCTTTTGCATTACTTTGGTGAAATCGTTAAAAGCAGGCAGGGAAACCCGCGCCTGGAGAGGTTGCCAACCGCGGTGGTTTTGGTGGAGTGCAAGCCGCTGAGGACACCGGAGGCAGCCCTTACGTAGCAGGTTAGTCTGGCAAGGTAGGAGGCGGCTGGTTGTGGGGAGGCAGACAATGGGTGGGGTGTCGAGCAAACAAATGGTGGGTTTGACATGGAAAATGATGGGCGTGTGGCGAGGCAAGCAGACATCCGGTACAGCAGGGCAGAAAGCGTGACACATCCTCCTCCTGTACCCTTCCTCGATAGACAGAGGCTTGGACCAATGGATAGGGGCTCCTGTAAAATTCTGGGATTAGTTGGTGGCTCCATCAAGCGTCTGAGACAAGACCATACACACATGCATGCACACGCACAAACACACACTGGCGCACACATTAAGCCCTGTCTGCCTGGCTGTGAGTGGCTGTGACATTAAGAGTTATCAGTTAATAGGTCAGCACTTTTGCTTACATATATAACCATGCTCAAGGTTTGATCATGGTAAGAGGTGTGATCGCATACTGCATGTGCTCTGGCAACTTGGCATCCCCTTCATGCGCCTTTGTGCATGCTTTGTCACCAGCAACTTGAGCCGCAAATGACACGTGCTGGTTTGGTGGGCCCTGCTTGCATGCTCACAGGGGGTGGCACAGCCGCAGGTGAGGGGCCCGTGAATTCGTGCATCGAACGCAGCGAGGAGCTGGGGGAGGCAGAGGAAGCAGATCGGGATCATGCAGCCATCGGATTTAAGTTGCCGTCTGTGCCAGGTGCTCGCCAGCTGTGGGTGAATGTTGTTGACTGTTGCCTTCTGTGCTCGTCAGCCGGGTTTGTAAAGCCGTATATGCTTGCCAGCCGGTTTTATGTGGCCACATGTTGCCTTTTGTGATTACACTCCGGGTATAAGTTGCCCTCTGTGCTTGCCATCTGGGACAAGGGGAGGAAAGTGGGGCAGGTGTGGCTCTGTCGGATTTGTGCGGGTGCCAAGGTGTGCGTGGCAGGGGGAGAAGGGTGGGGGTGGGGTTTGGCACAAGAGGCAAGTGCCAAAAAGGCCTGCTCAGCCATCCTCACCCCGTGATTGTCAATTTTTGCAGCAGAGCCTGGGCTTTGCACAGAATGGTCCTGCAGCCAAGCTGCTGAGCTCAGGCTCTGCAGGGGCTGGCTAGGCCAGGCACGACAGGCTGCAGGCCTTGTAGGCTTGTAGGCTGCCCTTGTCCGGCTGGTAGAGCTGTTCAACCCTCGCCTCCAAGGACTTCGCAGAGCCGGAGCGTGCCCTTGCAGTGCAGGAGCCGCCGCAGTTGTGCACGCCACCGCACACCAAAGAACCCCGCTGTGCCCATGAACCTGCGGGGGCGCTGCGCTCTTGCGCCTGGCTGCACTAGCTCCTTTCTGGTGCGACCCATGGGCCAATCAACCATTCCAACCACCCCAACCACCCAGACAAGGCCCTCTTACTGTCCCACAAGGCACCATCTCAATTTCTGCCGCCGCACACCCTGGCCCATGGTCTTGCACACCCTGCCCCATGGTCTTGCACACCCTGCCCCATGGTCTTGCACACCCTGCCCCATGGCCTTGCACACCCTACTCTATGGTCTTGCCAGGGCCAGATTTAAGTTTGGGTTTGACGAGGCCAACCAAGGTCCAGAACCCGCAGCAGCGCACTCCACATGGTCTTGTCAGGCTTGGAATGATGGTCACGTTGAAGTGTACACATGACCCAGCGCTAGCTCCCCGGTCCAGCATGGCTTGGGGGGCTCTACTTGCAGCGCCTGTGCAAGGGAACACTGCTGTGCTGTGTGTGTGTGTGTGTGCCTGTAGCAGCCCATTGTGCCACTGCGTGAAAGGGGACAAGTGGGCCGTGATGCTTGAAGGGGCCACTGTGCTGCTGGTGTCTGAAAGTGCAGCTGCAGCGGTTGTGTGTGCGACAGCATGCGACTGCAGGAGCTGCTAAGGGCAGAGGCCACACGGTACGCCTCCATTTGAACAGTAGCATCATGATTGGCGCAGCGCCAGCCGGGCCACCGCACACCCTATTCCATGGTTTTGGGAGGTTTGGAATATGGTGGCCACGCCAGAGTTTGCGCAAAAGTTGCGTTGCCATTATTTTGAAACTTCCAAAACCGTGAGGGCGGGTGATGCGCGCCTGTCTCAGACACTGGATCACTGCCAAGCACACATTGAAGTTGTGCACTGACGTTCGGGGAGCGCAGGTGAAGAAGCCTTGAAGGGCAAGAGGGCGCACCTTGCCCACAACTCTGAGGCCTCTGGGCCTGTGCCTGCCGCTGACCAGGCCCCAGCTCCAAATCCAAGCCAGACAGGTGTGCGCATCACCGAATCTTGTGGTTTTTGTCCCCAGCCAAGCAGGTGTGCGCATCATCGGCTCTTGCGGCTCTCGTCCCCAGCCAAATATGTGTACATGCACCCAATGCCCGGTTCCAGCACCAAGCAAGCTCAAAACCTTGTGCACCACTGATTCAGGCTGCAGGCGCTAGCCTGTGCTTGCTACTGCTACTCTGCTCCTGCACCAGCAGGACATGCCAAAGCAGCTGGCAATGCTTGAAATTTGCAGCCAGACAAACACCAAATGTTTGGCATGTCCTCTAGACCCCATTACATGGTCTAACGACTGTGCCTCTGCCCCAAACACAGGTCAAGGCAAGATGCATGCCCTTTGCAGGTTGCAATCTCGTGCAACCAAATGCTCAAGAAAGAAAAGAAAGAAAACGAAAGAAAAGAACTCTCGCTCAACTTAGTCTCATCAGAGCCAAAAAGTGCAAAGCAAATTTGCCACTCTGTCTGCATGTGCTGCCCTCCATGCTTAAAGAAAGTTGCAGCAGCATCATTTCAAATGATTCATTTGTATCTATTACAGCCTTCTCTGACTTGCTACGACCTTTGTTAATTTTACAAATGTGCACATGCATGGCCGTTTGGTGCAGGCAATATAGGTATTACCAAACTGTCCCACTAACCAAGAAGGCATCAGTACTGCCCCACAAGGCATCAGTTAAACCACATGCATCCACTCACCTTAACCACACAAATCAAGCCGGCAACAAAACAGATGTACACAGCACATGCATCCCCAATAAATGTACTTGCATCCCCACAAAACACATGCGTCCCCTTATTACGACCACTGCTGCGCGTGACAAACACACTTCAAATTGCAACGCCTGCTCATGCAGCTGAGGCAAGCGGACCAGGCAGCAGGCCTGGTGGCACCATTGAGGGGTACGTCCACACAAGGCAGCATGACACACACGTGTGTCATGCACGAACGCAACTCGGACGTCAGTAATACCCAGAAGCTCTTACCATGCACTGTGTTTCTCCGAGCAGTGTTTGCAGCTTTTGTCACGCTGAGTGCAGCTTCTCTGTGTACTGCCCTTGGGTCTTTCCACCTTGCCCCCCCGCCCCTGTGTTGTGGCTGCCCCATGACAAGTTGGAACAAGGTTGCGTGCTGTGTGTAAATAGCACCCCTGATGCACTGCACACACGCTGAAAGGTGTGCGTACACACATAATGTAGCATGCGCACTCACACATGCACACAAATGCCTGTGCATACCAACCTACAGGAGAGCTTGTGACCCTGCAAAAGACATACCCCCCACAGAGCCCTTGATGGGGATTGAAAGAGAGGCTCATCAGCTCCCAAGGCCACCACACACCACTGGTCCTGGAAACCCACGTGGCTGACTGGAAAACGTAAAGTCACATTTTGAGCTGAGTTGCATTGCAAGGACAAGTTTGATGCACTTTTTGCTGCAAAGCCAGCTTTACAAACTTGTGGAATGCCTGTTATTAGGCATTTCCTGCACCATATCTTCCGTGTCCATGTCCGTCAACCAAAACGTGGAAGCATTCTAGGGCATACACACGCGCGTGTGATTTTTATTCATTTGTAGAATAATCCATGCAGGAACCCATAAATGATGTCAATGTTGTGCATTGGCTCCTTTGCAGTTCTGCGGCTTACAAGTAATTAGGTGGAATCATCAGCTGGGCTGTCAAATTATACAATCCTCGGGACAGTGCAATCCCAAAGACAGGTAACATAAAGGAAGAAAAGTATTGCAAAGATACCTGGCCTAGGAGCCAACTCAAAGCTGCCAATTGACAGCACAGCATGCTTTGCCAGCACCTGCAGCAAAGCCGCATGCAAACTAAGCCTCCACAACATCCTTCTAGGAGTGGGTGGAACCATTTACAGCCCGCACAGTTTGGAGCCTTTCAAGACTGGTCTCAATGCTAAAAATACTACCAAGCTTGCTTTCAAGCTCCACGCTCATTCTGATCAGAATGCTTGTATACTTGTCAGTATCTCAGACGCGCTCTCGAAAAACCTTTTGCCACATCTCATTATCGAGGTCAGGAGTAGGGCACTGCTAGTTATTCTCTTGATCCCCATTGACTTCTTTTCTCTTGCTTTGGGGTCACACGGTGTCTCGAACCTTGGTGCCCCCTTTCCCTTAATCGTTCCAATTTTTACATACCTCCCGAAGGACTTAATTGATGTAGGGCGTATTTTCACTGCCTACATGGTTTTTTCCTTCTTATCTAATGTGTGTTCAGTGTATAAATCAAGCCGATAACTTCATACAAACTTGTCTCCTGCTTCTTGATGATTGGAGTTAGCTGCAACATACTCTGCTACATGCGGATAGTCAGTGCAAAATATATTTGTGTAGAAAGAAAGAAAGGAGGGGAACAACTGATGAGAGAAAGGAATTACTATGCCAGCAAGGATGCCTTTGAAGGAATGTGTGAGGGAGGGCTGTGCTAGCTCCCCCAGGCATACCCTCACTATGAGAAGGAGGCGTTCGGCTGCTTGATGGGGCTTCAGTCTTCAGTGTATAAGGGTGTGTATAAAGAATTTATCTTAGATGCTTTTTTGCAGAACTGGAGGGGGAAGTGTGCCTTGCGTAGCCCAGGCCAATACAAGGGGATAAAAATTGGACAAATTGGATCCTGTTTGTCACCCATGCTTTTGTTACACACATGTCATCTACTTGGCCAAAGCTTAGATGCAACCATAGCAATAAGCTTGGCTGGATATTGAATTTAGTGGCAGTGGAGGCATTATGTTGATTTCACCAAAAAGAGAGAAAGAAAAGAACTATGTATGCAGCATAATTCCCTGCATCAATAAAGGTGAAGGGGTCACCTTGGGCCTAGGCACCGTATGACCCCTCCTGTGAAACAGAAGCAACAGAAGTCAATGGGGATCAAGAGGGTGTCTAGCAGTACCCTATTCCTGTCCTTGATGATGAGAGGTCACTTGAATTTTTCTCACGAGCACATCTAGTACTAACAAATGTATGAGCATGCTGAACCGGATGAGCATGAAGCTTCACATAAGCTTGTTAGCTTTCTGAGAATTAAGAAAGAGGCTCCTAGCTGTAACGGCTTTCAATGGTGCCACCCACTCCCAGAAGGATTGTGTGGGGGCTGACGTTGGCGGCTTTTGGCAAAAATGTTGACAAAGCACGCTGTGCTATTGGTTGATGGCCTCAAAGTTGGCTCCTAGGCCTGGTATCTTTGAAATACTTATATTCCACGAGATGGATGTGCCGCTGATTGGATGTGAGCTGACTAGAGTTACAGACACTAGACAAAGACTGGTAGGCTGGTGTTGGTGCTGAGAGCACCCCATCCGGATGGGGTCCCCTCTAAATCCTGCCTTTTCTCTAAATGCATACTTGAATGGGCATCTGGTACACTTCTTTTTTAGCAGAAATCTATGATAATGGTAGCGTCTGGATGACTGGCTGTGAGTCTTTGTTTTGTAGGGCGGTGAGGGGCCATTCAGGGATGGTTACATTAGTAGATCCTTCATGAATCTGATCAGGGATCTGTAAGTTTTGTAATGCCAAGCGGTCTTCGCTGCCAAAATCCATTTGAAGTCCGAATTTGAACAAAACAGCGCTGTTATTGAGCTAGCCTACTAGGGAGCCTGCTCAAGAAAGGCTACAGGCAACGTTGTGGTGCCAGCGCTCATTAATCATACTGGAGATGTTCTGGTGTTAACAACCTGTCAGTACTGTCATAAATTGTCAGGTACTGTCATAATAATGACAAAAGGGGTACTGGTTGAGGTCATCAAGCAAACAGCGTGGTTCTGTGTACATCTAAGTATGCCTGAGTGTGTGCTTGCATGCGTGCAAGTGTGCGTGCAAATGTGCGTGGGCAGTGCAGGGTCATGAACACCTTGGAAGACTCCATAACTATCAGCTGGAGGCTGGGAGAGCGTCGAGAGCTGATAGGCAAATATACTATTAGTAACATTTTTTCGAAATCTTTTGCTCTTACTTACCTAGATTGGTTGCAATTGAGCTACTCGCTCTGAGCACCAACGTAGTTTTGTAATTTGCAGATTTCTTGACTTTATAGGAGACCTGTCAGAGCCTTCAACGTGTGTGAATCTGTTGCAAAGGAAGTCTTTTGGCCTCGCTCAAGATGCCATGCTTGGTGCTGCCAATATAGGGGCCCCAGAGCAAAGCCTTTCCACGTGCGCAAGTGACTTTCTCCTTTTTTGCTCTGGCGGATCAATTGTCGCATGCCTCCCAAGTGGTCCCCCACTTCCTGCTTAGCTGCCGCAGCAAAGTGTGGTGAACTTAACACCAAGGTTGGCGGGCTCAATGAGGTCACCCATGCCTACAAGCCTTGAGACCCTTGTCATGGCGCGCCCTGCCTTCCAGCTGGCACGCTGGTGCAAGTACCAGGTCATGAATGCGGGTGGCAGGCTGCTTGATGATCTGGCTAGCTCTCTAAACAGTGTTTTAGGCACGGGCAGGGTGTGCGGAAACAATGGGCAGGCCAGCTTTGTGGGGTCGCCTGGGCAGGAGGTCGCTAGCCGGCCTGGCCATGTGCTTATGTGTAGTGCCTTCAAGAAGAAGTTCTTCCAGCTGCCAGTGTGCAGATCTCGCCACGTCAGTGATCACTGCACAATGAGTTTGTGCTTTGTGGTTGAGGATGCCGGTATGCTTGCAGATTGGTCTCAGAGTGCTGGGCATAGACGCGCCCCTGGGGCTGTGGTGAGCGCTTTGCTCTCTGCTGGCGGCCGGATAGGGCTACAGCTTATGTGGCAGTCCTAGAGGCCAACTCAGACCTCCAGGGCCAGTTTGAGCGAGCTATTGTTGAGAAGGACCTTGAAATGGCTTGTTGTCTGCGTGGTCTCTGGTTGTGCATGCTGCTGGTAAGCCTGGGATAGACATGACCAGAACACATATTCTTTGCACATCTCAGCGCAGTCGGGGGGCTGCACAGGACCCTCCTTGGCTCCCCGAAGAATGTGTTACGCTCCGCTGCCAATTCAGAAAGGTGGTGTGTAGTGGCAGGTGGTTCATGCTTGCTGGGAGGCTCATAAACTGTACAGGCTCACAAACAGGCTTATGACACTATCCCCAGACAGGTTCTCTGGTCTCACTTCCACTGCATACACATGCCTATACCTTCCTCTCTGCCCTTCAAAACCTGTTTGCTGATGACCAGTGCCTCATGAGGCTCCTACAAGACGGATATGAAATCTGCAAGGGATAAGCCTACTGTGGGTGTGAAATAAGGGTGCCTTTTGTCTCCAGTGCTCTTCTCTGTGTATTTTAATGACATTGGTATGATTGCTGAGGGAGTGCAAGGTGCAGTCACTGGGTCATAAGATATACAGGTCACACACATGGTGTATGCAGATGACCTGACTCAGCAGAGTCGGACTCTGCTGGCTGATGCCCCGGATACTTTGCTAATCATGCTTAACAGGCTTTGCGTTCTGTGCACGTTCAAAATGCCTCACCATTAACACTGCAAAGTCAGAGGTGGTCAATTTAAAACCAAAGCGCGGTGCTGAGGTGCCCGTTTTCAAGTAAGCAGGCCCTGCTGTAACTTAGTAGAGGGCCCCAGGGGCCGCTCTGGCTCATTTAGGTACCCTGGCACGCTGTTAAACAGACTAGTGTGTGTGTGGGTTTGTCCAGGACATTTTCCTATACAACAGGCGTCTTTCTTCCCTTTGACTAGCTGCCTTTGAGGCATGTGTAGTTCCGGTTGGTTTCTAAGGCAGTCATGATTGGAGCTCAGTGTCTACCCTTCAGACGTTGCAATTGAACTTCTATATCCCGTTGCTCTTGAAGTCTTGGTTTGGAGCAGGGGGCGGCTTGTCATCCTTCAAATCATCACTAGTCCTTGTTTTCTCAGGTGGACGAGACTCTGTCGGGCACACAGCTTTTTGGGCCAGCTTGGATTGAATGTGTCTCCTTTTCCTTAATTGATGTAAGGAGTGTCACTGTGAAACCAGTAGTTTCACTGCCTACGCAGTTTTTTCTTTTGATCTCAGACAATGTGGATATGTGGACAATGTGGTGTTTTTGGCTGGCAAAAACTAATCAGCCCAACGGCCAAGCTGGCGGTTAACCCAAACTTGTCCACTTATACCCCTTGCATCGTTTTATGAGACCTTCTAGGCACTTATCCCTCAACCCAAGTAATTTACATTGTAACGCCTTGCATGTCATGCAGCGTGAAGGAGTTCGCTCTTCAGAAGCTAGCAGTTGAACCCCCAAAAATCCTGTTTAGTGCTACGTGGTCGCATTGGACAGCGAAAGCTTGCAACCATCTCATCAATGACAAGTAAGCTCAGGTTCAATCAGGTATAGCAGGCCTGCCTGAAAATAGTCAAGGCAAAACCGAAGAATCAGAAAAGTTCACAGTTCAACAGCAGCGGTTAACAACACCTGACAGGCAAGTCCAAAAATAACTTACTTGACTTAAACACTCATTTGATCCAATGTGCGACAAAAATCATCAAGACAAGGGGCAGGATGAAAAATAGCGCAGAGCACATGGTTCTTTTCAGCCTAACCCCCACTTTCTAGTTCGACGGGGGAGGGTTTGTCTGATGCTTGCACAAGATGTAAACCTCTTCCATAATTCACACGGGTTTCCCTGTTGAGATAGTCTTTCCTTCCTCTTTTTCCCCACCAGGCAGAAAGTGTTAAGTGATAGGTCAGTGCTATAAAATTGATCCCACTAAGCTGAAATTTGCCCTGCACGCACTCTCAATGACTTATCTTTGACAGCATGGAACCATCCTTGACACAAGGAACTATCCTTGAGAGCATGGATTGATCCTTGACAGCAAAGAAGTATCGTTGACAACAGAGAGCTATCCTTGACAGCACGGAGACTTGCAGAGTGGAGGGTATTTGTGTGTTGAAGCAAATAAACAGCGCTGCTCATGGTGCCTTTGCAATAGGAGCACAGACAGCATCGGTTGTGAATGAAGATGCTGTTGCCGGATAGGATCCAAGTTACGTAAAAATTTGTGCCATCCTAGGCACCCGACACACGAGGGTGGAGCAGGTTTGACAGCAAGCCATTGATGTGCAGTGAATGCTGACAAAATGCACCCAGTCAGTGTTTCACAGTACTGGGCACTCCCCAAGCATGCAGCCCCAGAACTATCACAAATAAAACACAGCATCCTCGCGCGCAGTGGTTGCATAATGTATCCAGCACAGTTTCTAGTTTCCTCCTCAGCCATTCAGCAACCTCTTAGCAGCAAAGGGGTATGTCTACCAACAGAACATAGCAGCAGCGCTCCAGTGAACACACACAGGCTAGCACGCTCGGTGCTGCATAGAGCCCAGTTGTAGACATGCAGAGACACTTTGAGGAGTGTTGCAACTTGGGATGCACGTTTTTATTCTTCAGCATGCTGTTGCGCTCTTCTGCGCAGCGCTGAGTCCTTAACTGTTGCAGTGCACCTCAATACACTTACCCTATCTATCAGTAATGACTCCTGTCCCTTTAAATCATTCAGCCGCCAGAGATGCGCGAGTTGCGTGCCTTGCACAGTGCGCCTTGCATTCCTGCTGCAGCCCTTGCAGCCACACAACTGCTGGCGCGGCTCAGAAGGCAGGTCCACTTTAAGCTGCCAGCATCACAGCCAAACACAGCTTCTAGCGTAATAGTATTGGCTCAAACAGTGCGGCCTCACTTGCTGCCTTGCTGCCCAGATCACTGCAGGATAGCAATGGCAGGCTCGCCTAGTCAAGCCAACAGAAGCCTCCACAGCCGCATGCGTTACAGCCTGTCTGCGCTTGGTGCTTGAGCCCCCTGCGCTCATCACTCCCATTTGCTGCCACCATGCTGTGGCAGTTTCACACGCTGGCCAGTCCTCCCCACCCATCTCTCCCAACTGTCCCATCATACTCCCACAGGCATGCCATGACCTATTTCTGCGCCAGAAGGTCAGAGACCTTAGGTCAGGCCTTGGTCTGTGGCTCATGCTGGGCTGCAAACCGGCTCTATCCGCCTACCCTGGCATGCGCACACACACACGCACACACACAGCGGCGCCTCTACCTGAAAAGTAGGGCCGCATACCCAGGCAGGCATGTGCAGCGGTGCTGTCTGTACCCAGGCACACGTAGCTGCGCTGGCATCCACCCTAAAAAGGGCCACGCACTGCCGCCACTCCAGCCAGCCTTGGCTCAGTTGCTGCATGGGTGCGCACAAGCTAAATGGGAGCGCCAGAGGTGCGCCAAAGCTCCGCAGCAACCGCAGCGACCAGCGCCCTCCTAAAGCACCTCCTCCTACTACAGCCGCAGCTGTGGCCTGCATGCCATCACCCCCACTTCTGCCGCTGCAGCCTCCCCGCCTCACCCTACTACTGCTGCCGCTGCTGCAGTCTCTCCCTCACCCTGCCACTGCTGCTGCCTCACTACCCTGCCCTACTCCTGCTGCTGCTGCTGCGTTACCAGGCTCTTCCGCCGTTGGCGCCGCACGCCCGACCCGACCAGCAGGCTGGCAAACGCGAGCGGCCCGCGCGTGCCCCCGCTGCTGCCGCCCCCCATCCATCCCTCCGCCGCGCCTGCCCCCAATCCCTGCGCCTTGCTGGCGCTGCTGCGCTGGCCCAGAAGCTGCGTGGCCTCTATGTGCGCGTGCACACGCGCAAGCGCGCTGCCTGCCTTGTAGATGCCGCCTGTCGTCGCGGGGCTGGCGCGTGCTGTGCTGGTGCGCGGGCTGGTGCGCGAGCTGCCACTCCCGTCGCCGCCGCCGCCGGAGCTGCTGGGCCGCCTGTGCCAGGAGCCGGCCCTACGCAGGGACGCCAGGCCTGCCTGCAGGCTTGCAGGGCCGGCGGCCAGCTTTGCTGCCAGCTGCGGGGCGCGGCTCTGCAGGTGAAAAGATGCGCACGCGCGTGTGTGCATGTGTGCCCAGCGTGCGCACACCTGTGCATGTGTGAAAATGTGTGAAAATGTGTGCGCCGTATGCATGTACAAATGGCGCGCTTTCCCTGGAGCCGTGCAGTCGCACGTGCACATGCATGATGAGTGGCTTGCCCTTGGCCTGCAGCTGGTGGAGAGTGGACAGCGGGCGTCCGTGGGCGAGGAATGCACACATGGAGAAGGAGCACACGCATGCACGGGGAGACGTGTTTGCCAAACTTTTGATACAAACAGAGAGGGAGGGGAAAAGGAGGCATGGAGGGCCTCTTGGTTTTTCACCCAAGCAGCCTGAGCCGACCCATGACCCTAAGCCCTAAACCCTTGCTTGTGAGCACCACGGCAAAGGCCAGAGCTTGGCCTATGTGTATGCCCCTTCCCCTCTCAAACCCCTTACGCACAACCCCGCATTCCCCCCCCTTTCCCCCCCAAGGAAGTGCACCTTCCCTTCCCCCCCCCCTTCCCCTGCCCTTGCCCCAATCCATGCCCTTGCCCACACCCAAGCACCCCCTCCCCCCGCATGCACGCAACTTGCCTGG
>LFCJ01002664.1_pt1 | contig 12894 bp, 11 predicted proteins | sample 643141 | NCBI WGS metagenome assembly LFCJ01 (sample SAMN03766243, study PRJNA286221) | soda lake metagenome | biome: soda lake; feature: Kulunda steppe; material: water; isolation source: sample B1-Br-g2 brine of Lake Bitter-1 | place: Russia: Kulunda steppe | collected 2010-07 | reverse complement strand
TAGGCGTTTGTACTGTTTTCCAAGAGTTTTTTCTGTTCTATTATACGGAAAGCTATCTCCATGTCCTCTGTAAGTGTTTCTTCATCCCAGCCACCGGACTCTTTCAAGAACTCTGTTTCATAGATACTTCCTGGTCCTGGAAGCACGTACTGAGCGTTGAAAAGTGAGAAAACCTTTCTCAGGAAGACCTGGTAAACATATTCTGCCCATATAATTTTTTGAGGCCATGTCTTAGGATCGTGTACTTTTATTGCAGGGCTGACTCCTTTAACATCTTTATTCTCCATATAACCTATCATTGAACGTGTCATATCCGGATCCGGGAACGAGTCACCGTCCATACAGCCTACTATCTCTGTCTCTACTTTTTCCAATGCCTGGTTCATCGAACTGGCTTTTCCGCTGTTCTCCTTGTCTATTATAGTTATCTTGTCCTTGAACTTTTGTAGTATTTCCAAAGTATTATCGGTTGAGCCGTCGTTTATTGCTATAATATCCAGTTTTCCTCTAGGATAGTCTTGGTCTAACAGTGCTTGAATTGTCTCTGCTATGTTTTCCTCTTCGTTGTATGCAGGTACCAAAAATGTTACTCCGGGAAACCTTGATGGCTCCGGGTCGTTGTTTATTATCTTTCTGTTAGCTGTGTAAAGCGATAGCCACATCACGGAGGAGAATACCATTACCGCAAATACTCCTAGATAGATCTGGTCGATAAGCGTCATTTAGTCGGGCTTGCCTCTAGATTACTAAGTTTTGCTTAACTTCATAAAATCATTATGCCTCAACTACAGGTTTCACGGACCAGTAAAAATAAGGCTCAGAGCGAAGACGGACACTGCTTTATAGTTGTAGAAGTTTAAACTCGAAATGTCCGAGAGAAATCTGTATGGATCTAAGTATAGTTCTACCCTCGCATAATGAAGAGAGAAATCTCCGTAACAAGGTAGAAGAAGTTCTGGAAGAGTTCAAAGACCTTGAAATAGAGATAATAATTGTTGAAGACGGATGTAATGATGCAACCCCGGAAATAGCGGACAAGTTAAGCAAAGAATACTCTCAAGTCAAACATTTACATTCAGATAAACGTCTAGGTAAAGGAAAAGCCATAGAAAAAGGTTTAAATCATTCCAAATCTGATGTAAAAGGCTTCATGGATGCTGACCGATCAATAAATGCAGGCGAAGTGAAAAAACTTTATGAGAAACTTATTACCAACAAAAAAGATATTGTAATTAGTTCAAGATACCTGCCCGAATCTAACATAAAAAGAAAGAAGCTTAGACAGTTAAAAGCCAAGACCTACAACTTTTTGACCCGTAAAACTCTTAGAACAGGATTCAAAGACCATCAATGCGGTTTGAAACTTTTCACTTCTTCAACCTGGAACAAGTTAAACGGTAGGATAGAGGAGGACGGCTGGTTCTGGGACACAAAGATGTTGTACGAGGCAGAAAAACTAGATCTTGACGTCGAGGAAGTAGGTATAGACTGGATCTGCGATGAAGAATCTAGCTTCAAATTCCTGGACTCTATAGTGATGTTTGAAAAACTTTTAGACCTCGGAACCAAAGAGAGAAATCTGCCTATAGACATGAAGTTCTTCCGTTTTGCATTTGTCGGAGCTCTAGGCGCAGGAGTGAACACGATACTGCTTTATCTCCTTACAGAGCTTGGAGACATTTACTATATCTACAGCGCTCTCATCGCAATAGAGGCTACAGTAATATTCATGTTCTTCCTGAACAACCATATAACGTTTAAGAAGATGACAGGAAACCTAGAGGTTCTGAAAGGACTTCTAAAGTCAAATATTATACGAAGCACCGGTATAGTCACACAGGTAAGTCTGCTTTATATTTTAACAGAGTTTCTAGGAATATTCTACATCCTGTCTAATCTCGTTGCTATAGTAGTTGCATCAATAGTCAACTTCGTCGGAGAAAGAGACTACAACTGGGATTAGGAAACTCTCCTCACAAAAAGTCTTAGAAGCAGTAAAACATTATCAACAAGATCTCTGAAGCCGTACTTAGGCTTCCCTGCTCTTCTAGGCCCGAACTCTATAGGCACTTCAACTGTTTTCCTATCCATTAATCTCATAACCGCGGCTGCTTGGAAATGGAAGCCGTCAGGAAGATCCTGCTCCAGTAAGAACTCTACTGCTTCACGGTTGTAAGCCTTGAAACCGCTAGTAACATCCTTTACAGTAGATCCTATCATATATCTGTAGAGATAGCTTCCTATAAGAGGCGGCAGTCTTCTATGTAAAGGATCTTTTCTCTCACCTTCCTCAACATAACGAGAGCCTATAGCCACTTCGTATCCTTCACTAATTCTCTCTACAAGACACTGTATCTTCTCGGTTGGATGAGAAAAGTCGGCATCTATCTGGACGACTATCTCTCCTGAAGCCTCAGATAAACCTTTTTTTATAGCAGATCCTAAACCTTTCCGAAAATCTTGTTCAAAAATTTTTAACTGTTCTATACCTGTTTCTCTTGCCGTCTGAACAGTTCTATCCGTAGAATCTCCGTCAACCAAGATTAACTCGAACTCATTATCAATTACTTCAGACAAATCGTTTAGGAACGGCCCTATATTCTCTTCTTCATTATATGTAGGGATTATAACTGATATTATCGGTTCTTCCACCTGTAATAAAAGAAAGTGTATACGGGATAATAAATGGGTTATGTCAAACGGGTTTCTATCCGTTCTTCATGATTTCTCTTAGGAAGACTGTTGCGTAAGCTCCTTTAGGCAGGTCGAACTTGACAGTCATCTTGTTCTGGTTCATGTTAAGATCGTCAGAGTCGATGTCTAGAACTTCAAAGTTTCTGAAGTCTGCGAATGCTCTTCTGTAAGTTCCTTCACTTCTTAGTTCCGGGAACTCTTGTAGTCTAAAGTCTTCTTGGGAAACGTTTTCCTCTTCTAGAACTTCTGCTACAAGGTTTTCCGGTCTGTTATCTTTCAGATCTGTCTTGTATCCTACTAACGGGATTTCGTACTCTGGGTCGAACCAGTCTTCCTCAATTAGTTTGGAAAGCGCTCTGTTGAATACCCATGACTGGTATGCATGGATGAAAAGTGTCTGTAATCCTTCTGGAAGTCTTTTGATTGCTCCTTGGTAGTCTCCAGGATTCTTTGTTAAGTGGTATAGCAGCGCTTTTTCGTATCTGAAGTGTTCTGGGAACTTCTCTGCCGCTCCTTCAACTTCTCTTGTTTCCCAAAGCTCGTTTCTTATCTTTCTAATACTCTTATACTCTTCATCGTAAGGTTTGGCGATATATGTCCATACTGCTTCTTCGTAGTCGCCTTGTAGTATTAGTCTTCCTACTTGATGCGTTATTGGTCTTGCAGACCCGAATCTCTGTCTTCCGAAGTAGTTAGGGAACTTCCCTTCAAGCTCGTCAACTATTTTCAGTGATCTGTTTCTTAGATCTTCTATCGGAAGGTTGAGCTGTCTTACTGTTATTTCAAACCTGTTTGCTTGTAGGTTTCCTAGTCCTATATGTCCGTTTCTTCCTACAACTTCTAGATCAAATTCGTCTGTAAAGACCTGTCTTACTTCTTCTTCGCCTACGCCTTCTACTGAGATATGTTGCTCGGTTACTGCTCTTTTATCTTTGTTTCCTGCATATCCTATACGTCCTTTGGAGATATGGAGCATGTTGGAGAGTTTTGAGACTGCCTCCATTGTCGTCATGTTCTGTTTTCTTAATTTGATTATAAGATGGTCTCCATCTTCATCCAAGTCATGGCTGGCTAGTTCTGTTACCATGAAGTCCTTTACTTGTTCTTTTATTTCGCCTTTAGTTCCTGGCGTATCTGTATAGTATTCCCATTCCATTCTCTCTTCTATCATTTATTTTATCAGCTCCAAGTGTCCTGTTATATCATCTATTTCGTCTTCTTTTGCAGGCCCTATGCCTACAGCGGTTTTTGTACCGGGTTTTACCTCGGTATGTCCTGCATCCTTAACTAGGGTTGCTGGTATTTTATTACGTTTGGCTCTGTTAAATATGTCTTCAAGTTTTTCTTCGCTGTTTGATAAAGCTATTTTTTTCTGGCCTTCTTTCTCCCAGTTTTCTCGGGACTCTTTGTCGGCTTTCTTGTAGGCATTTACTGATGCATGGCATGCTTGTGCCACCATCTTGCCTTTTGACATATTGATGTCGGTGTCGAGTACAATAGCCTGTTTATATTTCATAGAGCCCTATCACTACAATTAAGCATTAGTTCTTAAGTACTTGTCGGTGACAACAGAACCTGTTTGTTCCGACCAAACGCTTAAAGTGGGTTCGCCCAGATTCGAACTGGGGATCTTCGCCTTGTAAGGGCGACGTCATAACCAACTAGACCACGAACCCGTAACTATATTTGAGAACCTTCAATCTTATAAAATAAAAAGTCAGATCTCCTTCGCCACAATCGGATCGTAAACCTCGTCATCACGCGAATAATAGACGTAGTAAACCGTCTCAAAATCCTCCAAGCCTAGGTCTTCAGGTTTAACCTCTCTTTCAATAAGCTTCTCTTCCTCCACACGTTCATCAACCATTTCCTTGTCAAAAAGCGTTTCTTCAAGCTCACCATCACTTCTCAAAAACCCTTTCTCCTCAAGTTTCTGAACAGTATTAGTTACTCGTGCCAGAGTTATATCCAAATCCTCCATTACCTCACTCTTGTTCAAGCCTTTAGAAAGTTTTTCCAGAACATTTTCCTCTCTTTCAGAAAGCTTCTGTCTCTCCGCCTTAACTTCACCATTAACAGCATCAATCAATACCTCTTTATGTTCTTTTTCAACGTGGTAGAGCGGATAATAAGCTGTTTCATATTTAGTTCCTTTCTCTGTCTCTATTTCTTCAATAGTTCTCTCAGGCTTAAACATCATGATATCTTCTTTCTGAACATAGTTGTCCGCAGTCTGAGTAGTACCTCCGTGTTTAGACTTCCTCATACGAACATCTGTCATGACAGGATACTCGTTTCCTAACGCAAATGCTACTCCTGGAGGTAAAGACTTTATCATAGACTCTACTTCAGAAGTTATTCCTTCAAAAGACTTTGAAATAGCTTTTAAGTCATTAGGGTTAGTAACTCTCAATATAAACTGTGTATTACACTGTGATAAAACGTTTTTATCTATTCTCGCAGGCCTCTGAGATATTACCCCTATACCTACTCCGAACTTTCTTCCTTCTGACGCAATCTTTCTCAGAATCTTGTTAGAAAGAGCCTGTTCAAAACCTTTCTCCGGAGCAAAGTTGTGAGCCTCCTCCAAAACCATGATGAATGGAGGGATACGGTTCTCTTTCCTTAAGTCGAAAAGTCTTTTTGCAAGAGAGTAAGCAGTTATCTCTGTAGGATTAGGCTCTACAGCTCTCAAATTGATTATAGTTGCTTCTCCCGGTCTTACCAAATCTTCTAAATCTATAGGATCTTCAGAGAAAAGTCCTGACTGCTCAAGCTGTTCCATAGAGTTAAGCAGATTCCATTTGGCAGTTGATTCTTCATGCGAAACAGCATCCATCAGATCCATTAATGTGTAGTCTTCTTCTTTCTCCCTCAACCGTTTTAAAGCGTTGTAAAGTACTCCCATCTGAGAGTTTGTCAGCGAGTCAGGTATGACGTCAAGTAGCTCTTTCTTCTCCATATTAACAGAGGAGAAGCTTAAAGGTAGAGCATCTTGGTTGATATTAGTGTTAGGTGAGAACTCTCTTATCGTATAACTCCTGGCCTCTTCCTCATTGTTCTCGTTAGGAAGCGATAGAGAGCTGTATTCTCCATGAGGGTCGAGTATAAGTACCGGTAAATCCTGTTCAAGCATTTCCTCAATCAAAACACCAGTAAGATAGCTGTTATGACACACTATACCCCCTTTGCCCGCTATGAAGTTATGATGCTCTCGGACAGTTAAGTCGTAAACATACCCTTCATAGTCTATTTCTTCTACAGATTCAACTTTATCCCAAAAGACGTCAGAATCAGCAAGTTTTGAGTATATTTGACTGTCCAACTTCTCAGAAATTTTCTTAAACTTCGATCGAGACGGTCTTCGTTTATCTCTTTCATATAGAGAAATAAGTGTCGAATGAGAATCGGTAACATCTCCTAGTTCTTTCTGAGATAGTCCAAGTTTGTTCCTCTCTCTCCTCAAGTACTCTCCGTCAATAGGTACTACATCTGTATTAGTGTTTCCTTGCTTAGCTTCCAAGTAGGATTCAAGCTTATTCTGCTTCCTATCTATGCCAAAACCAATATTTTCAGCAAACTTTTTCAGAAAGTCTACGCCACTGATCGACAGCTCATAGTAAGTATCTCCTTCATGGTCGGAATTAGTAGCTTCTTTCACTTTAGTATGGAATCTGCCCACTATCCCGAACTCTAGAAGCATATATGCTATATCATTTATCATTCTTTCACTTGCTGAAGACACAGTAATTTCGTGATCCTCAAAACAGCCCTCGCAATCAAATAACGTCGTTAGAAACTGTCTCTTATTACTTTTCGAAGATTTATGTACTGCGATAGGAACATATTTACCTCTTGATTTCGCCAAAGGCTCATAACCTATCTCTTCTAGAAACTGTTTGAGCGGAGTCGAATCTATATAAACTGCGTTATCTCTCATTTCCGAAGCTTCAAGACCAAATAAGTCCTTAGCGAGGCTTGTAAATCTTTCAATAATCCTATCATCATTGTTAGTGAATATTATCCTATAGCTTCCTTCTGCTTGTTGTTCTGCTCCCTCGGCTATAGCAAGCGATAAAAATTCCGATAGTTTAGTGTCAAATCTTTCTGGTATTTCTATACCTTCTGAGTTAATTGATGTGAGAAATCCGCCTACTTCTTTAGGTTTGTCGCCATTATATTTCCAGTTTTCTATAGTTCCTCTAGGCTGATCAATCGTTTTCTCAATTTCTTTAAGACTTGAACCGTTTTCTTCTAATTCCTTATACTTTTGATAGTTTTCCAGACGTTTCTGCCTTTCTTGACTAATTTCCTGGCTTTCCAAAAGTTTTTGTTTTGATATACTGATTGCTTTACTTGTGGAACTTTTAATTTGGCGCGGAACCGCTATATGATCCTCCTCAACTACCTCATCTGCCTCTTGGAAGTCATAATTATTCTCTGCAACCATCAATGGATGTTCTGGAGTTACCTCGATCTCCCTACCAGATTCCGTCTTTATCCTGATTATTCTATCCGCCTTTTTTCTATATGCATACAGCGCATCTGCGTCAGTCTGCTTATATTCCTCATCCAGTGCTTTTACAGAGCAAGAGTCTAATTGTCGTAGCTCTTCATTCTTCCCCTGCTTCAAAATCCGGTCAGAGCTATCAAAAATCTGTTTTATAGGCTTTAGGTCTCCGTCAGTCATCAAAACCCTCGTGTTAGGAGTCACGCACTTACCGGCTCCTGTCTGTGCTAAAACAGCGAAGTGTTTGTAGAAGTCATCTTTATTGATGAAAATATCTATATCTTCGTTAGTCTCTAAGTTACCTATTCTTAAACCGTCTTCTTCTAGACCAAGCGTATCCGAGATAAGTTCCTGGTCAGCTCTGTAAACAATAGAGTCTGGTTCAATAACTCTTCTAGGTGCTTTAGTAAGTCCTTTATCACGGTAACCGATAATGTTAGCGTTTGCAATGGTTTCTCCATCAGGATGTTTCTTAACTTCCTCTACCTGTCCTAGTATCCATTTACCGTTGCTTTTGACCGATATAAAGTCAAATTTCTTTACCTCTTCAGTCGCTCTAAACTTGAATGAAGAAGTGTTTACTTCGCCTTCTATTGTTCCTAACTGCATCCTGTTTAACCATGTGAACTCGCATATTCATAAATTCTTCAATACAAGAAGCCAGTGATTTAAGAATCTGTCCACCGTAACAGTAACTTGTAATGGAGCTAACCGAAGACCTACAGGAAAAAGTACGTTACCTAGGAATAACCGGTGTAATACTAGTCCTGTTTATAGGCTTCGGAAACGTTATGACTCCAGAACCTGTAGAAGTAGGGCCTGTAGAGCTTGATGTAGAGTGTACCGGTATCGAAGCCGGTATCTGCTGGGGATTCAAACAAGAAACCCATACAACCCATAACTACGACAACTACACCAGTCCTGAAGAAGGAAGCGAAGACTACTTCAGAAAGGCTGAAGCCGAACTAATGCTTCAAGCATACAATATCTGTGACGGAGACGAAGTCACAGGCATGGACTGGGTTGAACACGCAGAATACGAAAACATGTCCGGAGATGAATGGTTAGAGAAAGACGAGATAACACTTTTAGAGTGTGAAGACACCTTCTACCGGGAAATGGAAGACAACAACACCAACATCTTCAACTAACGTTTTTAGCACCAAGTTAAAAATGTTCTCAATATAACTTTCTGTTAATAGAGGTATCAAACAATGGCAGAATATGTTGAACAGACTTTTGTAGCAATTAAACCAGACGCAGTCAAAAGAGGATTAGTAGGAGAAATCATCTCCACATTCGAAGACGCAGGATTCAAAATCCAAGGAATGAAAATGGTGCAAGCAACAGACCAGTTACTAGAACAGCACTACGAAGAACACGTCGACAAACCGTTCTACGAAGGACTCGCAGAGTACATGCAGCAAGGACCTATCGTGGCAATCGTACTAGAAGGCGTACACGCAGCAGAGAACGTAAGAAAAATTGTCGGAGACACAAGCGCAAAAGACGCACATCCATCCACAATCAGAGGAAAATACGGGCACATGTCCATGGAACACGCTGATGAAGAAGGAAGACATTACAAGAACATTATCCACGCATCAGAGCCAGGAGAACAAGAAAAAGAAATCAGTATCTGGTTCGAAGAAGACGAACTACACGAATACGTACACACCGGAGAAGAAGAAGTACGTTAAAACTTCTTCACTCTTTATCTTTTTCTTCCATAAGTTCTAAAGGATTTGACAACCATATTTCTCTCATGACAAAGCTTTACCGTTCCGAGACCGACAGAATGCTGGGAGGAGTATGCGGAGGCTTAGCCGAAGTATACAACTTTGATCCCTCACTTATCCGACTAATAGTAGTTCTACTCATCTTCACAGGGCTATCACCTCTAGTCTATCTAATAGCTTGGCTGATAATCCCTACGGAGTCCGAGCTGTAAAAAAAACCACACCCTTGTGGTCTTACACATAATTTATTTTGTTCTACCAGCCTCTCCAAAACCTTTTATGGAGAACTTTAAGATCGAAGTAAACGTTTCCGGAACAGTAGACCCCGAATACGCAGCAGATATCATCGAAAGAGTATCTCTAGGCAATGTAAACGCGTTGTACGTCACAGATAACGGAGCTACCTCCTACAGTTTCAGCAAAGACGACGCCTCAAAATATATGAAAAACATTTTCAGCGGAGAACCTGAGCTGTACAGAGAAGAAAAACAAGAAAAATCAGATCTCTACTACTTTGAAAAAGACGGTGAATCAGAAGTAACACCTCTACCTACTCCCTTAAACTATGAAGGACCTGAAAAAGTTAAACTGCAAAATCTTGCGTTCACAGAGTCTAAACAGCTTTGCTACACCTTAAGAACAGAGTTTAGTGAAGACTCCGAAGAGTTCGTAGAGCTACGTAACTCCTATAGTTACGACATACCTCAAATTGAAACTGAAGAACAGATCAAACAGTTTTTCGAGCTCGTAGGAAGTCTCGACATGCTTCTGGAAGACTAAGTAGGTTTGGCGGCGTCAGCACTCAAAGTCAAACAATTTTTGTTTGGTCCCGCAGGGCTCTTCATCCGCCGCCAGTATTATTTAAGACTTTGAATCTTCTCCAGATCAAGTTCGAAACCTGTAACCTCTTTCTCTAGCTCCCAGTTTTCAAGTACTTCCCTGGATATTTCTCCTATGAATCCTACTTTTTTCCCGTTGAGAAATAGGTCTGCAGACCTGTTCTCTTTGAAGAAAGGTTTCTGATCAGTCTTTACTTCAAAACTTAATCCCAAGTCCCTTTCTAAGACCTGTATAACTTGTTTTGCATCTGTAAAGTCTACAGAGTTATCTGATTCAAGGTAAACTAGTTTTCTAACGTTTCTGGCTCCTACAGAAGAGCTGTCGAGTTCTACAACATCTGCTGCCTCGAAGAACTTTTGTGGGTAGCTATGGTGTTTGTTCTGTTTTAAGACTTCTAGCTGTGAAGGCATTAGCCAGTTCCTTACAGCCGTATAATCGCTTGTTAGAGCGTTGTCCATCTCTGCTATCTCTTCTTCTTCTTTTTCCATTCTTCCGAACAGCTTGTCTTTGTTGGAGAGTATGTATGTCTGTGTCTCCATTGCTCCTACACCTACGAGTATATCTCTGACTACGTCTGTAAACTTTTCTACAGGCTTCTGTTCTGATATCTGGTCGATCTCCGGTATCTCCGGCTCTATGTTCTTATAGCCGTATGCGATAACCATATCTTCGATAAGATCGTACTGGTGCATAACGTCGGTTCTGTAGCTAGGTATGTCGACACCTATCTCTTCACCGTATTTGACTCCGTAGTTCATTTTTTCTAGGAGCTCTCCTATCTCTTCTTTCGATAGTTCTAGTCCTGAAACATTTTTTGCGTACTCTGTCTCCAGCTCTATACGTGAGCTTGTTAGATCCGGAAGCTGTTCTCCTTCAATATTTACGGAGTCTATACGGCCTCCTCTTTCAGCTAACGCAGTAACTATAATGTTTAGACATGTGTGAACTGTTTGTTTGTCTTTTCCTGTTACATCGATAAAGATTTCCGATGTTTTTGAGTCGACTTCTGTAAGCTGGTTGTTTATGATGGGAGGGAAGCTTAGTACTCGGTCTTCAGAGTCTTTTATTATAGGGTATTTTTCGTGGTCTTCAAGTATCCATGAGTAGTCTCTTCCTTTCTCATGATTCTCGAGTATCTCTCCAAGCTGCATCTCCTTGCTTTTTCCTAGAGGGATCAGGGATACCTCATCAGGTTTCACAGCCGTATAAGTGAAGTCCGGATCTAGTTCAGAGAGGTCGTGTAGCCCTATAGCTAGTTTATCACGTCTTCTACCCATTGTCTGGTGTAGTTTTTCCTGTAACTGGATCAGGTTGTCTATAACGTCTTCGGTAAGCTCTAGCTCTCTAACTACTGCTCCTCCGATATACGGTCTTACTTCTTCTACGGAGCTGTCGACGTTTACATTTATCTCTCCTTCATTGACTGTATAATTGGGCAGTCCTTTGTCTATATTGAAGAATCCTCTGTAAGCTCTTGCCAAACCTTCTACAGATAGTAGGTCTGGACGGTTAGGATATACTTCTACATCCCATGTGTCTCCTTCTTCATGGTTCCAGTGTGCTCCTAGGAACGATGCTTCGTGTTCAAGTTTTTCGCTGCTTATTTTCTCTCCTAAAAGTTCTTCGAACTCTTTCTTATCTATCTCTATATATGCCATTTATTGATCACTCTCCGGCCTCCAGACAGGTGTTTCTTCAAGTAGTTTAACATCGTTTCTGTAAAGTTCTCGTATATCATCTATTCCTGCTGCACCCATTGCTATCCTCGGTATTCCTAGTCCCCAGGCCAGTACTGTTGCTTCAAATCCTAGTAGAGGCTTTACGACTTCTGGTCGGAACATTCCTGCTCCTCCCATTCCTATCCAGCCGTGTTCTTCATCGTAGACCTGTACTTCTACACTCATCTCTGTGTAAGGATAGTATGACGGGATTAGTCGGAACTCTTCGTAACCCATTTTCTCGAAGAACTCTGAAATGTATGCTTTCAGGTTCTTGAAGCTGAGATCTTTTCCTACTACGATTCCATCGGTTTGTTGGAACTCTGCTAAATGGTGGCGGTCCACAGTTTCATTTCTGAAGTTCCGTGATACTGTAAAGAATTTTTTAGGCAGATCTTCTTCAGATAGTTCTGTAAGTGTTTTAGCTGATACCGCTGTAGTATGTGTTCTTAAAACGTTTTTACTGGCTTCTTCCTCATTCCAGTCTGTGTTCCAGCCTTTACTTCCTGTGGTCCAGCCGTCCTCATGGACCTTTCTGATATGGTCTACTTTGTCGCCGTACTCCGATAGATCTGTTTTCTCTGGTGTCTTCATAAAGAAGGTGTCGTGCATCTCTCTGGCCGGATGGTCTTGTGGCGTGTAGAGTGCATCGAAGTTTAGTAGACTTGGAACTACGAAGCCACCGTTCATCTCTGTGAAACCCATTTCAACCCATTTTTTACGGGCAAAGTCCACAATATCTCTGTAAAAATGTTTTTTACCTGTTCTAGGGGTTTTCACATCTGCTTCAACATTGAATTTTTCAACTACTTCGTTAATATCTAGTTCTTCGCCTTTATCTGTAATAACTAGTGTTCTAAGAGTTTTGGAGTCTGTCTCAACTAGTCCTCTTTCCTCATCTTCTTCTGTAAACTCTTCGTTCTCTAGTCGCAGTTTTACTGAGTCAGTCCCAGTATTTTTTTCTCCTTCTTCAGTAAGTGACACTTCTCCTTGATCAATATTTATCCAGTTCTTCTGTCTTGCCTTACCAAGTGCTACGTTAAGCTCTAAGTCTTGTAGACTACCCATTTCTTTAGGTCCGTCTTCTAATCTCTTGATAAGCTGGTGTTCAGGCGATCCTTGTTCAGTTACGTTTTTTCCTTCCTCAGTTAGAGAATAGCTTATCTCTTCCTCTTCCTCAATTCTCACAAGGTTTTGTTCTTTCAGCTCTAAACCGGCTCTGTTAACCATTGCCTGGTCGTATCCATCGTTTTCAAACTTTTGAACAGACTTTGGTGACTCGGCTTTAAGCTCTTCTAAAACTTTTACTGCCTGTGTTGAGAGTTTCACACCGAGGTTTTAGACCTTTTAAACTTTAATAGTTAAGCCGTTCCCTTCAGGTTAGAATCCTGTA
>LFCJ01002663.1_pt1 | contig 12904 bp, 9 predicted proteins | sample 643141 | NCBI WGS metagenome assembly LFCJ01 (sample SAMN03766243, study PRJNA286221) | soda lake metagenome | biome: soda lake; feature: Kulunda steppe; material: water; isolation source: sample B1-Br-g2 brine of Lake Bitter-1 | place: Russia: Kulunda steppe | collected 2010-07 | reverse complement strand
CACTGTCTGAGACCGTCTTCTCAACGATCAAGCGAACGCTCGGCCACGCGGTGCGTGCCCGAGCGTGGTACCGCGAATTTCGTGAGATCGTCCTGATGTGTGCGGTCTACAACACCAAGCGAGCCGTGAAACAGTGAAACCAAGTGCCTTCTGGTGATTCACCAGAGCCCCACAATATTAAATGAAACAGGCCGTCACTGAAGACTGCGTATTGGCCATGTAGGAGGTTTAATCTTCAATGAGAATTGACATACTATGGCATACTAGTTAGATATGTGAATTGATACTCTAAATTTATATTCTAGATAGAATATTTTCTGGTAATGGATCCGAAGGACGAAGAACTCATTCGGCTACTTACAGATAGCACTAATCGGGCAGTTTTAACCGTTCTCACTGATGCGTCGCACGGATTTTCTGTGACCGAGATTGCTGAACAACTCGTTTCCGAGGACGAAGAGAACATCAGGCAGATGGCTCTCTCGCTCCATCACAACTATTTGCCTCGGCTTGACGATGCAGGGCTGGTCAAGTACGACCGCGATGAAAACATCGTCACCAGCGAGAACTACGTGGCAAGTGACGCCGAGTGGATGAACATAGACGTACTCGATGAACTGCTCTCACGGTCCAAACAGGAACAAAGATCGGGCGAAAGTATCGTTGGACGACTGGAGGGGCGCGAAAAAGTGTACAACTATTGCCGAGAGTTAGCTGATCGAACTGAGGATGAACTGTTTCTGATTTACTCCTCTGACGACCTCCTCGACGAGGGGTGTGTCCCCCAGCGGAGAAAGCTATCGAGCGAGGAGTTGAACTCCATGCCGGGACGAAAAGTCGAGAGGCACGGGAGTTTTTCCGGGATTGTCTTCCAGAGGCGATCATATGGGATCCCCAGATGGACTGGATGTATGAACAGTCGCGTTATCCTAAGGTAAGCCGGCTAATTGTCGCTGATCGGTCGAAAGTCGTTGTTGGTCTGTGGGAGGAAGATGTTGATGGGATGAAAACGGAGATTGCAATGGTCGGAGAAGGAGCGACTAATCCGTTGGTGGTCCTTGTCCGTGAACTGCTCGGTCCTCAATTGGATCACCTCGATTATCAAAGTGACGAATTTCTCGGAAGTCTTCCGTTTGAAATCTGACCACCACTATCCGCTACGAGAAATGAGTTCGGTAACTGTTTCTCCTGTATTGACCGCAACCGGGCTGCGATACATCACTTGCTGAGGGTTTCAACAGACACGATCGATATAGAGTGTAGATTCGATTCATATGGAGAGAACTACAATCGAAATAGCCATCACGTCGAAGAGTCCGTTGAGACGAACATTTATTTGGTATCGTCTTGATTAACCGACAAATGGTACGGTCAGTAGACACCGAAGCATTAAAAAACGCTATTCAAGGAGAGGCAAAGCAGAATGCCGGTTTCCTGTACATACAGGATCAAGAGACTGTAAGCGGAATCCGTGAACGGTATGAGAATAGCGAGAAAACAAACGGCCTGCGGACCAAATCGAGCGTAAGCGAGGAAAATATTAGATTGTGCCTATCGTCGCTAGCGGAGTCGAAACACTACATTACTGCGGTTCGAGATGAAGATGTCTACTTCCTAGACCCGTTCAAATTGCCCGGTGACGAATCATCGAGTCTTAAAAAAATTCTCGAACAATTGTTCCGGACACAGCGGTACCACACCCAAACGAGCATCGTGGACTACCTTCGGGAAGCGGACATCAGAATTGCCGAAGATGACCTCCCGTTGTTCGTCCGAGAGATGAAACGACGGAAGCTGCTGCGCGAGGTTGGGGAGACGACGGCCTATTACCGTCCGGGGTCGTCACTAGCTGAAAACAGCGACCTCGAAGAGTTGTCTGTAATTCTCGAGAGTGACGCAGGGAGAGATGGCTGTCTCACCGTTAGTGGTATCGGGGCTGCGCTAGATATCGACACGGTGGACGAAGACATTCTCACGGATCTAACTGAGCGCTTGGAAGCGCTGTTTGAGTTGGAAGATGCGTTCTTAGTGAACACAGAGAAGGCGCTCAATAAACACGTCTCGCAGGCAGTAAACCAAGGATTGGCTCGGGAATTCGAGGAGGCGCTCCGGTCAAACGACTGGGTCATGATTGACGACCGACTGGAGACCGTACTCCGTCGGGAGGCGTCGTCAGTGTTGTCCGCAGTCGACAACGAACAGGATATGTTCTATGATCTTAAGAGCGCCGTAATTGACGCGATCGGCGTTGAGAAACGGACCGTTGAGATCGAAGGAGAGCCAGTAAAACTGTATGAACGGCCGGACGAGATACAGTCGCTTGTCAACAGGGAGGCAGAGCGAATCCGATCGGACGTAGCCTCGAAGGTGGACAACGACAATCCGGAGAGCATGTCGTTCGTGGTGCAGGAGTACGCCACGTTCAATACGTATGGCTCGGACGAGCGGATCAACACGTATGTGCATGAACGAATAGAGACGGCTGCGAGAGACGCAATCGACGCTGACGAGGATATCAACGTCTGGGAAACCATCGAAACATGATAGACTTCAACACGATCATCGCAGAAGACGGGTTCGTCAAAGGAGAACTGGCCGACGGAGGAGTCGTTACTGTCTCGGATGAGGACTGGGCTGATGCCGACGAGGACACCCTTGAAGGCAACTGGGAGCGGGCCACTCGAGCTGTCGTGAAGGACATCATGGACACGGAGTCGCTCGGGACAGACGTCCAGTCCGGTGAGACAGTGTCCGTAGATCACGACCGGTTTGTGGACGCACTCATCGACTCGTCGATTGTTGAACATAAAGACTCTACAGAGGAGCGGCGGCGTGCAGAACTACTGCTTGAACACCTTGTCCGTGAGGGCGTCTATGAGCGGCGTGGAGAGGAAATCGTTGTTTTGGATGAGTTCGATTTTTCATCTGATGAATTTACAAAACTCAACTGGACTGCTTTCTTTTCCTACGCAGTCGAAGAAATAAATTCTGTTGTGGAGAGCGCAGAGAACCAGAAGGAGGCGATCACGGAGATGTTTGAGCAGGCTGATGGCTCAGGGACGGTCCCGATTGATACAGACTTACCATCTAGGCGAGAATTAATGGAAGATCTGAAACGGGTCACCGGGTCAAATATTGAGCCGGCCGGCTTTGATGAGAATGATCATCCAATACCTCCGGAGGGAGTTGCCCCCGAAGACGAGTGGGAATATAAACAGGTATGGGAAGATCTATCAATGATGGAGGAATTCCAAATTGACGATGACAGGATTGAGGTTGTCGATCCCACGGAGGCATTAGGGCTTGAAATTCGAAAAATGAAGAGGGTTGCCGCTCGAATTCAAAAAATTGAACAACAGCTCCGTGAGGCCTCAATTGGAGATATTGCAAACATGCCGGAAGTTCAAGAAAAGATCGAAATGATTCAGACGTTTGCTGATAGTGTCCTTGCAGGTAATACCGAAGAACGGAACACGAAGGAAATAGCGGAATCAATTAAACAGTCCGCTCAACAAGAGGACATCGATTTGACTGGTGATGTAGAGACGACTGACGGCGTGGAGGAACCCGATGACCCGATCCAGGAAGCGCAGGAAGCGACTGAATCAGAACCAGGTAAGGCAAAAAATGTGGAGGATTTAGGGCTCGGAAGCGATCCACAGCATGACTAGGATTGGTATGACATACTAAGATAGGAACAGGATTGAGTTGACGATGCCCCGTTGAATTTAATAACGAGACAAAGATGCTCGAAAAATGGTATTCTTTCACTAAGCTTTCTCAGCCGGTCAGTGCTGCCGAAGATGATATCGGAGAAACCAAGCATGAGAAATTTATTCAGCGTGAAAGAAATAAGTGCTTGGCAAATATCAACATAATGCGATGCCATCTTATAACACAATTGTAATAAAAGACGGCGTTATTGAAGGTAAGTTAGCTGACGGGGGAGTTGTGACGATCCCGGATAAGGCTTGGACCGACGTTGATGAAGATACGCTTGAGGGGAACTGGGAGCAGGTCACGAGGACTATTGTGGAGGAGGTTATCCAGGCGGGAGCTCTGAAAATAGACGATTCCTGGGAGACGCTCTCCGTTGATCACGACCGATTCGTGGATACGCTTGCCGACTCGTCTATCGTTGAGCACAAGGAGCCTAAAATGGAACGACAGCGTGCAGAACTGTTGCTTGAACACCTTACCCGTGAGGGAGTCTACGAACGACGTGGAACGGAAATCCTTGTGTTAGACGAGCTGGATGCCCCGTCGGATGAGTTCGCCAAACTCAATTGGACTGTATTTTTTTCGCACGCGAATGAAGAAATTGACTCCATTATACAGGGCGCGGAAAGTCAGAGAGAAGCAGCCGTAGAGATGGGTAAAAATGAAACACAGGCACAGTTAGCAGCGGATATTCCGCAAATGAGCCGAGTGAAATCACTGTTTTCAGAATTTGAACAGGAATTACGTGAGACTGCGATCAAGGACATCGCCGATATCCCAAGAGAGATTCAACATATCCAGAAGCTTGCCGACAGCGCTCTCGTGGGTGAAACGAACGAACAGATCGTGAATGAGACAGCAGTGTCAATAAAAGAGGCCACGAAGCAACACAACACCGACTTGCCTGCCGACGTGGAGACGGCTGACAAGCAGCTTGAGGAGGGGAGTGAACCGGAGCCGACAACGGACGAGTCAAATGAAGTGGCAGAAACCGATCGCCTGTCTCGGGACAGTTCACAGGAGTGATTGTAAGTTATGGCACGACACACCCAACTACGGACGACGGACAGCATCGATACCGACGAGGCAATCCTATTGAATTCGCGGGTCGTTGATGAGTCAGACAACCTCGTACTGTTGGAGGCTCCATCTGGTGATGCCCGCGGAATATTTCGAGTACGAACGAATCGTGAACGGCCGTTAGAAAACAAACGCTGGGTCAAAGTCCACAGCAACGCACGAGAGTTGTTGGGCGGGTCACCCGATTCTGTCGCAGTGTCGGGCGAAGAGGCTGCCCGGAACCAGCTCAAGCAGTGTTCAGAGATGACGGTCGCCGTGCCTGACGGGTCACGTAGCGCGGTTGAGCGGTTTTTCGGGCAACAGCGGATCGTCCATCCGGGAATGAACGAGGTGCGGTCACTCAACGGGCGACAGATTCGGTTCCGGATCCCCGAAGAAGATGCGTACCCTCATGCGCCCGGGAAGACGTACCTAGTCGATCCAGACGAGACGAAGATCGAATATGCGACTCAAGAGCAGGAAACAGAACGTACCGGGGCTGGCGAGGACGACGGTGGGAGTGGTGACAAGCCATACTCCACGTCAGACCCGGAGACAAAGTTATCAGATGTGGTGGGGTTAGACGGGGCAAAGGAGCACGCTACCTCTCTGGTAACACTATATGACGATGGAACGTATGACGAACTAACAGAGAAGTATTCCGAAGAAATCGTCTCAAAAGAGGGGTCGTTGCTGTTGTACGGGCCTCCGGGTTGTGGGAAGACGATGATCGCGGAAGCAATCGCAAACGAATTTATCAGTGAATTAAATCGCGATGTCGTGTTCATGCAGGTATCGGGAAGCGATATCCTGTCAAAGCTTCAAGGAGAGTCTGAGGGAAATGTCCGTGAGATCTTTGAGGATGCTCGAGCAAAAGCAGGTAGCAACGGGTTTGTTGTGCTATTTTTTGACGAAGTGGAGAATCTTGTTCAAGACCGAAGTGCTGACCGAGTCCAATCTTCACGAGTGTCAATTACCAACGAATTCCTGACACAAATGAACAAGATTGAAGAAAACGTGCTAGTGATCGGCGCGACCAACCTCCCGTTCAAGATTGACTCTGCGGCATCCCGACGGTTTCATACGAAACTGTTCTGTCCACATCCGGACGCCAACCAGATGGCGCGGAAGTGGAGAAATAGTCTTGATGGGGTGGACCTCAAATCCGACACTATCGACTACGGTAAACTGGGAGAGGCAACAAAGGGATACACGCCAGCAGAAGTAGATAATCGCATCCTCGGGAGTCTCGTCCAGACGGAGGTAATAGATGAGTACATACATGGATCTCCTCGTCAGATTGATGAATCGTACCTGCTCGACAAGATCAGCGAGACAGAACCTCGCACTATTCCCGAGTACGTCAGCAAGATTGACGCAAAACTCCGTGGACAACAGATGAGCGGTTACGGTGAACTCAAAGAGTACATTGAAAACAATCGCGACCTCAATTGACATCCTCCCCGCGCTGAAGCGCGAGGATTCCTTCGTGGGACAGCACACCGGTCGTGTGTCCCCGAAGGCACCCTGACCGAGACCACAGGGGTCTCGGCTGTGGTTTGTGAGTAGTGCGTCGGGCCTCGTATAGAGGCGTGGTGTGCTTGAATATCCGCTTGCACCTCACAGGCCGTGCTATCGACCCGACTCACCCGCGAAGGGCGAGTAGAACATCCGACGCAGGGTTGCTTTTTGTTGACGGAGACCCCAATCCAACTCCAATTTTCGTCTAATGTGCTTACACTAAAATATGCTGTCAAGCATTATGAAACTCGTGGTCGGCGTCCCTGTTGTCGGATTCATCCCCACGCTAAAGCACGAGGCTTTCTCCTCGATCTCCCCTGAGTGAGCAGGTTAGTAGAGAGAAAAATTCATTTGTAGACTGGTCGTAATCGACCGGAGGGATTTAATCAACGGATCTAAATGTTCACCTATGGAGGATGTGTCTGGAGCGAGTTACAGATCGCAGCCAGCGGCGGTAGCAGGCTGGCTGATTGCGGGGGTGCCCATCGTGAGCAGTGGGACGCAAGCGGTGGCACGGGCTGTAGGAACAGAAGTTGAGTTCTGGCCGATCCTCGGTAGTGTCTCAGAAGCAATCAAAGACGTATCGATCTTTGAACAGATGGCTTTGGCGTTTGATCCAAGCTCCCCGCTTGTGTTAGCCTTGTTCCTGCTAGTTGTTGCAGCGTGGCTAACACTCGGATTGTCATTGTTCCGGCCGGCTCCGATCTTCCGGGATCATGCTCGGCTAGTGCGAGGTGGTGGGTTGTTTGCTACGACGATCCTGTACGGGCTATTGTTTTTGGGGGGTTATTGGCCAGTAACCAGAGAGTGGGCATCAACAGGTGGTCCAACAGCAGTTGATCTTACTGCGTTTATTGGACTACCAGCAATGGTATTCGGGGGAATCTATGTTGCTGCGAAGGTTCAGCCCCGTACGACTGGCAATCGGTTGCTAAATGAAGCAGAACGACAACTCGATACGATCGAACAGGAGCTGGATGCAACGGTTAATCGGTTGTCCACGGAGACAGACCGGATTGTCCCGGATATCGATGTCTCTGTAATGGATTCTGACCCTGTACGGAAGTATCGGCAACAAATCAACGATATCAGATCAAAAATAGAAGAGACTCGATCATTCGCGGAAAACCAGCGAGAGTTGGTCGCGAGAGAGCTATTGCGAGACGAGGTTGAACCGTTAGCGGCGGAACCTCGGGCAGAAAAAGCCGAATCGGCCGTGCGGGAGCAGTTGGCTGACTGGGTTAACGAAACATACGGAACCATACGAGTTGAATCGTCGTTCGGTCGATCGTACACGCTAGAGAACCACCGCGATTACCGTCAGATTAAGCTCAGCGCGCCTGGACTTCCGAAATCCGTATCGGTCACGGAACTGGACGAGCTCGCGGCTTCGATGACTAGCGAGTCAATTGAACTTACAGCCGCTGTTGACGCTGTGAACACGGTCGAGACACACGTTCGGGAGCTGCAAAACGACCTTTCGACGAAAGATGAAGCGTTTGCGTCCGAAGCTGAGACTGTGCGGACGGAACTTGACACAGCGTTCGACCGAATTGAGAATATCTCCGGTGATGTAGGGAAGTACCTGATGGGGATCTACAAACAGGGGTCGATGAGCGGTGTCGCCCACGCAGGGATTATCTCACAAGAGTACGGTCCGGACAACGAACCGGGTGAACTAGAACGGGCAATCGAACTACACCACGATTGTCGGTTCAATCGGGCGAGTGAGGCTGCTGAAGAGGCAGCTGAGAAGGCGCGGCAGTTGACACAGGTGGTCAGATTCTTCAGACGAATCGTATTGACCACAGATGATGAGCTCCCAGGAATGGATCTGCCGGCGTGGAGCGGACAAACGAACCCATTCTTCGACCGAGAACTCCTCGAACGGGGTATTAACGCACGGCTTGATGGGGTCCGATTGAAGACAAACTGGGAGACTGGACGGATTGAGTACCAGTATCAGGGGTCACAAGCAACGAGTACAGAAAGTGACCCAGATAATGATAGTGGAGAAGACGATCAGCCCGACTACCTTACCAATGATAGCGTCCGATGGCTGTTCAACGCACTTGCGAGCGACCGAGATGTGGCTACAAGCCATGATCGCCCGCCGACAGTCTCTGACGGGCCACAAAATGTGGCAGTAGAAATACACAAAGGGATGCTACCCAAATCACATGCTGACCCAACAGTGATGGAGTCAGCAGCTGATCATGTAGCCAGCCAGACGGAATTAGACGCAACAGTCGACCGTAACCGTCTCCCTGGAACGTTAGCATTTGAGGTAGAGACTAACGATGATGTTCCCCCGCCATTGACTGAGATCGGAGCAACACTACGAGACAGCTTTCAGCGACGTACCCAACAAAATAGACAATGAGCACGAAAATTGCCTGTGACGAGTGCGACAAGAAGTTTGAGACACCGACTGAGCTACAACAGCACTTGGAGTTAGACCACCAGATGGATGCTGACGAGGCTCTACAACGACATCCTGAGTTGATGGAGTCCGCAACCGGAACAGTAGCTGACGAGCAACCTGAGGTGACCTTTCCGGAGGACGAGGTGTCGGCTGGTGAGAACAGTAGTGAGAATACTGAGCCCGATCTTCCGGATGAGGAAACAACTGATGAAGTCGGTGTAACGTACGACGAGGAGCCGGTGGATGTGTCCGAAACAGACCGCAAGAATAAACCGAACGACTCCGGTGAGGAAGTTCCATCCGGGGAACCTGTCGAGAACGGGGGCGTATCTGTCAGTCAAGAGTCGGTGGATGTGTCACCAAGTACCACTGGGAGTGATCCGTCTAGAACCCGTGAGGCGCCTGAGCCAAACGTATCGAGCGATGGACCGACAGGGGACAGCGAGTCGGTACGTGCGGTGGATCAAGACGGTCATTTGGACCAATTTGACGCAGATCGGAACTATCGGTGGTTCCTGTTCGGTGTTGGCGGATGTGGTGGGAACCTGATTGACTCGGTGATCCTCCGATCTGAAACGCTTCGCAATGGGTCAATGGATTTGGACGACGCGTGGCCGGAAGCAGTGCGTGGGATTGCTACGGTGAACACAAATTCTGCTGATGAGTTGGACGGGACATACTACGCACAAACGTACCGATCAAAGGACGCACGGGATATTGCCCGAGAGTACAAAATTGGTCCTGACGGAATCGAGGGTGCAGGTGCTGTAGAGAAGATCGGTTCACAGGCGGCACAGTGGACATTCGAACAGGCAGAAGATGATTTCGCAGGGGTCCAATGGGGTGGTGCGGCAGATCACAGCCGAATCAGCAGCGCACAAGCAGTGATCTTCCTTCACAGCGCAGTAAAGGGAACTGGAACGGGTGCAACGCCGGTTATCGCTCAGGAATTAGATGCGGCAGTGGGTGACAACAATATAGGCGAACAGTTCGACATGTTGAATACGGGGCTAACGAAATTCAGCGTCTCTGTTCTACCGGACAGCTCCGCAGATGAACTGGAGATCTCAAACGGAATTGTCGGGTTCGCACGCTTGGCCAAACAAGTGGATGCTATCATTCCGTTTGACAATGAGAATCTAGATGAGACTCCAGACTCGCTGCGCGTCAATATCGAGGGGACAGACAATTACCAAGTCCACAAGTACCGGGAACGCAACGAAATTCTAGTTTCGTTTTTAGAGACGTTTGCCTTTTCGGGTGTCCGGAAGGGGGGCGATGAGGACTCCGTAATGGGAGGTGACGGATTCGATCTTGAGGACGCGTACAACCCAGCACGAGTACTAAATGCGGACGGCGGAAACGATATGGCGGTCGTGATGGCTCCGGCATATGGAGAGATTCGAACTGGTAGTGGTGAATTCACCCAACAAGCGCTGGAAAGCCTCGTGACGAATACACTTACAGAGGGGAAGCTGGTTGATTTTGACCACGAGACGGGGTGGGGTGGGGCATTCCTCTTCGAGACACCCCAGAGCCAACATCAGCAAGTTGAAGAGGTGGTTAACCGCCACTTTGATGACATCATGGAGCGGCCAGAACACCTCAATACCGGCGAGGACGCCGTTGAGGGAGATCAGATGTTCCCAACACGCGCACAGTACTTGTTCCGATCTGATATTGACTCTGTGCGCCTGTGGGCGCTTATTTATAACCCGGAGATGTCGCGGCTTACCCGATGGCGAAATTGGGGTGAACGACATCGCGGAGGTCCTCAGCAGTACCAACAAAGACTTGATAAAAAGTGGGATGAGATTGAGTCCGTGTTCACCTTGCTCGGTCGGAAGAATCTCGAACAATAGACCGATGACCGGGACGATTCCACGCTCCGTATTGGTCGCTGTCATGACATTCGCCCTCGTGGCGCTCCTTGCGGTCGGTAGTGTCGGGGCTGACGGCGCAACCTCGTCGGTCGTACAAGGAGATGCTACGACAGCTACAACGGGGGTTGAGACCATGCCTACAGCCCTACGGTCGGCAACAACAGAAGCGACGACTGTCGTCGCAGGTTCCACGACCAGCGGATTTGGCCCGGGAGATCTGGTTATGATTCTCCAACCTTTCGGTGGCATTGTCGGTTTTCTTATTGGGTTGATAGCCGGTATTATCGGGACAACAGCGTACTCAAGAACTCGCGGCACGTTGGCAACGGTAGATCATAACTTGTCGATGGTGAGACGAGGGACACAAAACGAACCAGACCGGCGTCCCCGTTCCCCACTCACCCTTCGAGGATTCCAATCATGGTGGTCTCGTAACTTTGACATCCAGGCAGACGAGACATCTAAAGACTTAGCTAATTTATTCACTGACGATGGGATTGGGAACCGGATCGTGGCGAATGCCCATCGAGAATACGGTGGGTCTGAAACCGCTGACGGTCCGATTCAACGGCTCGAAGAGATCCAATCAAGCGGAGGGATTGCTACCGATGAGACCAAAAATAGTGTACTAGGGATAGAACCAAAGGGTAGGTCATCGCCAGAACAATCGCCAGGTGCGGCTGGCGATGGCCAACAGGCCAAATGCGATCAGGCCATACCTGCTGGAAATGAACGCGATGACTACGCAGATATCTGTACGGATGTGTGGGAGAAAGCCGACGTAAACAGTAAATTCGCCAAGGAGCTCTTGAACGCCGTCGAACCATCGACATCGGTGGCCGCAGGATCAGTCGAAATACGCCTTCTTGGAACAGTCCAGAAGATTGACGAATACGACCGGCTCAAAAAACAGCTCTCAAACGGTAACCTGAGAGAGGTTGACGGAGAATTGGCCGATACTATTACCACATTGTTAGACCAGAAAGACGATGAAATAGAGCAGAAACAGACCCACATCGAACGAGTCAGCTCTGAAATCAAACAACTTCGCCCGAAGGCAGAGGCCTTCGACACATTGGAGGACGAATTAGATACCCTGTGGCTTCGCGAACGAGCACGAGTAGACGACGATCCTGCTACAGACTGGCTGCCGAAAGCTACTCGCCAGGGGCTAGTCGGACCAACCGTGATCCAGTCGACAGCTAACGATGTGGAGGTTCGGGGGACAAAGAGTGGTACAGACCTGATCGACGCTCTCCGCGAGCCCAACCCAGACCAACTAGCAGACCAGCTTCAAAAGGCCATCTCCCAACTCAAGCAGTACGATAGACTGTATGGGCCGTCTGGAGAGATGCGTCAGCCGGACGACCAGCAAATCGCTGAACAGATAGACGCAATAAGAGCTCAAATTGACCGGACCTCAACCCCGCTAACCGGCATGTACGCGCTTCTCGACATGTATGAGGACCGTCTTGGTACAGTAAATGACCAGAACGATCTTGAACGACACAGTCTCGCGGAGGGACTTGATCAAGTTGAGATGGCGGTTGACGACACGAGGGAGTCAGAACAGGCCGACGGTCAGATAGAACTGTTCGCCAGTGTAACGCAATTGTCGGAGGAAGTCAACAGACTCCGCCAACCTGGCGAGTACGAAATTCGGACTGGCCATCAAGTTACTGGTGTGTTCACAGAGGCTGCAGAGCAACTGACTGAACGAGCCCGGCAGGCCTATGAGCAGGACGAACCTGCACAGGCACGGGCCTTCGCTGAGGCAGCTGAACGGATCTATCAGGGTGTCAAAGAGGTGTACGCTACACGCCGACTCCGACAGGTGCTCCAGTGACTGGACCACACTGTATTTATTATTTGGTGCGATGACACACTCACGTGCGATGGAGGAGATACCACTGGGCATAGACAACGGCGACCGGATCGAAACGTTTGATCCGGCAACAGTAACGGCGGTCGATGGGGGGACAGAATCGATCGTGGTTGCGACCGGCGACCGGGCGTACACAACAGTAGAGTCAGCGGTGATCGAAATCGATCCTGGTGAATCAATAGACGAGTATACAGGCGTCGCAGCTGGCGATACAGTCGCAGTGGTCGCCGACGAGACTGTCTACCGTCTTACTGGTGGGCTAGCGTCCCACCAGCGATCTGTGGCCGGGGCGCTAGACGTATTTATTGGTCCCAACGACGACTGCCTCACTGTCCTCTGTGCAGACGGCCGTCTAATGTGGCTCGACCCAGCGGCGAAACTTCGAGAGGTGGGGACGAAACGAACCGAGAT
>LFCJ01002661.1_pt1 | contig 12913 bp, 27 predicted proteins | sample 643141 | NCBI WGS metagenome assembly LFCJ01 (sample SAMN03766243, study PRJNA286221) | soda lake metagenome | biome: soda lake; feature: Kulunda steppe; material: water; isolation source: sample B1-Br-g2 brine of Lake Bitter-1 | place: Russia: Kulunda steppe | collected 2010-07 | reverse complement strand
TTTCTCAACGGCACAATAGACTCTGCCATTTCATTTCGGACATTATGGACTATTTTTTGGCTGGCGAAGACCAGCAACAAACCAATCAGCCTAACGATCTGGCTGGCGGTTAACCCTTTTAAACTCTAAACTCTAGTAGTAGTTGTGTTGTTTCCCCTTCTAGATCTTAGAGTTGATTCGTGTACTACAGTAGTACTCCTGTGCGGAATGGGGTTGTCCTTTCTGGTGCCACCTCGCTATCTGTACCATGACTTCTCTAAGCATGTTATGAGGAATACCAGCAGGTTTTGTTTGTGTGCACACTGTGCATACTTTCCCAGTGAAATCCATATAGCATGATGAAAGTAACCACTGTGACATTTGCTCCTGTACTGCTGTGCTAAATGAGGTGCATGTCTATTTCATTGTTAAGACTCGTTTGTTTGCACTTTCAGAAAGAAGTATTCGTTTTCCCTTTCTGCTGTCACGCCAGATTAGTGCAGTGCCAGATTTATGCTGCATTGTGACCTGGAGGTATGGTCATGCCGCGAGTCTAATTTGGATGCAGCAGGCTCTCGGCGTGACACTGCCAATCTTTTTTTGTGGAGGCCCCTTAAATTTTGCATGCCTTGCCCGGTCAGACTGCCGCGAAGGCGGCCTTTGATTTCCATCTCAACGGCACAACAAACTCTGCCATTTCATCTCAGACGTTATGGACTATTTTTTGGCTGGCAAAGACCAGCAACAATCCAATCAGCCTAATGACCACGCTGGTGGTTAACCCTTAATTGTAACAGGTCTGTGCCAATTAAGCGAAAGAGGCGCCTGTGGAAGCCACACGAAGGCATACAGTTGTAAAATCAAATCTTCTGTGGGTCCTCTCACACTTCTACCTACCTTGCTACTTCCAGAAGTTGTGGTCTGCTAATACCAACCCAGATGAAAGCTATGTCTCCCCAAATGAATGGCTGTGTCCTGATTCAATACCCTGGGGACCAACTGCACTACCCACAGATCACACATGCCCTCTCCTGCCAGGACCCCCTCGCACTACCACTACTGCTGCTGCTGTGCTTATTCACTTGACATGGCCTTGGCATGTGTTTCAATGCCCACTCAATGTCTGGATCCCCCATACAGCCCATCAAGTGGTCACCAAATTGGCGGCAGAAGCACAGCACTAGGAGGCAGCCGCCCCCTGCTGCCCCCCAGGCCGTGTACGCTGGTAGATCCAGGATAGGGCCTCATGCAGGCCCTCCCCCGTCAGCGCGCAGCAGGCCTGCGCGGGCGGCATCAAAACACCGTCAAGTTCACCATTGAGCTTTTGAGGAGACAAGCGGTGCATGCCTGCCTGCCTGGGGTTGGTGCGCGCCTGGCCTTTGCAAACGGCATCAGGCCACCTTCAAAAGCACGGTGGGCACCAGCCGCAATGGAGGCTGTTGCGGCAGCGCGGCGGTGCAGCACCTCTTCCCAGACAGTGGGCGCCAGCCACCACATGGGGCAGGCAGCAGCATGTACATGGCCCAAGATGCCCTTGCCTGCCACACCGTAGCAGGCTGTGACCCCAGGCAGAGACGGGCATGACCGGAGCATAGTTTGTTCACAGAACACAAGGGGGTGCCATGTGGAAGGGAGGCCTTCTTGGGGCCAATGGCAATGGCAGGTATGTAGGGCATGTGGGCAAATGCAGGTATGAGGAGGGGAATGTAGGCATGAAGGCAGGTACGTAGAGGGGTTTGTAGGCAGAAGGGTATGTAGAGGTGTGTAAAGCATGTGTAGGTGCAGGCAGCGCCGGGTCGGGAGTAAGGCAGTGGGTGGCATGCTGTGTGTACTTGGGTCTTTCCACGGCCAAAACGCAACAGCTGCATGCAACGGAAGGACATGGGCAGGGCCGCTGCCCTGGCCGCGGCTCAGGGGGCGCAAGTGGCGGAACCTGGGCTGGAAAAGCCTGGGTCTGGGACAGAGGGGCCAATCAAAGTGGCTATGGGACAGAGGGGCCTATCAAAGTGGCTATGGGACAGAGGGGCCAATCAAAGTGGCTATGGGCCGAGCATATGTGTGCTGTGTTGCCACATGGGCCTGGTAAGTGGAGTGGTGGACAGGATAAGCAAACAGCCTAAGAATGACCTATCAGCTTTAGGATAAGCAACAGGCCTAATGGCTTGGCTGATGGACAGCCCATGCCCATGCAGCATGAGGAAGCAGAGGTGCATGTGTTGCAGATGTGCTGGCTCTTTCTCATTGGCAGGTCCTGGGAGGGTGTGCACTGCATGAGCGTGTACAGCAAAATTGGGCAGCGCGTGCGCTGTGTAGGGGCTCTACACTTGAGCTGCGTGTGTATGAGCTCCATGTATGAGCTGGGTGTGTAAGAGCTTCATGTGTGAGCTGCGTGTGCGGGCTTAATGTGTGAGCTTTAAGTTTAGTAGGCTTGGCTTTTGGAGGGCTTGAAGGAAGGTAGAGAAAGGGGGGCGAGCGGTGGTGTAGCCCTGGTGGCGGCGTGGGCAGCATGCACGTCTATGACCTCTGGCGGCGTGCCTCATGCGGGCCTCGTGAACTTGCATGGTGTGCCTTATGCGGGCCTCGTGAACTTGCACGGTGTGCGTAATGTGGGCCTCGTGAACTTGTACATCTCGGTACACTGTTTGAAGATGGGTGGGTTAGGTGCTGGTGGACCCAGCTGCGCTTGCACTGCGCGCTTCCAAAAGGGTGGGAAGAGGGTTGTGGAGAGCGACAGGGAAAGCGGACCCAGCTGCAGCAGCTGTGTGCAGGCCACACCTGTATATGCCAGTCGTGGTTCCTTATACTGTGGAGCCCCAGCGCCAGCGTCAGCTCATCCACCTGCGCGCCATTGGAGCGAGCCATCCAGCTCATCGGTGGCATGTGCACTGTTGCTGAGAGCTGCCTTGCCAACAGCTGGGCGTTGCGCGCCATAGACTTATGAAAAACTTGTCGTTCAGGCCGGGTCGGATGCAGGCCCATAGATCGCAAAAAGTCCGCCCCTGCTGTTGCCTTGTGCTGCTGCTTCCTGAGCAGCACAGGGGCATGCACTGCGCTTGCCTCGCAGTGCTTGTTGAAAACTCAAGCGCTAAAAATGGATGAAAGGTATGATGGAGCGTTTGTGCTTCTTGACATAGGCAATAAAGGGGTGGTCTCGCTATGGACAGGAAACCAAGGGGCAGCTGTGCTATGGATAGGAAACCATAGAGGGACTGTGCTTGAGTCAGGCATTTTAGGAGCGGTTGTGCTGTGGACAGACAGCCATGGAGGACCTGTGCTCGAGACAGGCACGGTAGAAGCAGTTGTGCAATGGATAGACAACCAAGGAGGAATTGTGGTATGGATAGGCAATCTGGGAGCAGTTGTGCTATGGATTGGCAAACATAGAGCGGTTGTGGCGCAGATGGGAAGCTGTGGGGATGGACAACATAATGGGAGCATCCTTAGGTCATCCTTAGGTCCTTAGGTCAAAAAAGTAACACCCAGTCTATGCAGTGGACATCATGCTGCATGGCAGGGGGCAACAGACTTGGCAGAGCATCATCACTCTGTGCCTGCTGTGCTGCAGTGTTGAAAAGGAGAGCTGATTTGGGGACGCGTGGTCGTGCTGGGTAGCTTGCACACAGCACGCGTGTGCTACAGAGTAATCGCGTGTGTGCTACAGTGAAACTGTGGCGGAGCGAAAAACTGCCATGAGTGCTACAAAGCAGATGCCGCCGCTGTGAACAACGCAGAGCAGCACAACACCCTCCTTGGGTGCAAAAATGGGCTGTGTGGCCAAAACGTGCAATGATCTCGAGCACAGCATACAATGGCCCTTTCCATTGTGCGCCCTTGTGAGCAATACCTTCAGCATGCAGCGTGATGAGCACTGTAGGTGTGTTGTGCAGTTAGGTGTTGAGCACTGGATGCTTTGCCGCTGCTCCTTCTCTCCAACACATTCAAGCACGTACTGCCTTGCAGTCATTGCCTGGCGCACTCTTTGCCTTGAACAATCAGTGCCTAAAGCACTCACTGCTTCCAGTGCTCACGAAAGGCAAGTCCCAAGATTGATCATGGTGTAATAGAGCGACTTGACAGGGTTGAGAGACATCACCCACACCACTGTCGATCCTGGAACAGCCTGCACCTTAACTGCAAACAGGCCTGCACCAGCGACCAGCTCAGAGCACCCACATACCCTCGTACCCAAATGACCGCCCGCGTCTCATGCTGGGAAATAAATCAGGGAATATGGACTCAGCATCCTCCATTGTTGCTGCCTGCCTGCCTGACACCAGTGCAGCAATTGCATTATCATAGCATTCATCCACCACTTGCGAGCCGAGCCTGCACCTAAAACTCGTTCGTTGGCCCCTTGTACCTTCTTGGCACCCTCCTCGTTTCCTTCAAGCCACCTTCTTGGCATCCTTTAAGCCACCCTCATCACATCCTTTCAGCGAACAGTGCCCCTTTAGGCTCCCCCCACCTTCATTGCATCCTTGAGGTCCTGCTTGTTGGCCAGCACAATGATGGGCGTGCGCGCCAGGTCCTCATTCTCCAGCAAGTTCATCATCTCCGACTGCGCGTGCAAGAGCGGTACAAGTGAGCAATTTCATCATCTCTTTGCAAGAGCGGCACACATGAGCAACTTGCCATCTCCGACTGCGCGTCAAGAGCGGCACACATGAGCAGTGTGCGCGTGTGGCGGCCTTGGGCAGCATGCATGCGGGCAGCATGGCAGGCGCACACATGCCAGACACAAGCATGCAGGCCATGCATTTGTGCACCTCCTGTCTCTGTCCATAAGCTCAGGCAGGAATGGGAGCGAGTGGGTCATGACAATAAAAAGAACGAAAATTATGGGCGCCTACCTTGCACACGCTCACACGTGCACGGTCAGTCGAGTCCACCACCATGATCACAGCGTCACTCTTTTTGTAGTAGGTTGCCCAGAAGGGGCGCAGGTTCTGCTGGCCGCCCAGGTCCCAGATCTGTGCGCAGCAGCAGCAAGCGCGCATGGGGCGTAGTCGACATCAGGCCAGCAGCGCGCGCTCTTGGGGCACTGTCTAAGTCAGCCCAGAGGCGAGCACATGTGGAGCACAGTCTAAGGCAGCCCAGCGGCGCGGCACTTGCTGCGCACTGCCCGCACAGGGAGCAGAGCTCTGCTGTGGCTGCTGGGGTGGTGCTCAGGGGAGCCTTGCACAGTCACCCCACCGCGGGAGTGACATACATCTTTGGAGCAGAGGGGACGGAGGGCACCAGGAGCACTTCCTCCATGCATGCTTCCTCATGGAGGCCCATCCCCTCTCAAGAGACGCGCGTCACAGGGGCCTCCCTCAAACATGGATCAAACATGCGTCACAGCTGCCAGCGTTGCACTTCAGGTGAGCTAAAGAGTGCCTTGGGCTGGTTCCTAGCTGCCTGATTAACGTGCTCAGGTGCACAAAGCCAGCGACACCCAGTTCCATCTATGGATACTAAGACAGTGGTATGCAACATGCACGTGTGACTGTAGGTGGGCACCACCCACCTCCATCTGGATGTTCTTGTACTTCACAGTCTCTACATTGCTGCCCACAGTGGCACTGCTTTGCACAACCTCCCCCAAGGACAGCTTGTACAAGATCGTGGTCTTGCCCGCGTTGTCCAGCCCCACCTGCACATGCGTGTGAGGGCCCAGTTGTGTTTACGGGTGTCTGTTCAATCTCACTGCCTGTATACTGATATTTATACCATAAGGTTTGTGTCAGGCAGATTGCCAGAGTGTGCAAATCGGTCTCCCTTGTTTAACAGCCAGATGCAAACTTATGAAGTTGTAGTGTAATGGGAATGTGTACAGGTATGTGTACAGGTATGTGTACAGGTATGTGTATGTGTACAGGTATGTGTACGTGTACAGGTATGTGTACGTGTACAGGTATGTGTACAGGTATGTGTACAGGTATGTGTATGTGTGTGTGTGTGTGTGTGTGTGTGTGTGTGCGCGCGCGCATGCGTGTGCAAATGCACACGTGCGCACACAATCGTTTTGCCAATGCATGCGCACATGCATACTGACATGCATGCCACACACATTGCACTCCTGGTTTATGTACCAGCAGCAAGATTAGCGATCCAGAAAACAACACATGATCAAACTGACCATGACCACTTTGTATTCCTTGCCGCTGAAGAAAAAGCTCATTAAGGTGGACAAGAGGGCACCCATTGTATCCTCTTCAAAGAGAATCCAAGGTGCTCAAAGTGCTTCCAGGCAACTAGAGGGCCTGATCCAGCAGGCCTCAACAACACAGATTCATGTTTCGAGGTAAGCTAGATACAAGAATCCGATATATGGAATGAAATTTGATTATTTCATGACATCGCAAATCTGTACTGCAAGGAACGGGGCCATGTCATGGATTTCATCCGGGCTAAAGTTATCTAGGTTATAGATATTGGATGTTAAACGACCTATGGCTGGTATGCGACACAAGTTTGGTCAAACTTAACGCTGCAACCCTGCTGCACAAGGAAGCAAGATGAGCTTCTCTAACTCCCAGCGGAGGCAGACGTTGGGACCCATCAGCCCTGCGCAGATGAACCGTGGTGGAGGGACAGCGCCATCTCGGGTTGCAGCGGGAAAGGACGGGTCAAACGCGGTCAGCAATGCAGGTCGATCCCGCAAGAGCATGCTACCAACGGCGATGGACAAACCTCAGAGTATGATGCAGCAGAGCGTAGGAATTGCTGGCATTGACACTCGGCGCAGCAGTGCGTACAACAACGGGGGCAAGGCCAACGGCCCCAAGAACGACCCCCGCCCCATCACAGACAAGGCCTTCATCAACAACTGCATCCGTACCGTCATCACCTACCTGTCCACTCATGGCTACCCAGCAGCTGTGGCTCCCAAAACTCTGGCCAGCCCCACGGCCAAGGACTTCACCATGATAGTGCAGTTCCTGTTTCAAAAGTTTGACCCCAGGTCAGTGAAGCACACGGCGCCTGCAAAACTAGGGTTGCATTGGCGAGCTAGAGCATCGTTGGGAGTGGTGAGACGCGAGTCCAGGCTGTTGTAGCAACTGCGTGGTCTCCTGCGCGCGCAAGTTTGACTGCCAGCACAATTGGAAGAGGGTGAGGTAGTTGAGTGTGAAGGGCCTCTAATACGCGGATTTGCACAGAACGTGTTGGTTAGAGTGCTGTCAAGGCATTCTTTAGTCCCAAAGCTGCTGTCCATGCGCCCTTGCGTACATGCTTTGACCGCCAAAGCAGCCCCTCACGCGCAACCGTGGATGCACCGCGGTGGAGGAATTGGCGTCTTTAAGGCCCTGCGCGCGTGTGTATATGTGTTGGTACACGCATGTAAACTTGCCCAAGCGCATGATACCCTACCACCTCAAGCATTCTGTACGGCGAGGCGGACATGCCTGCACATGCCCTGGCACATGATGCAGGGCAGTGCCATGCACACTCTTGCGTGTGCATGTTAGGGTGCTGTGTGTGCGGATTCACACCTTTTTTGGGTGCCTGCCATGCCCCTCCCTGTCGCAGCATGAAGATCTTTGGCAAGATCGAGGACGACGTGCCGCTGTTCTTTAAGCGTATCAACTACCCGTTCGCCATCAGCAAGAGCGCGCTCTTTGCAGTGGGCAGCCCGCACTCCTGGCCTGCCGTGCTGGCCGCGCTCACTTGGCTGGTGGAGCTGCTCAACTACAACGCCAAGGTGTGCGCGCGCACTGCGCACGTGATGCTGGGGCAGTGTGCACACATGCCTGCTTATACACAAAAGTGGTGTGCTTGCGGATGACTAAGCATGCTCACATGTTGACCTGCCAGGGTGCTTGCTTGTTGACTTGCCGGGGTGCATGCGTGTTGACCTGCCAGGGTGCATGCGTGTTGACTTCGCCCGCAACATAAGCTCTCAGTATGCAAAGCAGGACCACAGGACAAACCTGGAATGGAAAGGCGCGTTAACACGCATGCAGGTTGGGGAGCAGGGTGCAGGCCGCACTGCCGCCGTCACTGTCGCAGAACCGAGGCGCAGCACGCGCGCCATGTACATTTGCTTGCCTGCAGGTGGAGGAGCAGGGCACGGGCTGCGCTGCCACTGCCTCTGGCCACCCAGGGCTGCTGGAGGACCAGGAGTCGGCCACCAAGCGGCAGTTCTTTGAGTACATCTGCACGTCCTACCGCTACTTCCTGGCAGGCGACGACGCGAGGTGCGCGCGTGGTGTGCGTATGTGCGTGCGTGTGTGTGTGGGGGGGGCGGTGGGGGGGGTAATCTGCCTAAGGTTTCTTGCAAGCACAACCTGTCCTGTGCATGTGCGGTTCATAGCCTGACCTGGAGCAGGCTGTGTGCTGCTTGCCCTCACCTAGCTGTCAGCACGCCCCCATTGCTTGCAGCGATGTGAGCTCGGTGAGGGGTATGAGTGAGCACACATGTGCGCGCCCCAAACACGGATGCTGGATGTTTGTGCACCACCAGTGTCCGTGCCCAGCCGCATCACCCCAAAATCTTTTGAACCCAACCTTGTCTGAGACGTGGTGCTGTGCACAGGTGCAACCTTGTCTGAGACGTGGTGCTGTGCACAGGTGCAACCTTGTCTGAGACGTGGTGCTGTGCACAGGTGCCAACCTTGTCTGAGACGTGGTGCTGTGCACAGGTGCAACCTTGTCTGAGACGTGGTGCTGTGCACAGGTGCAACGCTGTGGATGATGAGATGCTGGAGCAGTTCCGTGTGAAGGAGCGCGCGGTGGCAGAGGCCCATGCGCGCATCAAGGAGGTGCGTGCATCCATGGAGGATCAAAAGGGTGCATCAAGAGGATGAAAAGGGCGCATGAAGGAGGTGATTCACATGCATTCAAGGAGCGCGCGCGTCCAATTCGAGGGAGGGCAAGTCCATGCAGGAGGTGCAGCAAGGTGCGCACATTCACCAAGGGACTGCGTCTTTCAAACAGGTGCACCTATCTACTGCAGATGTGCACTCACCCCAGACAGATGGGCACCTACTTGATACAGGTGTGCACCTGTTGGGGGTCTATTGAGGGGACCCTCAGGAGCAGCAGCATCTGAGGTGGTGCGCGCGTCGCAGAGCTGCTCGCCCTACTGTGAGCGTGCGGCGCGCACGTGCACACACACACACACACACACACACTTGGCACGCATGTGCTGAGGGCCTCCGCTGCGGGCAGCCATCTGCTTGCCCTCATTTGACTCAGCAGCAGCCGCTGGCGCATACTCACTTGGCACGCATGCGCTGAGTGCCTCGGCCATGGGCAGCCATCTGCTTGCCCTCATTAAACGCAGCAACAGCTTCTGGCTCATCTGCCTAACGCGCAGCATATGGTGTGCAGACTCTGACCAAGCACAGGTGTGTGAGCAGACTCTATGAGGTGCGAGCAGCGGGCGCTTTATTGGGCCCATCCTTTGTGCCCAGTCACCTGCCAGCAGCGCTCATCCTGCACCAATTCTGCCCCCACGATCGCACACGTGCTTGGAATTTGCTGAGTTTGCCGTGCACCATCGCACCCGCTGCTGCTCACCTGTGCAGGCCAACAGCCGCGTTGTAGCAGAGATGCAGGCGCTGCAGGCGCAGCCGTCGCCACTTGTGGCTGCGCAGGCGCGGCGTGCGGAGCGCGCAGCAGACACCGAAAAGTTTGAGAAGCTGATCGACAACCTGAACGTGGGTACATGCGTGCTTGTGTGCGTGTGCACGCACTGCCTGTGCTCCGGCACTGACGGGGGTTGCGCTGCATGTGATGCGTGTGTGACGGAGGCCATGATGGAGGGCTGCACAGCGTGTGCGTGCTCAAGCCGTTTGCCTGGCAAGCGCTCTGGCCGATGAGTGCGTCCATGTCGTTTGTTACATGCTGAGTATGTACAACGGAAATCGATGTTGTGACATTGATCGGCTGTCCTTTTGGTTGTAACGTGGTTGGCAGGGAACATGGGTGCGTGCGTGCTAGTGTGCATGCTTGTACACTCACCCCGCCATACGCGCAAGCCCACACACTCAGCACACCATATGTGCAGCCATCCATGGTTTGAACGATGCTGAAACACATAGTTCCTGGAAGGCATGCACTCCTGAATGCTCTTGCCACAACTGTGTTGTCCCGATATGCCTGCGCAGGCGCTGAAGGCATCCCTAGAGCGCAAGGTTTCAGAGCGGCAAGCAGACGTGGTTGCAAAGCAGGAGGAGCTGGAAATGGTGGGTGGCATGCATTTGCGTGTCTATATGCTTGCAATAGTCATACTGCAGGATCTGGCACGTGTGTGTGTTTGAGTGTGCGTGCATGTGTGCATGCATGCGCATGTGTGTGTGTGTGTGTCTGGGTGTTCTCTGACAAGCAGAGGTGAACAACGCCCTCCCACATGAATGCTCAGCATTTCCTGGAGAACCTTAAAGCTGGCTGATGCGCCTGGTAATGGGACTATGGTTTGAGTGAGAGTGCCCTCCTTCCCCCTCCCTCTTTGCAGGTGGCAAAGGAGAATCAGGGCTTGAGAGCACGTGTGGCCACGCAGCCCGTCAACAAGGCCGATCTCAACCGGCTTGTCATGGACAGGTGTGCAAGCACGGGCACTTTTCCTATGCTCTGTGTGTGTGCATGTGTGCACGAGTGCTTGTGTGTGTGTTTGTGTGTGTGCGTGTGTGTGTGTGTGTGTGTGCACACGTGTGCGTGCGGGAGCATGTGGGTGGGTGTGCGTAAGTGCATGCGTGTGTCTGTTCGAGTGGAGGAAAGTAAGTTCTGGTGTTTGGGTGGGCACAGGTGAGCCTTTGCCAGGCGCTCTTGAAGGCAGGAGCCTTCCCATGTCTGCTTGTAGGCATGCCTGCTCCTGCTCCTTTTGACAGGCACACCCTTTTGTCTAGGTGCTGGCCTGCACAGTGCAGCTACCCTGGCAACAGTCTGTGGTGGTGCTCACGGTGCGCATCACAGCAGCACCTTCCCCCTTATCAGAGGATGACGAAATGCATGGGGGAGCTGTGGCTATTGTTTGTTTTCTGGGTGCACATAGGACGCGCACACAGTTCAAGTGACGTGCTGTATGCGCATGCAGGGTGCAGCCGCAGGAGTTAGTGCAGGTGGTTTGCCGCACGCAACACAGGCGTGCATGCTCTTTGCATTGGACGACACACACACACACACAACACACGCACACACACACGCTGCTGCATGTGGGGCGCTGCACGCACGTGCATGAGCACGCAGGTCGCGGCAGCGCGAGGTGGTGGATGCGGTGACGTCGCAGTGTGAAGACCTCGAGGCCAAGGTGCACCAGCAGGAGGTCCAATTCGTGGCAGTGCTCAAGTCGCTGGAGGCCAGGTGCGTGCGTGCGCGTTGCGGCGTGGGCGGTTCTCTTTGGGGGCTGAGAGGCTGCGTGGTCCCAGGGCAGGTGCGCCCATACGCCTTGCCCTGCAGCGCTGCGCACGAGCGGACGCGCAAGTGGGTGATGTTTGCGTGTACGTCTGCGTGTGTGTGGCTCGTAGTGCCAAGCGTGCAGGGTTGGTGTGTCACAGCTCCCGGCACCTGGTCACGTCTCGCATGCTGCCTGCCCCCCGCCGCTGCGCAGCGTGGTGCGCTACAACCACATGGCGCACCGGCTGAAGCTGGTGCCCGCCACCGCCAAGCGCGCGGATGGTGTGACGTATGAGCTGCGCATCAACCGCGACGCCAGCATGCCGCAGGAGCTGGCCAATGTTGATCTGAAGGTGCGGGTTGGGCTGCACCATGTGTGTGTATGTGTGTGTTGGGGCATATGTGTGTGTGTTGGGGCATATGTGTGTGTGTGTGTGTTTGTGTTAGGGCATGCGTATGTGCACGCATGCGGCAGCAGCTGCAGCATGTCTTGTGGCGCAATGGGTGCGCTGCATGCCCTTACCACATGGCAATGCCGCAGCCCCAACGCAGCTGCACAAGGCAGAGGGCCTTGCTCTGCCCCACAGCACAGATAGGCATGCTTGCCTGCATGCACGGCCATGCCTGCAAGCCTCTCTTCGGCACACAAGGGCACACACTTGACATGCCTTGACATGCACTGTGCATGACACACAAGCATACACGCACGCACGCGCACCCCCCCCCCACACACACACAGACACACACACACACACTGTGCAGGGCGTGGTGCGGCCGGGGCTGGAGCGGCTGTGTGAGGCGTACCGCACAAAGGCCAGCGAGCTAGGGCGGGACCTGCTGAGCCTGCGGGAGGCGGCGTCCAGCATGGCTGAGGCTTGCGCGGAGAAGCGGGAGGAGAACATGGCTGCTGAGGCACAGGTGTGTGTTTCTTTGTGTGTGTGTGATTATGTGTGTATCACAGCAGTGCTGTGCCAGTGCGTGCGTGCATACGTGGCAGGGTGCATGTCCTAGGGTGACTATGTTTGTGCAAGCTTGTGCCTGAGCTTGACCAGCCTGGCTATCATGCATCATCTATCTGCACGTGCTGCTGCCCTCCTGCTGCCTGAGCTAAGCTCTGCACGCCGCAGCTTGGAAGTAGGCCACGGCTGTGCATGCAGCCGCTGGGCGTTCTGTAAAATGTGCAGTGCACAATTTGGCTTCATTGCTGCAAGACACACCGCTGTCCGCCTCTCCCCCCACCTTCTCGCCGCGGGTGCCCTGCAAGAACCCCATGCCCTGCAAGCCATTCCTTGGCGTGCTCTGCAGGAGCCCCATGCCCTGCAAACCACACCCCCGGTGTGCCGTCTACCGCCGCCCCCCCTCCACGCACGCCGCCAAGCCAAGAGGCCTGCTACCTGGGGTGCATGCATCACATCATTTCGTTTTTGTCTAGCTGACAGGCCTCTGCTGCTGCCTCGCACTGTGCCTGCTTGCCTGCAGGTGGCCAAGCTGGAGGCGCAGCTCAAGGCGGCGCGTGAGGCGCAGGAGGACAAAGTCAGGGCCGCAGGCGCGCGCGCAGAGCGGCTCAAAGAGGAGGTACGTGCAGCATTCCAAGGGGGCCCTTGCTGTGTGTGTG
>LFCJ01002660.1_pt1 | contig 12915 bp, 14 predicted proteins | sample 643141 | NCBI WGS metagenome assembly LFCJ01 (sample SAMN03766243, study PRJNA286221) | soda lake metagenome | biome: soda lake; feature: Kulunda steppe; material: water; isolation source: sample B1-Br-g2 brine of Lake Bitter-1 | place: Russia: Kulunda steppe | collected 2010-07 | reverse complement strand
GCACAGGCACCATGACAGGGCTTGGGCAGGGTAGCACGGGCACCATGACAGGGCTTGGGCAGGGTAGCACGGGCACCATGACAGGGCTTGGGCAGGCAGGGGCAGGCAGGGGGCGCTCCTGCTGGCTAGGGGACTTCCCACGCCCTCCTCCTGTACCCTCCTCCCATGCTCTCCTCCCATGCTCTCCTCCCAAGACTTCCCCATTCGAGCTCCAAATTGGACACACTTGTCCGGGACATGCGCCATGGTGCAGGTGTTCAGCCCTCTTCCAGCTCACAAGCCTTTGCGTGCAGCAGCCCAGCAGCAGAGGATAACAGCGGGAGTGGGCTCGAGAACGCTGACTCCGATGAGGACGAGGACGGTGCAGGGCAGGACGTGGCGGCCGCGCTGCTTGAGCGCATTGACTGCATGGACGCAGGGGGTGCGTCTGTAGCTTTGATTTACTTAAGGTGCTGTCTTGCGAGCGTCTGCCTGCTGAAAGCGTGCTTCTGTTGTATGGAAGTGATGCATGCACCAGTGATGTAGGTAGCAGTACATTGCCAACATGAGTAAGACTTCAAAATGCGCCTCCGTTGTGAATGATGCATACAGTACGCTGCATAGCACATGACACATGCGGGCGGCGCTGCCTGGCGGTGGGCATGTAGGGGCAGGTTGTTACAATGTGGGCGTGTAGGGGCAGGTTGTTACAATGTGCCTGGCGGTGGGCATGTAGGGGCAGGTTGTTACAATGTGCCAGGCGGTGGGCATGTAGGGGCAGGTTGTTACAATGTGGGCATGTAGGGGCAGGTTGTTTCAATGTGGGCATGTAGGGGCAGGTTGTTACAATGTGCCAGGCGGTGGGCATGTAGGGGCAGGTTGCTACAATGTGGGCATGAAGGGGCAGGTTGTTACAATGCGTGCCAGGCTGGTGTATGCCCCCCAAGCAAACGGTCGACACCGTACAACAGTTTCAGGCATTTGTCATGTGTTTTGATATGGAAGTGCCATCTACGTTCATGCTGGCAGGGCCTGACAGGCACCTTCATTGCATGGTGCGTACGTGTAAATGTACGTGTGCGCCTGCACAGCATGATGTGTGTGGTTTTAGGCGCACCTGCAACAACATGGTGTGTGTGGTTTTGGGCGCACCTATACAACATGGCGTGTGGGGGCTGCAGGTGGGGGCGAGGGCGTGCTGGACCCAGAGGTGCTGGCCCAGCTGCCCCAGTCTGTGCAGCTCAGCATCCTGGAGAAGCTCAGGGACGCTGCACAAGCAGGTGTGTTATTATATGTGTGTATGTTGTGGCTGGACTGCGCACCATCTGAGGGTTGTGCTCTGAGAGGCTCCGTGGTGTGGGCGTGTGTGCGTGGATGTGCCGGAGCTGGGACAACATGCTCTCTATCAGCAGTGCACGCGAGCAATGTGTTCTGGAGCTCGAGCTGGCAGATCTGTGGCTCTGCTACCTAAAGGCTTTTACCCCTCAAGAGCCTTGAGTGAAGAGATGCACTCCTAGTGCACTGCTGCAGCACATCGGGTGGGCATCTGGTGCTGGGCTGTGGTGAAGGGCCTCAGCAAAGACGCCTGTCATCGTGCTCTGAAGTGAAGCAGAGCACAGTGCCTCTCTTTTTACACCGCCCCTCTATTCACCTGACAGGGATACGGTAGCATATGATCCCAGGCCGCGTGAGCGTGTCAGAGGGTTGCACAAAAGCCGGAGCATGGGCGCAAATATGCCTCTCGCCTTGTAGTCCCAAGAATGAGCAATTAAGTCCCAAGAATGGTCCCAAGAATGAGCAATGAAGTCATCCCCCTTTGCCATCCCTCTTTAACCTGACCCCCTTGCCTGCAGCCAACCGTGAGAAGTTTGCGCAGGCAGCTGCAGCGGCGCCAAGCAACTTCAGTGCCCTCCAAATGGGCACGTACGTCAAGGCCTCCAGGTGCGCGCCTGATTGACAGGCTGCAAATCTTTCCAGAAATGCTGCTGATGGGTTTCTGCTCACCATTGACTGGCAGAATTTGGAGGTTTTCATTGTAAGCAATAACAAAGCTTGTTAAGGCATGTGCCTATGGCACCAACTCTTCCCGATGGCCATCTTCCTCTTGCATGCATGGACCATGAATATGCCAAGCTAGTATATGAAATATTATGTAGGGTAAATCTGGGATGATGGCCTTGGCTTTTTCCAGGTGTTTATACGCAATTTTAGCCTGCCTAAAACCCCTGCAGGTTTCGGCAGGAACTGGAGTCGTACAAGAAGGCCATTGGCAGTGGGGGTATGGGTGGTGTACAGGTGTGTGCCCCTTGCAGCATGGACTTGTGCATTTTGGCCATGCCTGTTGCTGATTGTGATCATTGAGCTCTTTTGTGTACCCACAAGCAAAACGGCTGCAATGCTCTTGCTGAGCTCGTGCACACGCACCAGAAGTGATAGAGATGAGTGGTACGGTCATTGCCAGGATGACCATACATTTAGAGGCTCTAAAGCAATGAATGCCTTGCATTGCAGAATTCACACAGCTTTCCTCGCCCACCATGAGTGCGCACAAGTGCACTCTTGCATAAGCGTGCATGTGTCGCTTGCGCCATTCATTTTTGGTGTTGGGCTACAACATGGATGTCTCCAATTTCCTTTGAGAAGCAAGCTGCCAGAGCTACACCGGGATTGCTATGGCTGCATGTATAGATTCTAGCTCCAGCCCTCCCAGGCCAGTTGACTCCATCGCAGGCCTCTGCCCAGCCCTCTTCCTGGTCCTCTCAGTTGTGCAAGACCTTCACATTTCTGAACCCCTGCCTGCTGAAGTGCAGTCCAAGCGCATTGCTGCCGAGGGCGGGCGCGAGTACATCTTTGTGCGGGATGGCGTGGAGGTCAAGGACGAGCCGGGCGTGGGTGGCGGAAAGGCCGGGGCCTGGTGGGCAGGCGGGCGTGGTGGGAACGGGGGCAGGGGGCGCGGCAGGGGCGCCCGCCAGAACTTGGAGTCCATGCGGTACATGCGAGCCCCCGACCTTAAGGTGAGCGCGGCCTTGCCTGACTCCAAGGCCAAGGGGGGGGGGATATGCTTGCCCTCACCCCCTGCAGGCCATGCAATGTGGAATGGAGGTCCTGGGGCATTAACAGGCTCCTGATGTGCCTCCTGTCCTGTTTGCGGCACTCGAGGGCTTTTGCGTTTGCCCTCTGCGCCCATAAGGCCAGCCAAGCCAGCAGCCAGGCCCCAAGTCTGCTTTGCCATCCCGCACATGATAGATTGGTTGGCTTGAGTAACACAGCAAACAGCCCATCCATGTATGCCACAGGCACTGGACAGCCTATCTCAACAGACCAGGCTCCTTTTTTATGGACACTGGTGTGTGTGTGTGTGTGTGTGTGTGTGTGTGTGTGTGTGTGCGCAAGCGTTGCTGCTGCTGCTGCTGCTGCCGCGCACAAAGCATCAGAGCTGCCCAGTGTACTGCACATGCGCCGGGGCTGCCGCAGGTGGGCTCCCACACCCTGGCCGCACGCCTGGGCTTGGCCGCCTTCAATACACAAAGCCCTGGTGCACAGAAGGCTGGCAGCACCAGCGGCGGGCGCCTCCAGGCCACAGCGCAGGAGGGGGTGGAGGAGTGGGAGGAGGAACGCGAAGAGGGTGGACAGGAGAGAGGGCAAGAGGAGTGGGAGCTGGAGCAGGTGGAGGCCAAGCCGGACACAGCGGATCTCATGATGGCAGAGGAGAAAGAAGGACAGGGCCTTTTGCGGGGGCTGGTCTCCAAGGCCCAGGGAAGGGCCGAGGCAGGGGCACTGGCCAGTGCTGAGGAGATCAAGGTGGGCTGGTAAATTACTTATCTAAAACAAGGTGTGTGGGGAGGTGCAGGGACGCTGGTCAGCGCTGAGGAGAGCAAGTTGGATGCGTTGGTGGTAAGGGCGCTGATCGGCGCTGACGGGATGAGGGTGGGAGGGTACACAAGGTGTGTGGGGTGGGGGAGGGGGAAGGCTCCCAGTCATACGCCACGCTTTGCATAGATTTGAGCTGCCTGAGTGGCTCAATGGGTGCATGCCGGCACATCTGGCGGCTCCCGTCAAATGATTGACAGGAAAAGTCAAATAACTGGCGGGAATAAAGGCTTTGGAGGGTAAAGGTAACACAAAGGCCTAGCATGCACTTGCATGACCTCTATGTGGTCTGGCTGTGCTTGGAGGAGCCTGAACATATCTTGCCGTGGCCGTGACTGCGCCTGTGCACATGCGCCATTGCACCTGAGCCTGGGGCGATTGCGCACAGGCAGGAGATGTTGAGAGGATCACACATGAAGGGGAAGCCCAAGGCTGGGAGTGCACGGGCAAGAGAAAAAGGAGCACCTGCACTGTCTTGCAGCATCTACAAGGGCACCAAGCGTAGGCCACAAAGCCCAGGCTCTGCAAAGCCACACTGCACACAGGCCACATTCCACAGGCTCTGCAAAGCCACACTGCAAACAGGCCACACAGCGCAGGCCGCACGCCGCTGTCAGAGAGCCTGTGCACATGCACAAGCCAGCCTTCTGTTATGCATCCCCTCAGGTCCCGCTGTTTGTAGCAGGATTGTCAGGTTGCACACCAGCAGACCTCCCGTCTGCCATTTGCTTTGGAGTGCTGTGCAGGGCCACACAAGGATGCACACGCACACACACATACACACACAAGGATGCACACGCACACACACATACACACACAAGACTGCCCATCCTCCAAAGTTGACCAGGCTGCTTGCAATGCCGTGTGCTACAAGGCTGCACGCACTGGCTCACGCTGCTCCTGCCGGTCGCTTCCACTGCAGATTGAGCTGCCCCACGGCGACGGGCTGATGTCAGAGGATGAGCTGTTTGGCAGCGCAAGTAGCGGCAGCGAGAGCGGTGGCGGGGGCGTGGTGGCGGCGCTGGCAGCGGCAGCCAGTGCTGGCGGGGTGGATCAGACCGAAGGCAGGCGTGGCTTGAATGCAAGGGTGGGCGCAGCACTGGCAGCACCAGTTGCTGTGGAGGTGGGTCCAGACAAGCTCCGCGGAGTATAGAGTGTGACAAGGGGTACCGAGGCTGCAGGCGGCAAGGGGCAGCACAAGCGCAGACAGGGTTGCATGTCAATTGGATGGGTGCACGTGGAGGGAGCCGGGGTGCGTGTTTGCGGAGTGGGTGTGTGCTTGGAGGAAGTAGGCCCTGTCAGGTGGGTCAGGTGGGTCAGGCCCGGTGATAGGTGTGCAGGGATGCTGTGGTTCTGCCGTGTGTGATGCGCAACAGCCGCATGTTGCCCTGTGGCCCCCGTGTCGCTCAGTGACCGTATATTGCTCTATGGCCCGGTGTTGCCCTGTGGCCCCTTACCTTCTTCCAGTCTTTTCACGCGGCGCGGGACCATGTGCCCCACGACCGCCTCTCCCCTCTCGCCCATCCACTGCGGTCCATCGCTCTGTGCACCTGGAGGTCCTCCACTGTGCCCGTGCATGGCACTGCATGCTGCACAGCATCCCAAAGCCTCTTTGGTGCGCACCACACGTGCATGGCCGCTTTCCACAGGCTGCCACATCAAAGCCAGATGGCGGCGCAGAGGAGGTGGAGTGGGAGGATGTGGAAGAGGTGGGCCCAGGTAGCCGCCCAGGCGAGGCTGGAGGGGCCGGGGGGGCGGAGCGAGCTGGGCCAGGGGGCGCAGACCACTGGCGCGCGCGTGCTGCCGTTCGGCAGCGCTTCTGGAGTACCAGCCATGGGTTTGCGATGGGCCGCAAGCTGGGTGACTGGGAGCGACACACAGGTGGGTGCGCCACCAGGTGTGGGTGGCTGGGAGCGGGGCGTGGGAGTGTGTGACACACAAGCAGGGCGATTGGGATTGGCACACAAGTGGGTGCAAGGTGGGGTAAGAGGGGCCAGTGGTAGCATGGGCGCCCATGGGTGCGCATCTGTATGTGTGCGTGGGTGCGCATGGTGGCAGCATGGGTGCGCAGTGCTTTGAAGCAGAATTCAGTGTGGTACTGCTTCCTGGAGGAGCCCTAGCCTAGGCAACGGAGTGCAAGAGGCTGGTGCCAAGAAGCTGTCGGAGGTGCTGGTGACCTGAAGTTGTGAACACACAAACGCACGTATGCATAAAGAGTCTGGAGGCTTGTTCATTTTCTTAACATTTACAACACATACACAGTGTATTACACACACATTTGTGCACTCAGGCGGGGAGCCTGCTGCGCCCGCAGCAGCCACAGTCCTTGCACGCGGCAAAGGTACGCGCCTGAGCCTGGAGGGTGCGCGTGGTGAGGAGGGGAGGGCAGGAAGAATGGGGGGTGGGGTGGAGCTAGAGGATGAGGGGCTGGAGGAGGCAGACCCGGAGCTGCAGGAGGCTCTGCGGCTTAGCTTGTGCGAGGCACCTGCGTTGCAACCGGGTGGACAACAGCAGCAGCAGGTGCAGCAAAAGCAGCAGCAGCAGGTGCAGCAGGAGCAGCGAAAGCAGCAGCAGCAGGTGCAGCAGGCGCAGCAGGAGCAGCAAAAGCAGCAGCAGCAGCAGATGCAGAAGGCGCAGCAGGAGCAGCAAGAGCAGGAGCAGCAGGCGCAGCAGCAGCAAGCACGGCAGCCGCCCGTGGTGGACCGTTGGGATAATGGCAATGAGGCAGCCAATGGGGGCATGCCCCTTGGTAAACCTGTAGAGCAGGCAGCACCTACAGCATCTCGTGCCCCAGCAGCTGCAGCGGTCGCAGCAGGGCCACGTGCATTGCCTGTGGAAGCAAGAACTTGTATGGCCTCAGGAGCGCTGCAGGCACGCCCACCCTCGGCCGATGCGCACACTGCCCCAGCTACGCACATGACCCTCATGTCAGCAACCCCAGCCATGGTAGAAGGGGCAGCCGAGGCAACAGCAGTGGCGGCAGCAGCAGCAGCAGCACCTGGCCTGGAGCCGCAAGCGGCTGCTGTGCTGCAGCTGCTCCCAGCGGGTGAGGCGGATGAGGTTTGGGAGGACATTGCGCAGCAGCAGGAGTGCGAGGACACTGACCCTGAGAGCAGCAGGCGCACTGTTGCCCTCATTCAGACCATCAACGATTGCGGGCAGCGCGCGCTGCAGATGCCGCCGGCGCCACGCAGGCAGCACATGCTCATGCAGCAGCAGCAGCAGCAACAGCAGCAACAGCAGGAGCCAGAGCCAGAGCAGGAGCAACATGGCGGGGGACAGCTGCCGCCTCAGTCTGTGGAGCAGCAGCACCAGCAGCAGCAGCAGCGTCTCCCTGATACGACCTCCCCACTGGATCCGTCCTTTGACTTCTTTGATGACACCCTGTCCTTGTCCAATGCCCGCAAGCTGGGCCGCTCCCGCCTGCATGCTGCTGCATGTGCCCCCTTGCAGCCCCCTGCTCTGCCGCCCGCCACTCGCTTGAAGTCTCACGCGCTGGCTGCAACAGTGCATGCCCCAGGGCAGCGGCAGCAGCAGCAGCAGCAGGTGCAGACCAAGCCTGAGGCTGTTCTTGAAGATGAGGAGGGGATGGAGTGGGAGGACGTGAGGCCAGGAGGCATGCAGCCGCTGCCGCCTCAGCCACTGGCCCAGCCACCTCAGCAGGAGCAGCGGCTGCAGGTGCAGACTGTGCCTGAGGCTTTGCAAGAAGACGTTGGGGATATGGAGTGGGAAGACGCAGGTCCAGGTGTGCAGTCTTTGCCGCCGCCCCAGCCTCCGCAGCAGCAGCAGCAGCAGCAGCAGCAGCAACAACAGCAGCAGCCGCAGCAGCAGCTGCAGCAGGGTGCGAGTGCATGCATCAGTGGGCGCAAGGCGGAGGAAAATTTGGATGGTGAGGAATGGGAGGATGTGAGCCCCCAAGGCTTGGAGCAGGGTGCGGGTGCATGCATCAGTGGGCGCAAGGCGGAGGAAAATGTGGATGGCGAGGAATGGGAGGATGTGAGCCCCCAGGGCTTGCAGCAGGGTGCGGGTGCATGCATCAGTGGGCACAAGGCGGAGGAAAATGTGGATGACGAGGAATGGGAGGATGTGAGCCCCCAGGGCTTGCAGCAGGGGCACCAGCAGCAGGACCTGCGCGGATGTGGTCCATGCTCGCATCCTCCCAGCACGACAGCTCTGTCCCACCTTGCTGCTGCACAGCCTCTGCCCTCCATAGCTGAGGACTCCACAGCGGCAACTCCTGGCAGCGGCACCTCCACAGCAGTAGCCTCCAATAAACCCCCCGCCCCTCCCCAAGCTGCACCCTGCGCTTCTGCAGCACTGTCCAGCCCAGCTAAAGCGTCGGCCCCACGCGCTGCACCAGGCACCGCCGCCACAAACGTTGCCACCACATCGGGGCTCAGCCGCAGCTCACTGCGGAGCGCTGCGGACATTCCACCTGCTGCTCCGAGCAGCAGCGCACTGGCCGCATCTGACTCTCCACCCACAGCAATGCCTGCCGCCAGCGCTGCACCTGCACCTGACGCGGCTGCTGCCGCCGCCCCCGGCGCGCCTGTACCTACTCCTGCGCTGAGCGCCTCCCCTGCGCCGGGCCGCTTTGGGCAGCTGCTGGACGGGCCACTGACAGAGCAAGAGCTGGAGGCAATGCTGGAGCGGGAGCTTGAGGGCGGGTACGAGAATGAGGAGGGAGAAGAGGATGAGCCGGTAGAGGAGGGGGGCCCCAACCTGGGGTTGTACCAACGGCAAGCTGAGCAGCTCTTGCAGGAGCAGCAGCAGCAGCCACTGCCGCAGTTGCAGCAGTTGCAGCAGCAGCAAGTCCAGCAGCAACAGTCCATGGAGCCCATCGACATTGACAGGGCTTTGGCAGCTATTGAAAGTGAGGATATTCAGCTACGAGGACAGGTGCGAGCGCACCAACTTCTAGCATCAAATTAGGAGCACAAGTGTCTTTTCTTGAATGCCTCCTGTCAAGATGACCCTCTCATGCAAGCAAACATTTTCATCTTGAAGCAGGGGTGTAGGAGTTGTATGTTCATCAGGAAGCAAGGGCATATAGTGAGAAAAAAATCACAAGGTTTGCTCTCTGACAAAGAAGGCTGCTGCGACTTTTCCATGCTATGAAAAAATAAGCTTCCGGTAAGATAGAGCAGCTCCCTCCAGGCCTGCAGGGCATTTTAAAAAGGAGCACGCCCAGGGCAGAGGCTGTTGTGCCCCTTCAACGCGCAGAGGTTGCTCGCCTATCTTTCGCCTCTTGCCTGTCTGAAACACAGGAGAGGGGCTGGTTGGGTGACAGTCAAAAGGCGACAATCCTGTAGAAAAATTGACCTGGCCGTGACCCAACCCGCGCCAGGTGGTCTGGTGGTCAAATAGAGCCTGCCGTTTCATGCTAAAGGCTGTCTGCAACGGCGCAGGTGTCTCGCGCTGCACGGGGCATGGAGGGGCCGTCCCCGGAGATGTACGCAGAATGCCAGGAGCTGCTGCAGCTGTTTGGCATACCCTACATCGTGGCGCCTGTGGAGGTGGGTCTGAGGGTGTAGGGCATAAGCTTCAATGACGGCCCTAGCCCGAGCCAAACATGCTGGTGGCGCCTGTGGATGTGTGTTATGATGCGGCAGATCGCGGTCCCCACTGAGGGGCTATGCTGCCAGGAAACGCGTGGGCCTCCTTGCAAGGCCATCTTGCAAGCAGAGCAGCGCAGCCGTCCATTGCCTGCTTGCCCTTTCACTGCCTGATCTGGGGGTCTCTTTGCATGCAGGTGAGCCTGGCTGCACACTGCCCTTCTGTCTTCTGCTGCTTGAGGGGGGGGAGGGGGGGCTCAGTGCATGTAGAGCAGCTTGGCCGTTCCAAGGAAAATGTCCAAAACGGCAAAATTCCCATTGGAAAGGGTCATCTTGCTGCTCAAATCCTCGCTTCGGCGACTTCCCAACTCCCCCCTTGCACTGTGCACACATACTTGGCGCACACATCACGGCGCCATGTGATTGCCTCCCTACTTGCACTGTGCACACATACTAAGCACACGGCACGGCATCCCAATCCTGGCACCTGTGCTTGATTCTTGGATTCCAGGCAGAGGCAGAGTGTGCATGGTTGGATGCGGAGGGCTTGGTGGACGGCACCGTGACTGACGACAATGATGTGTTCCTGTTTGGGGGCCGCCATGTGTACCGCCACATCTTTGAGAACAAAAAGTGCGCAAGGGCTGGGGCAGAAGTGTGGGGAAACCTCTACGGCGGCACCGATTGCAGAGCTGTGGGATATAGATGGCCTGCATGTGGTGCGCTGACAGGGTATCTTCATGTTTAGACTTGCAACAAACCTGTTGCATACTTTGTTGCATGCCATCAGCTTCATTGGTGAAATCGATTCGCTTGCAGCCATAGGCTTTGTTTGAGGAAGACCTGAGCTTCCTCTTGTGGTGCTGGTATCAAATGCCTGATCCAAACATTGCACTCTAGGTGCTGAAGAGGTGCAGTGTGAATTCCACATAAATCATGGCTTGTGACTCGCATGTCCAGCCGCTAACTTGCTTCCACTGGTTGGCAAGATGCACAATTGCTTTGAAGACGCATTGTTGACTTCATCCTTTTACTAGCAGCAATGGGGAAAAATGGAAAGACTGAGTGGAGGTGCATACTTTCATCAATCGTTTAAGCTGCCTGCATGTGCCACATTTAACATGCCTTATCCATGCGCTCCTCTTTACCAATCATACCTAAGGGTTAGAAAGGGGGCGGTGAACGCGTAGCGCACCTTTTTCACCCACCCCAATGGGCCAGAGGCGTGTGCATGTGCAACTATGTGATCTGCATTTTAAAATCCTTGTTCAGGTTGTCTTTGCAGGGTACACCACAGCCCGTGTATGTATTTGCTGACATTATGGTTAACATTGCAAAGCCAAGACCAAGGCATGCATTGCAAAGCCAATTCCAAGGTATGCAGGGCCCTGACTCCCCTGCTGTGCACATGTGGGCTGGTACACGCGCAGGTATGTAGAGGAGTACAAGACCGAGGACGTGGAGCTTGAGCTTGGGCTCACTCAGGAGCGGATGGGGGAGCTGGCGCTGCTGCTGGGCTCTGACTACACAGAGGTGAGGAGCGAACACAAAAGGCGAGGCATGTACACAGGCGTGAGGCGATTACGACAAGCATGAGAGCTGGGCTATGACTGCCTTGTGCTCTTATGCCAGCTTCAGTGAGGACAACAAATAACAAAGAAAATGTGTAGGCTCTTGCATAAAAGCATAGATGCTCGTCAGATGAGGCACATGCAGCTGCAGGCTGATATTTGCAGGCAACCGCACAAGCTAGATTAAAAATGCCAAAGCCTGCAGCACATGAGTGGACGTAGCATCGTACTACTGCTGCCCTTGCCGCAACATTTTTCCTCGCATGTGGTTCAGAGTGATCTTGCTCTTGCCGGAAGCCTGCTGCGCACCTCTAGCTGATGTTTGTTTGCCGTTCTCCTTTGCGCTTACAACTACTAGCGTGCGCACCCATTCTGTTTTTTACCATTTTTGTGCCAACACCTACTGGCTTGCACACTCCCATGCTGATCAGGGCGTTGCGGGTATTGGTGTGGTCAACGCCATGGAGGTAGTGCTCGCATTTCCTGGCCTAGACGGCCTGTGTGCGTTTAAGGAGTGGGTAGAGTCACCTGACACTGCACTCGTGAGCATGGCCGCCCAGAAGTTTGGAGGCAACCAGCCACAGGAGCAGGGCGCCAATGAAGAGACAGGTGGGGGGGATACTGAGTTGAAGCGGATATCTATGGGTGTGGAGCAAGTTAGTAAGTGAGTGAGTTTGTGAGTGGGTAAGTGAGAGAGTGAGTGAGTGGATGCATGAAGTTCGGAAGGGCACATTTGCAGGATCTTGAACACCCATACAAAAGCCGAGAATGCGAAATGAAAGGTCAGTGCATGATTTCACTTGCTGGGTTTTTCAAAACCATCCATGCTTGCATGCTTACGTGGCACATCTACGGAGCAACCTGAATGGAAGAATGCTTTTGCCTGCGCATTAGTGTGCTCAGATGTAATCAGAAAACAATAAGCATACACAGTACATGGCCGATGAGTGTCCCAATTTGCCAAAGTGTGGGATAAATTAATGATTTTCACTGAAATTTCAGCATCCTTTTCCTGCAGAGGCCCAGCGTACCTTCAAACTCACTCATCGGAACGTCCGCAAGAATTGGGAGCTCCCACCAAGCTTCCCCTCACAGACGGCAAGTTGTGCCATTTTTCATTATTGGCTTTGCACTTATTGTGGCTGTCCTTAAGCCTAAGGGCACCTGCTTTTCTGTTATAGCTTGTGTTAAGTTGTCAAACGTGTGTCAGCTGCTTTGATCATCTCAGCGTGCCCATCATCGTTGTCTGTTTGTGAACGCGTAGGCCTGTAGCGTGTACGTTTGTAATGCCTGGAGGGGGCTCATTCTGTTGGGTTCCTGTTGACATGCATCAACAGTGGAGGTGCTGCAAGTATACCTGAAGCCACTAAAAGTGCTACATGCGATGTGCATTGACGTACAGGTGCTGCAAACATACCTGAAACCACTTAAAGTGCTAAATGCGATGTGCATTGACGTGCAGGTGCTGCAAGCATACTTGAAGCCCCATGTGGATCGCTCCAAGAAGGCCTTCACCTTCGGGCGCCCAGATCCTGAGCTGCTACGCAGATTTTGCCAGTGGGTAGCCTCAACAATTTGTGCCTAGAATGCGTCCTTTCATGTGCAATGACTTAAGGCACCTGGCCGGTTGCAGCTTCAGGAGAGTTTACCTCATGTGCTGATCAGTGTTGAGAGGGTTTTGCTGGCATGCCCCTGCATGTTCTCAAGTGGTGAGTCACCACTGGTAACCTGCGATGGTGATAGCACATAGCGTTGCAGGGCTGCTTGTGCGCATAGCATTATATCCAAGCCACCAGTCAGGGCATCATGCCAGAGCCATCAGTGATCATGGCAGCACATCATTGACATGATATCGTGTGGTCAACAGTGGTCAGGGCATCATGCCAGAGCCATCAGTGATCATGGCAGCATATCATTGACATGATATCATGGTCAACAGT
>LFCJ01002659.1_pt1 | contig 12916 bp, 11 predicted proteins | sample 643141 | NCBI WGS metagenome assembly LFCJ01 (sample SAMN03766243, study PRJNA286221) | soda lake metagenome | biome: soda lake; feature: Kulunda steppe; material: water; isolation source: sample B1-Br-g2 brine of Lake Bitter-1 | place: Russia: Kulunda steppe | collected 2010-07 | reverse complement strand
TCCCCCGTTGAACAGAGGCACCGTGTGCTCTGCTGTGCTGCACACGCAGGGCGCGGGCTGGAAGCCCACGACGGGGCGGCGCAGCCGGGGCCGCCAGCCAGCCCGCAGGCGCCCGGACGGGACGCTGGAGCAGCACCCGCGCAGTCCGCCGCGGCGCCAGCAGCCAAGGCAGGCCTGGCGGGCAGCGTGCAGGGGCTGCTGCTGCCGCCGCGGCCGCCGCCGCCGCACGCGCAGCGGCAGCGCGTCCCGGCCGCAGCGGCTGCAGAGGATGGGGGGCCCAAGGGCACGGCCCGAGGCGGTCTGGCATCCAGTTTGGGCGACCTGCTTGGGGCAGCGGCGGCGCAGCGCGCCGGCAGCGGCAATGGCAGCAGCCGCAGCAGCGGCGCTGGCGGCACGGAGGCCGCGGATGCAGCGGCGCGCGTGGCCGCGGCGCCGCGTGCGCAGAGGGCGGGGTCGCTTGTGTCGGGTGTGGACCAATTGCTGGGCGGACAGGCGATGCGCCCGGGCTGGGAAGCAGTGGATGTGTCTGATGGCAGCGGCGCACAAGGTGCCACGCCCAGAGGTTTGCTAGCCTCCAGCATTGGACACAGCCTGGGGCAACAGCAGCCAGCAGAGCAGCAGCTGCAGCGATATGGGCTGGGAGAGAGGGCAGGGGGCATCAGCCGGGATGAGGAGGTTGCGCTCAGGCAGAATGTGTTGTACGACGAGGAGAGGCACAGGTGCGTTGCCAAGGTCATCTGCTTGTTTGATCTGTCAAGTCATCCGAGCAGGGCGCATGAGGTGGCACGTCTTGCAGCCTAAGCTGACACGAGTAGGTCACATCAGGTGGCGCGCCTCGCAGCCCAGCTGTGCAAGCACGTGTCGAGTACAGCAGGAGTGGCGCACATGCAAGTGCACGTGGAGTTCTGCAGAGGATACGCTAGAACACAGTGGGACTATCGTGAGCCAACCCCCAAAATGCACACACACCCTTCTGCAGACCAGCCCCGTGGCCCCTGTGCGCACATGCTGCGGGGCGGCAGCAGGTGCTGCTTGACAAGCGCATGCGCTGCGTGCTTGCTTGTGCAGGCGCACCAGGACCAACCCCTACATCTTTGACAACGAGACGTTTGAGAATGAGGGGGTGTCATACTCGGGGCTCGCGCTGGCTCAGCAGGACGGCCCACGGGCCTTGGACCCGCCCCAGGCGGAGGGCAGCAGCGGCTCCGGCACTGAGGAGTGCGGCAACCCGCTGTTCGCGCCGGGCCATGCGTTTGTTGCCGAGCAAGCTGCGTACTGAGAACTGGTGCAGCAATGAAGGAGGGGCGCGCATGCGTTTGTGGCCAAGCAAGCTGCGTACTGAGAACTGGTGCAGCAATGAAGGAGGGGCGCGCATGCGTTTGTGGCTGAGCAAGCTGCGTACCGAGAACTGGTGCAGCAATGAAGGGGGGGTCGCGCATGCATTTGCTGCGGAGCAAACCGCATGCTAGGGCGCAGCTGGGGCTGCAGATTTATGTGCCAGCTTGTGCATGGCACCTCAGTGCAATGTGGTGGTGCTTGAGCGCACGCCGTGGGGCCTGCGCGGGCTGCAGGGCAGCAGTTGGCGAGCTGCCTGTTGAGTGAAGAGCCTGAGGGTTATCAAACCAGGGCCCTAGGATGCCACAACCGTTGTCAATGCCGTTTGATCATGACCTGCAACCAACCACATGGCTGACCAGTCAGCACCAGTTAGTAACCACACTTGTGACAATATGGGCCTGTGCTCGGACCTAGGGAGCATTTACAGGAATCCATGGCATGCATCTTGGGCTCCACCAGTTGCTGTGACATATGCATGCCAGGTGGATGGAACTTGCGAGCGTTAGGAACTGTGCGCTGTCCCTTTGGTTTACTCTGGTTAGGTTGGAGAATGTGCAGGCCCTTTTGCCTCCATAGGGTACTGCTAAGCTTGATAAGCTTTGTTCGAGGTGCTAATTTGTGCTGGTGATACTTCGGACTGTACTGTAGTGACTACAAAAAAATTAAATCATTTATTAATTAGTGTGCTTGCCGTGCTTTTGAGCCATGTTAAACCTTCACTTAGGCTCTGTAGATGTGTGCCGTCCGTACATATCAAAATGTAGATCTCCTCAGGTGGACCATCAGCCTGCATGCTTTCACACATAAGGACCATATCGATGTCCTGATTCCACCTGTCCCACGTTCTTGAATTGAGGAAAGCTTTCTGTTGCTTGCAACGAACACTTGCCTCTCTCTTGAAACATGCCAATGACCATTTTGCAGTATGGTCTAGAAATCCAATCAATAATTTGGATGGCAGGCGCACTTAACATAACTTGACATCAGCTCAATACATATCAACCAAAAATTGTCAGGTCGTGAGGGCATGAACATCGTGTTCACTGAGACGGTACAGCATGGAGGTCAGATTCCTCTAAACAATATAATTGTTTAGAGAACAATGAGTCATTGTTGACTTGATGTATAAAATTGCTATTTTGTAGAACTTGTGCATGTTAGCTGTGCAACAAGGTATATGCAGTGGATCAGTATCCATGAATCTTGACCGATTATGAAGATAAAGAAAAAACTACGCCAACAAGGTAACCCCTGTTGTGGATTAAGGAAAAAGTTTACATCTGGTGCAAGCACCAGGTAAATCTCCACCATTAAACTAGGAAGAAGGATATAAGTGGGGGGCGGGAAGGTTCTGAGAAGAGCCATATGTTCTTTCCTTCATGTTCTTCAACCTCCTGCTTGTATTTACGATCTTTGTTGCGTATTGAAAAGAATGAGTGTTTAGATCGAGAGTAAGTTTTCTTACTCTACACCGGTCTAGGCCAAGCTTACTGAGGAGTAGATCAGTATGACATTTATAGATGGTCACCATCACTTTAATCAGGATGGTATGTTGGCTTACTTTGTGGCATTGCTGTGCAAGGGCGTGTTTCAACTCGTGATTGGATTGAATCCAATATGCTGTTCAGTTTCTCTTGCTAGTTGTTGTTCTGGTCGTGTGTCATCACAATACTTGACTTCAATGAGGTGAACATCCCAGAGTGAAGGGTGTACAGCCTGAATGTCTCTTTGATGGCCATTTTTGTTCCAACTGGCAGTATGCAAATAGCACCTGGCCTAGAGCAGGATCGAAGTTCATCTACTGAAAGATTTGGTAGAAGCCATTGAGTAAAGTCCTGTTGGCTACATGTGCCGGCAAGACCAGACTTTGTTGAGCCATCCATGTTTCACTTCCAATATCTGTAAAAATGATGTTTCCTTCAAGGAAATTTTGAAGTTCAAAATCGCTTTTGTTCAAGGTTTTGATAATGAGCCTGGAAGCAATGTTATGTCTTTCAGTCACCATATTTTGAATCAAAGCATTCTGACAGCCAGAAACATATGGATTTGGCTGTCTGGCTGATGACATAACAGACAAAATGAACTAGAGGCTCTGCTGTACAGGTAGGCCATTTTCTGAGTGTACAGAGTACCCGTTCTAAATTTCATAATATACTTTCTGTGATACTTGAATTCTTGTATTGCTCCAAAAAGAATTGCTAGTTGTGAGATTCACGGAGGTGAGCAGTCTCTTCCATGTGTTATAGTAACCTGAGTTGGTATTACCATCTCCAAGTTTGTATGTAATGCTTGCTCATGTGTGCTTTAAGTCTGTCCTTAATGTTTTGTAGTGGTGCAAGGCTGATTTAAGTGGTAGTGTGAGCAGTCTCATTGTTCTCTTCTGCGAGCCAATATATATGGGCGAAAGGATTATCGTCAGGTGATGGTGGTGGGAATGCTTCTTCATGCCCATGGTTATGGAGAGCAGCATGTTTTGCTATAGTATCCGCAAATTCATTTCCATTTACACCAATGTGGGCTTTAACTTTGTAAAAGTTGATGAGAGTATCTGATTCGTAAATCATGGATAATATTTGATCCAAAAGTTTGCTATGTGTGTGCTTCCTGTGTAGTTCAGGTAATAAGAGTTGTTTCCGTATCTGAGATAGAGAACAAGCACTATCCATGGCTATGTGGGTACACTTTGCCCTTAGTGCAGAAGCTATGCCAGTCAGTTCTGCTCTGTTAATGGTGTTGCTTATCCCATCTCCGCCAGGAATAACATAGATGGCCGTTTTTGTTGCAGGTACAAAGACTCCTGCTCCAATACGTTGTTGACTTTGATATGTCAGGCAACTATCATCAGTGTAGACCCACAGACGCCAGTCTGGAACCTACAGTCTAAGATAATTATCTGTAAGCGCTGTGAAGTTAGGGGCTTTAGTGACAGAACTAGTATTCTTTGTGTAAGCTGAGTCATTCAGTTTCTTTCAAAATGATCTTGGTATTTTGATTACTTTTGCCACATTCTGAGTGGGTGGATGTGGGCAGGGCTGGTAAATTGCCTCGGGTATGGCATTAGACAAGGCTGCACACCACCTTGGGTTCTGATCAAACTCGATGCTATTTATTCTGATCAAATTTGATGCTACTTAAATAGCATGTGTTGTACTTCTTTGTTCCATATGACAATAATTTTAAGATCTCATTCAGGAGCTGGAGAGCTTGCATTGTTCTCAATCCAGAAATCTTGTCTGCGATAGATCACTGATGCCTGGGGAATAGTGCCCAAGATAGTACAATGCCAAGATCGTACACTGCCAAGATGGTACAATGCTCTGGATATTTTCTAAGCATCTGCATGTAAGCATTTGCATCAAGGCCCTTCCAATCTGGGAGGAGCAGGAGAGTTGTAGTGGCACTTTCAGTGGAAAGAGATTAGTAGATTGCATGACGCACCATGTTAAGCATGACACTATCGTCATAGAGAGGGTGGCATACCGAGAAGCCTGTGAACTTAGTAGCTAAAGGATTATAATTGGATCCAAAGGCCATTTCTCTTTTCCTTTTGCTCCACACCTCTTTGAATGAAGATCCAAAGCTTGAATCAAATGCTCTTCTATCAAATAAAAAGATTGAGTAGATTAATCATATAAAAGGAAGGGCACCAATTAGGCACTTGTCAAGGATTGCAAAAAGGCTTGGAAGGGCTTTACGATGCCTTCATGTTTCCGGGCAGGCTTTGAGGCAAATTGCCTTGCTTGAAGCAAAGCTAGTGAGCAAGTCTGCACCAGGGTCTGTGAGAAAGGGGACAAACTAGCTTACCAGGGGAGGGCACCCAGGCAGAGACAAGTATTTTGCATGGCGATGCTTCTAAGGTCTTTACACCAACCACGGGAGGGACAGTCTGTCCCCGCATGAGGCCTGTCCCCGCATGAGGCTAACGCCTCAAAAGGCGTAAACTTTCATCCTGTTTTGTGCCTTTCTCAGTGCTCAGTGGAAAAGGTCACCATCATGAATGTGAACCACATCATCTGTCAGTCTGGTGAACTAAGAGCCAAAGGGGGTTTACCTGACCAAAGTTCCGGCCATGCTTGTTTTTTAAGGAAGCCTTAGTAATATCACAAAGATAGACTACTATTGGAGTTTGAGGTGGAGCAGATGACTGGGGGCTGGGTTGGGTGATCAGTCTCTGATTTTGGGCCTGTTTTGGCGTAGACTGCGCACTGTCACGCTGAGAGATTGCTGCACACCAAATAGACTCGTAGCATGACTATAACAAATACAGTTATAGCTGAACTGACAACAGGATAAAATACTCCACCAATCGACTCAACCAACCTCAGGGTCACAATGCAGCATAAATCCGGCACTGCACAAATTTGGCGTGACAGCACATTTGCAATCACCATGTTCCAACCCGAGCTCTTTTTGCCCCCAGCTTGTTTGAAAACACCTCCTGTGTACTTCTAGTTTGGTTATAGTTCCTTTGAAGTCGATGTTTGTATGTTAAACTAAGAATGGAGGTAGTATTTTGGCATTTTGGATCCAATTTGGCAACCTTTCATTGCCAGTGGATTTTCAGATCACTGGGTCTTTTTACACTTGTACCATTGCAATCATGTCTGTATAATTTAAGGACACCAAAATACTAGTAATCATGCTATTACTAATAGTTTTAGGTGCAGTAGGTGATCTGGTGTGGAAAATTTGCTGTGAAAAGAACTCTGTCAAACAAGTGGTTGAGATTACTGTGCCAGCTTTTGAGCAAAGCGCTCACTACTTGTGGGCTAGTTTCTCATAATGGCATCCCTTTATGCTTGAGCTCAAGCGCTGGAATTGAGTGTGAATAACACAAAGCCTCAGGCTATGTTGCATTTTGCAAGAAATTTGGCAATAAAAAGTTGTGTATTTCATGAGCAATACAAATTGCATGCAATATATGCATGCCATGGGCTTAACTTTTGCTCAATCCATCAGGCCTCCGGCTGGAAAAAGATGTCAGGGGCCCCCAATGATCCAGGCCTTTTCTTATTCCAGTTGTAGAATGAAGGACCGTCCACAGCTGTTTCCTCGACTCCTTCTCCTTCATCTTCTTCTTGGGCTTGCCGCTCAACATAGGTGCTCAAACCGTAACCCCCCAGTTGGGCCTTGGCAAGCTCAAAGATATGCAGGAGCCCCTCGTCCAGGGTGGAGCTGCAGCCATCACCAAAGAAAGTGAAAAGTTTGTCAGGCAGCATTCCTAATTGAAATCCACTGCACAAGATAGATGCAACAAAGGATCCTGTCTTCAAGCTATTCTTAGGCCGACCTGAAGGCACTAATGGGAAAAAGTGAAATGTTTACATAACATGTGACCCTTCATCACTTGCATAGCCTTTAGATTTGTGGCATGTGCCTCAGCAACTTGGTAGTATGCGCCTCAGCGACATGTCATTTAACAGAATAGCTTAAGGTCACCAAGAATATACAGAAAATCATGTGTTTCATACTCAAGAACTGGCAGCACCAGGTATGGCTAGACCCCATGCTCTCTGCAGTGGCAATGTGAATGGCGAGTAGCTCACAGAGCCAAGTAAGAGCTTGTCAGGTCAGCCTCTGCGATCTTTAAGGAGTTCATGAAACGGGTGTAGATTCCTGGATTAGTGTACCATAAAGCAGAATGCCCCTTACCTGACATGCTCCGTAAGCAGTGAGGCAATGTTTGGGAGGCCCAAGTTCAGATAGCCTGCATCGCTTGTTACACTTTGCTTGTTGGCAATCGTCTGCTCCATAAGTACAAGCGCAACCTGCAGCAATTGTGAATCAGGGTGCATTTTATCAGCCTAATGTACAGGAAAGATAGCAGCAACAATGGCAGCAGCAACAACTTGTTGGACAGCTGTTGAATGCTGCTGATTATGATGATGATGATGGTGGTGATGATGATGATGATGATGATGGTGATGGTGATGGTGATGATGATGCTGATGATGGTGATGGTGATGATGATGATGATGATGATGATGATGATGATGGTGATGATGATGATGATGATGATGACGATGATGATGATGACGATGATGATGATGGTGGTGATGATGATGATGATGATGAACAACAAGAAGTATTAATCCAAGCTTCTGCCAAAAGCAACGGGTAAGTGTCTGCAAGATTTACGACATGGTCAACTGACGGTGTGACATGACCGATAGAACAGTCCTCCAAACATACAAACTTTGCATGCTTTATTGGAGTTGCTTTTTGCAGGCTGCCTTACACGCATGAGGTACTTGTACTGCACAAGATCCTGGTAGGCCTGTGGACACAGGCGCAAACCATGCTTATCATTCCTATCCTGTGATTGGGTTGATCTCAAATACTCACTGTGCAATCTGGGTTTGCAAACACGGTTCGCCTCAGCAGGAGACGGGCGCATGCTTTTGCCAGGTTGATGAGCACAGGCAGCACCTCATGGACATGCGTCCCAGGAGCCGTGCTGCGCACGGACAGTGCATACGTCTGCAAGATCTCCTGCACAGCATGATCATGAGATGGCATCATGTGATGACTCAAAAAGTGAGTTTTGATGATACTTGGTTTGTGATGAGCAGTGCCTGCAGGGCACCTTCCAAAGAAACGTCTTGCTGTGCATGTGAGGTCATCTCTGGGAGTAAGTGGTCAGAAAGATAGCGTCTACAGGTGCACTCCAGCAAATTTGTGTTGTATTAGCGGACAGATGTCTCTGCTCCTGTTGCTCACGAGAGCAAGGTCCATTTCGCTGCAATTTTTCCCCATTAAAAGTCCAGGATGCTTGTTTCATATTTTGTTATGGCAGGGGCTTCTCTCCATGAGCCCGGGGCTCTCACAAACTTGAGGCCGCTCAAATGCTCCCTGAAGGCAGTCAACACCAAGTGCTTGCACCAGAACAATCATCACCTGGTGCTTGATTTATCACCACCCAGTGCTCGTACCAGAATGATCACCACCAATCTTGCACCAGGTTGGTGACCTCCCCTTTTTTGCTGCTCTCTTTGGTGGGGCTTGCCACTCCTTCGCAGGTGTCCTGCCGGTCTGATGCAGGATCGAGACACTTTTTCACAATTGCAACACACTTCCACTTTCATGATCTCAGTCTCACCTGTGCCTCCACGCTCAGCACCGGCATGCCTGCATGCGCCACGAGCGCCATGTGGTGCTGCAGGAGCTCCCGCCAAGCCGCCCCCGCTCCCGCCGCCTGCTGCCGCGCCTGCCTCTGCCCCTTTGCGCCCCGCCCTGCCTCAAACCCACCGTCAGCTGCCCCATTGCCCTGGACACGCCCACCGTTCCTGACCAAGCTCATGCCGTCATGCGGCGTGGCAGCTCCCTGGCCTGCCGTGACCCCACTTCCCGCTGTGTGGCTGTGGCACCTCAGTTGAGCGGCGCTCCCACGCCCGCTCTCCTGCAACACGCCGCTGCCTGGCTCTGACCACGTGCCCCCCATGTGCCCTTCCCCATCAATCCCCTGGGCTCCAGTACCCACACCCATGCCTATATCCATGTCTGTGGGGTCAGCCTCAAGCCAGCAGTCCCCGTGCATCCCCGAGCTGGGGCCCAGCCCTGATGCCCAATCGGCCCCTGCCCCTGAGCCCCTCCCCGCCCTGACCTCCTGCCCCTCCCCCCTTTGCCCCGCCCCAGGTGCACCCCCCACACTGTCCTCCCCAGTATCCAGGACGCAGCGTGCCACCTTTGCGTCGTCCAAGGCGTGGCTCAGCACCAGACTGCACAGGCACCCGCCGCATGCTCAGTCAGATATGTGAGTGTATGTGTGCTCACGCGTGTGCAGACAAGGTTTGCATTTGTGCAGGTGTGGGGTGCTTGTGTGCTGCAAGAGGTGTGGGCTTGTGGGCGTGGGCTGTTGTGTGTGTGCGCGCAAGCATCATTGCGGGCAAGCTTGTGTGCACACGTGTAAGTCAATGGTATAATGGAGAGTATGAGTACAAGAAGATGAAGAAAGAAAAGACCACAGTAACAGGGATACCCCTGTTTACGTGAATTATGGAGGAGGTTTACATCTGGTGCAAGCACCAGGCAAACCCCGACCATCAAATCAGGCAGAGGGCCGTATGTGGGGTCAGGAGGGTTCTGAAAAGAGCCATGTGCTCTTTCTGTGTTATTTTCATTGTACTTGTGATGGTAGTGGCACATTGAATCGAATGCGTGTTTAGGTAAAGTGCAATTCTGTACATTACACAAGACACAGTGGCAGGCTTGCAGGCTCTGGTGCCTCAAGGTCCCAGCATACATCTGACAACAACAAAACAGGGTGCGCTGCACTTTTGGGTGCAAACCAAGAAGCAACCGAGGGCTGGGCTACGGTGGACCTTGTCATGGACCATGTCATTATCCTTTGTGTTGCGAGTTTAAGCCCTCAAATCAAGATTGTGGTCCTTCATTCAAAAGAGAGCACCGCTGATGCTTCCTGATATTGGAATGTTGATTGTCCTTGTGGGTGGCAGTGTGTAAAGCATGCACAGTTGAAGCACGTAATGGGGATGCGACGGCCATTGCAAGCAGGCATCACTCCAGAAGCCGGGCCTATGGGGGTCAAAGTAGGAGGGTGATTGGAGCTACTGCAGATTGCAGCCATTCATTGCACCTGAAGCTATCTGGCTTGAAAGACGCAGCAGTAGTGGCCGACTTGAGTGCATGCCCTGTGCCAGCGGGCTGCGGAGAGGTTGCCCATACAGTGGCTGTAACGGGCACCTGCATGTGCACCAGCGTGTGGAGCATTGCCAACTCTGCGCTATGCCTGCGTGCACACACCATCTGACACCCGCTGACCAAGCACAAGCGCACGAGGCAAGAACTTCTTTGAATTGAATGCACTGTGTCTGCTAAGGACGGCAGCTATTTGGGCACCTGCGTATGCACCAGTATTGCATACCCTTATACCAGCCCTTATACGATTGCGATGAATGAGGACATGACAATAAATGGGGACAGAAATAAGAAGCCGGAGCTGATCCTGTAACATCCACTCATGTTTTGCTCCAACAAAGAGGCTATTGCTGATCTGCTCCTAAAACTGCAGGATGGCTGATGATTGGAATGACCTGAAAAGTGCCTGAACAGACGTTTGCGTTCACTGAGCATTCCCTTGGCTTAGGTATTTTGGTGCTGTCCAGCTCTTTTGACACAAAGGCATAAGCAAAGATGTGAGGCAAGGACAGGGATCTTGCATGAGCAGCCCAGACAAGGAATGGAATGTGAGCAAACTAAAGCATGGAAAGACAAGCGGCGTGCACAGGCACGATGTTCAAATCTAGAATGTGAAATGTATACATGGAGAAGAAAGCCCACGGCCGCACGCCTCCTGTTTTTGCTCACACCTGCTCTCTGCAGCAACATGATTACTTAGCAGAGTGCTTGCTCGGCACAACTTGGCTTCCGACCAATGTGTCTCCTTTTCCTTAATTGATGTAGGGGGTGTTCAACCGCCTTCGTATTTTTCCTTTCTCCTTTTCTTTGGCTGCCTTATAAGGAGCATGCAATGTATGGTTTTACCAAATCATTGAATTTATGCATGCATATCATTCTGGCGTGGCACACATCTCAGTGGTGTGTGTAAAGCAAGGGTGCTGGTTCCTCCCACTCAACCCTGCAATTCAGGGTGCCTCATATTTGGCGCGATGCAACCACCTCACACCTGCAACTCAGGGTTCCGCCTATCCAGTGCAATGCAGAAGGAGCTCAGGGCGGCATGCAGCTGCTGCACCCGGGATTTGCAGGTGGCTGCGCTTGCCGCCAAGAGGGTGCTCCCATCCAGCACCAGCACGCCCGCGTTGGCCTGGGTCAGCTCTGAGCCGTTCAGCTGCAAGAGGGCGTGGAATTTGAGGTGGCACTGGGGTGTATGCTATGTGCTTTTGGCTTCTGCTTGGTTCCCTATGGCTGGCACGTGGCAAGGGTTGCATGCACAGAAAGCCAGGTCTGTGCACACCATGATGCTGTGCATGCTCAGCAATCATGGACATGTCCTAGCTATTTGTAATTCTGCCAGTCTGCTTATGCCACCTGGCAACGTCCGGCTTGCTGCATGTAAGTGCTGGCATTTAAGTCAGGGTTCTCAGAGCTACACTTGTAACATTGGGACTGGCTTGATTGCGCCTTGAATTACTCCTGGGTGTTACTTGGACACTCTACCCTCCCAAGCTTAAGAGCATGCACATATTTGGCGAAAGAGAGCTAATGCCACCATGCTCGCTCACCAGCAAGGCATTCTCTGCAGTACTAGCATCTGTGTGGGTGGCCAGCTTCTCGATGCGAGGCAGCAGCAAATCTGGAGCCGCTGCTCCGCTGCTTGGAGCAAGACTGCAGGGCAGGACGTGGAATCCTCACAGGTCAGACACCCTGCTCTCAACAACAGACCATGCTTCTGCAATGGAGAATGTTTTTAAATGCAGGACATGAAAACAGGGTGACAGTGCGTATGCATCCTGGCCTGTGAACAAAATCCGGGTTCTAGCCTGTTGTCCAGACATGCTCATTCAACGTGCATGCACGCATTTGTTCAAACAGAGCATGGATGCATGCACACATGGGCATTCCGGAACGTGTATCAACACACAATGCAATGTACCTGCAAGGAAGTGCAGATGCTGTGTAGGACACACCTGTGAGGGCTGAGCAATGCCGCAGATGCGCTCAGCGTGCGCGCAGGCAGCGGATCCCCAGCCTCATGCCACAGCAGCAAGCTGATGCTGCACCGTTCCTGGCCCTGCATTTGGTGCTCAGTGTGTAGCATAGACGATCAAACTTCAAGATGATCAGGATGTCAAGGAAGATGTGCTGGATAAGAGGCATCGTCACCAGCTACAAGCAGAAAGAAACTTATCTGCTACGCTATCCAGCTGATCTATAGGACAGGGGCACTCAAATGCCTGCCAAGTCACTCAGACCGAGCAAGGCAAGTAGAGCTCACCAGTGGCTGAGTCGGTGGGCCCGCGGGAGGCAAAGGCACATCCTTGCCGCCATCAACAAGAAAGGCAGACTCAATGGTGCATGCAGGGGCGATGCCAAGCGCGTCCGCCTGCGCTTTGCTCCCAGCTGTGCATGCAGCGGGCAGGAAAGCAAGCATGGCAGGGCAAATGTAACATGAGTCAAGTCACACTGCTGCGGCATTTGGCCAGTGAAGTATCCGGCAGTTCAGGACTTAAGTGGGGATTGTCAATCTTTGATGCAAGAGGGTGGGGCTAAAGATCAGGAATTGATGTCATTCTGCATCAGATCAGGTCACACATCTGAAGACGGTCAGACTCAACAACCTACTTGAAGCGCAGCAGTCACCATGCTGCAAATGTCTGACGCGCGCATCTCGCAGTTGTATGAGCTGCATTCCTGTGCCGGCCACTGCGCCGCTCACAAGTACAGCAAGCGCGATGGAGGGGTCCAGGCAGCATCCCTGAGGGGTGCACATAGAGGACATGTATCTGTGTGTGTCCATATGTATGTATATACGTATGTATGTATGTATGTATGTATGTATGTATGTATGTATGTATGTATGTATGTATGTATGTATGTATGTATGTATGTATGTATGTATGTATGTATGTATGTATGTATGTATGTATGTATGTAT
>LFCJ01002658.1_pt1 | contig 12917 bp, 13 predicted proteins | sample 643141 | NCBI WGS metagenome assembly LFCJ01 (sample SAMN03766243, study PRJNA286221) | soda lake metagenome | biome: soda lake; feature: Kulunda steppe; material: water; isolation source: sample B1-Br-g2 brine of Lake Bitter-1 | place: Russia: Kulunda steppe | collected 2010-07 | reverse complement strand
TGTGTGTGTGTGTGTGTGTGTGTGTGTGTGTGTGTGTGTGTGTGTGCGCGCGCGCACATGTGTCTGTGTGTGCGCGAGCGCGTGCGCACCCACAGGAAAAGCGAAAGAGAGGAATTAGGTCCTGCGATAGTGGTCCCAAGCTCACCTGAATTGCGAAGTCAAGTATTGGCCATTCAAATTCCTGCTACTGTGTATCAGATTCCTTGTTTTATTGTAATCTACATTTAACAGTGATTGACGCCTGCGAGCAATTTTGAATTGTTCCTTGTACTGGCATTCGCATCGATTTGGTAGATCAGCATCAGAAATATCTTATCAACAAAAATATTTGATTGTATGATCACATGTAGAATCTTCATGCTTGGCCTTGCTTGATACACAGGAAGAGTCTCCACGCTTTGTCACGTAGTTGATTTTCCATATCGGATATGAAGGTAAGCAAACCATCCTCCTTACGTGAAGAATACACTGTAGAGTCCGTAACCTACTAGATTAAATATGCCAAAGCCTAGGACACCCATTCCAAACTTCTCTATCCTTTCTCGCGCTGCTGCTGTCGCCTGTTCCCTTTCGGAGGCAGTCATGGCTAAAGTCATTTCCTGCATGAAGCAATCAGGAGTCCTTGGGCAGTGAGCATACTGTGCGCGCGCTGCAGTATGCTTGCATAAAATGGATATCTCATGGCAAACCACGCTTTGACATTGAGGCAAAGCAAGCACAGAACACGAGTCTGAAGGGTCACCCCTTCAAATTGCTAAGTTGTGGAGGCCGCAGCACGAAGCTCTGCAGGATGGTTTTTTGCTAGCAGCTGCTCAGCAAATCATTGCAAGATACACCAGGTACACATGGATTAGGCAAAAAAGGCAAACATGTCAGTGATTCCTCATTGAATCCGCTGCTACACGTTCAGATTGTGTGGACAAACACACGTTTAGTCATGCAGACACGCACACGCGCACACACACACACCTGCACTTCAAGGGGGGCCAAAAGGCGCCATTTAGCTCCCCAGGGTCCAGCTTTTCTGAAGATCCAAGACTTGTAGAGAGGGCGCTCAAACACCCAGAAGTCTTCAAACGTAAAAACCCTGGATTATGCACGCGCAGCATGAGGTGTGCGGTAGGCAGGCAGGTATGGAGGTGAGCTGGAAGCTTGGCCGCACACAATCCAGCTTGGGCCAAAGAGGCAAGCAGAGGCGGCAAGCACTCACTCTGTGCCCTTGGCTTTCCGTTGCTCCGAGACAAAGCGCACGGTCAACTGGGCGCAGTGCAGCTTGGTGGCCACTGTCTTGAGCACTTCTGCCGGGAGCGGGCTGCATGTGCACAAGCGGGCAGCCAGAAGTCAGTCTGCGCATCCCTGACAGATATGAAAGCCAGTGGGGTGCCACAACCGTTAAGATACTAAAGCAGACTTCAAGGAAAACAGGGAGGGCCGAGGCATCCAACTCGGCTGCGCCCCCTTCTTGCCACTTTCTGCTTTATATGCCAAGCTCCTTCAGAAAGCACATTTGCATGCTCATGCAGGCTGCAAAGCCCTGACTCCCGTACCACACAACAAAAATCCTGCCTTGCCTGCGCATGTAGCCATGCCCTCTCCATTCCGAAAGCGCCCGTGCTCTTACCATGCATCAGCGGCATCCACAACCTCTGCACTGACGATTCGGACCAGCTCCCACTGCGGCTGGCTCAAGTGACTGGCTTCTAAGCCGCCTTTTGCTTTGTGCCGTCCCCTTGGGGCTACATGTTTGTGGTGTTGCTGTAGGCGACGGGCGTCTGCCTTGAGCTGCTCGTAGAGACGAGGGACAGCAACCTGTCGGTGGGAAAGAAGTGGGCCGCGAGGCCTGAGCATGTCTCTCCAAGGTAGAGCATGTGCGGTGCACAGGTCACCAATGCCAAGCTGGGCAGGTGAGGTTTTCTTGACCAGATTGTTGCTTCATGTACATGAGTGTGCCTTAGATGGGCACTGCACCTGATATGGGCATCGACCTCCTCAGGCATGGGCACTCACTGTAGTGTGCAGGCTCAATACAATCATTGGGTACCGCATGAGATGGCAATGATACCTAGTGCATACCAGCTTGATTTAGCGCACCTCTTTTAATTGCTCAATCAGCTGTGGGCTCCCTGAGGATGTGGCGGCATGCACAAGCTGGAAGGCCGCACATGCATGATCCAAAAAGCTGGTACGCGAGAAGCCAAGGATGGACTGCTTGCAGATGCGCTGTGTGTCGAATCTGCGAGGTATTAGACGTGAGCAGAGCCGGTGCCAATGAAAGACAATGCCCCTAAGACACACAGAGAAGAGAGGCTCCTTTGCTGCGCACGAACAAACGTGCATATAAGCTCCAAGTTCCACAGACCCAAGACCCTTAGAATTAGAAGCCTGCATCACCATGTAATCACCTGGACGCTTTGCTGCGATGAACTTTATGGACACTAATTACACAAAAAAAGCTTTTGGGAGAAGTTCCACAGCCTTTCAATGGCTGTTCTTGCCTCTGCCATTTCTCGAGTGCCATGCAGTCATTATCAAAGATCAAGAACTCCTCAAAATTTCAGCACCCCAGAGAATGCAAGTGCTGTGTGTGGAGTTGCGATTGCTCTGCCAACCTGTGGGCACTGACATTGTGATGTGACACAGCCTATACTTTTTTGACGCCCTCGGCTCATGCCATGCTTAAGAAGGCACATTCCAAACCCAGTCTACTTGAGCGTCCATCTGCCTGACCTGCAAACACTTCCTATTGCAGCTTAACTCAGTAAGCAGAAGCCAGGTTTGGCCCTCATGCTTGGCGTTTCCTCTTGACGGGTCATCACATGACTCCTGATGTCAGGCTGCTCGCCAGCTCCAACAAACCTGTTCCAAAAATAGTAGCTCCAGTCCTCGCAGAAAGGGAGCAGCCCATGCTCAGCCCGAGTCCGAGGTTTTCGATAAAGACTGAGCACTCTGCCCAAGCTACTGAAGGACTTCGCTAACTGCGGCAACAGCAGGGTAAAGGCACGATGGAATGCTTGGGGCCTGGCACCAATGAATGACCTAGCAAAATGCAGCAAGCAATACCTGTGCATGGAGAGCAGCAAGTAGGTGCAGTCCATTGCTGGCACAAAATAGCATTGGTGTGCATCAACTGGCAGACCTGGTGCTGGTGAATTGATCTCGCTGCAAACCCTGATAAGCGCTTTTTGACCAAGCATACCAATTTTGCCTCCTGTAGAATTGAAACACCAAGCCAGAAGCTGGGGCTGATTGGCTTTGGGCAAGTTCCCTCTGAAAATCAAAACAAGTTTCATTTTTCTCCAGTAAACACTCTTGGCACAACTTCATTCCCTTTTCAGCAGATAAGCGTCTAAACCTCACCTCACGTTCGTTTGCATCTGCAAGGTCCGGGTACATCTTGATCCCGAGTGCGCTCATGATGCTGTCTGAGGTGCTTGCCTGCTCAGATTGGCTTGAAAGCTCCCTGTGACTGCAAGACAAAGTGGAGATAAACAGAAAGCAAACAATGGGGCACGATACCAATGAAAAACCTCTGTGCACTCATGGATACAATTGTTATCTCCATGTGAATGTATATCAGCTGTGAATGCTCTGAGGCTTGAGCCTTGTATTTACAGCCCCATAACCCCTTACCTAGGTACTTGAAGACTATAACACGCATGTTGTACCAAAGCTTGCGGGAAGGTACTGGACATGTGATGCAGCAAGGCTGCAGGGCTGCCTGCCTGCAGGATCAGATCAGAAGGGTTATCAATCATCATTCATGGACGTAGAGCTCATGGTAATCAAGGCTACAGACTGCAAGCTCACCCCTCGCGAGGCAAGGAAACATTTCATGTCTGTGGCAGAATCGTGAATAAGTATAATATAATTGTGGATCTACATGAAATCTCTAATCTTTGTTTGTTTAATTCAAACAAGCATGTACGTATACATTCTAGTATAATGTCAATGTCGTACTTAGAAAAAAATGACCAAATTATATTTAATGAAGATTCGGCTTTTTAGGGGTCCAGCTGGTCAGGCCCAACCTTTTCGTACATCGCATAGCCAGCACTTCCTGTAACCTTCCGATAGTACAAATTCTAACCTTATGCTCGAATATATATCATGATTTGAACGATACAGGTAAGATTGACATGGCCCCTGCGCAAGAACCTGTAAGTAAAGTTTCTTTGTCTGTATCGTTCCAATTTTGACATGCGTTCCGAAGGAAAGTTTCTTTCTTCCTTAGGCTTCACTGTCTATTAACATCCGTCATCGCGTGATGTGCATATGGCGTGATGTGCACATGTGTTAACACCATATGATTCGGGGGTGTTGCTTAGCCAAAACTAGACTGAAACTTTCAGTGAAAGACTGGAGTACGGAATTCGTTGAAGACGCGTGACAGCACGTGCACACGCAGTGAGTCCCAATGCACCTCACAAAATTCAGCAAGCAAGATAGCTATAGCCTGGTTAACACCTATAGAAAGAAAGCACAAAAACAGCTGTTTGCCTGAGACAAGAGCTCTTAAGAAGAATTTGTTACTGAGGCGGAGGCTTCAACGCGTCCGCTGGTAAGATGATCATAGACTCCTCTTCTCCAGGGGCCCTGCGTACGAAAGCAGGAAAATGGGGCTGTCTGCTGACCAAGACGCCATTTATTCATGAGCATGCATGCATGCAAGTTCTTGAGCATGGAGACAGGAGAGGGCAGTGAAGAAGGAGGGCTGAATTGCTGAAATGAAGTGGAGGCATGGAAAAGCACTGGTTAGGGTGGGGGGTGGGGTAGCCTTAATGAATGCTCCTGTTTAAGCTGTTTGGAAGCAGAAATGATGCAGGATGCATCCTGAGGGAAAAGGGTAGGGAGGAGAGCTTGAGAGAGCCGCATGCATCGTGAAGCTGCCTGGGTCCCTCCTTTAGTGTTCTACCAATAAGCGTTGAAAAGCATAACCTGTTGTATGTAGGACATGGAAAGGTAGTGGGTAAGCACGAGGTAGGGTGGGGGGTGGGAGAGCCGGAATGAACGCTCCTTTTTGGATAACAGAATGCACACAAGTAATAGAGCGTGAGATGACACATCTGCTGTGGGTAGGGCAGGGCATGACTTGGGGAGCAGGCTAGTTTGGGCGAAGAAGGGGGAAAGCTACTGTTTGAAATGCATGCTAATGACTAGAGTATTGATTTTTATTTCTTACCATGCGCTGTGAGCAACTGCAGTGCTAGAATTGGCTGGGCGTGTCAGGTGGACATATGGCGGGGTGGACGCATAGCACAAGATGCACAATTCCGCATTCAATATGTATTAAGGATGTCTTATGTTTCAATGGCCCGCGGTGACGAAGAGGGGTCTGCATGGATGGTTAAGACCAGCGCACTTCGCGCTTGCAATGTTTTAGAGCTTTGTTTGACTAAATGTTCATTCCGTTTACAATACTAAATGGATATGAGCGTCAGAAAAGTCAGCTGCCTGCAAGAAATTGGGGCCCATCTGCTGGGTCCCAGTCAAAACCAAGAGCACTTTCCTAGGCACATTGTCGAGCTGAATAAGCGTGTCTTGTTTTGGGTAGCTCTAGTGTGCTATACAAAATGAGTGACCAAAAGTGTACCGTAAGGTGTGGAGCTAGCGTTCGGCGCCTTGGAGCTTGCAGCTTGCTCGGGCTCGCTGCGCTTGCTTGCCTATTAAATTTAAGGCGCCTTGGAACAAGCATGGATGCAAACAGCGAGTTTTTTTTCACTAATTCCTAGACAAAATGGCTTTAGCTCGCGCTATGGACATAATGCCTTTTACAGTATGTTTAAATTCCATAATACAGAGGGGGGGGGTGGCAGCCACAGCCCCCCCCGCTCAGGGACGCTCTCCTGTTCTATTTCGCTGTCTTTTTGCACCAGTTACAAAGAAAATTTACATAATTTAATGCCTCAGCACAAATCGTCATCACTGAAGTCCACCCGACTGCTGGATCCCTCACTCCTCCTCCTCCCCCTCCTCGAGCACCACCCAGGGCTGGGCTATGCCCTGCTGCTCTAGGGACTGTGCGCTCAGCCAGGCGCGGGTTGCTGTACAACCACACCAATAACAGTGGCATGCTCGGTGGTCAGGCAATTGCGACTGTTGCTGTGCACGTAGTCGAAGCTGCTTCAGTTTTGCTCACACCCACATGCTCTTGCTGACAGCTGAGGAGCTTGTGGTCCCTGACGAGGGGGGAACCTCAAAAGAATGCACCTTTAATCCCCCCTCACTTCCTGGTGCCATATGTTGGCTTAAAGTCATTAAAAGGTGACCTGGTCTTATTCAGGGCCCGTAGATGGAGGCATACTATGTTGATGGCCATATTGCATTTAGTTGGAGGGCAGTTGGAGTGTTAGGTGGGCTTCCCCAGACCCCCCTGATCCAGCTTCTGCTTTTGCCAGGAAGGCTCGAGGTCTCACAAGTAAAATACCAGATTTATCGTGTATTTTGACGATGTGAATCTCCCAGACAGGCGCTTTTTATATCCCTGCGAATAAGTCTACGTGTCTGCATCAATGCTGCGTGAATGTGTTCCAGAGATGAAGAAAGCTCCCTGGTATTAGGCTTGGGGCAGCGACTTAACTCGGGGCTTGCGTAATTGCACAAGCTCTGCAGAGCAGGCTTTTGTGTGTCCCAGCAGAGATCTTGTCACCTCTGCGGCCCAGCAGATACCTTGTCACCTCAGAAGCCAAAGTCAAGCTAGACAAAAATCTAAAAAACAAGTTATTTATGGCCTTCCGTTTGTCAAATTCCTTGATGTCTCCCCTCTTCCTTACAGGAAGCGCTGCTAGCTCAACATTACAAGAGGAACTCGTGCACGTCTGATGCAGTTGTACAGTGGATTTGCGGTAGGGAGATCTGAGGCACAAGAAAGGACCCTTTGCTTTTTGCATTCTGGCATCCGTTGATCAGGGAACCTATGCCTTCAAACAAAATTTGATCACCCTGCTATGCACATATACATAGCGCAGCTGACAAACAGCCTTTCCTATCACAAGCAGCACCTTGTGCAAGGCATCAGCTGCAGCACAACCATCATGCTGGACTCATCTGACATGCTTCCTCCTGACTTTCATCCAAAGAAAGGATGTGGACCCTTGGCTACTTGTTGCAACTATTCTTGTGGGTAGGCGCCAAAACAAAATCTAGATGAAGCGATGTTAAGTCCCAGCTTATATTCTAAACTTTTGTTAGAGTTGGAAGAAAAGTATTCCCAAGTTAAAAAGCGAAGGTTTGAGTTGACCTGGATAGCAAGCCATGCAGATCATGATGTGTACTGGGTGGGGAGCTCCTTCAGGCCCCAGGCCCTCCATTGTCGCTAGTCTTTGCCGCATGTTGCCTTGAGCTCCTGAAGTTCAGTCTTCCAGACGCACACAATATTTTTTTGTGCATGCTCAACAGTTTTTGAATCCGCTCAAGTACCTGTACTTAATGACAGTCCTAAGCGGGGTGCCCTACACACAGGGATGTGAAAGGACGGTAGACGCTTCGGTGTACGATTAGGACGGGACGGCACCGTCCTTCGATTTTTTCCGTATTTTTGAAATTTTGGACCGTCTAGACGATAACAGACGGTTCGGTGTAAGGTTCGGTCCTGGGATTTGGGGCCTGTACCAAATGCAGCCTAGGCAGGCCTGTGCACCCCTTTTGCCCCCCCCACTGCTGCACCACGCACAGCACTAGCACCAGTGGCCTCTACATGGTGCCATGCCAAGCTGCAGGAGCCAAGGGATGCCCCTGGATGGCAGGAGTGGCCTCACTTGCATGCGCATAAGCATACGCGCCGAGCTCCCTCATGATCACCCTTGCTTCACCCCGGTGTTGTCTCCAGGTTCTTGCTCGTGCGTATGTGGGTAAGCCTATGCCGAGGCCTGATGTGGGGGGAGCCCTCAGGCTTGAAGAAGGGCCTGTCAGGCTACTTGGGGGGGGCAGGCTAGGCCCCCCTAACGCCTGCCGTGCTCGTTTTGCACTATTTTGCATCAGTTGACTTTCGAATAATGTATATTTGAAGCAATTCGAGGGGGGGGGCGCCCCTGAAATTGAAGCCGCAAGCCCGTGCATGCACGCTGGCAGGGCCAAGCTGGCAGACGGTGCCACCGAACTGGTCGATTTGCCACCGTCTCTCTCTCTCTCTTGGCTGTGTTTTTACGGTTTTAACCGTACCATACCGTCTGCCGTACCGTCTAGACGGTCAGAATTCTCAAAGACGGCGTGGATTCACATCCCTGCCTACACAGCAGGACAAGCTAGGCAGCAACGGCCCCCTTAAGAAAAGTTTCAGAGTTTCAAAAGTTGCCAACATGTACCATCACCTAATGACACACTCACTGTGGAGTGCACGTTCACTTATTACCACGCTTCTACCCCTACTGCCTCAGGAGCTTTGTTCACTTCAATCAGATGGATATTCTTGGTTTCCTTACGAGAGTGGGGGTCACAAGCGAGGCACATTCCTTGTGTGTCTCACTTGTGCCCCCACTTGCAACCTCCTTGTTTGAGGGATGAGCAAAAAGTTGTGGGCAGCGCGAAGGCTCTGTCACATACAAAACGAAGCCTGTGATCAGGTTCAAGTGCATCGACAGCGGAGCAGTCATGCAAGGCCTGGCACACTTACGCTTTGATAAAGGTATCGGCCCCGTTGTTGTATGTTCCAGCAGCAATGCCTCCGCAGACCAGGCCCAGGACCACCAACGTCGGCAGGAAGTACTTTTCCCCAAACTGCCCCAGGTTCTCCCACTTGGGGTCCTCCCAGGGATCCTTCTCAGGGGGATTCTCAAAAGCGTCACTGCTTTCAATTACTTGAGACCCCAGGGACCTGCGCGGGGTGTGCTGATTTAGACTCAGGGTCACTTGCTCACGCGCCCTACTACGCCAGGGGCATGCAAATGTAGTCAGTGCTTGGGACATCCTAGCAAAGGGCACATGTGGTGGGAGGTGTGTGACGCAGGCAGCCTTGCAGCAGATATGCCATACCTGAACTCCCTCCTGTAAGATGCAGCAGGCTCAGCTTCCGATGCTGCCGCGGCCTGCTTCTCCTGCAGGGGCAAAATGACACAAGATGTTGGCACATGCCAACCTTATGGCAAGATGTGCGCATGCTCATGCTTGCGCACATCGTTCACACTCTTTTGACTGTCTTGCCAACGATCATTGAGGGTAGCACCAAGCGCGGATGAAGCATTGTAAAGGAGAGTACGCGACACACCTCAGACTGGGATTGCACAGCCAGTGTCTTCCTGTTAGGCGGGAGGGGCCTAGTGCATGAAGCTCTAGTGCTAGCAGGTGCCTGATTGTGCAGGCTGATGGAGCTTTTAGAGCACGTCAAAGCTTGCATCTTGTGGACGATGTATTCTATATTAATTAAAATAGCGAGAAAAATTATAAATTCAAGTGAATCAAACACCCTTGATACCCAGGGAAGGCATAGTTGAGGGCTCCTCGGAATGGAGCTAGTGCCAATCCACAGCGACCTCAACCAATCTTATGGATCTGATACAAGTGGGTTGGTCTATGCATCAGAGTTCAGCAGCATTATGAATTCACACAGGGATCCGTCCAAAGGACATCAGTAACGTGAATCCTCTGCGTATCCCTAAATCTTACACAGGTGTGCAGGAGACACGCTACAGGCTGCTGCACAGCACATTCAGTAAGAACTTTGGCGCAGAACCAGAGTTGTATGCTCGGGCCCCAGGTTGGTGCAAGTACACTACTCGCAGAGCTTCACCAGTGCACAACTGTATGCCACTTGACTGACTTTGCGTTCCATGCCTCGCAGGCCGTGTCAACCTCATAGGTAAGGAGGTTGTAAGGAGGTTGGAGCTGCTTCCATGCTGGACCATTTTAATGAATTGCTTCCATGCTGGACCACTTTTACAAATCCCATTTGTGAACCATTTTATGCTGGACCAGTTTGTAAGCAAGCAACAACCCGTGTTGATCTGTTGGGCATCTAGTACTGCAAGTGCACACCCTCCTGCATCACGCTCGCAGGTGAACACATTGACTATGAGGGCTATGGTGTCATCCCAATGGCAATTAAGCAGGTGCAGCCCCTGCTTAACACTCTGCTTTGCATCCCCTCTGCGCTGCATGCCAGTTACTGGCTTTTGCCTGTGCATGCTGTGGCTCACAAAAGAGATTGGGCCATTTCTGTTTGGAAGGATAACCCCTGTGCTGCTCATCCAATGACAGGACACTGTGGTAGCTGTTAGGAAAAGCGGGGACAAGCTGGTAGTGAGCAATTTGAAAGGAGATACGTTTCCAACCCAGACCTTCGGCACAGATCCCAGCCAGGTATGACTCTGCAAGAAGCAATGTTGGGCAAGTGTAGTTCCTCCACCTCATCCGATTTTCAACACAAGAAGTTGCTCTGGATCCCTTTCAAGGCATTTACATACGTGCACTAGTAGCCTGTTGAATTGCCAAGGCAACTGCAGCCTTGCAGGTATGCCCCAAAGTTCAAACATGCAATTCCAGTGTCCCGTGCCCATCATCAATAACCCCGCACTATTCTGGGATCTGTTGCCCCAATCTGGCTGATGTTCATGAACCTTGCTTGCCTCTTGTGAGCAGCTATCATGTACATGCCTCAAGCATATCCTACACAGCAGCTAGGTGCTTGCAGCGCACTGATTCCCTGATCTCAGCCTTCCAGTTGTGCCCTTGCGCCGTAGCCACCAGGAGCAGCCATAGCAGTAAAAGAGGCTTCCTTGCAAGCGCTACTCTAGGGGTTATGCCATGAACCATGACATAACTTCGCCCCCTCGTTTTCTTTGTGTGCATCCACAGGAAGTAGATGTGGCTAACCACAACTGGGCAAACTACTTTGTTTGTGCTTACAAGGTGGGGAGCTTTGCTGCTGCAGGAGCGCTCATCTGCCTCATACCCTTGCATGTGTTGAAGACGTCCGCCGCACAGCAGCAAACGACTAGCGCTTTAGTACTTGCTAGGTTGAGCAGGGTGTCAATGCCCCCAGAACTCTGCCCTGGGGCCTTGCAAATGTTCACTTCTGTGCTGCTGCAGGGCGCCTTTGAGCTGCTCAAAGCTAAGAGCACCCAGGTGCCGGAGCCTTGCGGGCTGCAGATTATGGTGGATGGCACAGTCCCATTAGGTAGGTGTGTGACCCAAGCATCAAGGTCTTTGGCCCAACCCCAGTGGCCTAGGTGCAGTGCAGTGCAGTGGTACCTAAAGTTACGTTCATCACAGTGCCTTTGTCAAACATGAGAGGGCTGCAGCCGTGCTGAGCCTGGGCCCTCTTTCTCCCTCCCTCCCATGTGCATATTTCCTGCATTGCTTCGCTCTCCAGTCAAGCTGCCTCACGCTTTTGAATCTGGTAAGGTTATACGGGCCCTCCCTCGGCACAAGAGCTAGGAACATGAAGATCATGTGAGTAGCACTGCACCATGGGGGCCCTTCAAAACAGGCCTGCACACAGGCCATGCTGACCGTTGCTCTGCGGCTGCAAACACGTACACGTACACAAATGCACACACGCACACCCCTTGAGCAGCAGCAGCAGCAGCAGCAGCAGGAGAGGTGTGCTCTGCGGCTGCAAACACGCACACGTACACAAATGCACACACACGTACACGTACACAAATGCACACACACGTACACGTACACAAATGCGCACACACGTACACGTACACAAATGCACACACACGTACACGTACACAAATGCACGCACACACACACACACACACCTTGAGCAGCAGCAGCAGCAGCAGCAGCAGCAGGAGAGGTGTGCTCTGCGCTTTTCCCCTGCACCATTTGGAGGGTCTGTCCAACCCAGCCCAGACTTCTCATGGGAGTTCAACGGAGCGCATTGAACATGCACAGATGCCCAGTGCTGGCTCCCAAGCTCACCCACAGGCTTGTAACCACAATGAACAACACGCTCGCCTCGTGTATGCAGGCTCAGGCCTCTCGAGCTCAGCTGCCCTGGTGTGCTCCAGCATGCTGGCGGTGCTGGCTGCCCATGGCGTCAGCGTGCACAAGGCAGATGTGGCAGAGTTCGCAGCCAAGGCTGAGCGGTGAGGCGCAGGGCATGGCCGGAAAGCCACCAGCCTCCATCTTCATGCACCAAGGCTTGAATGGAGATATGGAGGTCGCATCATGCTTGTATGTGGGTAAGCACCCATGAGGCACAAAAAAATATGGGCTGCCGGAGCTGTTGCCCCTGTGCTCAAGTAGGGCATTGGGTCAAGCCCATGCATCCATCGAGTTTCCACAACATCCATCCCGACCCTGAAAACTGGTTATGAATATGACAGTTTAGCCACTGCGCGCATGCACACACACAAACACACAAGGTCACACTATGACGCATGCACACAGATACGTGGGTGTCACCAGTGGCGGCATGGACCAGGCCATCAGCATGATGGGCAAGATTGGGGTTGCAGAACTCATTGATTTCAACCCGGTGAGGTTTGGTGTTCTGCCGTTGAGTGCGCCCTCGTGTCATGCCTTCCAGTTCTCATGTGCCATATGGGGACTAGGGGCATGACACGCTATGTGTCATGTGTACGCGCGTGCGCATGCATGTTTGTAGGTGCTGTGTACTGATGCCTTGTCTGCGGCAATGGATCAGGAAATAATCAGCTTGTGCACACAAGGAAAGAGGGAGGGAGAGGCGGGTCTTCCTTTGATATTTTAAAGCAGGAACAAACTTGTAGGAATGAATGAAGTCAGGCAGACTCAGGGGGCTTGAGCAAGACGAAGAGGGGATGGGAAAGGGGTACGGACCCCTCCGAGATGCAAGCACGGCGCATTGCCAGGTCGCGTGCTTGCATCGGGAGGTGCCTGCGCCTTGACCATGCCCTCACCTGCCAGAGCGCCGCTGCCCAGCCCTTGGTGACGCACAGCATCTCTGTTTTGTGTGCCTGTCGTCGCACACAATGCAGGACGGGCTCTGCCAG
>LFCJ01002657.1_pt1 | contig 12918 bp, 16 predicted proteins | sample 643141 | NCBI WGS metagenome assembly LFCJ01 (sample SAMN03766243, study PRJNA286221) | soda lake metagenome | biome: soda lake; feature: Kulunda steppe; material: water; isolation source: sample B1-Br-g2 brine of Lake Bitter-1 | place: Russia: Kulunda steppe | collected 2010-07 | reverse complement strand
GCTCGAATAATTGGGAGGAACAGCGCAAGACGGTCGCTCGACGCCACGCTGACCTGAAGCGCAAGCGTCGAGACTTCTTGCACAAACTCTCGGCGTACTACGCCCGCGAGTATGACCTTGTGGCCGTCGAGGACTTGGACGTGAAGGGACTGGTCGAACTTCCGGGCAACTCTCGGAACCGCGCCGGGGCCTCGTGGAGAATTTTCCTGCGGATGCTCGAATACAAGTGCGAACGGGAAGGGATGCACTTCGTCGCCGTGGACCCCCGAGGAACGACTAAAGAGTGTGCGTCATGTGGTGTCGAGACGGACAAGCCGTTGTGGGTACGCAAGCATTCGTGTCCGTCGTGTGGGTTCGAGGCAGACAGAGACGCGAATGCGTCTTGGAATATCCTTTCTCGCGGTCTCGAACAAGTAGGGACGGGCTGTCCCGAATCAACGCCTGTGGAGACTGCGCTCCCTACGGACATCGATTCGGTGTCTGCAAAGCGCGTCATGGAAGCAGGAAGCCCCATCTGCTCACGGGCGCGAAGCGCCCGTTCGCATGGTCCGTGAGACCTTCGGTCTCACGCTACCCTCAAGGAGCGAACCGCATTAGCGGTGAGCGAGTAGGGTGGGGAGGAAGTCACTCAATTGTTCATGTCTGACAATGCTGGTACGTATCCCAGTGAAAGTGATCGACTGCTGCTGGGTTCGATACCGGTGGATTCAATAATTGGACCAGACGTATTTAGATGGTGACGGTCTAATCTTACAGTTGATGATCGAATCGGTCCTTCGTGTTGACATTCTATTATTCCTACTCATCGGTGTATTGGGCGGGGCCCACTGCATCGGCATGTGTGGCCCGCTTGTGACGATGTACGCAAAGCGGATGCAACCGCGTCCTGATGGTGGCACGGCGACCGCGTCCCGGATTGACCGAAGGAGTCACCTGACAATGTATGAGGTCCGCCAGCATGCGTTGTTCAACCTCGGGCGTGCGGCAAGCTACACCGTGATGGGTGCGCTGTTCGGGGCACTCGGTGCGTTGCTGTTCGTGACCAGCGGTGAACTCGCGGCAATCGCGGATCTAGTTCGTGGCGCCGTCGGAATCCTGATCGGCCTGTTTATCGTGGCTGTTGGCGGAAAATACGTTCTCGGCGGAACGACTGGTATCCAAGTTCCGGGCGTCGGTCGGGTGACAAACTGGCTTGGGGGGGAGATTCACCGTTTTGTGAACAGTCCCAGCATCGTCGGGCTCGGTGCGATCCACGCGCTGTTGCCTTGCCCAATGCTGTACCCGGCGTACCTGTTTGCTTTCGCAACCGGATCGCCGATTTCCGGTGCGATTGCACTGGGTGCGCTGGGAATCGGCACCATCCCGGCGGTTTTCCTGTACGGAACGGTCATCGAGTCAGTCGGCGTCCTCCACCGACAACGGCTCCACCGTCTACTTGGCGTCGCCTTCATCGTCCTTGGGTATATCCTGTTAGCCCATGGTCTGATGGCACTGGGCTATCACATCCCTCATCCGCATCTCCCACACTACAATCCGTTCATGACCCACTGAGAACATGCGCGATGACAACGGTATCGAAGCGCCTTGAGGGAGACATTCTCCCACGCCTGAAGGCCGTGGGAACGTTCCTGTCAAACAGTACGGGTGAGCCGAGTGTCTGAGGGCGCGACCACGACGTAGTTAATCCGTTCGAAAACCGCACCAAACAACGTAAATTGCCCTCAGTGCTAGTGTCGAGTGTGATCGAGCTATCGTGATGAACGGAGCGTATCGGGGGCGAGGATTGCCGATCGCAGTGGCACTATTACTCTGCCTCGGCGGTGTGCTCGCCGTCGGTGCGTTCGTCTCGGACGTCGATGACGCGACACCTGACCCGGTCCCGTTTGACTCGGTGGCGACGCTTGGACTCTCTCAGGAAGATCAGCGAGACGCGGTCGACCGGGAGCTATCGATCCCGCAGGTACAGGTGTTTTACTCGCAGTACGAATACGTCGTCGGATACTACGGCGTCGAACAGGCAGTGACGACGCTCGAACAACCCGAACACGACCAGCAGTTCGGCTACCCACTCGTCGTTTACGTCTCCGATTACGCAGGAACAGGCCTCGAGTTGACCGACGAAGGGTATCTCGACGCCGAATCGTCACCTGGCTGGGTTGACGCCAGTGAGGCTCACTTCGTGGTCGGAAGCGACGCGGCGACGCTCGCAGGCGAAACGGTGGTCCCGTTCGGCAGTGACGAGGACGCAACAGCCTTCCAGAACGCCTATGGCGGCGAGGTCGTCGAGTGGAACGAGCTTCGAGACTATGAGTTCGATGTCGACGATGCTGCCGTCGTTCGTGAACGTCTCGACGACCAGCGAGCCCAGGCAGACGATCTCGTCGAGGCCAGAGCACCGCTGCTCGACCGCGAAACAGAAATCGTCGTCGGTGAGGATGGTTACGACACCGTCCAGGAGGCGCTCGACGCCGCCCCTGGTGGTGCCACCGTCGACGTTCCGTCGGGGACCTACGAGGAAACCGTTCGGATCGAAGACTCCGTTACGCTCCGGGGTGAAGACGCAGTGATCCGCGGCGATGGGGAGGGTAACGTCGTCGAGGTTCGCGCCGACGACGTGGCTATCACCGGGATTTCCGTCGATGGCGTCGGGAACCAGACCACCGATCCCGATCAGGCCAAAGCTGAGGCCGAAGCACACGATGTCGACGAGTCCGAAGATACCGACGACGAGGACATCCAGTGGGACGAAAACATCGAACAAGGCTATGGTCACGGCGACGCAGGCATTCACGTCGTCGATGCAAGCGGCGTCTACGTCACTGACGTCTCGATCGAGACACCTGCTAACGGCGTGTTGCTCAGAGACGCCCCCGACGCGGTCGTCGACGGGATCGACGTCGACGGGAGCGAGGAGTGGAGAGACGGCTTCATGGGCGTCATGTCGATGCGCTCGCCCGTCGTGGTGCAGAATTCGACAGTGGACGGTGGCCGCGACGGTGTCTACACTCACCGCTCACACGAGACGGTTATCCGTGACAACGAGTTTTCCGACAACCGCTTCGGGGTCCACCTGATGCACTCTTCGGATACACTGATTGCCGACAACGTCGCTCGGGGCCAGGAACTCGCCGGGTTGACGATCATGACCGATCCAACCCACAACGCGATCGTCGGGAACGACGTCCGAGAGGCCGAGTCCGGTATCCTCCCGGCTGGTTCCCAGAGCTACATCGCCGATAACGTACTTGCCAACAACGGTCGCGGGCTCACCGCCGGAGCACACCAGTCGCTGTACGAGCACAACACGATCTACGGGAACGACGTCGGGATGCGGACCGGTTCGATCCTCGCGTCGAACCGGGTCGTCGAGAACGATTTCGTGGCCAACGACGTCCACGCTGAAGCCAACGTCGGTCCGCTCAGGCTCTGGACCCACGATGGGGTCGGCAACTACTGGGACGGCGCGTACGGCCCGTCGACTGGCGAGTCACTGGACCGGAGTTACTCCCCGACCGATTCGCTAGAGGGGCGGTTGCACACGGTCGATGGGACGGTGACGCTTGCTGAATCTCCGGCCATGAGATCGCTCAACGCGGTGCGCGGCACAGCACCTGGACTCCGAAGCGGAAACGTCGTCGACACCGCACCGAAGGCAGAGCCAGTGAACCCGGCGCGGCTTGCGGACCTCGAAGCCGAATACGGGGCGACCAACGATACGAACGGTGAGAGACCGTGAGCGAGAACCCACTACTCGTTGCGGAGGACGTGAGCCACGCCTACGGCGAAGTCGACGTGCTCGAGGACCTCTCGGTGACGATCGATCGAGGCGACGTGACGGCGATTGTTGGGCCGAACGGATCAGGCAAGACGACGCTGTTGCGGATCCTGGCTGGGCTGTTGACGCCCTCACGAGGGTCGGTATCGTACGAGGGACCCGAGGCCGCTCGACGTATCGGCTACCTTCCACAGCGACCAACCTTCCGCCCGGGGTTTACCGCCCGTGAGACCCTCGAGTTCTACTCGGCACTGGTTGAGGGCGACCCCGAGGCGCCGGACGACGCGCTGGTGACGGTCGGACTCGACGACGCGGGCAATCGACGCGTGGAGGCGCTCTCTGGCGGCATGGTCCGACTGCTCGGAATCGCACAGGCCACCATCGGCGATCCACCGGCAGTCGTTCTCGACGAGCCCGGCAGCGGTCTGGATCCGGGAATGCGCCGTCGGACCTTCGAGATCGCCCGTGACCTTGCGACCGATGGCGTTGGCGTACTCGTCAGCTCACACGATCTGGCGCTGGTCGAGCGAACGGCCGACCGCGTCCTGTTGCTCGACCGCGGGGACATTGTCGCCGACGGATCGCCTACGGCGCTGCTTGCGGACGCCGGTGCCGACTCGCTGTGGGACGTCTTCGAATCAACGACGGCCCGGACGACCGATCGCGTCGACGTGGCGGGGGTGAGCCGATGAACGGGCTCCACGCCGCCCGTGTTATTTTCGCTCGCGAACTCGTTACGGTCGCTCGGACGCGAACCTACGGACTGGTGTTTCTCGGAGCGCTAGCGGTCCTTCTCGGGACCGCGATCGTCGGCGGTGGGACGCAGTCGGGGTATGTTCCCACAGCCGTCGATCTTCTGTTGCCGCTTGAGTTGCTCGTTCCGGCAATCGCGTTCGCGATCGGGTACCGCGCGATCGCCGACGACGTTCAACGCGAGGAACTGGACGTGCTTCGGACCTATCCCGTCTCGCCAGGCGCGTACGTTGCGGGCGTCTTCGCTGGGCGCGCGGTCGCGGTGCTTCTGACTGTCGGTATCCCGCTCCTCGCCGCGGGGATGCTCGTCGCGGTTTCGTCGGCACCGGAGACAACTATCGTTGCGACCCACCGCGGAATCGATTCACCGCTGCTGTACGGACGGTTCGTCGTCCTGACGCTGGGCTATGCGCTCGTCGTCCTCGCGGTCTCACTCGCAATCTCCGCGCTGGCTGGGTCGCGCAAGGTCGCGTTGACGCTCGCGGTCGTCGGAGTCGGTGCGGTAATCGTCGGGTTCGATCTCCTGTTAGTGCGCGGGTTCGGGACCGAGTGGATCGCCACCGACACCTTGCAGACCGCGCTCGCAGCCTCGCCGACGAGTGCGTACCGTGGTCTGGTGTTCGAGACGGTCCTGTACGTTGCCTTCGCGGCTGACAGCGGCTACGCGTCACCGGTGGCTAGCGCGTTCGGGTTGGCTAGCTGGACAGTAATCGCACTGACTGTCGCCGTACTCGGCGTCGACCGTCAGTGACGGCGTCTTTCGCCTCGATCGATCCCTGGAGTTCACATCGACAGCGAGTCGATCAGTTCCCGGCTGATATCGTCTTCGGAGATGACCGTCCCGTCGTACTCCGTTGCGAAGCCGTGGGCGTCGTCGGCGTCCCCGAACGGGATTAGATCCGGCCCCATGGCACCCCGAACGTCCGTCTCCACGACGAATTGCAGGGTTGATGCAGGTGTGAAGTATTCGGACGCCAGATGTGCGGAGATAAATGGTTCCTCCTCGTCGGAGACGCTGTAGTCAGCATCACTGTAATCCGTGAGGTATGTCTCGGTCGGCATCGATCCGTCGTCTTCGGCGTCGAAACGGTACTCGAAGGTGCAGACACCGCTGCAAAACCAGGCAGGACCGTCGCGGTCCTCTGGCCGGCCGTCGTCGAAGTAGATCTGGCCCGCCGGTCCCGGATGATCGTCGATGACCATCCCGCACTGGTCGCAGGTTTGCTCCTCGTCGAGCGACACGGGATCCGGTGCGTCCTCGTCCTCGCCGAGACAGCCCGCCAGCGCAACGACAGAGCCCACACCGGCGACCGTCATGATGCGTCGACGACTGAAATGGAACCCTTGCATAGATGGCTGTTAGCCTCTGATGCGGTTAATTGATCTGGTCGGATTACCGAAACCCCGTTACAGCGAACGTGAGGAGTTGATCACGACTAGGAAACTCGACAACGCCATCGCGGCGGCAGCCAGCAGTGGGTTCAGTTGTCCGGTGATCGCGAGGGGAATCGCGATGGCGTTGTAAACGAACGCCCAGCCCAGATTCTGTTTGATACGGCTGTTCGTTCGCGACGAGAGATCGAATACGTCCGGAACGTGGTTGAGGTCCCCGCTGGCGATCACGGCATCCGCTGCGTCCGTCGCGAGCTCGGTCCCGTTGCCGAGCGCGATGCCGACGTCCGCGGCGGCTAACGCAGGCGCATCGTTGCTCCCGTCGCCGACCATCGCCGTCGTTCCCTGCGTCCTGAGCCGCTTGACAGTCTCGGCTTTGGCCTCGGGGGGAACACCAGCAAACACGTCGTCTACCGCGGATGCAGTCCTGAATCGCTCGGCTGCTGCACCCTCGTCGCCGGTGATGACGACGACACGTCTGTCCTCACAGACCCTGTCCAGAACGGCCTCCCACTCTGGCCGTGGCGTATCACCCACCACAACGACGCCTTCCGCGTTCCCATCCCAGCCAACGACGATAGGGACGGTCCCACTATCACGCGCCTCGGTGATCGTCGGCCTGAAGCGGTCAGGGATTGTCCAGTCACGCTCCGCGAACAACAGTGGATGGCCGACCACTACCTGTTGATTGCCGAGGCGTCCCGTCACGCCTCGTGCGTCGCGTTCGAAGTCGCCAACGCTGGGAAGCGACTCGACGAGGCCGTCATCGGCGTCGTCGACGATGGCCTGGGCGACCGGGTGCTCTGTCAGACGTTCGAGTGCGGCGGCCCGGGCGAGTACCTTTGGGGGGTCGTCTCCCGCGACCCGTTCGACGGTCATCTCGGCGGTCGTCAACGTTCCCGTTTTATCGAAAGCGACGATATCGACCTCCGGGGCATCCTCGAAGATTGTCTCGGCAGCGATCACTATCCCACGCTTTGCAGCGGTCTGGACACCGGAGGCGACCGCGAGCGGTGTGGCCAGTCCGAGCGCGCAGGGACAGGAGACGATCAGCACCGTGAGGGCAGTGAGCATTGCAGGCGTGAACGCCGAACCGGTCGCGAGCAACCAGAGTGCGGTCACCGACGACAACAGAACTACCAGCGGGACGAACACGATCGCAAGTCGGTCCGCGAGCCGCTGGACGCCGGGACGTGTACTCTGAATCGACCACAGGAGTTCGACGATCCGATCGAGCGTACTCTCGGCATCTTCACCGACTTCCACGACGAGCGGCTGATCGGTGACGACGGTCCCACCAAGTACCGGATCGCCGAGTTCCTTCTGGACCGGGACCGACTCACCAGTGATAAGCGCCTCGTCGACAGCTGCGCTCCCATCGACCACCGTGCCGTCGAGTGGGATCCGTTCGCCCGGTCTGACCAGTAGTTCGTCACCCGGTTCGACGGCCCCGAGGGGGACACGCTCGTCGCACCCGTGTCGCCTGGCGTCCTCGACTTGTAGCCGGGTTAGATTCGAGAGGAGGCCGGCGGCTCGCTCCTTGATTCGTCCCTCGTAGTAGTTACCAGCGGTGACAACCAGAACGACAGCCACCGTCACGTCGAAGTAGAGATCCGATCGCCCGACGAGCATCGCGAGGGTGCTGTAAGCGTATGCCCCGGTCGCCGCGAGCGCGACGAGGAGATCCATGTTTGGCTGTCTCGCACGGAGACTGACGAAGGCTCCACGGAGGATCGGATAGCCAGTATAAAAGAGTATCAACGACGTGAGCAGCCAGATATTCGCGTAGATGTAGAGCCCGTCGAAGCCACCCAGTTCGACGACGGGATCGAAGCCAAAATAGGTTGGATAGAGAAAGATCACGTACCACAACATCACCATCATGCCGAACAACCCACCGCCGAGCAGGAACTTGACCAGGGCAGCGCTCTCCCCGGACTCGTCTACCAGATCCTCCCGAGGACGAGCAGCGTAGCCCGTTCCGGAGATCGCTTCTGGAAGCTCCTCGGGACTGACCACGTCGGCATCGTAGGTCAACTGGACGGTATCGGTCGCGTAGCTCGCCCGTGCCATTTTGACGCCGTCGATTTCACTCGCACGGCTCTCGAGGAACAGCTCACAGGTCGAACAGTGCATGCCATCGACCGCGAGATACAGTTCGTCACCGTCGACGTCATCGGGATCAGTGTCGGTCTCCGCGCGGAGATCATCGACGTCGTCACCGTCGATCTCGCCGAGGGTACGCTGGACTTCCAAACAACCACGACAGCAGAACACGCCGTCGACCTTGTTGTCTGTGATCGGCTCCGCAGGAACCGGTAGCGCACAGAGGCGACACTCGTCGCCAGATTGTCGGGCCTGAGCGGCATCCGACATGGTCAGAGCAACTGGTAGCGTGACACGAGCGGCTCGAACATACCGAGACAGCAAGCCCCAGCCAAGACGACCACGACCAGGAACACCCCGACAGCGACGGTCGAAACGCCGCCGAAGGCACCGAAGCCGATCGCAAGAACAGTCGAACTCATCTCGGTTACGTCGATTCGTGGGTGCCGTGGTTGTCACCTTGTACCGGGCGCATTGCGACGTACAGGGAACCGAAGATGACGACAACGTTCACCGCCGCGACGTAGCCCGCCAGACTCGGTCGGCCTACCGCGTACACGAGGGCAGGAATAATGGCTAATAATCCCAGCGCTACACCACGACGCGGGGTGAGAAAGGAGGTGTTCATACCTCCATATCAGGGGATTTAGTTTATAAACATCTAGCCAATTCTTACTATGTGAGAATAGGCGACAGCGTTGAAATAGGGTATTTCTAAAGGGGCAATATGACCGGTCAGGAAGAGACACGGGAGATAGGACATGACGAGTTCGATCCGATTGGAACGCTCACACTGATCGCAGTGTATTTCATAATTCTCGCAATAATGTGGTTCTTCATGTACTTCGTTGAGTTCGCCGAACACGGCCCGACGGTGATCGGAGCAGTATGAACATTCACAGCTACGAGAAACTCTGGCTCGCTGCGTCAATGCTACTTATTGTTGGCTTCATCGCGACGGTCACCTATGGGGCAGTCGGCCTCGGCATCGCGATGATCGACGACTCGGAACCCTCCATCGATCCCGACTCGCTGGACGAAGACGAACGGTTCGCTGATCCCGGCGTCGAAGAACAGGACGATGGGACGTATCATGCCTACGTCATCGCCGAACAGTATCGATTCGATCCTGATCCGTTAGAGGTTCCAGCGAACAGTACTGTGACGTTCTATGTCACTACGCCGGACGTGATACACGGGTACGAAATCGTCGGAACGAACGTCAACACGATGGTGATTCCCGGTGAGGTCGCGACGATGACTGTCGAGTTCGAAGAGCCAGACGAGTACGGCGTCGTCTGTAACGAGTACTGCGGTGACGGCCACCACGGGATGGAAGGAGAGGTCCACGTTGTGCCCGAAGACGAGTTCGAGGTGGACGACGAATGAGTACGTACGTCGATCACTTTCCACAGGAGGCCCGCGTAATCCGCTATGCGCTGTACAGCTCCTTCGTCGCGCTGTTCTTTGGCGGTGTCTTTGGTCTGCTCCAGACGCTCCACCGAACTGATTTCGTTCGTATCATCGATTCGACGCTGTACTACGACGTCCTGACCGGCCACGGCGTTTTCATGGTGATTACGTTCACCATCTTCTTCCTGGTCGGCATCTTCACATGGGCAGTTACGTCGAGCCTCGACAGGCACGTCGAGGATATACGGTTTACCTGGTCCTGGTACGGGTTGATGAGTCTGGGGACTGTGTTCGTTGCGATCCCCATCTTCGCTGGTTTTATCGAGTCGATCGATATGAGCGCCGCTGTTCTCTTCACGTTCTACGCGCCGTTGCAGGCGCATCCACTCTTTTATATCGGGCTGACGATGTTCGTCATCGGAACGTGGCTCGCTGGGGCCGACTGGTTCCGCTCGTGGTGGGCCTGGTCGAAGGAGAACCCCGACAAGCGGATTCCGCTGCAGACGTTCATGGTACTGACGACGATGATCATGTGGTACGTCGCGACGCTCGGGATCGCTGTCGCGATACTCGTGTTCTTACTTCCGTGGTCGCTCGGGCTGATCGACACGGTCAACCCACTGCTGACGCGGACGCTGTTCTGGTACTGGGGCCACCCAGTCGTGTACTTTTGGCTGATGCCCGCGTACCTCCTGTGGTACACTGTTCTCCCCAAACTTTCGGGCGGTCGACTGTTCAGCGATCCGCTGGCACGTGTCGTCTTCGTGCTCTTTCTCTTGCTCTCGACACCTGTCGGCATCCATCATCAGTATCTCGATCCCGGTATCGCGGAAGGGTTCAAGTTCATCGCGATGACCAACACGATGTTTCTGCTCCTACCGAGCCTGCTCACCGCGTTTACCGTCGTCGCCAGCATGGAACACGGCGCACGACAGCGTGGTGGGGACGGGAAACTCGGCTGGCTGAAAGCCCTTCCGTGGCGTGATCCGGCTTTTGCCGGGATGGCACTTGCAGGGCTGATGTTTGCCGCAGGCGGATTCAGCGGGATGATCAACGCCGGAATGAACATCAACTATCTCGTGCACAACTCGCTGTGGGTACCCGGTCACTTCCACCTGACAGTTGGCACTGCAGTCGCGCTGACGTTGATGGCGGCGACGTACTGGCTACTCCCGCAACTGACCGGCTCCCCACTATACAGCAGACAGATCGGGTTGTTTCAGGTGATCCTCTGGTTCGTCGGCATGACGTTCATGTCGAACGCGATGCACCGTGCTGGCCTTCTCGGGATTCCGCGACGAACCGCCGAGCCACAGTATCAGGACGTCACGTTCGAGGCATCGCTCGGAACGGTCGGCGAGTTGGACGCGCAGATCGCGATTGGCGGGACACTCCTCTTCGTTTCGCTGGTACTGTACCTCGGTAACGTCTTGCTCACCGCGCTCGGCCCACGCGTGGAGAACCCTGTCGACGATACCATTCCACCGGCGCTCTCCGGTCCCGAGGACGCACCGAAAATTCTCGACAACCTCAAACTCTGGACCGCGATTGCGATCGTTCTGGTGATCCTTGCGTACACGCTCCCGCTCGCCAGTATCGTCAGCGATGGTGGTCCGTTCGGTTTGGGTGGTGAGCCTTATCCGACCGTCATCGGGTTGCCGGAACTACTGGAGGTGCTTCGATGAGTCGGATCTCAAAGACAGGACTCCTGATCCTGATCGGCATCAGTATCCCGGTGCTGATCGAACTCAGGACACTCCTGTCGTTCGTAGACATCGAGATTTCGGCCGAAGTGACGATCCTCGTCGGTGTAGTGTACATCACGGCACTCGTCATCTACGGGCGTTTACCGGCTGGCAACACCAAGAGTACGTGACCAAATGAAACGAGTATTCGCGACCGACGACGGTCGGCGGGGACTCTTCCAGCAGTTGGTCGTCGTGAGCATCGGAGTCTTGCTACTACAGGTGGCGGCCCTGCTCGTGTACTTTCGCTCGACTGGTGGGATCGGAGCTTCAGTTGGCTGGTATGGCTATCCGTTGGTCTGGATTAACCTCACTCTGGTCGCCGTCGTCGTGGGGTGGCATCGGTCGCCACCACACTCAGCGCGGGCCGGTGCGATCGCGGGAGTGTACTTTCTCCTGCTCGCGTGGCTCGGTGGGCTCGTCTCGCTGGGTGGTTCAGGCAGCGGGATGACCGTCCACAACCTTCCGCCGGGATGGGGACCGATGGTAATGTACGACAGCTCGCTTCTCACCGTTTCGTTGGTCCCGTTTCGTGGTATCGGCTATCTTGGACTGGCGTATCTGGTCTACGTGGCACTGGGGCGATCGTTCAGAGCCGGTGCGGTCGGGGTGGTCGGACTGTTCAGCTGCGTGAGCTGTACCGGCTCCCTCCTCGCAGTCTTGTTCGCAGGGCTGGGCGGAGGATCGATAGCGTTGGTCGACCCCTTAGACGGCTCGATGGAGCTATCGATGCTCGTCTTTGTACTCTCTCTTCTCGCCTTGGTCTGGGTGATCGAGCGTTCCACACCGGGCGGAGGTATTCTCGAATCTTGAGAACGGCGAACTCCTTTTTGTATGCTTGAGCCCAATCAGTGGGCGAACGAGTATGTCCAGTCACAAAGCACTCGAAGGAAATAATTTCGATATCGGTCAGCGGTGGTGGTTTCGGTCCCTCGTTGCCGTCCTCTGGTCGCTGGTTGCCGTCCTCGGAGCGATCGGTGTGTACTCGGTGGCTCCGGGCGTGTTCACTGATATTCCGACAGCACTGTTCGGATCGCTAATCTTCGCCGGCCTCCTGGTCGTCGTGACGTTCTATCTTGGCCGTACGTTGGGTACCAACTACCAGCCCCACCGTCGCTTTTAGATAAGAAGTTGGACGTCAGACTCGGCCATATGCTGGAGTGCGGTCGCGGCGCCGACACCAGTGGTTACACCATCGTAGAACTCGTTTTCGTCGTAGTCCATCAGCTCGACCGTCATCTGACAGGCCTGCAGGTCGACGCCCTGATCGAGTGACAGTTCGATCAATTCGTCGATTGTCGCAGTGCCGTTGTCGTCGATCTTGTTTCGCATCATGCGAGTCGCCATCGCGTCCATGCCGGGTAGCGCCGCGAGGGCGTTGGGCATCGGCATGTTTGGGTTGCCGACGGCGCTCAGTTTGAGCTCCTTGGATTTGTCCTCGTGGAGGATATCCAGTCCCCAGAACGTGTGGAAAACGACGACGTCCCAGTCAAAAGCGGCGGCCGTACTCGCCAGAATCAGTGGTGGGTACGCCATGTCGAGCGTCCCTTTCGTGGCGATGATCGTCATCTGCTTTTGCTCGTCGCCGCCATCGAGGCCAGCGAGAGATCGCTCTAGCTCGTCGACACGCTCACGAAGGGCCGCCACCTCCGCGGGGTCAGGTGTCGCTTCCTCGCCCGTGGGCGTAGAGCTATCAGTGCTCATGCCGTCTTCTGGATGTAGTGTTTGTAGACG
>LFCJ01002656.1_pt1 | contig 12920 bp, 9 predicted proteins | sample 643141 | NCBI WGS metagenome assembly LFCJ01 (sample SAMN03766243, study PRJNA286221) | soda lake metagenome | biome: soda lake; feature: Kulunda steppe; material: water; isolation source: sample B1-Br-g2 brine of Lake Bitter-1 | place: Russia: Kulunda steppe | collected 2010-07 | reverse complement strand
GCCCGCCCTAAGATCTGGCATGTGCTCTACGTGGCCCGCCCTACTAGAGCACAGCAGCGGCGACGGCAGCGTAGTAAGGACAGGGTAGCAAAACAAGCTGAATCTGGCAGGCAGCCTTGGTTGTTCAGAAGCTATTCCAAGCAGCAGCCAGCCCCACCATTGCTTAAGCTGACAGATGCGCGCCAGCAGCTGACAGCCCTCCAGCAGCAACTTGCAGAAATTGACACAGCTCAGCAGCAGATGCAGCAGCAGCTTGCAGAGAAAGAGCAGCAAGTGGCAGCACTCCAGGCGCGCGTGCTTGAGCTTGAGCACTGCTTGTCAAAGCTTGAGTTGGAGTCGAGGCAGGTGTGGCAGCAGTGTGCAAAAATAGCAGCCAGGGAGGCGCAGCTGGAGTTGGCGCACGCTCGGCAGCTACATGAGAAGGAAAAGGAGGTATACATAGCAGCTCATGCGCAAGAGCAGACAGCTGAGCTGCTTGCAAGGGTCAAGGAGCAGATGCAACAGCGACAGCGCGACTACACAGATGCGCAGGTGATATCTTCGCGGGTGGTGCTTGACTGGAAAGCTGAGAAGGCCCCCAAGAGGCAAGATTTGAAGCGCTACTGCCTCAAGAATGGCATAAAGCACAAGCAAACAAACGGTATCCCAGATCCCAGATCTCTGCAAAGCTCTCATAGCTTCTGATGTCAAACCTGCATATCAACCAAAACTGCAAGGGCAGCAGCAGGGGCGGCAGCGGATGCAGTAGCATCAGCAGCAGCATCAGCAGCAAAAGGGACGTCCACGCAAGGGGCCACAGCATCTGCATGCTGCTCCGGGTACACACAGCACGCCCAGTAAGGGCGAAAAGAAAAAGCACCACAGGAACTGGCATAGTTTGTCAATTACATAATATTCATTAAAAAATTTTATTAAAACAACAATCAGAGCATTATCACATTGTGTGCACATGTTTAGGATGGATCCGGAACTGGTGCAAAGGGAGGATCTGCTGCTGCAGGTTGTCCCTCGCTTTGGGCCTTGACGCCCTGTAGTGTAAGAGCGCATACATGCGCACGACAGGGGTACGTACCGGTATACCGGTGGTGAATAGAGCAGGCCTGGGTGCATGCATCTATACAGATGCATATATGCACATAGATCTGGCAGCGCTGCTAGCTACTTACATGTGGCTGCCTCCAGGCTGCAGCAGCAGCTGCCAGGAGCTGCTGCCTCCATTTCTACGTGCTGCTTCCACTTCAATTCTTCTTGGTCGGCCTTCTCCTGGGCTGCAGCCCAGTCTGAGTCTGTGGCATGATTGAGGATAGCTTGGGCTTCGGCTGAGAATACATCTGCGCCCTTTAATTTTCCATAGGGTCGTTTAAGCTTGGCTGTTAACAGGTGGACCGTTGCAGGACGGGGCGGGCCTGGGGTGGGAGTGTGGCTAGAAGCGCTCATGCCTCTATAATATTTTTAAGTATTATATTAATAAAATATCAAGGCAAAAAGCGGAAGAAGGAGCAGAAAACGGAGGGACGGGCTTGAATCCGTCCTTTCCCCGGTGCCTCCGCTTACAGGGGGGGTCCCAGGGGCCAAACTAAGCACCCAGCAAGCTGGGGCAAGAACTCCTCCTTTTCACACACAGGTTGGCTGAGTTGAGCTACACAAAGGTAGTTCATTGGCAGTGGAACACGCATTGCTGCGGGGCAGCTCTCAACTCGCCACTCACATCAGGGATGGTGTACTTAGCATTCAGGAGCTGCTGCTGGGTGAAGGTGACGTTCAGCTTCTCGGCCTTGCCGACGGTGACCTCTCCGTTCACGAGGTTGTTCTTGTTGGAGTACCACACCTGTAGGCAGCGCAGGGTGGGCCAAGCGATGCATATGCTCACCCATGAGATGTGCACGCTCACCTGCCAGTCCAGGCAACTTCAGGTGCTCATTCAGCACTTGGTGTACCGCGCGCCATGCTGAAGCACCGGACTGCAGGAGGTGCACGTCTCATCAAGCTTGACCACCAGATGCCCCAGCATCTGATCCCCTCCAAGCTGTTTCCAAAACAAACATCACAAGACAGCAGCTAGAGCTTGGGCACACAGCGTGCCGGCTGCACAATTGCAAACCCTTGCGGGCTGGCCCTAACAAGGCATCAGTGCCCCAAAACTAAGGTATCAGTGCAAAATAAACGCACACACGCAGCCTGAGGGCTGGGTAATGGCCTTCCGCACGGACACACAAACACACCTTCACGGCAGTGGTCCTGTCAGAGACGGTACCGTTCCAGGTCGCACCCAGCTGGTACTTCTTGGGCGCGGCCTCGTACTTGGTGTTCAAGGTGATACCCTTGCCGGTCTTCACATCGGCCGTGGCCACCAAGTCCTTCAGTGTCTTGGGCTTGGCGAGCGTGGCATCAGATAGCTCTGCAGAGAGGCTCAGCGCAGCAAAAGGCAGAGGGTCATGGGTTTGCAGCAGGTTCCAGCATGAGCTGCGGTACAGCTCTGCTGAGCGGTGGCACTGATGGAAGGGCAGAGCAAGGCGCGTACAAAGCGGTGGGCGATTGCTCAGGACTGCAGACTGATTGAGACATCAGCCCATCCTTGTTTGCCACATGCATTCTGAAGTTGCCAGAACTAGGCTTGGCAAGACCTAAGGACACTGCCTCACCGTATGGACGGAGACATGCACTGGCTACATCAAGCATAGTCAGAACCTAGGCGCCGGCACAGCTAGCGCACCCCACTGCTGCGTAACAGGCCCAAGGGAGCGCGAGGCATGCCACTCAAAATAACCAAGATGCAACTTAGACCAATCACTCCTTACTGCGCACCTGCCAAACAGTGGGAGCAAAGGGGATCTCTGCTGCTAGGCGGGCTTGCTACGTAGTGCACAGACGGCAGCCCTGAACCACCCGTGCCCCACCTCACCACGGCAAACTCGCACCCTGGCCTTCTCCCACTCACCAAGACCACCGGTGAAGTTTCCGCGCTTAAGCCTGAGCTTGCTATTGGCCCCACCAGACACGTTGGTCTTGGGAGAGAAACCTGTTCCAATATTCTTGATGGACAGAGTAGCTGCAGAGCGAACAGGGGAAAAAACGTCTGAGATTTAATCCGTGAGCTGACCCGAGTTGAGGAGGATGCACTTGCCCATGTCAGACCATGTCAGACCGCAGCCGTAAACATCCATGATTGGGGCATGGAAAAAAGCATGTGTGGCCCAAAATAGTGGGCATTCCTGGGACCTTAAGGTCACACATTAATGTCTATCTCCTGTCAGATGAAGGACAAGGGCTCAGGGTGCGGGTATAGGGTAGGGGGCGCCGGTGCCGTGTCAGCATGCAAACCGCCCTCCTCATCCCACCAACGAGGCAGCACATGGCCCGGTCTTCCCAGAGCACACTGGCACTCCACCCTAGGCATGCAATGTGCACGCGCCCTTTCTGCACGGAAAGGAACGCACGATCGCACCCTTGGGAGTGGCGTTCGCGTCTTTGGACTTCTGGCAGCACGACATCGTTCGAGGTCGGTAATGAGGTAAAAGTGTACACAAGAAGCTTTTTTACTTTCTTTTCTTTCTTTTTAGGAAAGGGGTGCACAGCAACAACAGGTTATCAAGCAGACGCAATTTTGTCGTTTCGCGACTGGATTTTTCTTTCCCAGATGATCCAGAACCATATCCAAAGGCTGCTGTCTTGTCTGGACCGTCTGGGTAAGGTTTGTTTGGCGACTGGCAAGCCCGCTTTTGTGGCCTGTCATGCTGATACCTTATGCTCATACTCTCCAGGTCCTTCTACGTATGCGGTCTTGACAGCTCTACCGCTTGATGGGCAAGCGCAAAGCTCGCTCTCAGGATCACAAATGGGCAGCAGAGGTGCTGCATGCTGCAGCATGGCCTTGCGGCAAACGGGACATACACCAAACATATCCTTAGGCCAGCAAAGACATTTATGTCAAAGAACGCTTGCAGACACTGATGCGGCAACTTGTGGGAAAGGCAGCGACCAACGCACCTCACGCAGAGGTGAGGCTTTTTACTTTCAAGCACCGCTTGCAAGCAAAGGCCCTGGGGATGTGGAAGCTCCGGAAGCAAAAACTGCTGCTCAGAAAGTGGAAGAGGAGGAGGAGGAAGCGCGCCAACGCGCCTGGGACTTGGATGACGATCTGTGGGGAGACCAATATACAGGAGGTGGCGTGAAGGAGCCAAGCGGTATGGAGGACGCAGAGCTGGATTTGCCTGGCACCATGGAGATGGTGGGCATGGCAGCATTGGGAGGTGAGCTTGAAAGGGATCACAGCTTGAAGAGTGTTACGGCTGACGGAGTTGCCCGTGAGTGCTCAATGAGTACTGCTCACATACATTTCAAGTGGTAGTTTTATTCCTGCACAATGTGCAGTCTGTGCATTGTACCGGCTGCTGGGCTTTCAGCACCTAATGCTCGCGAGCCTCCATTGCACTAAGGTTAGGGCTAGGGTCAACCTGCCACCGAATGCATATGGAGCCTTGCTGCCACGGCAAGGCAGCACAGTCTAGGCACAGGCTTGTTACAGCTCACATTTCGGTCCCTACAGCTCCCTACATGCTTCCTGTGCCTTGCAACACTGCAGCGCTGCTAGCAGCAGGAGTGGCGGCCTTAGGCATGGGAGCCATGCTCATGCTGAGCTCAGAAATCACGCAAGCTGCCAAGCCCATAGCCAGTGAAGCCCAAAAGAAGGAGGAGGACTCGCACTTGCTGCCCTCACGTATGCCAGCAGAGAGCCAGGATGTTGTGTGTGAGTGAGATGGGAGTTTGTGTGAGGCCTGGCACCCAGCATCAAAACTGGTTGTGCTGGGTAAGAACCGTGAGAAAGAGTTGGCTGTGTTTCTGGTGGAGACTCACGGCTCTTCAGGCCAGTGTCTCCTTTTCCTAAATTGATGCAGTGAGTTTTTTTTGCTGCCTGCGTAGTTTTTTCCTTTTTCTTTTCCTATCTGCATGGAGGACTGAGAGACTGGGTCCAAGAGACGTATTTCATTCCAATCATTGGAAAATTTTCAGCCGCGTTTCAACCGCTTCAACTGCATTTCAACCGAGCCAGGAAATTTCTGGCGATCTAGGAGATGCCATCCGTCCCACCTCTGCTCTGCTGCTCTGTGACAGTCACATTGTTGCCGGGTGCATTGCTACATTCTTGCAATTGCACAGGGCTCCCATCTTTGGTGCATTTGTACCTGAATGTAAGTGAGGTCCATCAAAGATTTCCTCATTTGTCTGGTTGCATTCTAGGCAAGTTGTCCTTGAACATTGTCTTCCATTTCATGCATCCTTGCACTAGCCGCCCCTTGTTTGGCTGGCAATTATGCAACCCTTCAAGGGTTGCCTTGGCATGTTGCCAAAAACCTCAGGCCCTCAGACATCACCCTGTTTCTGCTATGAGCGCCTATGTAGTTTGAGTTCAGGTTGCAGGCCTGGCTTCAGCTTAGCTGCCTTCTGTAAGGGTATGATCATTGCAACAGGAGGTTGCAATTGCTAACCGGTGCCAGCCGCGAGAGGCCAAAAGGGTTGGGGTGCAAGTCCCCCCGCTCCTTCAAAGGAGTAGGAAGGTGCCAAAATGGCATCCACCACCGGAGTTGGTCGGACCCTTTTGGCCAGGTCTGTTAGACCGTTACACCTTCGTTCAGCGGATACAGGCATGAACCCTAACCTTGGCATGTTTTTTCTCGCGTCCCTCACAGTGCTCTCAAACTCCTGCAGACCACTACGCAGCACTCTGCTGTGATCTTGCCCTTGCGCACTTGTGAAGTGCCTTCAAACTTTTTCCGGTTTTCAGTCTTGCTTTTCACCAAAGCATCTGGCTTCCAGACACTACCTTTCACCTGATTTGAGCGCTTTAGTTTTGGTTTAGGGTTGCAGGCCTTTTAGGCTTCAGCTAAGCTGCCCTCGTTCGGCGGATACAGGTATGTAACCTAACCTGACCTAACCTACGCAGCACTCGCTGGCAGCAAACATCGTTATATTTTGCAAATTCACAATTTAAGGCAGCCGCCAGCTCATAAACTTGAACGTGACCTTGTAAATTTGTCATATGTCACAAGTCATGGGCTAAGCAAGACCTCGCTGATTAGGTTGAACAGCCACACCTGCTTGGGGAAGCTTAGCTGAAACCTCCGGCCTGCCAGGGCTGCAGTGCAACTTTAACCCCAAACTAACAAAAGACTTTGTTGGATGCTGCCCTGAGCTTGTTGCATTTTCAGCCTTGCAACTTGAAGCACTTGCGCAACTTTTTTCCTCTTGGACTCACCGGTATTATCTGGAAAGTGTCATAGTAAAACATTCCAAAATGTTTAAAAAGTACAGAAACAAATTGAAAGACGATGGGTTGATCGTGCATTAACTACTGGTATGATTGTGTGGACCTGCAAACACTTTCCTTGAAGAAGCTGTCAATTGATTGATGCAGCTGCTCAAGCTTCTACCCAGGAAATGCCTGTGCCTAGTTGGTGACAAGCTCGCCCAAGCCCTTTCAAATATACTAGTCTAAGGCAGTGCACATTTTTCATGCAAATTCTATTCAGTATATGCATGCTTGCCAGATGCACATGCTTGATGACACAGGCTAGACTCCGCCCCAAAGAGCCATTGTAGAGCTTGGACCAGCTGAGCACAATACAAAATTGAAGCTAGGAAAGTATACAACAGGGCCATCTGCATGAGTCTGATTGGTGATGGATGCGTACAGAGCAAGTTGGTGCCTGTCCGACAAGTCAGTGTCTGTAAACAGCCATAAAAAGGCAAACTATCAGCTGCTGCGGACCTGACGGAAATCTCAAACCATGGCTCACTTCCTCATCAAATCCCTTTTTTCTCTTTAGCGCTTAAGTTCTACCTTCAAAGGCCTGGAAGTCTGTCTGGCGCAAAAAGCAAGGGCTGAGCTTCCTTGGGCAGGCTATTTGTGGCCGCTCCAGCCTCAAAATTGAGGCGTGTCGACAAACCTGGATGCGTAGTGGCCCGTAGCCCACTTTTTATCGTGCACACTCCTAAGGGTTGGAGTGGCCAACTCATTGCCGGTCCAGGTGGGCCCCGGCTCAGCTTGCTCAATCCACCTGCAGCCATCAGAAGAAGCACAAGGGAAGCCACTCTCTGGCCTTGCCGTCACAATCAGCATTGTGACCTTTCCTGGAAATGTGGCCGCATTTGCACATCAAATTGAGTGTTTTAGAGACACACACATTCGCCAGGTGACTCGTAAAACATTGAAAGTTGGCTGGCTGAGGACCTGCCATAATGGGCACCATAGTGATAGATGACACTTAAACAAATACTGTCCCAAATCTTTTCATGCTGTAAAGGCCAACAGCTCCCGCCCACATAGCCCTACAGACCTGCATGCATCCATGATGCGACTGGTCATCCGCGCTGTCTGTGCTGCAGTGCTAGACACCAGTCCGGTCTGCATGTCCTCTGTCTGGACTTGTGCATAAACAGTGTCCCAATCAGGCCAGTAGTCACAGAGAGACCTGTGCGGAACACAAGCACATGGGTGAGAAGTGTTCCAACCATAGGCCAGTTGTCACTAAGGGACCTGCTCAAACAAAATTTTGTGCGGCTACTCATGTGCAAAATGGAAAGTCGAGGTTGAGGAGGGTGGGCCCATGTCGGCCCACAGCTATGGGCCCCTTGTATCACAGAGCAACCTCCCTTGGTGCAGCAGCAGGAGGGCAAGACGGATGGATCAAGGAAAGTCATACTATGAAAAAGGGTAGATGCACAAGTACTTGCCTTTTCCAACCTCCAGCTTGTTTGGAGCACATCCCTGACACAGTATCAATCTAGCATGACAACAAGCCTCCATAGGTGGTACAGTGCATCTCATCCATCTCACTCACCCGAGCCAGCCATACTCACAAAGCCAGAAAAACTGGCCACAGTTCCCTGTCTCCACGTAATGCAGGAATTCCCGAGGCTTAGGCCCATGAAAGTGCACAATCTGTATTGAGAAGAAATAAACAGCAGGCAATAAAAAGAAAGAGGGCGTCACCTAGAAATGCAGCAATAAAGCTCTCAAAACACTCCTGAATCAGCGCAAATTGCGGCTGGTACAATCAAAAATTGCTCAGTGTTTTGTAAGCTCTCTTGCCAAGTGTGCATTGCTCATGACCGGCAGAATGGTACAAAGGCAGTGCATTTCTCCTTGCAGCACGTCACTTGGGGTGAGCTTGGCAATTTGCGTAACACAAGCAAACCAATTCCGACTGCTGCAACCTGTGCCACAGTGAGGATAAATGGACGTACAAACACATACACACGATTTCCACTTACCGCGCCCTCGCGTTGAAATGTGTTGTACAGCTTAGAATTGAAGCGTTGGTGCAGTTCACGTGACAAGTTCTGCGGCAGTACCATAAGGAAGGCCATTGCTGAAGCCACACATGCTAAGTGGTGTGCAGGTCACAACCGAGACACTCAGGAGCATTAGATCCCACAAGACAAGCATAAGAGGATCAGCCAACTGCATGAGGATGCATGCAAGGTAATGAGGCCATTTAGCTCCCTGCCCTTCTCACACAAGCATAGAGCAAGCATACTCAGCTTGGGCAGGAATGGAATACTTGGGGCAAGTGCAGGGACGCGCTGCACTTAGTTCAGTGTACTCAGGAGGGCACACACTGTGCTCCTCTTCTGGGGGCTGAGCTGCGCTAGGCACAACAAAAGGTGCGCACCGCGGGCTGGTAGAACTCGTTGTACGCGCCCTGGTCCACCGGCCCGTGTACCCCAAAATGCATGCCTTGCTTGTTGGAGAGCACGAAGCTGCGCGCAGGCGAGGGACACAGCACACGCGAACGCAAGGCACAAAAAGCCTGTGTATGGACGCACAGCAAGATTGGTTTTGGGCAGAAAAGACCGACAAATGATGCAAGCATACGCACACAGCGGGCAGTGGGGGAGCCTTTACAATGCCTTCTGATCAGGGTTAGGCAGTACCCTGCTTAAATGGGATGGATACTTTTGCAGAATGCGAATGCTTGCTAAGCACCTGTTGCGCCGTATTTGTGTTGGCGGACTTAGGTAGCTGCGCGTCGCAGGGTTACCAGCAGGGACGCACAAAGGGTTACCAGCAGGGTTACCAGCAGGGACGCGCAAAGGGAGATCAAAAGATTTGGAATAGGGAAGAGGGGACAGGGTGGTGCTGTCTGTGAGGGAGCAGCGCAACTGAGGCAGGGGCCTTCACCTCTGCTTCGGGATGCCCTTGACAACTACCTCAGGCAGCCATTGACCCCCGCCGCAGGCAGGCAGTCGTGGGCACCTACTTCAGGAAGTCGTTGTAGGTGCGCTTGAGGTAGGGGACATGCATGAGCATGACGCCCGCGTTGGGGGGATACATGTTGGGGCGGAGCTCGTAGGCCATCATGAGGGAGTCGGGAAGGGGCAGGCCTGCAGGCACGCGCAGGGGTTGGGCGTGTGGGGCCGCACCAGACACTCCCTATTCACAGGCCTCTGCCTCCTTTAATTGCCCGCAGTGGCTTCAAGCCACAGCAGGGTTTAACCGTCCCAAGCAGCAACAAGCACATAAGGGTGGCGCCAGCAGCATGCGGGTGGCCTCAGCAGCAAGAGGGTGCCGTCAGCAACATGAGGGTGCGGTGATCACATGAGAATACTCTAAGCGACATGAGGGTGCCGCCAGCAACTTGAGGGTGCTGCCAGCAACATGAGGGCGCTGCCAGAAACATGAGGGCGCAATGATCACATGAGAATAGCCTCAGCAACATGAGGGTGCAACAAGCACATGAGGGTGCCGTCAGCAACATGAGAGTGCCGCCAGCAACAACCACATGAGGGTGAGACCCCAGGGGCTGTTGTCACAGCGATGCTGGTGTTTCAGCAATGCAGCAGTGTGGCACCAGATGAGACTGAAGCAGGGGCAGCCCCCTTTGCACGGTGACATGGCAGGGAGAAAATCTATGGGGAAACACTGTGGCTGAACCCTGAGCTATGGGCTTGCACCTGGATTGTCTGGCTACAGGGGCGCACAGCGCCATAGAATACGTTCTGGTCGGCAGACAAGCAGAATACAGGCCGGCAGGCAGGCAGAGTACGCACCGGCCGGCAGGCACTCATGCGGATCATCAAATTGGCTGCAAAAGTGTCTCACTAGCAAGGAGATGCCATTGTGCCACCTTCCGTGCACGGCCAGGGGCTCCCTCCATCCACCCACCGAAATCATCCAGCGTGATGCGGCGCCTGAAGTAGACGTCGCAGTCCGTGAACAAGACATAGTTGTACCTGTGTAGGATCGTGAGGTAGGGACATGCATCAACTGAATTCTGGCGTATGGCAGGCATGTACCAGTGTGCTGGCCTGCTTGTCCTATTTGTGGATGCACAAGAGAAGGCTTATCCACCCACAGGTAATTGATGCACCAATACCGGGCCATGATTCAGGCTTGATTTCAAGATCTCGCTTATTGCACAAAATGCTGAGTGCATATACTTCCAAGCCTCCCCTCTCTCTCATTCACAAATAAGCTCAACAATATGATCATGTTCATGGATTACACCCACTGGCTAATTTCTTCCACAAGAGGCAGGTCCATCCTCTGGAACGTAGACACCAGCATGTCAGGGTTTGCGTACAGGTGGCTAAATTTGCTGTTTTTCTGCATCGCAGAGTCAAGCAATGGGGTACGTCTTGCACACAACAAATGTAAAGCAACCTACTTAGAAAGGCTTCAGCATAGTAAACAATGATAATGACATGTGGCTTCACACATTAAGAAGGGCATCAGCGCAGGAAACAATGACAGGGCTGATTGTATAGATATGGTGTGAGGTGATGGCTTGAACAGCCTCCCTTTGGCTCATAAGCACCCATCAACACAAAGAGTGCCCTTGTGCTCTCATTACAGGGACTGAGTGCAGCCTGAAATGGGTTGAACATCCCTGCTCACTACTCTCTGCCTCACAATGATGTTGCCTGAGCTCGCCAGAAGGACATACCACCAAAGATGTGCGAGCAGCCTTGACAAGTTGATTCTTCCACTTCGGCTCATGCAAGATCATTATGATGCCATGGTCTTCAATCCACCTGTGCATTGAGAGGAGGAAGCTAGCTTTGGTCAGGAATGTGCGTGCAGGCAAACGTGCACATTGTGCAAGAATCGCGCTTGCAAGAATTGCACGGAAAGTGCATGAGTCATTTTGAGCAAGGAAGCCTTTGTTAGCACACGGAGATGAAAGACAAGCTTGCTTGTGAGCTGATGCGACCCAAAAGGCACCATCCTGTCCCTCTCTTAAGAAGACCTCTTCCTGGCACCAAGCGCTGACATGTGCAACAGGCAGGGTCGCTTCCCAGCAGCCTCAATGGTCATCATCATGAGCTGAGGCCCACGGCAAGAGCGTGCTCCCCACAAGGTTCTGCTGCTTGACAAAGGGCGCTTGTTCAGGTCAAGCAGTGGCAATCGCCTCACGTCAAGCAGTGGCAATTGCCTCAGGTCAATTGCCTCAGGTCAAGCAGTGGCATTGCGTCGTGATAAGTCAGAGATTGCGCGCATTGCCAGGCCGCTGCAGGCAGGACCTTCAGCAGTCGCGTCCGGGGGTCTGGTCCAACAGAGGAGGTGACAGGGGAGGCCCATGCTGTGCTGCACCCTCCCCCCCTACCGCAAAAGAAAGGAAAAAGGAACCTGCTTTCTCGTAATCGAATGCACCCATCTCTCCCGCTGCCAGCTTACTTGTATATGTCTGACCCGGGGTCTCCCAAGAAGAGGCAGTAGCCTATCAAGCCGCCTTGGTTCAGCGCCGACACGACTGCAACCTGCAGGGAGGACAGGCGCAAGCAACAGCGTGGTTTAGCGTTCAACCTCCAGGCCTTGTGGTTTTTCGCAGTGCTCCTACCCAAAACACAAGGGAACGCGATTTTTTTTTGCTTTGCAGGATGCGTTGCCTTTTGTATGTGCACATCCCCACTGGCCTCATCATACACAACTGCTGCACACAGGCAGAGGCGTTGGCCGCACAAATAAGATGTCACTGCCGCTGCTGTTGTTGATCATTTTCGCACGACCTTTTCATGCAAGGATGCTCCACTACCAGGCTTGCATGACGCAATACTATCTCAAGCCAGGCCAAGACGCTTGCTCCAAGCTTAACCCTGGAAACCAGGTGGTCGGCAGTTTTCTCCACAGCTCACATCAGGTGCTCCATTACGGCAGCTTGCAGCCCTTGGTATTTTCCCCATGCATGCACACACTAAAAACACAGATATACACACAGCGCACGCATGTGCATGAATCCGTGTGGGCGTACACATGTATACATTAGCACTCATGCTTGCGCCAACATGCCCACCCTCACACCTTCAGCATGTCATCATACAGAGGGCTCCAGGAGTTGTACGTGAACACCCATGGCATCTTGTGCAGCACCGGCAGCGGATAGGTGAGAGGGATGTTGCCTTCGTTGTAGTAGATGGCCCAGCGCCGGTGGTGCCGGCGCTCCAGCAACGCCAGGGCTGAAAAGGTACTCACGCTGTTTCCTGTGGCAGCCAGGCAGGCAGGCAGGCCAAGGGCCACTCAGTCAGGCGAGCAGGCAGGCAGGTAGGAAGACAAGCAAGCACTTGGTCAGGCAAGCAGGCAGGCATAGGAAGATAAGCAAGCAGTCAGGTGGTAAAGCACTCAGGTGAGGACAGGGGGTTTGTGACTCTGGGAGAAGGCACTGAGTGTGTTTGCCTGCAGAGCATGGATGTCATGGTGGCTGCGTGGTGCATGGTCATCCAGCATGCTTGGATCATGTCACCAGAAGTGTCCGTGTCACCCAAAGATCTTCCTGCTGAGTTTTTTAATTCAGGTTCAGGACGGCTGTAGCCCTGCCTAAGGCGGGCCTTGAGTGGACAGCCACAGGTCCAGAGCAGGGTTCACCTGAGGCAGGACTCACCTGAGGCAGGACTCACCTGAGGCAGGACTCACCTGAGGCAGG
>LFCJ01002655.1_pt1 | contig 12931 bp, 9 predicted proteins | sample 643141 | NCBI WGS metagenome assembly LFCJ01 (sample SAMN03766243, study PRJNA286221) | soda lake metagenome | biome: soda lake; feature: Kulunda steppe; material: water; isolation source: sample B1-Br-g2 brine of Lake Bitter-1 | place: Russia: Kulunda steppe | collected 2010-07 | reverse complement strand
TCTTTTGGACGGGAACGACAGTCGCAGCAATATCACGTGACCGCCGCAGGATACGTTCGTTGTAGAAGCCGCGATCAGCCAACAGAAGATCTATCTCGAAAGGATAGGCCTCGATGCGGTCGAGGATCGTCATTGCCATCTCCTTGAGAAGGTCGTTGGCAATCCGTTCTAGCCACTCTCGGTTGAGAGTATGGAGACAGTCCATGACAGTGTCGTCACAGGGAGCCTTGTCGTTGTCTTTGCAGGTTTCCCAGATGGACGTTTTATTGACTGCTGCAAGGGTGACAGCAGGCCAGATCTCGCCGGGATCGAGGGGCGAGCCCTCGATTCCCGGCAGCGGGAGATGTCGAATAACATCTTCCGCTAGTACTTTCACGTCTGTAGCTGAAAGACAACCGTCTGGTTGTGGGATTTTGAACACATTCACTCAACCAGACATCTTCCTGATGAGAGCTACGTTTTAGCTACTGCTCTCAGGCTGGTTGGGAAGTACCGAATATGCATTATTTAGTAAATTCTTATGAGTACATTTTTGCTAATAATATTAATTAAAATGTGTTTAATTATATATTAAAATACAAATATTATTTTTGATATAGGTATAATGTGGTCAATAGACAAACACAAAGTTAATTTGAATAGAATTATAGATACTATTTAGGCATGGATGAAAAACTAATCATTGAAGTGGCAGATTATCAATTTGTTGGGGAGCTCCACAGCAATGAAGCTCCAGACTCGGTCGCAGCAATGCGAGAGTTTCTACCGCTGGAATCATTGCTGATGCATGTTCGGTGGAGTGGCATTGCCACTTGGATAAATATTGATGAGATTGAACTACCCTCAATTCCACGAGAGAACCATACTGTGTACCCTTCTGTTGGTGATCTTCTCTTGTATCCCGGATACCGAAACGAACAAGAGCTGTTGCTCGCGTGCGGCCCAACCTGTTTCAAAAGTCCAGCAGGCGAGATAGCCGGAAATCATGTTGCGACGATTGATGCCCCCGAATCTACACTGAAAAAACTAGAAGAAAGAACACTTCAAGATGGTAGTTTTCGCGTGACTGTCCGAATTGAGTGAAACGAATACGACTCGAAGGCGTGATATGTGACGAACGAAGTCTTTCGAGACCAACAAACAAAATCTTTTTTCAGAATGTATATTCAGGCGTCCTCATGACCATTAATAACTGTCAGTGGCTGTTGAGCCAAGCAGCAATGGTTGGATGTGAGCATGTGAGAGACGTTGACCAGCTAAATCAGGAGATAATGGGGGGCGAATATATTGTGGCCAATTTGAATCCGTACGTCCAATATTTATGGGTTAAGTTGGTAATAATTTTAGTATTTAGTCTATTTCATTTGCTATCCACAATATTTATTAGATGCTGGTACATGATCACAAATGCAATACCAATGAAGAGAAGACAAGCATTGAAACTGACAGGGATTGCTGCCGTTGCAGGAACACCAATGACTGCAGGTTGTCTTGGGGGCTCTGGCTCATCGAACGGAGAAACAGCTGACGGCCTGACAACTGTAGATTACATGATGACAGATGGGGAAGTCGACATCCCTATCTTCTTATCCCAAGAAGAAGCATGGAATGATGTTGGAATCGATTTAGAACCGGAACTGACTAGTTACGACCGATACTCTCGTTCGCTTTACAGTGAAGGAGAACTCGATCTTGGAAACGTGAATTTAGCTGTACTTCAAGAGTCATACTCGGCTGATGAAGATATTGTTGTCTTCGGTGGCAACGAACTCGAGACAAATGGCGTCTGGACTCGAGCCGGTTCAGATATCGATAGCGTTGCTGATTTCGATGAGGACACGAGAGTTGGTGTTCCGTTCTGGGATTCGGGAACGACGAACTTCGCTCGCGGAATGATTATGGAAGAGTTCGGGATCGATATCCGAGAAGATACGAACTCAACTTCTGCAGAACCGCCTGTTCTCTGGGAACTACTTACCGAACAAGAGGATCTCGATGCGATCATCAACTTCACACTCTTTGCTTTCAAGGGGTTAGCAAATCCTGATTTGGTAGATCGGATTTTTGCACCTGAAGAATGGTTTGAAGAGGAATATGGCAGCGCCCCACTTGTGACGATGTTCGCGGCCCGGCGAGAGTGGATTGAACAGCCAGAAAATGCGCAACTCGCATTGAACTTCATGGAAGGATGGGATACCGCAAACGAACGGTTCAGTGCCAATTTGGACGAGAATATGGAACAGTACGGCCGATTTGCAGGGCTGGAAACTGAAGCAGAAATCGATGTTGTCAGGGATAAATACGCCAACGACAACATTACAATTGAGTCGACTGACTGGGATGATGACTACATTGATATCCAAATACAGGCACTAGAAATCTTGGAGGAGCAAGGCTTGATTGATGAAGCACCACCACGAGAACAAGGCATTAGTCACTCAGAACTTGTTGACTTAGCAGATCAATAATAGAATATTCTCCACGACCCGTGACAAAAAAATACACACTCTCTGCAGAAAATCATAATCATAGGTCCTGGAGAACAGATATAGAACCTGGACTTATTGTAGAATCAGGAAGTACCATCACGTTCAGCTGCCAACCCGGTAGCGGTAAGGATATCACTCCAGATACCAGCCTTACAGAGGCAATTTCAGCTCCATTTCCAGGACATGTACTTACTGGGCCAGTGTATATTCGTGGGGCGCAACCGGGAGATGTCATAGAGATTGAATTGCTTGAAATAGACCACGGAGATTGGGGGTACACGCTCGTTCGTCCCGGGGCAGATGAACGAGGTCTTCTCCCAAAAGAATTTGAGCAACCATATCTGCACCACTGGCAACTGGATGGAGATTTCGCCACGTTCGTGGATGATATTCGCGTTCCTATCGACCCATTTCCGGGGACAATCGGCGTTGCACCCGACGAGACGGATACAAAATCGACAATCCCACCTCGGAGTGTTGGTGGAAATCTTGATGTAAAATACCTTACTGAGGGATCAACCTTACTGCTCCCGATTGAGGTCGAGGGTGCGTACTTCAGCATAGGTGACGGACATGCCGCACAGGGTGACGGTGAAGTGTGTCTCACAGCTATTGAGACACCACTTACAGTCACGGCAAAACTCACCGTGCACTCAAATCGCTCGATTTCCATGCCGCAGTTTCATTCAATTCGAAGTTCCACAAACCGTATCTATCAGGGTGGATTCCATGGAACTGTTGGAGTTGCCCCATCGTTACTCGATGCGAGCAAAATAGCCATCCGCGAAATGATTAAATGGTTGGGTACGAACCACTACCTTAGTCTATACGAAGCGTATATCCTCTGTTCTGTAGCGGTAGATCTGTCAATAAACGAGATTGTAAATGATCCAAACTGGGTCGTCACCGCAAAAATAGCAGACGAGATATTCATAAGCTACCAAAGTTGATACAATATGAAGTGTGATCAAATATATTTGGATATATGTTATATACTATTCAACTAAAACCATAGTGTTTAACTTAATTAGCTTTGTTTGGTTTATGTGGTAGCAACATATGAGTAACAAAAATAATAGACAACTCCAAACTGGATGGAATAATGATTTCACGATTGTACGTCGGACAGCAGGTGAAAAATGACTGATGTCGTCGTTCTCAACGACAAAATCCATGGGCTTGATCCGGCTGACTATGCCGAGACTATTCAAAGCACCCTGAGCGATGTCTCTGTTTCGTTGGCTCGAACACCAGTTGAGGAGCGAGAACTCTTGATGGATGCGACAGTCGCCACCGGATACCAAATAAATCCTGATCTGGTCGAAACCTCCGAAACGCTCGAGTTGTTTGTCTGCACATTTGCAGGCACAGACCATCTGCCGCTGGAAACGCTCGAAGCTGAGGGAGTTACCGTTAAGAGTGCTTCGGGTGTCCACGGACCGAACATTGCTGAACAGGTACTTGGCTACATTCTCTCGGATGTTCGAAAACTCCGTCAAGCTTGGGGCCAGCATCAAAACGCGGAGTGGCGCCATTATCAAGCCGGTGAACTGAAAGGATCAACCGCAACGGTTATTGGAATGGGTCCAATCGGTCAGACGATACTTGAACGTCTGAGTGCCTTTGAAGTCGAGACGATTGGCGTCCGATATACACCCTCTAAAGAAGGTCCTGCGGACGAAATTATTGGGTTTGAAAAGGGAGACTTGCTCGAAGCGTTCAGCAAGAGTGAATATCTCATACTAGCTTGCCCGCTCACCAACACGACAGAACAACTTATCGACGAGTCGGTGTTTCTCACACTTCCTACTAATGCAATGTTAATCAATGTAGCACGAGGTCCGGTCGTTGACACCGATGCGCTGGTCGCAGCGCTTCGCGGAAACGATATCAGAAGCGCTTCACTCGACGTGACTGACCCTGAGCCACTCCCTGCAAACCATCCGCTGTGGACGCTCGAAAACTGCGTAATTACACCACATAACGCTGGACATACACCTCAGTACTGGAACCGCTGTACAGATATTCTTCGTGATGCGCTCGAAGAGATTTCTGTAGCTCGCTAAGCAGGTCCAACCCCATCGTCTTTGTCAAGGCTTTTGGGGCGCAAAACAAACACAAAAATCCAGTATATCTGACCGATATGTCCTCATTTAATATAATTAAACAACAAGCGTCCCGATATTTGTAATATGGGTGTTTATTCAGAAAGATATATGCGAATGCATAGGAATGGTAAGCCATGTCTACACTCATTAAGAACGGAACTGTCGTTACAATGGATCCCGATAGAACCGTCTACCCAGACGGAGCGGTGGTTGTTTCGGGATCAGAGATACGTACCGTTGGACCGGCAGAAGAATTAGAATCTGCCTACGATGCCGAAGAGGTAATTGATGCTGACGGTGGCCTCATACTTCCTGGATTTATTAATGCACACGTTCACGTCCCGGATATCCTCTACCGAGGATTGAGCGACGAACGGTCGCTTCACGACTGGCTATTCAACGTCAAACGGCCGTTGGTCGCTGCGATGACCGTCAAGGATCACGAACTTGCGACCGCATTGTACTGTCAAGAGTCATTGCTCGCTGGGATTACTACATTCGTTGAGAACGCAGGAGGAACAGGAACTGGGTACGACCCGAAGATCATTGAGACAAAAATGGATTGTTATGATCATCTGGGCGTTCGAAACATCTACGCGCACGGATTTCTCGATGCAAAGAGTGACGATCAGCTTTCGCAGTATCTCGATGTACAAATCGACCGAGAGCCATTGATCAATAACGTATCTGGATCACTTCCAGAGACAGATGAGGCGCTCGATGAGGTCGAATCGCTCATCGAACAGTACCATGGAACTGCGGAAGGAAGGCAGAGTGTCTGGCCAGGGCCATTTCTTGCGTGGGGGGTTACTCCGGAAGGACTCGCTGGGGCGTACGATATTGCCGAGCGACACGACGTAATGACAACGACACACACGGCCGAAAGTCCTGCCCAAGAGCGACGAATAGCCTCCAGCGTGGAGTACCTCGAAAGCGCAGGATACCTCGGTGAGCGAACCCTGCTCGGACATTGTGTCCAGCTTTCGGAGCCTGATGTGCGAATATTAGCTGAAACAAACACAAATGTTGCTCACAATGTCGTCACAAACTGTATGCTTGGTGCAGGATTCGCGCCAGTTCCCACAATGCGTGGATACGGAGTCACTGTCGGCCTGGGAACCGACAATATTGATCAGAACGATACCGTCAACATGATTAGCGATATGCGCTTTGCTGCCACTGTCCACCGGGCAGCACGACAAGATTCACGAGCCATTTCGGCCGCTGACGTCGTTGCAATGGCAACAATTGAGGGAGCCCAAGCTATCGGCCGTGAGGACGACCTTGGCTCACTTGAGTCTGGTAAGCTGGCAGATATTACGATTCTCAACACAAACTCTTCACATCAGTTGCCTTACGGTGATCCACTGTCGATGCTCGTCTATCAGGCACAAGGAACCGAGGTATCGACTGTACTTTGTAACGGTCAGATTGTTGTCGACAACGGGACGCTGGCAGTTGGAGACCATTTGGTTCCAGAATCAGCCCAAACCGTTTGGGAACACCGTGCAGCACTACTTGAACGAACAGGCCATGCAGAGCGGTATCCGGAGGACTGGTCGCTACAAATGGTCGAATATTAATAATAGAGTGCAATTAACACAAAGAAATTGAATAAATTTAGTGAATAGTTGAAGATTATGTTGTCACTGAACTCTCTTCCCGTATCCGTTGTCTGTGAGTATCGTCTCATCATCGTAGACGATATCACCGCGAACGATTGTTGTTTGGACTGATCCAGTTAGTGTTTCGCCATCCCATACTGTCGCGGTACTTTTTGAGTTGAGATTTGTTCGATCGACAGTTCGCTCGATAGTATTGTCGACGAGTATAAGATCGGCGTCGGTCCCTACCTGAAGAGACCCTTTCTGTGGATACAGTCCCCATGTTTTAGCTGGATTCGTACTGTGGAGACGAATCCACTGAGGAAGTGTCAATCGACCTTGATCGACAAATGTCAATAACACTGAGGCAGCCGTCTCCACGCCGACGAAACCGGGGGCAACATCCTCGACTGACTCGAACGGCTGGTTGAGATACTTCTCAGCGTCTGTATGTGGTGCATGATCGGTTCCAATGCAATCGATTACTCCGGGAATGATACCTTTCGTCCACAGCAATGACCGTTCTTCGGCGGTTCGAAGTGGAGGTGATACGATAGCAAGGCTCCCTTGTTTGGCCATCTCTGAGTTGTCGAACCACAGATAGTGTGGGGTCGTTTCGATCGTTAGATCGAGTCCCATTTGTTTACCACGAGCTAGTGGTTCAATAGTCTGTCCACTCGAGACCTGAAAGACGTGAATTGGACAGCCGGTATTGGCCGCCAGTTCGACCACTGTCGCCGCTCCGACGACTTCTGCGATGGTCGGCCGGCTCCGACAATGACTAATTGGATCCCCAACCTCCGACGGTCGGATTCTTTGGTGTTGGCTATCGATGATTGGCCCATCCTCAACGTGAATCCCTAGCCGTTCGTTCATCTGTTCGACCTGAATCATTGCTGTCTGCAACTGTCCTGTATCGAGCGCGCTTTCCTCAAGAGAAGCCTGTAATCCTACGGCACCGGCCTCAATCAATGATTCAACTTGATCAAAGCTATCCGGCGTTAGCCAGGCGAAACAACCGAAATCGACGATCGCGTTACGATTAGCACGCGTGAGTTTTCGTTTTAGTATTGCTGGCCGATCTACAAATGGATCTGTGTTTCCGTGACCAAGTACGGTAGTGACACCCCCGGCGGCCGCAGCACGGGTAAGGGTTTCCCACCTTTCTTTATGTCTCTGTCCGATTGAGCGATCATGTACATGCTCATCGACTAAACCAGGGGCGAGAATGTTTCCACCAGCATCTATTGTTCGACGTGCATCCGGTAACGACGACGCACTGCCAACGGAGACAATCGTACTCTCATCCACAGCAACACCCATCCCACCTCTGGTAAGTCCCTTTGAAGAGAGAAGCCGAGCGTTTTCGATTTTCAACTCGACTGGTGATATTCCTTGCATGATTAGTTACTCCTCCCTATTCGAGTTTCGGCAGTGGATTCCCCTAATTGATGTCGGACAGTCTGTTTCGAACATCGGGTGCTATACTCGTCCCACCTCAAATACGAGTAACTGCAGTTCGAACGTGTTGACAAAAATGGAATATACACGTATAGAACGTCACCTCTTACTGACTGGTCCGGTCTCTGCTTTCTGTCCATACCCTGGTTTCCCTCGAATGTTGGTTCCATCGTAGACTGTTTCTCCCCGGACGACTGTCCGTTCTACTCGCCCGGTGAAACTCTCGCCGTCCCAGATCGTTGCCGTACTTTTTGAAAATAGATCATCTCGGTCAAGCGTCCACTCTTCATTTACAGAGACAACGGTGAAATCTGCGTCGGTCCCGACTTGTAACGAGCCTTTTTGCGGATACATTCCCCAAATTTGTGCTGGCCGTGTGCTGTGCATCTCGATCCACCGCTCAAGACTAATTCGGCCTTCGTTGGCGAATGTGAGCATCGCCGGTACTTGTGTCTCTATGCCAACGAACCCACCCGGTGTCTCCCAAACGTTCTTATCGGGGTTGTTGATCCCTTTTTCTTCGTCTGTGTGGGGTGCATGGTCAGTTGCGATACAGTCAACAGCCCCATCGTCCATACCAACTTCCCAGAGAATATCCTGCTCTTCGTTAGTTCGGAGTGGGGGTTGGACTCGTGCTACTGTCCCTTGATTCCTGACAATGTCCTCGGTAAACCAAAGGTAGTGTGGACAGGTCTCTGCCGTTGCGTTGACACCCTTTGCTTGCCACTGTGCAAGCGTCTCAGCGGCTGATCCCGATGAGAGATGAAACATATGGACCGGACAACCGGCATCATCTCCGAGGAGACATACTCTCGAAACGGCTTCAACCTCTGCAATTGGTGGTCGAGATCGATTATGATAAATTGGTTCAGTCTTTCCTTCTGCTCTGAACTTTTTTTCGAGATGGGCTCGTATCTCATCGTTTTCCTCATGAAAGCCGAGTCTTTTTCCGGCCTTGCCGATGCGTTCCATCGCATCGTACATCTCGCCATCGGTCGGGGCTTCGATATCTCCGAAGGTAATGCCGAGGAATATTTTGAACCCTGCGATACCTACATCGGAAATTTCGGCTACCTGTTCGACATTGCTTGAAGTGATGACGACGTGAGTCTGGTAGTCGACAATGGCATCGTTACCTGCTGTTTCGAATACGTCTTCGACTCGGCTAACCCGGTCGATGGCCGGTTCCGTGTTTGGCATTGCGATAACTGTGGTCACACCGCCAGCTGCTGCGGCACGGGTTGCTGTCTCCCAGTCCTCTTTGTACTCATGGCCTGGTGTACGCGTGTGGACGTGGTCGTCGATTACACCGGGTGCTAGAATATTCCCATTTAGGTCTATCGTCCGTTCGGCCGATGGTAGTGTGTTAACTGTCCCTGTGGCAACTATTTTTCCGTCCTCGACAGCGACCCCCATTCCAGGCCCAGTTAAGCCATCGGCGGTTAGGAGCTTACAATTGACGTATACACTGTCAAAACGGTTAGACATAATTACCACCCGTCTGTGCAGACAGCTGTTTGGGTGTGAATTGTCTCTTAGTTATTTTTAGTAAACTATTGACCATACTGAACTGTATGCTGTCTTTCTATGCATTCAATGTATAGTTGCCCTTTGCGGCTAAAATTATACATATTTGCACATATATTCACTTTTTGTTTGGAATTGGGTTCCATATATTAAAAATAAAAATTTGGTTTCATAACATAATTCAAGAACACAAATTACAAATATAAATTTATACGCAAAAAAATTATATAAAAATATACTTGGCCACTATCTCTAACGACATAACAAATGAAAACTGTTATTAGGATATGTGAAAATTTATGCCTGTATGTCGAATGAAGCATTATATTTAGCCGGTGATGAACTAACCGACCTCGCAGAACCGTCAGAGTACGTTGACGCCGTCCGCGATGGCTACAAGTTCAGAGGTGGTGGTTCACCGGCAACGGCACCCGCCCGTATCAGTGGTGAAGACGCTGTACTGACAAGCTATACAACTATTTTCCCCAAGTGGAACGTTATGGGTGGATATATGTATGCTGTCGGTGAGGATGTTTGGTATACGACGCCGTTGTTTGAGGCTGATACTGGCCGCTTGCTAGCAATTCTTGATGGAGCGGCATGGAACCCACTGAAGACCGGTGCTGTCGCAGCAGTAGGGACGGACTATCTCGCTCGAGATGATGCCTCAACAGTTGGCGTCGTCGGTTCGGCACAAATAGCTTGGTCGTCACTGTCAACAATTGCAACCGTCCGTGATCTTGAGTCGGTCAAAGTTTACTCGCGAACGGAATCAAGCAGGGAAACGTTTGCAGCGGAGTCACACGAGGAACTTGGTATCGAGGCAACCGCTGTCTCCTCAAGTGCTGAAGCGGTAAGTGATGTCGATATACTCATTGTCGCAACTAACGCGAGCTCACCAGTTATCGATGGAGAATTTGTTTCTGAGGGAACGCATATCAACGCAATGGGTGCAGCGCACCCGAAACGCGAAATTGATATCGAGACATTCAGAAAGGTCGACAAATATGTGCCGGACATTCGAGGCCGAGTGTTTGGTCACAGCGTTCAAGAACGCCGAAGATCGGCACGAGGATTCCTTGAGGCATTTGATGCGAACGCAGTCAGTGAAAATACGATTCATGGGGAGCTTGGACAGGTCGCTGCTGGGCGTATACCGGGCCGGACAGATCCAGATGAAGTGACGCTGGTCGATAGTGTTGGGACTGCGATCGAAACGGTATCGGCGGCATACATGCTTTATAAAAAAGCAACTGATGCTGGCCGCGGAAATACGATCACGAACATCCCACGGCATAAGTCTGATGAGCTATAATATGAAATATATCTGTATCTATTGCGGTTCAAGTGACCGATCAAGTACAGTTTACCGGGACGCCGCAGTTGATTTCGCAGAAACCCTTTGTGACCGAGATATCGGTCTGATTTACGGTGGTGCAACGAGCGGTGTCATGGGTACGCTTGCGGATGCAGTTCTAGATTCGGGTGGGACTGTCACCGGTGTCATTCCCGAGACGCTACTTGACGTGGAGGAACCTCATCCTGGGCTCACAGAACTAATTACTACACCAACCAAAGACGAACGCAAACAGCGGATGGCAGAGTTGGCAGATGGATTCGTTGCACTCCCTGGTGGCATTGGCACTCAAGAGGAAATCCTAACTTCTCTTGGTCAGGCCAAACACGGCAGGCATGAGAAGCCGTGCGGATTTCTTAATGTGAATGGATACTATGATTCACTCGTATCGTTTTTCGACAACGCTACTAATGAGGGGTTTGTTAGTGAAGAGCAACGAGACCTTTTTTTAGTTGCTGAAACTCCAAATGAACTATTTAATTTATTTGATGAATATCAATCTCCTGTATTATAACTCTACTATAAGTATATTATAAATACGAGCATCATATAAAATACCATTGGTGACTGTGACTGATTATTCTTTGACGTGCTATGTTTTCTTTGGGAATAGCAATCTAGTTTATCATAACTACAAATTATTCATATAATAATGTCTAGTTAATTTAGTTTGAGAAGTGAGCAGTTCATAGTTCGAGTTGTTCATGGAGCCACCAGCACTGGTTAGAGAGACGTTAGACATGCCAAATGTTGGTCGTGTCGCAAAGTCCTATTGAGTTTGCCTCTTGTACTCTCTGTTGATAGGTCACAGCTCATTGCTGTTTTGATTGATTGTTGGAGCAATTCATCGAAGCTAGTAGTGAGATGGATTAGCGTATTTCACGAGCCGGTGATGGAGCAACGCCTGTAGTCCCTTTGCTATCCAACGCATCCACTGGTTACTACACTGCTTACTGACTTCCCTCATCAGCCGTTCGACGGTTTTTGAGGTCCACGTCACCTCGAACTCATCGACAGATGCCTCAGCAAGTGTCACCATTGACGGCAACCACCCTTTGAGATACCCCCCAGTGTTCTCTGATCCGTACTGATCCAACTGCCACTTGTCTTCTCGATACGCTCGTTCGTTCGCGCGATCCGCACACGGATCGCGCGAACTTTTGTAGTTTCGGTGCACCACGGTCGATCTTATGTATATTGGACGCACCGCCAAAGGTTGTAGACCGTTGGTTTGAACTCCATTTCACGAAACCCTAAGTTCGGTGTCGTTAGAAGCGGAACTTCTGACTGCTAACCAGAACTGAAAGTTCTGGAGACAGGGCTTCCTGCTTACATAACGCCCTTTGCAGATACACGTATCTCCACAGGCGTTGACCAAACACGAAACGCTTCGTTCGCTCACCAGAAATCTTAGATTCCTAGAGACGTTCTTTCTTGATGTCCTACAGGATTGTCACCGTCTCGTGGCGGTCGACGCTGTTGTCGTCGCCGAAGACGGGGTAATTCCATGGGACAGCGCACGCTTCTTGTTGCGTTTGAACGCTGTTCGTGACTGGGAACTTCGCAAGGAGCGAACCGTTCAACGTGGAATAGCGAGTGAGACAAAGTCTATAGGTCGGAACCCTCTTCTTACATTCCAGTTTTGCGTTCTCGGACAAATCACACACATTGAGTTAGATACTTCCGAATAACTCGTTGGCGTGTATCGCATGCATCAACCATTTGCGCACTTGCTGAAAGAATTGGATATGTTACCGGTAGCGGTTGGTATAGGTAGTCGACAAGTTTAGTATGCGACATATTCGCCGAGAGGGTGTTGTTTGTTTTAGTATGAATCATCGACTGACGATCTACAGCGAGTTGTTCACACTGATTTCGAAAATCGTCTAGTTGTTCGTGTTGGTTTTTGAGTGTTTCAAATTCTCCTCGTTCGGAAATTTTCTGCCCCGAAATCAACCACTTATTAAAAGATTCACTGATTATAGTTGCCTTTTTAAGATTCCTTTTTTCGGCCGCGAGTCCCTTATCCATTGCTTTCAAATTGGATTGGCACTGATCGGCCGACGAGAGAATCGCAGATTTTAGTTTTTTTGTAAACTGTCGTCTGGTCGTCGGAGCAAGCCCAAGCGCGATCTCTTCGCCGAACTCTTCGCGGATAGTCACGAGTAACGGTTCAGGCTGCTCAATATCTTCCAGACTGTGTGGACGCACTATCTTATCAAATAGCGAACGAACTTTTTGTATACGGGGGTCGTTATCAGGGATGCTCTGCGTAGCTACCGATAGGGGCTGTTGGTTTCCGTTGTGCATATCTGTTGTAACAGTAGATCCGATCTCAGAAACACCTACAGCGAATCGATCAAACGCTTTTATTTTATCATTTAT
>LFCJ01002654.1_pt1 | contig 12932 bp, 11 predicted proteins | sample 643141 | NCBI WGS metagenome assembly LFCJ01 (sample SAMN03766243, study PRJNA286221) | soda lake metagenome | biome: soda lake; feature: Kulunda steppe; material: water; isolation source: sample B1-Br-g2 brine of Lake Bitter-1 | place: Russia: Kulunda steppe | collected 2010-07 | reverse complement strand
CCCCCCCCTGCCCAGATTCCTGAACCTCTTGTACCCCCCTGCCCAGATTCCTGATGCGCGCGCCTCGATGTTTTGGGACTGGGAATATGTTGCTTAAGACACGCAAACAAGGTGCTACCCTTACTGTCAGGCTGCTGCTCCCCTTGCCTGCTTCCTGGGCTTGCCGCCCCACCCTCCCTCCATGCTCACCTCTCTGCTCTAGCTTGGCGAGTGCCTCCTCCTCTGCGCGGGCGTGTTTTCTTTCAGTGCGCGCAGCCTCTCGCTCTTCGAGGGGGATCTGCTTAGATCCGGAGCCTGCATGCACATGCGCGGGCAGTGTTGTCTGTCACAAACATGCCTGCAAGTGCACTACTGCAATTGCATTGGTGCAGCTGCTCACTGAGGGGTGACATATTAAACAAAAAAATGAAGGGGGTGGAGGAGAAGGTCTGCGCACTCCATGCAGATGCTTTAACAAGGAGGAGCAAGCACGTGTGCCAGACATGAATGCATGCCCTAGCGCATGTGCGTTTCTGCCTTTTTTATGATGATAACAACAAATGACCCTCCTCTCCACCCTCGTGAGGTAGAAAGATTTGTTGCTGATAGCTTTGTTACTGATGCATATGGAAAAAGACATTCTCAGGGGGGGGAGGCGGGAGGGGCCGGCAGATCTGATTTAGAGTAAGGCAGGGGCCCTAAGATGCCAACATTGTTTATCCCCTCACAGCCTACCTAGTGACACACGTGCAGCTTGCCTTCCTGCGCGCCTCTGTGTTTGCATGCTTGTGTCGCATTTCTTCAGCTGGCCTCGTGTAAGGCAAACCTCTGGTGTGTGAGGCCAAAGCAACAGGCAATCACCCAAAGTATCTGAACCTCACACGACCAACGTTGTCCCAACTTACCGCCTCGGGCGCTGAGAGCACTCTGGAGCTGAGCAATCGTAACCTGCTCCAGCGGGAGCTCCCCTGCGGCGCTCACGTCCCTCTGCGCCCACGTGCGCTCCTGCCACACCTCCGTCAGGCGCTTCCTCATCAACTTCAGCGTGAAGCTGCCCTTCCACCGCAACAGCATCAGCGCGGGCAGCTGCGTGGCTGCACACAAGCACAGCACGCGGTGCACCGGCCAGGACTGGTCCAGACCAAGCACCTCGCCGCGCACAGCTGCACCCAGGGCGTGCTCTGCCATGCTGCTGATCAGGTGGCCGAAGGTGCAGACTTTCTCGCCGCAGTCAGCAACGTTGAGGCCGCCCTCTTCAAGGCTGGAGCACAGCACAGTCGCACTCATGGCCTCCGCGACGTCAAGCAGCTCTTGAAGGCGGAAGCACCCCGGCCACATTGCCATCCACCTTGTGGGGCAAGGACGTGCGCGCACGCGCAAGATGGACGCATGCTGCCCGTTGGGACAAGGCATACCGTCATGCAAGCAGGAGCAGTAGCGCTGGCAAGCTGCAGCCTTTGCTTGATGGGCGTGCAGCTGCGGTGACTTGGCAGCGGACGGAACGGAGGCATAGCCATCCATGGGTTCGGTCTGCTGCGTCTTCCGAAGTCTTAGAGTCAAATTTGTCGTTGGTAAGTACCTCTTGCAATGTAGTTCAGAGTGTAGGATAGTGAAGGCGCTCGCGAAGGGGCACCAAGCAAGAAGCCAGAGCATGCTCATGTCATTGACCACGAAGAAACCACCCATATTTATGTAGCTGACATCACTTCTCTATCCTTGCATTGCGTGCACTTCTCTCAGGTCACCCAAGTGTGCCCTTCTTCGTTGCGCACATGCTGCTGCTTGCAGCAGGTTGAGCTGTCATGGGCTCGGAAGAAGCAAGAACACGACATGCTGCGTGCTCATGCTGCCGGCTGGCCGGCGCACACCCATGCACCTCCGCATGAGGCTTCAGGTCGCAAGACAATTGTTCTCACTTGCTCAAGTGGTGAGGGCCTGTCACGCGGTACACAGCGACCACCAGCTTGCGCTGCCGCGCGTCGCGCATGACGGCTGAGCAGAACTGGTGGTTGCTGGGCATGGCCTCCCTCCGGACACGTTTGGCGACACATTTCACTGTCTGGCCGGTGTTATCGCATGTGTGCCAGACGTAGAGCTGCGGGCTGCTGCCACTGCGTTGCACAGGATCTCCGTGTACCCTGGCGCTCGTGGGGCAAGGTTGTGCAGCCAGCCCAGATCAAGGGAAGGGGGATAGACAGTGGTGCTGCTGCTCATTTTTGATATGAGAGGCTGAATCATGGCTCGCCAGCCATGATTCAGCCTCTCATATCAAAAACGATAGAGCTTGGGGGATTTGGATGAGTCTTGGGGGTTGGGGTCCCATGGGCAAAGGGAGAAGTGCTGGCTGTGCCGCTGCTGCTGGTGCTGGTGCCGCTGCCATCGCTGCCATCCAGGCCTGGGATCCTCATCGTATCAGGCAGCGGCAAAATGCACTGGACGTTGCAGCTTGCTTGGCCTCCTCTGACTCAGCGGGCAGCAGTCTCCAGTTGTAGACTGCAGGCCCGGGACTGAACAGGGCCGCAGTGTTCAGCGTGAGGTTGACCGCGGGGCGAAGACCCACCAGGATGCTCGGGGCGTCATCGCCAAACACATCCAAGGCCATCTGGGCAGCTACCGAGGCCTGCTCCCGGGCAACTGGATGGACGCTCTTGTCTTGAAAAACTCTTCTGCATTGGCAAGCGTGAGGGTCGCGCCTTGGGGTGGCTGACTGGCTAAATGATGCTAACATACTTGCCTTGGCCTGTTGAAAATTATCCTTTTGCTGACCTACCTACTACTCTCAGCCGCGTCTACCTGGGGACTTAAGCAACTGGAGTGCAAGGGGGTTGACCCAGATATGGTTGAACGAGCGTGCACGCATACAAATGAGCCAGGCTGGCAAGAGGCAGTTCCCAAAAGAGCAGCTCATGCGCATGCGATGATGAGTGAAATCTTTTGTGGCAGCCCATGGCCAGGGGCAGGATCAAGAACAGAGGCGCACCAAGCTGTGGAAGCAGCGGATGACTCTGCCGCAGTACGTGGCTATGGGCGGCGCTCAAGCTGTGGCGGATCACAGCTGCAAGGAACAGGACGCAAGTTGTCATGTGTGACACAAATGGGCGAGCGCACTGGAAATAATAACAATGCATGCAGTACACATACACACCCTGCGTAGCTACCCTATAGGGTCAGCTCCGGTGGATGCTCAATGTCAAGATCATGAGCATTGCGAGGGCACGGATCGCTCTGAAGAGATGCAGTTTGCATTACACACGCATGGTCAGCTGATTGCACACCATGGTCGCATGCTTAAAAGGAGATTGGAGACCTGGTGCAGCAGAAAAATGCATGCGCCAGCTTCTGGCAGCCAAGCGATATAGCACTCCAACCTCGCCTTTAAATGGTATGGTGCCCTCTTCCAGGCTGCGCGTGAGGAAGTCGACCAGGCATCGCTGCTGGTGGCTCCTCCATTCCTCCACTGTCCCTACGGCTGCAGCAAACACAATGACAGAGCAGGACTTGGGGTGCTGGCGACAGGCAGCTTATCCCCCATTTTATGGTCCGTCATGAATTTGTGAACAGGAAGTCCTGTGTGCAGGTGCTTGCATTGTCAGGTGCCTGTCTTGATAACATTGATGACATGCACTTGCTGGATGTCCAGTGGTCGACCGGTACTAGTGTCCCATTTGGTCATGATCTGCCATGCCTCTCAACACCATGCCAGGCACATTGTACAAACAGAATGCACTCTAGATACTGTCCCTGTAACAAGCCTTATTCACACCTACCATGGCAGCCGCCCTCATCAAGGTCTGCTTTGGCTGAAGAGCCGCTATGACCAACATTGGCGTTGGTGGTAGCTGAGCCTCGTGGCAAATGACCCCTCCATTAATTAATGCTTGCCACCAGGGTGATCCCTGGTGCCGTAGCTTTTATCGTTCTTAGGAAATGAGGTCAAGAACTTTGATTTTCTTGAATAGGATGCCTTTTTTGCAGAACTTTCAAATTGCAAGCTTACTTAGGGTGAATGTTTAGATCAGTATTTGCTGTCCAACATTTCTCCTAAATTGCTTCACACCGCATTCCTCCAGACGTGTATAGGTGATACCCAAAATCAGTATGTTTTCTACATGTTCGTGGGGCATGAGCCCCATTATCGGCAATTTTTAAGCTCACTAATGAACTCAGCCCCACTATCGAGGTGTCCAAACACAGTCGACCCCAAAAAAGGCTGCAGATCAGCTGCGGTGTGAACTATAGCTTGACCCCCAAACCTCTACACCCAATTATCCCCTGCACCAAGAAGGTTTGGAGTGATGGCTTTTTAATGACAAGCAAACACATCACTGCAAACAGAATTGAGCAAATTGGATAGATGTTGTGAGCAGGTGTTTTAAAGATGTGCAGCCATTTTGGGGGTGCAAAATGGGCCAACGAATTAATCTCTTGGTCCAATTTTCAGCATTGTGTTCTTGAGGTCTAATGGTCTCTGGTTGGGATGTTTTGGGTAATTGCATATGCTGCTTACGCCAGACAGGGAGGAGCTTTCCAGCTGGTGATGCAATGCCACCTGAATTGCTTGAAACCTTGCTACAACTGCGTGCAGAGATCACAGCTGATCAACAGCAATTAGAGCAATGAACAATTGAAAGGCGCTGGCATGCACGTTATTGGCTCGCACATCTCCATAAGGTGGAACCTCTTCTCACCAAGGATTATAGTCCTAGCTAGTGGTTTCCCACTCTTCTGGCGTTAGATGCAATGCTGTCACTCGGAACTCAAAAAGTGGTACGCACCATGTTCGTTCTTGCAAAATTAAGAAATTTCATTTACATTATTAATTCTCTTCCACCAAAAAAGCACAAGCTTACTTTCTTCTTCGAGAGGGAGCCTTGGAGCGACGAAACCGTGAGAACCACGTAATCATGATTTTTGATACTTTTCTTAAGTATTTATTTGCTATTATTTAATTTAAAACGGTCATTTGACGCGTCAAAATGCTGTTCAGGGTGTTGCGCATGCACACACTTCTTTTGCTTGCGGCAATCCTCGAGGTGAGCCTCGAGCGCTTTTTCATCGTCTAGGTATTCAATAATCTGCATTTTTCACGGCACCACACAACAACTTTCCTTGGCCTGTTCGACGTCCTGTTCGACGTCCCCCTTGCCCCTTGTAGTGCATTTGGACGGATGATTGGGGACAGATAATTTTGCATTCAAAATATTGCGCTTGCAGTTGGCTCCAGGCTGCCTAGCGATTGCGAGATCAACAGACGAAGCGTACACCCTGGATGTTTTAGAAGGTGGGTTTGCGCAGCAAGTCCTTTTCTAGTCAAGCAGCCGCTCTCCAAGCAAAAGCTTCAGCAGGGATACAAAGGGAACGTATAGCCTGGATAAATAGACGTGTAGACAGGCGCTTGCAGTTGTTGATGTAGAGCCCACTGGCCACTCTTGCAAACAAGTGTTCAGTTCCTGCAAATGTGTCTGTGACAGGGCCCTAGGTAGTCAAAAGCACACGTTAGCAAAGTTATATTCCAGCTTGCTCCCCTTGCATCCCAGAAATTTAGATCTAAACAGTCATAATCTGCATGCACGAGCAAATTTGCAATTTGCTCAATTGAGCACAAGAGCAAAGACCAACGTTCGTTTGTTAATAACGCTGTGAAAAGGAGTCAGAACCAGACATCTGCCATGCAGCATCTGCATACGTGCAAAAAGGCACGCATGTATGCAGGAGAACTATCAGTGATGACCAAGGGCTGCCACCATTCTTCGGCTGAAGGGAGTGCAGAAGGGATAGACCACCACTTGGCAGGGGAACATGGGAATTCATCGGCTATGCATCATGACAATCATGAGCACAAGATGACCTTCACCTACTCTCTTTTCACTACAGATGGTGAGGTAAGTGTACACAGATAGGAGGTGCCCCATCGCAAAAAAATGAATGGTATCAGGATTGGACCCCAGCATAGAGGCATGCCCACCATCTCCCATTTGCTCTGTGCGGAAGGGAACCAGGCTTGAAAATGTTGTAAGCAAAGATCATTGCTGCCATTGGTCTGCTCCAGTCCAGTTTGGCACTAACTTATGGGATTACAGGTATTTGGTGAATCTCAACTAAAAGCTGTTGCATGCCAAACATTTTGTTTTGATAAAGCACCAGAAAATTGGTTGCCCGCCAGTAAAAAAGCAAAAGAAAATTATTGGGACTCAATATCCTTGGAGAGGACAGGGCCTCTCACGTTAATTGAGAGAAGCCTTATTTGCAGGTTGACCTTCACCTCCAATTTCAGCAAGGCCAGGACCCTGACTTAGAGAGCCTTTCATCAGGTGTGATTAACGGCCACAGGTGTGATGAACTACTACTACAAAGACCCAGTGAAGTGGGATGCCTTAAGAAGCATTTTCCTTTTGACGGACCAGCTTATTTCTAGGGAGCCACTCTCATACTAGTAGCCCAAGCATTTAAACATACACATGCCATGCAGGCATTATTGTGCGCGTCACTGGGGAGCGTCAAGGTCATGAGTTCAACGTGTATGCACTGGAGTTGCTGCAAGAGGTGACCATCTTGCTAAGAATGCAAAATGTTTGTTTCCTGATCAAGCAATTCTACCTGTGCACACACGCTTGCGAGCTCCTGCATCACCTTGACTATCTCAGCAGTCGCACGTCTTCTCCATCAACGGGACTCGCCTCCAGAATCCGGGCTAACACTTACAGAGAACTTGCTTGCACAGAACCTTGAAGGTCCCGCACGAGAGAGAAAGCTAGCAAGCCGAATTACAGACCGCGTGACCTCCATCACCTACATACTGAGCATCTGTGGCCAGCCGGCGTCATCTGACGTGCAAGTAAGCATGCTTGCTGGTCAGGCTGCATTATTGAGTTGATTTTTGTTCTGCTTTGTGCAGCGCTAGTATATGTCTGCACAGGATTGCGTTTGGAGCTATACAATGAAGCAAAGTTTCAAAGTTGTAGCAGAAGCCAAAGTATGCATCACACTTCAATCTTGCTGGTTAGTGGGTACACATTGATATGAGCATGGGTCTTTACTCCATGCACTTTAAGTTTGAATGCGCATTGCTCCGTGTCCAGACCCATGAAAGGTTGTACCGCAAGGGACCCAGCTCCATGGAGGCCTATATGTCAGATTGCTCATATGGAAAGGTGCGCAATGTATGTGCAAGCGTGTGCCTGTGTCCCCTCTCATTGCGGCTGGAAAGCCAGTTTCTTGTAGTTGCAGAATTATGACACAATATCCTTCAGTCCTTTCCCTCCCAATGACATCCATGTCTAGTGGTTTCTATGTACACTTATTTTGCTAGGGGGTGCAAAGATAGTTGTTCAACTTCTAATTGGAATGCAAGCCATTGCTTTGTATAATAAGACAACATTCTGAAACAGATCAAGTGCAAAAGCTGTAGGCAAGGGTGCAAGGTTGAAAAGGTAAGGTGGGTAGCAGCGAGAAGACAAGGGGTGTCCCTTACACCTGCACAATATTCTGATCATAAAAGTGAGGGTGGCACTTTCACCATGAGGTCCATTAATTTGAAACAACAAGAAGCTCCACACTTTCATGACAAACATCCTTGCAAAGGTTTGAAATGCAAAGAATTCTGGCATATCTCCATCAATAAGAGAAGAAAAACTAAAGGAAAACTACGTAGGCGGTGAAACAACCCCTACATCAATTAAGGAGAAGGATACATCCCAAAAGGAAAAGGAGACAGTACCGTACATCTACCCTCACCAGCAATAGCAGGCATTTGGGTTTGCAGCACATTATGATAGCCTGTTGCAGCACTACTACTTGTAGTCATACCCTGAGGCGAGGTACCAAGATAAATGCACGGGACCTTGCATCTATGCATAAATACAAACTTTCTCTCTCCTCTCCCCTCCACCCCCTTCTCTGGCCTCAGGTCAAGTTCCTGCCTGAAGATAACCTCGTTATTGGACCTATTGAGATCCCTTGCCAAGGTGTGCTCTTATTGACCTTGGAACCTAGTGCTAGCAATGGTAGTTGCACAAGGATCAAGATCGGCATACTGCTGGAAGATTCGAATGAAATTGTACCCAACAAAAATCACTGCTTTGATTTGTCAGGTCTCTACCCTTGCTCTTCCAGGTTTATTTTGCGCGTTAAAACAAGATGAAAAGATGGATTTTAAGAAGCTGCCCCTTTGAATTCTTTTAACATGTATTTGCACCTCAGCTGATTTTCCTTGCAGCCTCTTCTGTGTGTTTTGTCTCATTTTTGTTATCACAGGTGAAACTAGGCATGGCGCCTTTGATTCAAGAAGATGTGGCAATGAAGAAATTTATGGATGGGCGCAGGTGGGGGTGCAATTCATGGTCACTTTAACTCCTGCTTGACTGTACGAATGCATGTTCAGCTGCATTTATCCAGGCTCAATATTCTGGAATGAAGTTGTGTACATACAAGAATGGGCAAGAAAGGAGTCTCAAAGGAATTGTATATAGTTCAAGTCTTCATGAGGAAACAATATCATTCTGGGTAGCTGTTGTGGACAGATACAATGCTCCCCAGACCACTGGTATTTCATTGTATGAAAGATTGATGACAGATACCTTTACACAGTACAGTTAAAACTGTATTTTTATGATGGAATAAGAAATGGAAGTTGAAGGATCCAGCTGGGATGCCTGCAATGAGCTTTAACAGGCAGTTAGTAATTCCATCCGGTATTTGAGCCTGATTTCCCTGAAGAACGACCTATCGGGAAGAAGCTATTGGAATGACGGGCATTTGCTTGAAACAGCATGCACCAAGATGCCCCTGTTTGCAAAAACTAACTATGTTCCTTACCAGCATGTGCCTCTGGCTGTTACACAGTTTGCTGAAGATGAAGCAACAGAGGAGAACCCTGACATTGACCTTGGTGCTTACACTAGGCGCATCCTAATTTTGCCACAAATGTAAGTTTTTACAGTGTCTGGTGCACTTAAAAGGCCTTGTGCCACGAAAAGCAGGTGTAATGAAGATGAGAAGATGATTTCAAATGATTCAGAGCTGCAGCTCCTTGTACGGTTTTGCCTTCTCAAGCACCATCTCAAGGCACTTACATCTCCCTTTGATTTGATTGTGCACCCAGGTCTGCATGCCGTTGGGGAGGGCTTGCCACTTTTGGCTGCGGCCGTCGGTGCATAGCTTGGGTGAACGGCAACCACGCAACTCGAACATCAACAATCTTTCACGAGCTTGGCCACACATTCGTGAGTAATGCTTACTGAGGCCAGTCAAAAAAAAGTCAGATCTGCTTGGCCCACTTTGACTATGACAATTTGATTTGGGCCATTGCTTGCTCCTCTCACCCTGAAGCTTTTGTTCAAGGATGGCTGCATGTCGGTTCTGAGGTGATAGAAGGCTTGCAACCTGCACTCATTCCACGATAAGACCCAGGCAGCGCGGGTGCTTGCAACTCGATATCAGCTGCTCCTGCCTCAGGTCTTTTGCTGACAGGCATGCACAAGGGCTGCCTGCCTGTTAAACTGTCTCTGGATTTTGGTGATACCGGCCAAATGAAATACCTGCATTCCCAGGGAGGCCAGGCCAAGGGCTGCCAGAGCCAGAGCTTCAGCAGGCAAATGTTGCTCGCAAGATGTATGCCTCTCCTCACCCCTCCTTCATGCCCATTTCCTTGAAAGTCACTGCCACGAGTCTGGTTTTTCACTTTCAGACTTCTGCAGGACTGCTTCTTGAGTGCTCATATTGTCTGATTTTCCTGCAGGGACTGATGCACTCAGGCACTCCAGGCCAGGAGTATGGAGACTGCTCCTGTGCCATGTCCAACTGTGGGGGGCAGCGCTGCTACAATGCACCCTATAGTTGGAATCTGGTATCTCTTCCCCCTTTATTAATGGCGTTGGCTGTGTAGTTCATGTATTTGGGGAAGGAGGGCAGTACTGCTACAGCTTGCCTGTATGACTTGGAGTCTCATGACGTCAACAAGGCAATGAGTATTTGAGCCGGCTGGTGGATGCCATCACGGCCCAAATCATGGGCCGCAGTGTGCAATTCCTAGTACTCCTTAAGCAGCACTACACAGGGGCACCTGTCACAGGAATGGAGCTTTGGGCAGCTCCCAACCTTGAATGTCTGGCATGCATGTAACGTGAAGGCCATGACCGCCCTGGCAAGCACCTCCACTGACATTCAAATTTTGTCTTGTTGTTCCAGGGTTGGGTCAAACCAGTTCATGACCTTGATGTGTCTGATCTGGAGGCGGGTAAGTTTGACCTGTTTCGTATTTGCAAGTGTTTGTTGATCTAGTCTTGCCCAGTGATTGTATATTTTGAACAGATCCTGCGTCTGAGCTGCCACAAGCTAGTAATTCAGAACCTTTTGGATCCTCGTGCACCAGGTAGGGATGTTGCATTTGGAGTGCACATACAGTCGAATGTTGCGAGTTTTAGTCACAAGAACACAGCAGAAGTACTGCCAAGCCGTCTGTTTTGTTCAATATTGTCGCACGCTTCAATGTTTTAGTGCCCATCACAATGTTTACACATATGGCATAGATGCATTGCTGGCTTGAGACAAGGCATGGGCTTCCATTGCAACTTAGCAAGTGTGACACCACGCCAGCAGGAATCTGGGAGAAATACTTCTTGCCTGCAACACAGACAAGCTCTGATATTGCATACAACCAAAATTTCCTGCGGATCACCTCCCCGGACCTATCTCAGACGCAATCTTTGTTTGTAAGCTACAGGTAAGCTTACAAAATGCTCTCTGGTACTGATTTAAGATTTGGTGGGCTTGCTTTGCTCATGGCGTCCTCGCTCCATAGTTAACCTTGAGGATACAGAGGACTGTGCGTAAGCAGGTAGCATATTTGGTTGCAACTTGTGCTTGCAGGAAAAGAGCAAATGGTGACAAAGGCCTGAGGTTCTCTTGGTCGGAGGAGGTCCACATACACTCCTACAGCGCCAAGCAGGCAAGAAGCTGCTTGCAATGCAATGATTTGAAGACATTAAGACTGCAACATTTTGCACCACAGCATATAAATCCCTCTGCCTGTGCTTACCCATGGCTTGACACGGTTGCAGACAAGATCAGGCATGTTAACCAAGGGATCAGTAGCTTCATGCTACTGACCTCATCTGCCTAGCTGTGCTTGGAGCTGTGTTACATGTGAGACCCACCTAACAGATCTGCCGCTTGATGCAAATCGTGGCAGTACATCTCTCTTGCTCTGTGACAACAATCTAGGCTGGTTTGCCCAACTGATTTAGCTCTGAGCTCTATCCGGTTTCTAAATGGTATTTTTACATGACAAACATGGGTTAAAAAACTTTTTAATAAAAGGAATATTTACTCTAATCCGGAGGTTCATCTCAAAAGGTTACATGAGAAAGAAGCGGCATTTTGCCTCACAACAGCCCCAAACTGCTAGTCTAGGTGTTTAAGCCATATCCTTCCATTGTGAAGGAATTGCAATTACATGGCATAGGGAGTATGACCATTCTGAAACTTGTGCATGATGGTCAAAAACTGCAAAGGCAAATTAGCCCTCGGGCACTCAAGTCATGTCAGCTGCAAGCCCAGGCATTGGCAATGTGCATAAGCACGCTGTGCCTTTCATCATAGTGAATGTACTGTCCTGATAAGGGCAATCGATAATGCTGAAGGCCTACTGTGCCAGATTGAAAATGGGATGATTTCCCTGTCACTTGCCCCCGGGTGGGTTTGCCAGCTCCGGTTAACTATTTATCCTTCTCTTTCGGCCTGTTTATGCTTAGTGTTCTCAGATTTGAGCATTGGGTATTGCTGTTGATGTCTGCTACGCACAGGAGCAGTCGAGCAAAGAGCCAACGCTGAGGGGACGCTTGATAACAAACCAGGTGGGACAACGCACTGCTCTAGCAGCCTCCATTGTTATTTGTCTACTGCCTGTGTATTGAATAAGCTTGCCCAGCGCATACCACCAAAGCCCACAATCGTCTAATGAATTTCTAAAATTCTGTTGTTAAAGTCACCAAAGGCCACTGAAGTCCCATGAACTGAAGCAATCACCAGTGCATTCGACAATAGAGAACTGTAGTCTCATGTGATGTAGCAACCACCATTGTGCATCGTAGTCTACAAATGGATCTAACCCAAATTTTTTTGAATCATTTCTGGCACGATGCAAAACCATGATTGAGGTCCATTTGCATGCCAGCATGCATGTTTTCTTGTTTGTCTGTGCGTGCTGTATCTGCTTTATCATTTCCTCCAATCCTATTTCAAGCAATCTCCTTGATGGGCCTGCACATGTCATGCCAAACAATCAACACACTGCAAGCAGCTTAATTGCTAGCCTAGAGAAGATCTTCCTCTCTCCTCTTTTTCACATTTTCGTTGCAGCTCTCCTTACATTGTTTGCTGTGCAGCAATGGGACAGCTCAGAGCTGCGCGATCCCCTGCAGATGGTGATCCGCTTTGATGGCAGGCGCGGATCCTTTGCGGCAGTGCGGGTGAGCCACTAAGGCATGATGCCCAGCAGGCTCAAGCCTGATATTTGAAACACCAGGGCTGCGCAGTCATGTGACTCTGCACACGGCAAGGTACCTCTGCCCACAAACGCACACTACTTGCCTTCCCCTGATACACCTATGCACACCAGCCTGACTTTGTCAACGCACTTGCGCCTGTGTACATAGCTGTGCCGCTACTCAAACTCTTCATCTGAGTGTGATCCCGAGATCAGCCGTGTGCGGGACAATAGTCCTGCTTGTCACAACGATAGCTCAGCTGAGGAAATTGAAGAGGAGGACGAGGGCGGGAATGAAGCAGCCGCTGAGGACCTTGTGAGCTGGGCAGGTATTGTTAGGAGATTGATGCTTGTGAGATTGATATGTGTCTATGCAAGGGGCACACTCAATCACTAATGCAGGGGCTCCCTCTTTCCACAAGCTTGCCACTCTCTGATATTACCTCTTCCTCCTCCTCCTCCTCCTCCT
>LFCJ01002652.1_pt1 | contig 12945 bp, 19 predicted proteins | sample 643141 | NCBI WGS metagenome assembly LFCJ01 (sample SAMN03766243, study PRJNA286221) | soda lake metagenome | biome: soda lake; feature: Kulunda steppe; material: water; isolation source: sample B1-Br-g2 brine of Lake Bitter-1 | place: Russia: Kulunda steppe | collected 2010-07 | reverse complement strand
ACTGTCACGGGTCACCTCCTAGCGTGGCATGCTTGCACTGCCACAGGTCACCTCCCAGCATGGCATGCTTGCACTGCCACAGGTCACCTCCCAGCGCGGCATGCTTGCACTATCTCGGGTCACCTCCCAGCGTGGCATGCTTGCGCTGTCACAGGTCACCTCCCAGCGCGGCATGCTTGCACTGTCACGGGTCACCTCCTAGCGTGGCATGCTTGCACTGCCACAGGTCACCTCCCAGCATGGCATGCTTGCACTGCCACAGGTCACCTCCCAGCGCGGCATGCTTGCACTGTCACGGGTCACCTCCCAGCGTGGCATGCTTGCGCTGTCACAGGTCACCTCCCAGCATGGCATGCTTGCACTGTCACGTGGCACCTCCCAGCATGGCATGCTTGCACACAGGAATCGGGCATGGATGCCTGCACTCCCTATGGGGAGCCCCGGCCAAACTTGTCTTGCCACCAGCCAGCTGAGCTGGAGCTGGCCGATAGGGTTGGCTTGGCTCCTGTGCACTCCAGTCCAAGAGGTGGCACCTCACCCACTGAGTATTAGAGTGCTGGAAGGCTGCACTCACTCTGTGACCACACAGTTGCACATGTGCTTATGCACAAGCACGTGACCGGATACACGCAAACACACACACACACGCACAAACGCGCACCTTGCTCCACGCGCCCAGTCACGACGGTGCCACGTCCTGCAATGCTGAAGGTGTCCTCGATGGGCATCTGGAACGGCTTGTCCAGCGCGCGCTGTGGCACCGGGATATATGTGTCCACCTGAGAGGAAGGAAACAGTGCCAGCACATCGGCACCGCTGCTAGAGCACAGAAGGCTCGCATCTGCAGGTCGTCCTAGGCGATGCCCGATGCGCGCCGTGGCTTTGGAGTGTGCACGCCCACCTGGAGGCATACACACGCGCGCCTGACGCCTGCCAAGCATAAGGTTGCGCTCAGCAGCCATCTTGCACGTGCCACAGAACTGGGGTGTGCATTCCAGAGTGTGCACATGCAAGCATGCACAAGCTGGCAGAGCTCCGGGATATGAGGAGGCGAGGATCGGTGGCATGGGCAAACATGCTCCCTCCTGTTGGTTACGGCAAGTGTAAGTGCCAGGGCTTGCACAGGGATCAGCCTTGCCAAGTCTGAGCCCCACCAAGCACAGGCATCCAGGCTGCTCCCGGCTTACAACTCGGCAATGTGGCGTCTAGCATAGGCAGCAATGCTTGGCGCTTGCATCCTGTGCTGGGGCGCAAGGGCCGGTCATGTGAATGAACGGCAACACATTCAAATGCACTCGCACCATGAAGTCATCCCTAATTTATCTCTTATAATGGCTGAGGTTAGGTGCATGCAGGCTCTTGCACTTTAACAGGCAGGCACTCAGCAGAGGGCAGTTGCCTAAATGTGTAACTTGGCACCTTGCAACAGAGTCCCTCCTGTCCAGAAAATAGCAGCTATGCAGCTGCAACGCCTGCAGGCACACACACACACACACACACCGCGTTCATGAGCTTCAAGATTGCGTCGCGGCCCAGGTCTGGCTTTTCATTCTTCATAGCGCACAGCGCTGACCCACGAATGACAGGAATGTCATCTCCAGGGAACCTGCATGGCATTTATACAGGCCGGCAGGAGAGCTGGCTGAGCAGACACCTGCATGCGCAGGAGTGTACACACACACACACACACATCCACACACATTCACATACAAACACACAACTTCTTGCACACATCCACAAACATACCAGCCAAGGATGGATGGCCAAGGGCCTGCTCCGTGTCCATCCAAAAGCCCTGAAGCATGCTTTCTGTGGACCGGTGGATGGCCAGACAGGCAACCAGGACACCTATTTTCGAGCCGAAAGTGCACAGTAAGGCAAAAATGGCTAGTGCCAAGACAAAGAGCCCGCCAGAGAGCCAAGGGAGGAAAGATCAGCATCATGTCCTGAAGTCATTAGTACCCACCAGCGCATTGCTGATCACGGACAAAAATCAAGTGCCCTTTTGCAGCAAGTCAGGTGCATCCACCTCTTTGCAAACCACAGGCCTGGAGGCCCAACTGAACGTTCCAGGTGGGCACATGACGCATTGGAGCCGACTTGCACCCACTTGTAGAAGCTGAGCAAGTCCCTGACTTCCATCTCCACCAGCTCCAGCAGCTCCTTGTCCTCCACAGCATCACACTTGTTCAGGAACACCACCAGTGAAGGGACGCCGACCTGTGCAAGAGCACATCACACTCGTTCAGCGACAATCGCCCGTGGTAGAGAACACCTCAAGTGAAGGGAAGCCAGGTTGTGCAGCAGGGGGCAGTCAAGGCAAACACGGAGGCAGGTTGATTCGGTTGCTGAGCCGCATTTGAACTCTGTCCATGTGTTGAAGAGTGCGCTCAGGAACCTGGTCATGCGCAAGCGCAACTAAGCACAGAGTGAGCGAGCTTGCGGTATGCACACCTGATGTACATTGACAAGTACATGGCCTATTTGCATAGCAGTCACTGTGACAAGCAGCGTGGCAGGCCTGGTGCAGCACAGATATGGCTCAGCAGAGGATGGCTTAATGGCGCAAGACGGTTCGAAGAAGTATACGGCAGAATGTGGTGCAGCTGACCTGGCGCGACAGCGCACCTGTTTGGCCAGCAGAATGTGCTCCCGCGTTTGAGGCATGGGCCCATCTGTAGCTGACACCACCAGGATGGCCCCATCCATCTGCACTCATGTGCAGGCAAGCAGGTTGCCAGTATAGGAACCATTGGGCATGCGCGCTGCAACAACAGGCACTGGAAGAGCATTCCAGGGCTGAGAGCAAAGGAGGGGAGCCACACGTAGCGCCAAGGGGTGTCTTGCAATAAGGGTATCAACAGAGCATCACAACGCTTGGCACATGAGGACAGCATTCGATGTGTCCACAACGCACGAAAATTTGGCAACAATACAGTACCGCAGAGCTTCAGCAGGGCACCAAAAACAGGAGCAAGCAGCAGGTGACCATGTGAGAAGATGAGATTGCCTGTGTCGAGCCAACCAACACAGTGCGCGGCAACGCATGGCAGCATCACACGAGGCGCCAAGGGACAGCGCCCAAGGCTTATACTCATTCATTTTAAAATAATTTTTGGTTGCCAAAGCAAACATGCAGCATGGGTGCGTAATGCTGCCAAAGGCTCAGCACAACTGGACTTGGCTTCTATTCTGAGAATGGTCAGCCGTCCATGACCTTACCCCGCGCAACCAGAGCCTACGTCTCCTGAGACCTCGCCAAGTAGAGGACCCAACCCCTGTTCTCACCTGGGCAGCGCCGGTGATCATGTTCTTCACATAATCCGCGTGCCCAGGGCAGTCTACATGCGCATAGTGGCGGTCCTCTGTTTGGTACTCAACTGCGCGTGGTTCCACGTGTGCGTTGCTTGTCATGCAAAACATGTGCAGAGGGGAAATTCTTGGCTTCTTGCACCATGTGCTCACATGGTGCTGGATGTAGGCCAGCATTTTAAGTGCCTTTTCAGGGCCAGTGATCATTCAATGATCAATCAGCAAGCTCGCTAGGCATGGAGACCTTTACAATGAGCCGTGTGCTCTTGAAATGGGACAAGGGGAGACTCTCAAGACTCAGTGCGCTGCTGGAGACAAAGCTCCGGATAGTCGAGCAGGCGGCGGGGCACCTGAGATGGGAAGTCGATTATCCACCCTCGCAACCTGTGGGTTCGGGGTTTGAACCTCATTGGAGGCCACAACCGGCTAAGCTGCCCTCGTTCGGCGGATACAGCCTTGAAACCTTATCTTACCTTACCTCAGTGCGCTGCTTCAGCAAGTATGTCGAGCAGGGAAGAGAGCAACCCAGACTTACCCTGCCTTACGGCCAGGCTTGACAAATTCAAAAGGAAAAGTTCAAGGAAAAGGTGAGATGTGTCACTGCAAAAGCACCAAACTTAGCTACTGTAGGCCTCTTTGGTGAGGAACCACACCTAAGGAAATGCAAGCCACATCAGTGAACAAACCCAATACCTGTGTGTTTCAAGGAAAAGGTTCAGTGGAATAGCTAGCAAACCACGCTAAGATGGATCAGCCACATCAGCAAATTTGAGGGTGGAAAAGGCATGCAGCTATGCACCAAGATAGGGGAATGCTGCCTTGCGCATCCATACCATGTGCTGCATTGATTGTAATGCCGCGCGCTTTCTCCTCGGGCGCCTGCATGGGTATGACAGGCAAGTAAGGTACCCATCGTGATGATTTTATTGATATTGAAAGTCAGACTATGCTATGGCCCAGCAAGCAATGCATGCGTCGTGCTGCTCTAGATTTAATCTCGAACCTTCTCAGCTTGCGGGCATTTCCACCTCGAAGATTGCTGAGTGCCGGGGCCTCTCTTCTTCATGTCCACTGCCATCATGGCATGGTGGTTGTGGCCAGTAAGAGTTTGGAGGCCCTCCCAACCTGACATTCACACCATTTACTGAGGGCCTTGCCCGGGATTCACTGCCAAGCATGCGTGCTACATGTCTGCCACTTCTTGTCTGAGATTAGGCAGGTGACACTCTATGCCACCATAAGGCGTGCCCAAACTTGGGCTGGAAGCTCTCTCATCACAATGAAAGCAGCTACGATCCAATGATGGCTCACTAGTGTCCGGCTTTTGGCTGGTGACACAGGGAGGCATTTTGATCATTCATTTATGGTGACATGGGAAAGTGTTTTGATCATTCATATATGGTGTGCTTTTCAAGCACAAATGTATACCCACCTTGTCAATAAGTTCAAAAGCAATGGCTTTAGTAGAACCTCCAGACTCGGCAAGAGTCTGTACGGGCAGGGGGGGGGGGAGGTAAGGAGGTGAGCTTGTCAGCCCAAGGGCTTGCAGCTTAACATGGTGTGCAGGAGCAGTTTGCATACAGTATCATTCAGATCCTATAACACAGAATATTAAATGGTCTGAGCAAGGGCATGCAGGATGGGGCAAAGGAGTGGCAGGGTAGGCAATACATGTGTCAGCAGGCTGGGGCACAGGGCACGTGATACACCAATCTCTTGTGGTTTCCCTCATAAACAAATCATTGATGCAGATTGGTCCAGTATATCTGCCAGGAAGGCGGGCAGAGTTGAACTTCTGGGCAAATTCATGGCGTCCAATTGAGGGTAAGGGAGCTGAGCGTGGTCGCTGAGTTTGTTGGGATTTCTTGCGCGGCTGTTGCATGCGTCAATGCTTCTACAATGCATGAGTGCAGTTGGATCGAGCAACCTTCTCCATGCTCATGGAAATACAAGAACTAGGCACCTTCGTGATAGCAGCTGTGAGGGTGGTCTTGCCATGATCCACATGCCCGATTGTGCCGATGTTGAGGTGAGGCTTGGTCCGTGCATTCACATCATAAGTACTGAAGCATCTGGCTGTGTGCTGTGCAGGGCTGCTGCAGGAACTGCAAGCATGAGCAGAACAGGTGGCAATGGCCAGGAATCAGTCCTGCAGGCTCAGCGCACAGGCAGGCAATAGGCAGACAGGCATGGGTACATCAAAATGAATCATATACCGTGAGAGGCGTGATATATGCTCCGCCAAGGATGTAGGGAGGCTGGCCCTGGAGAAAACTCGCGCAGAGCTCCCGACGAGCAATGCACACAGTGGCGACGCCATTTTGGTGCACTGTTTAAAATTTAATGTACCGCCGTGGCCTATCTTACAGAGATTTTTCTCAAGCCCGAGTTCCACGGTCTTTCCATTACAATATTCTAATGGTTTACTTTTAAACTTTGAATTTCACTGTGCGCCGAACAAGCACCTGGCTCAGAGCGAGCTTGAGTGGAATTTGCCGCGACGTACGAAATCAGCTGGCAGGCTGGTTTCAAGAGATGAGGTGAAATTCATTAGTCAATGGCCTCCTTCCGTGTTCACATATACAGCACGACGTAACCGCAACATGTGTAACCGCACTGCTTTCCCCTCTCTTTCTCCTCTTTCTTCTCCGCAGGTAGCTCTTGGCAGCTGATTCTTAGTTCTGAAAATTGGAGTGTTTATTTTACAAGAATTGGAGTGTGTCTTGAAGGGAGGTTGAAGAGTTGACTTGCGTCTAAATCATGGGCAACCTTTGCGGGGTGCCCGCAGTCAATAGCCATCATGACGAGGCATTTCCTGCATCACCGGAGGCTCAAAAAGCTCATCAGTCAGCGAGAGCCGCGGGTGTGCCAGGACAGCAGCAGCACTGCAGCGAGGCTGTGACAGGCACAACAACTGCAGCGCCCGCAGCCTCAGTAGGCACACAGCAGTCGCGCACGCCGCAGCTGCATGGACAGCCAGGTCAACCATGCGCCCATCACCCTTCCATAAGCAGCAGCACCACCACCACAACCACCACGACGCGGGAGACTCGGGAGAACGAAAAGGGGGATGGGCTGATGCCTCTAGCCAAGCCTGCCATCCATGAGGAGTTCCCACTGCCCCGCCCCCACAACCACCTGTCCAGCATGCATGAGGACAGCGGACCTCCCCAGACTGTGCCGCTGAACTGGACAAAAGGCAAGCTCATAGGTGCCGGCGCATTCGGACGAGTGTTCCAAGGGCTGGACGACGATACCGGCCAGATCGTGGCTGTCAAGCAGGTGTGCGGTGTGGCTACGAGGGGGCTTGCAGGAATGATGGCTGGCAAGTAGGGTGAGCACAGGTAGTAGAGCTTAACCAGTGATGATGCTCAGTGGAGTGGGGGGCGTGTGTGCTCGGATTTGTTCCTACAGTGTGGGTGTACGCACAGGCGTGCACGCATACGCATGCGCATGGAAGTCTGGATGCGTGTGCATGCATTGCTTATGGAGGTGTGTGTGTGTGTGTGTGTGCATGTCCATCGCGCGCAGCCAGGGACTTAAAGCAGGCGATCATCTTAGTGCATATTCCTGTGAAAGTACTGTTGTGGGCGTGGGTGGACTCACGTGCACGGTGCACGTCATGGCAAGCAGCCCTGTCCGTACCCCCTGCTAATCGCCACACACCTGTGCCCCTGCCTCATGCAGGTCACCGTCACCAAGGAAGAGACCCTGAAGGGCCGCGTGGCCGAGCACGTGCGCGCGCTGGAGGCAGAGGTTGCTGTGCTACAGCGGCTCAACCACCGCAACATCGTGCGCTACTTGGGCACAGGTGTGCCACAGAGGGATGCTGCAGGGGGACGCACGCCGCCAGGACGGCCCTGGATGCACACGTCAGCTGGGCGAGCAATCAACTGCTCGGGCTGTGGTCGTGGCGATCGGGGCGCAAGGCCGTTACATGGCACCACTGTGCTGCATAGGGAGGGCAGGCAAGGTTCATGGCACCGCTGTGCTGCATAGGGAGGGCAGGCAAGGTTCATGGCACCGCTGTGCCAAAGATAGGCAAGAAGTATTCATGGTGCTTTAGAGGGAGGACAGGTGTATTGAATTGTCTGCCTCAGCCCTCAACCCTCCCCAGCTTATGCTTCATGAGGTGCCCAAGCACAAAGATAGATAAGGGTCATTGAGAAAGATGGGTGCGCCACCCTATCCCATCAAGACAGTCTCCAAAGAGCCCCCGCCTCTGTCCCGTTTGTGCCAACAGTGGCTGCATAGTATTCCCGAGCAGGCACATCGCGTGCAGTGTGTGGCGCACCCGAGCGTGGAGCGGGAGTGTTGCACATGCAGCGGTCGCTGATGCCACACTGCCCCCCTCCCCGCCATCGCACGCAGAGCGCACGGAGGACACGCTCAACATCTTCTTGGAGTACGTGCCCGGCGGCTCAATCGCATCGTTGATCGAGAAGTTTGGGCCGCTGAAGACGAGCGTCATCCGCATGTACACGCAGCAGATCCTGCAGGGCCTTGAGTACCTGCACCACAAGCGGATCATGCATAGGGACATCAAGGGCGCCAACATCCTGGTTGATGGCAGGTGCGGGCGGGGGGGGCAGGGGGCCTTGAGCGTCCAGCTAACCATAGGCAGATCATGCGAGGGGACATTGAGGGATGGCAACAACGTCTTGGATGGGAAGTAGTGAAGTAGTGAGCTGACACATGTGTACGCACACACGCACGCGCGCACACACACATACACACACACGCGCACACACACACACGCACAGAAGCTTGCAGGTGTGGGTGTGCGCAGGCAAGCGAGTGTACAGGTCTACCCAAGTGATCTTGGTTGGGTGTGTGTGCGCAAGCATGTGCATTTGCACATTGTTTGTGCGCGTGTGCGTATGCACCTGTGGCTTTGTGAGCATGATTGCATGTGGGCTAAAGGGGGGTGCTCAGGGTAGGCAAGGGAGGTGATCTGCGGTGGAACTGGCCAAGATCCTGATCTGACCCTCATTCACAAGTAAGAGTATGGGGAGTCATCCACAAGCAAGTGAAGGGTGGGTCATTCACAAGCAAGATGAGGGTGGGTCATCCACAAGCATGAGAGAGGTAGGTCATCCATTAGCAAGAAAAGGTCGGGTCTGGGCCAGCAGCTCTTACATCCAAGCACATGCATGGACGGGTGCAGGGCCTAGGCTGCTGATCGTCTGAGGTGCTCGCTGTATGCTGAGGAAGGCCGGCAGCTGTGAACAGGCCCAGAGCTGATGATGATTTTAAGCACCCTCCCCTCATGCATCAGCACATTTGCTGGGCAGCCATCACCCCTGCTGCATCTTCTGCGCACACAACACCCATGGGCTCACACACACACACACACACATACGCACACGCGCGCTTTCTTTTACAGAAAGGCCCATGTATTGCACACAAAGTGCACGGCTGCCCGACGCACTCTGTCACAATCAGATCCACTTTTGTTTGCGCGGCCTCGTTGACATCCATACTGGCAGGTCCAGGGCTGCCTTTGCAAGGGTCACAGGGGTGACAAGGAGGCCTCCTGCCCCAATACCCGGCTGATCAGCTAGCCACCGATGAAGCAGCACATCCTTGGCCCTGTTTTGCATCCAACCCACGGCGCTCCACAGGCGCGCGTTCCTGTGTAAAGGTGCAGCGCGCGTGGCCGATGCCATTCCCTGAATGCATGCTCGCATACAGTGGCGGCTGTAGCTGGCCTCACCCAAACCCAGGCGCGGCCTCACTTAGCCCTTGCACCAGCTGGCAGGTGGACGCTAATGGCCAGTGACCGGCAGCAGCATTTGCGTGACATTTGACCGGTGTGAAGCAATGCCATGCCTCTGATGATGCGCATGCATGCAGGGGCACAGTGAAGCTGGCTGACTTTGGTGCCAGCAAGAACATTGAGCAGCTGGCGACGGTGGGATCCAGCAAGTCCATCCGAGGTGCGGTGCCTGGAGCTATGATGGCGAACGTATGTGCATGTGTGCATGTGTGTGCATTAGCTTGTGGGAGGGATGGCTCAATGCCTGGGGCAGCAACAGTGTGTGTGCATATGGACGTGCACGTGTGATGCACGGACAAAGGCCTTCTGGAAGTGATTGAGGCAGGGGTATTACAGGCCTGAGAGGGACGTGCATGCATGTATGCGCTAAAGCGTGCACATGTGTAAGTCAGTGTCTGTCAGCATGCGCACATACAGGCAGGGCTGCCCTGCGCTGACCTGCTGACTAATGCATGCAAAAGAAATGAGGAGCAGGCAGAGGCGCTTTCTCGTGCCGCCACGCCATGCTTGCATGCTTTGCAGGCATGCCCTGCTGGATTGCGGAAGGGGCGACCGTGCAGTGTGAGCATGGGTGCAAGCACACACATACACATACACACATAAACTAGCACAAGCATGCACATTTGCGTGCTCGCCACCTCGCAGGCACACCCTTCTGGATGGCTCCTGAGGTGATTAAGCAGACTGGGCACGGGCGGCCTTCAGACATTTGGTCCCTGGCCTGCGTCGTCATTGAGATGGCAACAGGCAAGCCGCCCTGGAGCAACTGCAACACGCAGGTGTGCAAGGAGGGCGGCATGGCAGTGTGAACCTGTGGCTGCACACACATGCGTGTACGTGTGTGCATGTGTATGAATGTGTGTGTGTGTGCACGAGTGCAGTGGTGGTGACCTGTTGGCATCCCCCAGAAATTGTGCAGCGCGTGCCAGCGGATGCGGTACGCGAGTATGTGTTCTTCTTGAGATTGCAAACAGAAGGGGGCCTATTGGGATCCACCAGTGCTTGTGGAGGCCATGTCCTCACAGGCGGGCCGCACAGGAGAGCCAGCAGCTTGCATCCAGCTGTGAGCAGCGTCCTGGGCAAGGGACTTGTTGATCTGGAGGCTTAAAGTTCCTGCAGTGGTGAGGCTTTGAGTTCCTGCGGTGAATCCATAAGCACAGCCAGCCCACCATGAGGAGGTGATTATCATTAGCTCAGCTCCTTCTGAGGGATTGATTGATGGGGCATCAAGTTCCTGCGATGGATCCCAGTTCCGTGTTGCCAGCGCACTTGTGCTCGGCATGCAAAAAGCAAGCACACCCAGGACATGTGCCTGCAGAGGATGCGCCGAGGGTGTGCGCACACTGCCATGCAATGGCATGAGATACTTGGTACGTAGACACGGCCACTGTTGCCGGTGCACCTTAGATTAGATGTGGGTGCTTGGATGCTCTGATTTCAGACGTGAATGGTGCATGCTTCGAGACAAAATGTGGATGCTTGGCCAATGTTGCCAGTGTATCCAAGATTGCACAGCAGGCATCCACGTTTGGTCTCATGCGCTCCCACATCTATGTTTGAACTCACTTCCCATGTTTCGAGTCATCTTCTCCTGGGCTGTTGGTTGCGGTCTAGCCCAAGCATTAAGCACGTAGCAGAAATGGTAGTGCTCACAGACAAAGCATGTTGTTAATACGCGCTGCCTCGCGCAACCACAGATGGCAGCCATGCACCGCGTTATGTCCACCCCCGTCCAGAGGGCAATACCTCGCCTGCACACCTGCGCTGCCTCATGCACCCACAGGTGGCGGCCATGTACCACATTGCCTCCACCAAGGAGCCGCCGCCTCTGCCGGAGCATTTGCCACCTGAAGCCAAGGACTTCCTGCTCCAGTGCTTCAACCGCGTGCCCAAGGTGACAGTGACTTCCCACCAGGGCTCTGGCCTCTTATTTCCTTAGTAACTTTTACTCCCTGCTCCGGTGCTTCAGAAACATGCCTGAGGTGGCATTGACTTCGCACTCCAGGGCTTGAGCCTGATGCGTCCTGAAGCTACTTTTGCTCCCTGCTCCAGTGCTTTGACTGAGGTCCTAAGGTGATTGGCATACATGCACACAAGCTTTCTGCTCCGGTGCTTCAACCATGCACCCAAGGCGCGTGGCACGCAGGCGCGACAGCGCCGCTGCTGCCCCAATGCGAAGACCAGCTGCTGGCAGTGCTTCCATTGTCATGCACGGCACATGTACGCGCACACGCACACACGTAAGCAAGGACACGTCGTAAGACCTTGACAAGGTCTCACCAGGAATGCTCGCGGTGTCAATGGGCTGCACATGCACGACACCATCCGTCTGTCACTGTGCACCCTCCAGGCGCGCCCCAACGCCACCAAGCTCCTGCGCCATGCATGGATGACCGGAGACAGCACACAGGGTGGTGTGAAGAAAGCCCTGCCCATGCCGCCGCCTCCACAACCAGTCCCCGGCGCATCGGGTGCGTGGGCAGGGGGTGGGGTTTGGATGCGTCTGCGGGTGTTGGTGTAGGCGGCTTTGTGTGTTTGGGAGGGTGGGGGGGCGGCTGCGTGTGTGCACTCCCAGTAGATGGCGTGCAATTCTCTGCGCTCAAGCTGTGCGTGCACTGCGAGCGCTTGGCACGCTGGCCCCTCAGAGGTACGCTGTCCTCTCAACACAACAGCAGTGGCAGCAGCACTGCTGCATGCGTGAGTGCATGCGTGTCTGCGGCTGGCCGCGCACGCCCTCCGTCAAACACTCCAGCATTCCAGAGGAGGAACACTACAGCATTCCAGAGGAGGGCCACACACGCGTGCACACCCTTCGTCGTCACTGCAGGAACACAGCAGGGGCCACCGAAGAATCGGGACGCCCCAGCTGATGCTGATGCCGAGCTCCTGGAGGGCGTGGGCTCCAACACAGGTGAGGGCAGGGCAAAAGGGGGCGTGAGTGCGTGCAGGCTCTTGGAGTGCTGGCTCTTGGAGACATGGGCATTTAGCTTGGTCATGAGCCTGAATGGCTAAGCCTTGCTCAAGGCTTTGTCCATTGGAGGTACGGGCATGCGGCTCGGTCATGAGCTGGAATTGCAGAGCCGTGCGAAAGGCTCTGTCCGCAGTGTGCGCGGCGGAGCAAGACCAAAAAGATGGCCATGGTGCTGGGCTGCCACCGGTGCAGGGCAGCCAAGGGTTTGCCACTGGTGCAGGACAGCCAAGAGTATGCCATATGAGGTCGAAGTCAGGTGGTGCCGCAAAGCCATATGCTTTCAGAGTTGCTGAAATCCGTGCAAATACCCTGTACATTTTGGCAGATTGGCTCAGGATCTTGGCAAATCTACTGCATGCATATGATATTTGAAGCAACTCCATACATGCATACCGTGCCGCTTCAATCCCTTCTTTGCACCTCCTTGCGCGCTATATGATGCGCAAGGACTTGCACGCACGCACACAGGCACACATTCACACACAGGTTTAACCCACCCACAAATATAAGTGCGCACAGGCACATGCGCATGCACACACAAACATACACAAACATAAGCATGCAAATACCGGCACAAGCTCACCGCTGGGCACGTCCGCTTGCCCCTGCACACGCCAGGACTGCATGGGCTCCCGCCTTTGGTGCCAGAGCACGCCAGGAGCAGCGCGCCCCCCCCTCCCCAGCCCCAACAGCAACCCCAGCAGCAGCCCCAGAGGCAGGCAGCATCGCCACCCCGCCCTGCTGCTCTCGCCGCGCCCTCCACCCGTGGGGCACCCGCGCCCCTGCCCCAGCCGCAGCCCCTGTTTGCTGGGCCCTCCCCGCCCTCCCACACTGCAGCCCCTTCCCAGCACCAGGCGCGCCCAGCCGCGGCAGGAGGCCCAGT
>LFCJ01002651.1_pt1 | contig 12945 bp, 11 predicted proteins | sample 643141 | NCBI WGS metagenome assembly LFCJ01 (sample SAMN03766243, study PRJNA286221) | soda lake metagenome | biome: soda lake; feature: Kulunda steppe; material: water; isolation source: sample B1-Br-g2 brine of Lake Bitter-1 | place: Russia: Kulunda steppe | collected 2010-07 | reverse complement strand
ATGGGATTAGCTGATAGGAGAGAGACTTCTCTTACAGTGAGGCACGGTGAAAGAGGTAAAATTGATAAAGTAATGATTTCAGAGACAAGTGACGGCGATAAATTGCTGAAAGTTAAGATGAGAGAATACCGTATCCCTGAACTGGGTGACAAATTTGCAACACGTCACGGACAGAAGGGAACGGTTGGTATGATAACTCCTGAAGAAAATATGCCTTTCACAAAACAGGGAATTACTCCAGACATCATCCTTTCAACTCACGCTATTCCAAGCCGTATGACAGTGTCACAGATAATTGAATTAATAGGAGGAAAAGCAGGAGCACTTCGTGGAGAACCAGTAGATGGTTCAGCATACGAAAACGAAGATGCAGATGACTTGAGAGATACCCTAGAGGAACTAGGATTCCAGAGAAGCGGAAAAGAAACAATGTACAACGGAGTTACAGGGGAAGAGATGGAAGCAGACATTATGATCGGTCCCGGATACTACCTCAAGCTAAGCCACATGGTTGGTGACAAAGTCCACGCAAGAGGAAGAGGACCAGTAACACTACTGACAAAACAGCCAACGGAAGGACGTTCACAGGAAGGAGGCCTCCGACTTGGAGAGATGGAAAAGGATGTATTCGTAGGACACGGAGCCTCACTACTCTTGAAAGAGAGATTCGGAGCTGACTCAACAGAAATCAAAGTCGATGAAGAAGGCAACATCGGTTATTACGACAGAAAAGAAGGTAAGTTCATCTCACCTGAAATGGATCAGTCAGAGTTTGAGGAGACTGAAATTCCTCACGCATTCCTACTGCTTATGAACGAATTAAAATCCATGATGATGGATACACAGATTGAATTTGACGAGGAATAGAAGGTGATCAAATAATGACTAAGAACATTGACAAAATAGAATTTGGAATTGTAAGCCCTGAAAAACTTGACAGCATGGCCGTAAAAGAGATTGACAAAGCCGAAGTCTACGACGCAGACGGATACCCTGTAGAAGACGGGGTAATGGACCCTGCACTGGGAGTAATCGACCCAGGAATGACCTGCCAGACTTGTGGCGGGAAGATCAGAGAATGTAAAGGCCATTTCGGAATGATCACTCTCTCAAGGCCTGTAGCACATGTACTATATTCCAAGAAAATCAGAAACCTTCTAAGATTCACAAACATAAACGAAAACGGTAATGTCAGTTGCCTGATTAAAGACGAGGATAAGGCCTTAAGAAAATCCAACAGGATGACAGAGGACCCTGAAACAGGGGAAGAAGTACCAGATATCAAACTGAACAAACCATACACATTCATGGAGGATGGCGAAAAGCTCACGCCTACTGAGATTCGTGAGCGTTTCAAGCAAATCCCAGATGAGATAGCGGCTAAATTAGGCGTAGAAGGAGGAAGACCAGAAGACTTGATATTGGAGAAGATTCCTGTACCTCCTGTAACTATTAGGCCTTCAATCACACTGGAAACGGGTGAAAGAAGTGAAGATGATATTACTCACAAACTGGTTGACGTTATTAGGATTAACAAGAGGCTACAAAACAATATTGAGATTGAAGCCCCTGATTTCATTATTGATGACTTGTGGGAGTTATTACAGTATCACGTTGCAACACTGTTCTACAACGATATGAATAGTGTTCCACCGGCAAGACATCGTTCAGGCCGTTCACTAAAATCATTAGTTGAAAGAGTACAAGGTAAGCAAGGACGTTTCCGTGAAAACTTGATCGGTAAACGTGTGAACTTCTCAGCTCGTACAGTAATTACTCCAGATCCAAATATCAGTATTAACGAGGTAGGAGTGCCTTACATGATTGCTGAAAAGCTCACTATCCCTGTAAAAGTCACTGAACGGAACTACGACAAATGTATGGAATGGCTTGAAAACGGTCCAGATACACATCCGGGGGTAAACTATGTATTCCAGCCAGATGGTAGTCGTAGAAGAGTAACTGATGAGAACCAAGAAGACTTAATTGAAGCAGTAGAACCGGATGAAGGATGGAAAATTGAAAGGCATTTGATGGACGGAGACACAGTACTGTTCAACAGACAACCATCCTTACACAGAATGAGTATAATGGCACACGAAGTGAAAGTACTGCCATACAGAACATTCAGACTTAACCTGAACGTATGTGCTCCTTACAACGCAGACTTCGACGGAGACGAGATGAACCTCCACGTACCACAGACAGAAGAAGCACGTGCAGAAGCAGACGAACTAATGAAAGTCCAAGAACATGTAAAATCCCCAAAGATGGGAGGACCAATTGTAGGGATGCTTCAGGACTACGTTTCAGGACTATACCTTCTTACACAGGAAGACAAAGAAGTCGACAGAGAGAAGGCCTTCAACATCCTGGCAGAGTCTGGAGAACATTTCTCCGAGCTACCTGAAGGAGATAAAATTTCAGGCAGAGACCTAGTCAGCCTATTCATACCTGATGATATCTCATTAACAATCAATGAAGGAGAAGATAATGAAGTAGTAATTGAAGAAGGACAGTTAATCAAAGGAGTCCTTGATGAGGATGCTTTAGGAGACTACGGAGGAGAAATCATCCAGCAGCTATCCATTGAATACGGCAGCGATAAAGTCGCAGAGTTCTTAAACCGTGTCTCACGTGTAGGAGCAATCTTCCTAACCAAAAGAGGATTCTCAATAGGCCTTGAAGACCTTGAAGTGTCAGACGAAGTAACAGAAGAAATCCATGAAATCATTGAAGAATCAGTCGAGGACACCAAGAAACTTGTAAAAGAATACGAAGAAGGTAAAATGGAGTCCATAACAGGGAAAACTATAGAAGAGTCCCGAGAAATCAGGATTACCAAGAGACTAAACGAGGCCTTTACAGCGGTAGGGGACTTGATTTCAGATGAGTTCAGCGAAGAATCTTCAGCCTATGTCATGGCAGACTCGGGAGCAAGAGGATCTATGCAGAACGTTACAACTATGGCAGGAATGCTTGGACAGAACTCTGTCCGTTCTACCCGAATTGAGAGAGGATACAAAGAAAGAACACTTTCACATTTCAAGAAAGGAGAGATGAGTCCAAGAAGTAAAGGATTCGTATCCAGCAGTATTCTAGAAGGCTTAGATGCACAGGAGATGTTCTTCCATCAGATGGCACAGAGAAAGGCTCTTGCGGATAAGTCATTGAATACAAAGACATCTGGATACATGTATAGGCGTGTATCAAACTCCTTACAAGATCTAAAGGTTGAATACGATCAGACGGTACGTGATGCACAGGGTAAGATTGTGCAGTTCCGTGCAGGAGAAGATGGACTAGATCCACAAAAATCCGATAGAGGAAAAATTTCAACCAACATTTCAACCAATTAGAGGCGATAAAAAATGAAACAAAATTCAACGAATTTTTCGGTCATGCAGAAAACACAAGGTGTTTTCGAATGAGCGAACAACTTCACTGGAAAGACCGTGCAGAACAACTACCTGAAAAATACCAAGGCCTAAGCCTTGATGATGAAACCCATGAGATGCTGATGGAAAGATACCAGAAAATGCAGTATGAACCTGGTGAAGCCATAGGTATTGTGGCAGCGCAGTCCCTAGCGGAGCCTGCTACACAGTTAACGATGGAAACATATCACCAAGCTGGAGGAGCACAAGTAAGCTTGACAGCAGGCCTTCCACGTTTAATTGAGATTGTTGATGCTAGAAGGGAGCCTAAGACACCTGCGATGGATGTCTATTTGAAAGAAGAGTTTAACTCTAAGGAAGAAGCTAAAAAGCTGGCCAGAAAACTTAGAGAGGTAAAGTTCGATGATCTTGTAAGAAAAGATACACTTGATATCATGGGATTAAAGGTAGAGTATGAACTGAATAAAGATCTGCTTGAAGATTACGATATCGAGATGGATGACCTACCTTCCCGGATCAAGGATTCAGCCAGAAAAGCAAAAGTATCAGTTGAAGACAATACAGTAATACTTGAATCTTCTGAAGATGACTACGACCTGAGAGATCTCAAAGACTTGAAGAACAAGGTCGAAGACTCGAGAATTAAAGGCCTGAAAGGAATTGAGCAAGTAGTTATTAATGAAGAAGACGGGGACTGGCAACTTCAAACTGCAGGAACCGCATTAAGAAAGACCTTGAAGATTAAAGAAGTGGATCCAAATAGAACAATTTCTAACCACTTATTCGAAGTCCTAAGAGTTCTAGGAGTTGAAGCCTTGAGACAGAGGATCATTGTAGAAACTAATGAAACTCTTGGAGCACAAGGAATCAGCATTGACGACCGCCATATCATGCTTTTAGCAGATATGATGACACGCACAGGAGACTTGAAAGGTACAACTCGTTACGGTATAGTTGGTGACAAGGAGTCTATGCTTGCGCGCTCAGTATTCGAAGAGACCAAGAAGCATCTCCGTGAAGGTACTCTTGGAGGAGAAGTTGATGAAATTGAAGGCGTTGTTGAAAACCTAATAACGGGACAGCCTGTCCCAGTCGGTACTGGAGTAGTCGATTTAAAGCCTAACTTCAGTTCCGACTAACATTCCATATATAAAACCTAGGGAATAATTCTTGATTACAGATAAGGCACAGACACTTTCTACGTGATATAATGGTAACAGCGACTTACGACACCGAAATGATTAGAACACTTAACATGTTTGAATCCCTAACAGATGTAGAGGCAAGAGACTGCATAATCAAAGAAGATGAGGCCTACTTTATTGTTCCTGAAGGAAAAGCAGGAATGGCAATAGGAAAAGGAGGCCAAGTAGTCCAAAAAGTACAGAACCAGTTAGGAAAAACAGTCAAGATCTACGAGTACAATGACAACATCGGTGCTTTTATCAATAATATTGTCCCAGGAGATATTAGAGGAGTAGACATTGATGACACAGATGCAGGGAAAAAAGTATCAATCTCAGTACCTAACAGCAACAAGGGAAAAGTACTTGGAAGAGAAGGAGAAAGAATCCAGTCGATCAGAGAACTTTTAGCACGAACACATAACGTGGACGAAGTCAAAGTAGAATAGACAACTCAGATCAATCAACTCCATAGTTTTCTCAAGGAATTTTGTTAATTACTGATGCTTTATAATTTAAAGGCAGAACATTTCTGATAAGAGATTTCTAATTATAAAGTCTTAATTGGAATTGTTTTCTTATTGTTATAATCTTCTATTATTTTTGTACTGTTACCGGTATTGATTTGAGCAGTATTAACTAGGTTTTATTTTTAGTTAAGGCCCCGGTATAAAAAGTTTAGTTATCAGTATTTGGTATATGGGAATGTACAGCGCACGTAAGATGAAGAAGAAGCGACAGGAGTACCGCTGGAGCGACAAAGATTACAAGAGAAGAATGCTTAACTTAAGAGAAAAAGCAGACCCATTAGAAGGTAGTCCTCAAGGAAGAGGTATTGTTTTAGATAAAAGAATTATTGAAGCTAAGCAGCCGAACTCCGCACTTCGTAAATGTGTGCGTGTACAGTTATTGAAAAACGGTAAACAGTTGACAGCTTTTGTTCCAGGAGATGGAGCAATTGAGTACATTGACGAGCACGATGAGGTACTTATTGAAGGAATCGGAGGAGCAGACTCCGGACCAAAAGGAGATATCCCAACGGTAAGATACCAAGTAATCAAAGTTAACGGAATTTCCCTCGATGAATTAGTCAGAGGAAGACAGGAGAAGCCAACACGGTGATAAAATAAAATGAGTAACTCAGCCACAATCAACATTGAAGAAGACAGAATCCTGACTTTCGGAAAATACGATGCAGAAGAAGTACAAGTAGGAGACGACGGCCTAGTAAGATACATCAACTTGGAAAACATCATGGAGCCAAGAAGCAAAGGCCGCCACACAGACAAACAGTTCTACAAAGCTGAAGTCCCAATTGTTGAAAGACTTCTAAACAGAATGTATGTAGCCGGACACAGAGGAAATAAACACAAAATCACTTCTGGAATTAACACAGGCAACAAGGATAAACTGTGGAAAATAATTGAAGAAACATTTGATGAAATTGAGGAAGAAACAGGAGAGAACCCGATTCAAGTATTAGTTGACGCAATTGAAAACAGCGCCCCCGTTGAAGAAGTAGTAACATACCAGAGAGGAGGAGCAAGAGCAAGAAAAGCAGTAATTGTAAGCCCTCAAAGAAGAGTAGACCTGGCTTTAAGGCTGCTAGTACAGGGAGCATACGAAAACAGACTTGCGGACTCAAAGAACGCAGTCCAATCCTTGAAAGAAGAACTTGTAGGCGCTCACAACAATGACACTAATGTCAGAGCAGTAATGACAAAGCAGCGTAAAGAAAAGGAAGCTGAGGGCGCCCGTTAAAGGCCTTCACACATTTTAGACACACTTTTTACTTTTTCATTACATGTTATGTAAATTAACTTTCTAAATCTAAGTTGAATAATTTCCCGTCTTAGGCCTGAATATCTGAATTCATTTTTAAAGCTTGCAAATGGATTTCTATCTATAACTTGGTGAAATAAATAATATGTCAGACGAGCTTGACGCAATAAAAGCAGTGATTAACGATCCTGAACACATCAGGAACATCGCAATCGCAGCACACATCGACCACGGAAAAACAACACTAACAGACAATCTATTGGCACGTGCCGGTATGATATCCGAAAAACTTGCAGGAGACCAGCGCTTCATGGACTTCGACGACCAGGAAGCAGAAAGAGGAATCACAATTTATTCTGCTAACGTTTCAATGGTTCACGAACACAGTGGAGACGACTACCTGATTAATCTTATTGACACACCTGGGCACGTTGACTTCGGAGGAGACGTAACCCGTGCAATGAGAGCTGTCGATGGAGTAGTAGTACTTGTAGATGCTGTTGACGGAGTTATGCCTCAGACAGAGACTGTTATGAAACAAGCACTTAATGAAGGCGTCAAGCCAGTGCTGTTCATCAACAAAGTTGACCGTTTAATTGAAGAGATGCAGTTAACACCTAAAGAAATGCAGCAGAGATTCGTTGATATTATCAGAGAAGCTAACACGGCACTACGTAAGTATGCTGATGATGAAACAGCTGAGGCCTGGGAGATGAAAGTAGACAATGGAACAGTAGCATTCGGTTCTGCACTGAAGAATTGGGCTATCTCCGCACCTTACATGGAGAAAACCGGAATCACATTCGGAGACATAATCGACCGTGTAAACGATGGAGATCATGAAGGCCTAAGAGAAGATGCACCTATTGAAGAAGTAGTACTGGACATGGTTGTTGAGCACCTTGTTAACCCTCAAGAAGCCGCATCACGTAGAATTGGCAAAGTTTGGCCTGGAGATCCTGACTCAGACTTCGGTAAAAGTATGAGAGAACACGATCAGGATGGGCCTCTTGTGGGGGTTGTTACAAATGTTGAAGATGATGAACACGCAGGAACAATTGCAACCGCGAGACTGTTCTCCGGAACTGTAAGAGAAGGAGACGAACTATACGGAATTGGCTCACAGAAGACTGAAAGAGCACAACAAGTCGGTATCTACTCCGGGCCAAGAAAGCTTACAGTTGATGAAGTTCCTTGCGGTAACATCGCAGCATTAACCGGTCCAAACTTCTCAACAGGAGAAACATTTGTATTAGCTGGCGAAGACGAGATCGCACCATTCGAACAAATTGAGCACGTATTCGAACCTGTTGTCACAAAATCAATCGAGCCAAAGAGAACTTCAGACCTTCCAAAACTTATTGAAGCACTGCGTAAACGTGCTAAGGAAGACAACACAATCAAAATCGAAATTGACGAAGAAACAGGAGAAACACTGGTTTCAGGCCTAGGAGAACTTCACATCGAGGCAAAAGTTGAAAGATTCCTTGAAGAGAAAGGAATCGACATCAATGTTTCAGAGCCTATCGTCGTATTCCGTGAAGGAATCAGCGACTCTTCACCTGAAGTAACAGGTAAGTCACCAAACCGACACAACCAGTTAGTCATGAGTGTCGAGCCAATCGACGAAGAAGTTAGAAAATTCCTAAAGGAAGAATACAAAGAACTCAAGATGAAATCAAGTGATGAGACAGAAGTCAGAGACGCACTAGTAGAAGCAGGCATGGACCAAGACGAAGCAGACAATATTATGGAGGCCTACGAAGAAAATCTATTCATCAACTCTAGCCGAGGTATCAAGAACCTGAGAGAAATCCAGGAATACCTTGTCGATGCTTTCAAAGAGTTCTGTGATGAAGGCCCATTGGCAAATGAACCGGTAATCGGTTTCAAAGTTAAACTGCACGATGCAAAGCTGCACGAAGATGCAATCCACAGAGGCCCTGCACAGATGATCCCAGCTACAAAAGATGCAATGAAGAGAGGATTCCTACAAGCACAGCCTCAGCTTATCGAACCAAAACAAAAGCTGAGAATCGATACTCCTAGTGAAACTATGGGAGAAGCAATGACAGAAGTATCAAACAGAAGAGGAGACGTAATCAACATGGAAGAAGAAGGAGGAAGCAGTGTAATCTTCTGTAAACTCCCTGTAGAGGAGCTATTCGGATTTGAAGCAGCCTTGAAATCTGCGACAAACGGAAAAGGATTCTTCAGCTTAATCGACATCATCTTCGAACCACTAATGAGAGACTTACAAGAAGAGAAGATCCTAGACATTAGAGAAAGAAAAGGAATGAAACAGGAGATGCCAAGCCTCGAAGAATAAAAAAACAGTTGAGGCCTAAAAACTAAGGTATGAGAGACTACCTTAACATTTCACTTATCTTTTTCATTTTAATTCTAATATCCTATCTAAGTCTGACCCCAATTTCTAAACCGGATACTGGACTACCTGTAGCAGTTATAGGTCATCTTGGGATGTACTTTCTACTAGCTGGAGCACTACTTACATACTTCCACGATAAAAAACATAGTCATATCGATGCAGTTGTGATTTCAGGCCTGACAGGCCTAATGATAGAGCTAATCCAGTCTCAATTAGCTTACCGAACCTTTGATATAGTTGATATATTTGTCAACTTTGTAGGAGCAGGCCTAATAATGCTAGAATTAAAGGTCCCTATTGTTCATAAAATTGTTGAGTTAGAGGACAAATTCCTAGAAAAACTGCGTTAATATAATAGAAAAATTTTTCGCTGTAAGGGTATTCTTTTTTATTAACAGAATTCTGTTATCCTTTTTAAAGTTTTAAGAGTTTACTGTTTATTATAAGCTGTATAGGTGTATAATCAAAAATGGCAGATAAATCACACATTAACTTGGTATTTATAGGACACGTAGATCACGGTAAGTCCACTACAATCGGAAGATTGCTATGGGATACTAAAAACCTTCCAGAAGAAGAGATGCGTAAGCTAGAAGAAGCTGCAGAAGAAGCAGGTAAAGAATCTTTCAACTTCGCGTTCGCAATGGACAGTCTAGAAGAAGAAAGAGAAAGAGGAGTTACAATCGACCTAGCTCACCAGAAATTCGATACTGATGAGTACAACTTTACAATTATCGATGCTCCAGGACACCGCGACTTCATTAAGAACATGATTACAGGAGCTTCTCAGGCAGACGCAGGCGTTCTAGTTGTCGCAGCAGACGACGGAATTCAGCCTCAAACAAAAGAACACGCATACCTTGCAAAGACACTGGGAATCGACCAGTTAGCTGTAGCAGTCAACAAGATGGATCTTGTAGACTACGAAGAAGATGACTTCAACAGCATTAAGGACGAAGTCTCACAGCTAATCCAAGGTGTTGGATATGATCCAAGCGACATCCACTTTGTACCAATCTCAAGCTTCCACGGAGTAAACGTAGTGGAAACAGAAGGAGAAATGGACTGGTATGAAGGCCCAACACTAGCAGGAGCACTAGATGATTTCGAAGAACCTGAGAAGGCAATCGACCTACCGCTAAGAGTTCCAATCCAAGACGTATACTCAATCTCAGGAATTGGAGCAGTAACAGTCGGAAGAGTAGAAACAGGAGAAATCAACCCTGGAGACGACATCACATTCCAGCCAGCAGGAGTAGGTGGGGAAGTAAAGACCATCGAAATGCACCACGAAGAAGTGGACGCAGCAGAACCAGGAGACAACATCGGATGGAACACTAGAGGAGTAGGAACTGACGACGTCAAAAAAGGAGACGTTGCAGGACCAGCAGACAACCCTCCAATGGTCGCAGAGACCTTCAAAGCACAAGTAATCGTCTTGAACCATCCAAACGTCATCAGTGAAGGGTACACACCGGTATTCCACGTCAACACAGCGCAAGTAAGTTGTACCTTCGAAGAACTACACTCAACAATGAACCCACAGACAGGAGAAACATTGGATGAAGATCCAGACTACATCAAACAGGGTCAGGCAGCAAAGGTTACAATCAGACCTCAGCAGCCATTAGTCATTGAAGAGAACGATGAGATCCCGCAGATGGCAAGATTTGCTATCAGAGACATGGGACAGACAGTAGGAGCAGGACAAGCTCTAGAAGTCAACGAAAAATAAGTTGACTAATTAACATATCTTTTCTTATTCTCTTTTTCTATTCAAACTCAAAGGCCTGAAAAGTCTATACAACGATTAAAAAAAATTAAGTGATGTAAAATGAGGTGCTGCCTCCGATTAAAGGCCTTTATAAGAATTAAGTTCAGACCTATTTACTATGCAGAAAGCACGTGTAAAGCTTAGAAGTACCAGTCAAGAGAAAGTAGACAACTTGTCAGATGAAATAATGGAGATTGGAGACGAGTACAATGCAGAAGTTTCAGGTCCTGTACCACTTCCAACAAAGAACATGAAAGTTACTACCAGAAAAGCACCAGACGGAGAAGGAAGCAGCACGATTGAAAGATACGAAATGCATGTACACAAGAGACTGATTGATATCGAAGACAGCGAAAGAGCTCTAAGACAAGTTATGAGAGTACATGTACCAGAAGGCCTAGATATCGAAATCGAATTAATGGAATAAAATTTCAGGCCTTATTTCCCGTTCTAATTTAAAGTTTCCAAAATTGACTATTCTCAGAGAGATACCTTAAAGAAATATCATAATATTTCAAATGGATTTCCATTTATGCCGGAGTGACTGAGTGGCTAAAGGTGCCAGCCTGGAAAGCTGGTGGGCCATTGCGCGCCCTCCTGGGTTCAAATCCCAGCTCCGGCGTATTTTTACGAGAAAGTACGATTAATCTTCTAATTTCCTTGTTTATACCTAAACTCTGCTAATTCTCTTTTTCTGAGAGAAGGATTTCTCTCTTCAGAAGGAACTCTTCCCTTGAATGAAGGTTGAAATAACTTGCTATACCGTAGAGGCCTGCGATAACGGTAACCCCTAAGTATGTAGCAATATTTTGGAGAATTCTTAACTGTTCTAATCCAAGGGCTGCAGCTGCAGACGTTATAACTCCTGCGTAGAACAATGCTTTGAGCGTTATTTCAAATCTCTTGGTGTATCGGTAATGTTTGAACGCTTTTCTATAGTCCTTGTAGGCTTTGGTTTCTGGTTCTTTACCTAAGTGTTTTCTAAGATTATGGTCTGATCTACCTACTGGTGTAAACCATCTAAGCTTTCTTCTGAAATTTCGGCTTTTTTCTTTTATGGTTTCTACAGTATTCATATAATTTTCTTTTTTGAGGGAATATCTTAAAACATATAGAACAAATAATTCTGTGTATGGAGTTAGAAAATAATGATAAGTTAATTTTAGGCCTGTTATCGGTTTTGACTTTGGGATTAGTGGCTGTTTCTGGTCTTTATGTTTCTGCTGTTGATGATATTGAAGGCCTTCAAAGTGATTTAGAGAGTTTAGAGAATCAGGAGAGAGTTATTTATGTTAATGATACTGATAGAGGTTTTGAGTCAATCTATAACCAGGTAGGTGATTCTGTTGTTTTTATCCAGGATGGTGAGTCCCAAGGCTCGGGTTTTGTATACAGTGAAGATGGTTATATTATTACTAATGAACATGTTGTGAGCGGTAATGACGAGGTACAGGTTACTTTTACTGATGGTGAAACATTTACTGCTGAGGTCATGGGGTCAGATGTTTACACTGATTTGGCGGTTCTAAAAGTTGATAGAAATAGTTTAGATCCTTTGGAGTTTGGTGATACTGAGAATGTAAGTGTGGGACAGACAGCTATCGCTATCGGTAATCCTTTCGGTCTTGAAAGCAGTATGACTCAAGGTATAATCTCTCAGAAAGGCCGCAGCATAACAATTGAGGGAGGATTCTCAATTAGAAATGTGCTTCAGACAGATGCATCAATCAACCCCGGAAATAGTGGAGGCCCTTTACTGAACCGTGAAGGAGAGGTCGTAGGCGTAAACACTGCGATTGAGACAGATACTGGTACTTTTTCAGGTGTAGGATTTGCAATCCCTTCAAATACAGTGGAAAGAGTGGTTCCTAACATGATAGAACAGGGAGAGTATGAACACCCATGGATAGGTGTACAAGGAAGAGATGTTGACGCGAATATTGCAAACGAGATGAATCTAAATGAATCAAGAGGATTCTTAGTACTTGATGTAGTTGAAGACAGTCCTGCCGCTGAAGCAGGCCTGCAGCCAAGTACAGAAGAAGTAGAATTAGATGATAGGCCTGCCCTTGTTGGAGGCGATGTAATTATCGGTATAAGCAATACAGAGGTCAGAGGAATTGAAGATATACTTGAACATTTAGCTTTGAACACTGATGTGGGAGATACAGTAACAATAACTGTGATTAGAGATGGAGAAGTAGTTGAGACTAAGTTAACTTTAGAGTCTAGGCCTTAGAAAAATCCTTTTTTTTATTGAGGATTATATCTTAGGATGGCTGCTAGCCCTCCAAGATTTTGAAGTCTTTTACCTGCTTCATGGTCAGGATGTATCTTCATTACCTCTCCTCCGGTTTGTTCAGTTCGCTTTACCAGTTCTTGATTCTCTCTATACTTTTGCGGAGTGATTAATAGTTT
>LFCJ01002648.1_pt1 | contig 12948 bp, 20 predicted proteins | sample 643141 | NCBI WGS metagenome assembly LFCJ01 (sample SAMN03766243, study PRJNA286221) | soda lake metagenome | biome: soda lake; feature: Kulunda steppe; material: water; isolation source: sample B1-Br-g2 brine of Lake Bitter-1 | place: Russia: Kulunda steppe | collected 2010-07 | reverse complement strand
GGGGGGGGGGGGGGGTATGTGCGCATGTGAGGAGGCCACTAGCCATTAATTGTCTAGTTGAGGTGTTTGGGACCCCTATTTATTAAACTCACGTACCACACGCAGTTGATGATCACACCGGGCATAGAGGCCGAGCAGGCATTTCATGGGAAGAAGCTCCAGCAGGGAAATATCCTAGTGGCGCCTTTTCAGGGAGGTTGGTATGTGGTGCGAGCTCGCCACCCTCCAACCATCACAAGTAAGGGTTAATTGCCAGCCTGGTCATTAAAGTTACAAGTTACTAGTCACAAGTTAGGATTAACCGCCAGCCAGGTCGTTAGGCTGATTGGTTTGTTGCTGGTCTTCGCCGGCCGAAAAATAGTCCATAATGTCTGAGATGAAATGGCGGAGTGTCAGACAAGTTGTTGTGCCGTTGAGAAAGGAAAGTAAAGACCGTCTGACTAGGCAAGGCATGCAAAATATATGGGACCTCCATAGAAAAGGACTGGCAGAAAGTTACAAGTTAATGGGTTAACCACCAGCCAGGTCGTTAGGCTGATTGGTTTGTTGCTGGTCTTCGCCAGCCAAAATAGTCCCTAATGGCCGAAATGAAATGGCAGAGTCTATCGTGCCGTTGAGAAAGAAAATCAAAGACAGTCTGACTAGGCAAGGCATGTGGAATATAAGGGGCCTCCATTGAAAAGGATTGGCAGAAAGGGAAGAAAAGGAAAGGGTACTTTCTTCTGAGAGAGCACACAAACAAGTCTTGACAGTGAAAAAGAACATGTACTGCATGGCACCTCATTTTGAACAGCAGCATAGGAACACTTGTCACAGCGGCCATTTCCACCGCGCCAGATGGAGGATTCCACCGCGAGAGTATGAGCTCGCAAGCGAAACCTGCTCACATTCCTCATAACATGCTTAGGGAGATCAAGGTGCAGATAGCGAGCAGGTATCAGGGGGGCACCTCCATTCTGCACCCGTGTGCGTGAATCAGCTTGAAGATCTAAGAGGGGGCAGGCAAACCAAGAATCATAAGTCACCAGTTTGTTGTCGCTTTCCGGAGGGTTCATGTCAGCAATGTCCCTCCACACTTTTTAAAAGTGTCAGCTTGTCGCTTTCCAGAGGGTTCATGTCAGCAATGTTCCTGCACACTTTTTAAAAGTGTGGATGGAAAAAAAGGAACACTGCAGAAACCCTTTCTGGAGGGAACAAAAGGAACAAGCACATCTTTCCGAGATCACACACAAACAAGTCTTGAAGTGGAGAGGATTTGCTGCGTGAGCAACAGAAATGCACAGGCAAAGAAATGTGTGTGTGTGTGTGTGTGTGTGCGCGCGTGCGCGCGCGCGCACGCTCCCATGCAAGGCAGCACATTTTGGGAATTGCTTTTGTCATGGTCTGGGTGAGGCTCAGCGTTACAATGCAGCCATTTTGTAAGGCATTTCTGAAGCTGAATCATACAGATGTCGCCGTGATGCAGTATGGATTCATCTTCTCCCTTATTTCTCTGATGAAATTATCCCTCATCAATTGATTTTTGAAAAGGCGCAAGTTGAACTTATGAGCATTTACGAAGTACTTTTAAAATTTGCAAACATGAACCGGATAATCGAAAATAGATCCGATGTTAACAAATCCATGATTTTGATTCTGACTTATGGACTTATGAACTTCGTTGCGGTGCATTCTGCCAAAAGTGTGCCTCGTAGGATCTGCTCACCACATGCCCCTCCACAGTGGTGGGACTGCTCGAGAAATTCTCCCAAATTCTCTAACTCTTCTTCGTACCAGCCTTTGATTGCTGGATCCCGAGGCTACCATGCAGGCTACGGAGCAACTAGCCGTGTTCGATTTGCAGTTCATAAAGAGACAGGTCAAGTTGTAGCCATAAAATGGCTGAAAGGATCAGGACTTCCTTTCAAGAACGAGGTCCTGGCGGAGATGGTGAGATCTCATTGTAATATTGAACTGAATTAGAATATATACGTTTTGATGACATCTTCTCTTTGTTATGTTTGCTCCAGGCGCTGCGAGGCGCACCCCACATGCTGCACTTGCTTGATATCCTCAAGGTGCCCATTAAGCAAGAGGAAGCAGAGACAGAGATGGGTTCTATTGCTAGGGTATCACGTTACACTTACCAATACGGCTTAGTCTACGAGACAGTTGAGCGCCACAGGTTTAGCTGGGAAGCGATCTCAGAAGGGGAATTAAGGTGCGCTGTGTATTCTCTTGATTTGCTGCATCAATGGAGTGGCGCTCATATTTTAGACAACGTAGCCAAGAAAATTTGATCCACGGATCTATAACACAGTCAAATCTTATTGTCAAACAAGGAAATGCAGTAGCAAATGTTTTGACATTGCCTGCAGGCACTACTTGCGCCACATGTGCATCGCTCTGCATTATGCACATTCACTCGGCATTCAGGTAATCCTGGACTTAAATTTTTTTGTTGAGTAGCAGGGTAGGATACAAAAATCAAGTGATATCATGAACACCCAGCAACAAAATCCATGTCATGATTTTGTGTTTCATTCAACTTTCATTTAATCTTCTCTGCAGCATCTTGACCTCTCCTGGGATCAAGTGGTTGTTGACAAGCGGTAAGGAGCATCCCTATTGCCGCATTCAGGAAGCAATGAACGACTCGCATCCATTACCTAGAAGGAAACATTGGCTGCAAATTGTGTAACCTTCAATTTGCTTGCATGATCTGCAGTGACAAGCAACTCTACCTTATTGATTGGGGAATGTCATTCACGGTAAGCAGAGCAACATACTTGAAATTCTACTTGCTTGTAACATTTAGAGGGGGTTATCTGAGGCCCAAAATGGGTATGGTTTTGGCATGCTCTTAAATAATGGTCTCCCCAACTGGCACCTTACAAGCTTAGTGTTAGACGATAGTCCTGTTACAAGCTGTGTATGATATAAACCTTCAGATGTGCCTGTTTGGGATACCATGCCTAATCGGGCGTGGTGTGAACCCTACTTTTCACTGCCAAATCTCCACACCAGATCACCCACTGCACCAAATTACAAACTGTTTGTTGTTTTTTATGTCCTTGCAATAAAAAATTGAGCATTGAAAAAAAAGAGTGGAAAGAAATTGAGTGGTTGGCAAGATGTGCTTTTTAGGTCATTTAGACAAAAATCACCATTTAGGCAAAATCCAGTATAAGGGTGCCAAAATGGATGAAAATTGACCCCCTTCAAATCTTGTTTCCAGCACCCATACATGTTCTGGAGCATAAAGGAAGTTTAAAGGTGGTGTTTGAGGTTTATGAATGGGCTCCGGTTGGGGCAGAGTGGCTCATTATGAGTGTGTTTTGTGCTAAAAGGAGGCCAATACCAAAAGCTGATCACTCATCCTGGCCCCCAAAGTCATTGGTTTCAACCCAAGCTTCACCAGTAGCCGTGAAGTAAAATAATTACAATTTAAAACAAAATGGAGCGTCCCCTCTGAAAAATTTTATATTTTGTTTTTCGCAAAATGCCAGGCTTGTTTGGAAGGATAACTGGCGCTCTGTAGCATACCTTCTTACTCACAACACATGTGTTACAGAGGCTGCCTCCATCTAAACAAGGATCATTTCAACCGCTAGCACTCTTCATGAATGGTGGGATGCGTGACTGGAGGATGGATGACATGTGGAGCTTGGGTGGGCTTATTGCCAAAGCTAGATTGCCACGAAGTCCCTTAGCAGGTATGCTGATCAACAAGAACTTGAGGACATGTATAGCATGGAAGTTGTGGGGCTCCAAGGTCTATCAATTCTGTCCTGCTTATCGTTTCTCAACATACACGCGCACGCATGCACACACATGCATGCACAGGCATGTGCGCTCAGACACACACCTGCAAAAGCCCACCTTGCAGCGATACCACGCATGCACATACCACCTCCGACTAACATTGCTCCACAGTTTCTAACTGGCACATTTACACAGTAACTAAGCGTCTCGCATGTCCACATGCAGCACTCATGTACCGCGATGAGGAAAATTGTGATTTCCTGTGTGTTTCGAGGGCGCTGGGCACTGCTGATCTCAGCGCTTACATTGACAAATACTCGCCACAGCTCGAGGCGTACAGCAAGCTCAATTTTAGCAGAGAGGCAAGTGCTGCAAGGTAGAGGATTGCAATGCAAAATCCTAGGTGGTGTCTTGGTACACATATCATGATTCAAGATGCTAACAGGCTTCACAAGGCCAATTCCAAGGGTCCATAATGCCAAACTTTCTTGAGGCACAATATCTGCACTGTTGCCAGATTGTTATTGTCCAATATTGTCGAATTAGTGCACTGCCCATAAAGATACAACTCTGGGAAAGAGTTTGGCAAAAGCGCTGTGGCTGATAGGATGCCTTTTAGATGGCATTCAGCTTAGCTGGCATAAGCTGCATACTTGGCAAGCAAGTCAGGCTCAAAAAGCCTCAATGGGTCCAATATTGCACCAAGTACTCATAACTGTGGACTCATACAACCTTTTGGGATTTGTAAGAGAAAATGTGTGCAAGGGTTGGGACTGCAATGTATCAACCCACCATTAACGCAGTGGAATGGTATTGCCAGCATAAAGAAAATTAAAGAAAACTAAGCAAGCGGCTGAACACCTCCCACATCAATTAAGGAACGGGAGACACATTGGTCTGAAAAACCGTATGCCAAACCCCCATCAGAGGCAGGGAAACAAGAAGTACGTCTATAAGAGCCCACCCAAATTTCCACACAGCAAGAGCAGGGGCAAAAATTCGCACTTACTCACATTCAAAAGCAGGTCCCAAGCATGAAGCATACCAGAAAAATGCTAGCAACAAAAAAACACCTAAATGGATGTTATAACACAAATTGGTCATGATAGACCCAAAACCCCCGCATAATGTGGCTAAGACTTAGCATTTAAAGAACTCTACTCTTGAATTGGCAGATGTGCCAAAATGTACACTTGAAGTTTTAGATACTAGCCAAGCAACTTGCATTTGGTACCACTGAATGGCAGGTACCTTGTACTTGATAATAGGGGCGGGGCCTGTTTCTTTGCTGTGTGCTCCAAGCACGTCCCACCACCACTACCAGCAGCTTCCAAGCTCGTTGAACATCAATACTTTGTATCTTTGAACAACTTCCTGTTGAAGGGCGCATTCCAAATTAAATGCAAGATGAACCCTTCCTCCCACACAGAAAGTTGACATGATGGAGCAACAGGCGTATGCACATAACCGCCTAGACTTTCAAGGGCTTGCAGAGTACGGAAGAGTATCAAGCCTGCTGCTTGATTTTATTGACAAGCTGCTCAGGTGGGCGATGTTCCCATGAGCGCGCACAATTCCAGCCTTCAGATTTACTCATTCCTCATCATCTATTTCTGAAGCATTTTCCCATGGCGTTGACATTTGGAAGGCAGAAGGCCATAGCAAATTTGCTTTTAAAAGTAATGTGTTGAGCGGTTCACTTGAACAGGCAGGACACAGCTGTTTGTCATCCTTGCGTTTTAATTGTTTGTTTCTAGTGTGTTCTTCTTTTTCGTTTTCCATAACTATCATTAAGATTTTTGTTGCACATGTTGACATTGTCCTGTATCCAGGTATGACCACGAAGAGAGGATGACGGCAGCAGAGGCCCTGACACACCCGTTTCTTGCTTTTGCACCAAATTCAATTAAGATCTGAAACATGAGAGCTATGCTATGCTATGCTGCTAAATATTTATAAATGAAAATGAACAATAAATAATTGCTATTAACCAGTAGCACTGCTAATTACCTCGACAGTTATCTGGAAAGACCTGATGGCAATCCAACTCTGTTAACCTCAAAAAGCTCCCTGTTAATTGCCTTTTGCGGTTGCCAACAGTGCTGGTCACTAGCTTGTGCACCAACACTCTGCCCACACAAACAAGGCAGCATTCTACACTTTGTTGCTGAAAGAGTGAAACATTAACATTGATCACTCGTTACCTGATAAAGCATGCTTACCCACGCATACGTCTCTCATGCTGCCAGCTCGGATCTTAAACCTGCGACATATTCGCCATAGCTCACTAGTCGCTTGCGTGCCTTGGCAGGCGAAGCAATTGTGCTTGAGTTGCAGCCAAAATTCCCTCCTCTACCATGACTGCCACGTGAATTGAGGCCATGTGCCCTGTCTGACTCTTCCTCGTGCCTCTCAACTTCTTTGATGCTCCTAGAGTGTGCTGCAAGCACGGCACCTGCAGTTGACAGTGGCAGAGGTGAATGTGCGGCCAAGTCAGTGCTGGCCTGTCCCCTCCCTAAATCTGCTCCTTCCGGTTGCAAGTCTTTAGTCCCACTAGCCGCGTCCACATCCACGTCTGCTTTTTTTGCCTCGTCAGTGACAAGGATCCTCCCTGTAGCATGTAAAACAAGAAAAGACCTGGATCAGACACAAACATAAAATGCAGCACAATGAACTTGTGATTGGAACTCCTAGCAAAATAGATTCAGGCAATTTTGTTGATAACCAGCAATGGCAGGTTTTGCACCATGTGCTCTATTCTAAATTTGCTATAAGGCCTTTTGCCCGACTTATCGGCAGGGTTTGCACCACGGCGAGACCGATAAGTCGGGCAATTTATGCACTTGCGTACGCAGTAAGTCTTTGGAAAAGCCACTGTCTCAGACTCTATAAACACATCATTGGTATGATACCTGTGACGGATTTAGGATTGTCTAGCTCAAATACAGCGCAGCAAAGATCAGGCAGGCCAAGATCCTGCTGCAGCCGCTCCACATCATCAATATGTTCCCGTGGGTCATGGCTGCACATCATCAAGATTCAAGTGGTGCAATGACAATGACAGCCATCCTTTTCATTGAAGTGATTCTCTCTCTTTCTCTGTGTGTGTGTGTGTTGTGTGAGTATATGTGTGTGTGTGCCTGCGCGCCTCTGTCTGACCCCTCTCTTCTTAGATGCAAGTGCCAGGGTCAGGCATGCGCATGCGAGCGCAGGATCTTATGAATCTTGTAATTTTTGTAAAGCACTGAAAAGCACTGAAGCCTGTGCACACCGAAGAGACCCCACCGCGTCACATGTTGTGTTGTTTCAGTAAGCTAAGTTCACAAGACTTAGCAATATCCTTGATGTAAACATTTAGCAAGCACTTGTACAGCTGCTTGCTGGTGCACAGCAGAATAGCCACCTGGGATCGGAAATATACACCAGGCCAACAGCGTTATTGTTGTTCAGTGCGGCTCTCAGCTCATTCCTGCATATTTTCAGCGTGATAGCATCAGTACTTGTTTGAGTATGAGCACGCCTCTGTATCGATATGAAATTGTGAAGTTGGTCGCCAGGTACAGGCATTATCCTTGAGTTGCACATCGATGACCTCACAACTCTTCAGGTGTTTACAGTTCATTTGATCTCGCACTGTGAAGAGGCACGTGTAGAATCATTGGCCGCATTAACGCAAAATAAGCTTCTACTTCAAAGGCTTCTACGCAGAGGAACTGGAGTTGCTAATTAAGTGTATAAAATGATTTGCACACAAGCGTTTGCAACACTCAAAGTCCCCCCCCATGAATTCTAGACAGATAGCTTAATATGACTTGCCATTCACATTTACGCCCAGGCTTCCTCTTGTTGTCCTTTGTGGCTTCATTTTCAAGCGCTTTCTCACAATGGAATCTGCATGTGCACTGTGGCTGCGTAGCTCAGGGGCAATAGCGTATTCTGTGGCAGAACCATGAGGCCTACAACTTAGAGCAGGTGCCGCCAACTGCATTGCCACTATTGTGCTGAATGGGCACTTACAGGACTATGTGACAAGGGTTTTTATCGCAAATATTTCATGTTTTAGCTCTGCTTCATGCTTAGGCATCGAGTAGGCTTTGCTTCTGCATGGAGTTCTGTACCTGAAGTTGAAAGATCGAGTACGCTGTAGGGAAGCAGGAGGTGTTACCTGGAGTATATAGGTAAAAAAAGCAGATACCACGAGAGATACCAACCGCACATCGAATTCAGTCCAAATTGCCAAATTGCTACTGCAGGAAGTGCAACTAGCACATGCCTTGACCTAGGCTTTGGTCTGAACATGCTTGTGAGATCAAGGTGCCTTGGCATACAACAATTGTTTTAAAAAAAATTGACACTGAACAGTGTGGACAAAAAGTTGGGGCAGGGGCTACTGCAGCCTAAAGCGTTTCAAGCACCACAGCTAAGGGTAAAGCAGAAATGTATGAGTAGAGGTGCTATTGGGGAGTATGTGTGACGCCAGCCAACAACCACCAACAGGATAGGCGGACATTTTCTAGCTGCTAGCACCTGAAATTGGGCATCGGTGTACTTCCAGCAGGGCTGACCGCCGCACTCAGCTGCCACGTCACACATGTCACAGTTGGTGAAGTAAACGAATGGCTGCAGGGGAGAGTATCACCTGATTAAGGAACGCATCAAATGCATAGAAATAAGGAGAAAACTTCCACAGGGCAACAGACCTTTGTCTTGCTCAAACAAGGGCAAGAAGAAACGAAGTAATGTTGCATAACATTCCCCCCTGCTCACTTTTCCTCGCTTTTCCAAAGGCTTAGCTCTCTCCAACTCCTCATGGGTGCGCCTAAACAATGCATAGATGCATAAATATAAGAGTAAATAGGTGCGAGGCAAGTCTAAATCACACAAGGCACAACTTGAGTGGGAAATCATGGCTTGAAAGCTTTAAGCCAAAATTCCTAGTATGCAGGCAAAGGAGCCTTGGAAGTCAGGCATGCAGGGGAATTTTTTTGTATTTGAGGAATTTTCCACAATAACTGCATGCCTTCGTTAGTTTATGTTGCGTGAGACTCACCAAACCCGCTCCATATCATGAATGGAGCCAAATACAGTTTGGTTCACTTGCAGGGGATCACCGAGTCTGCAGCCAGAGAGCAGAACAGAGGTATGCTTCCAAATGTGACCCGGGTAACCAGAATAATGGCATCAAAGCTGGCATGCCCAGATTACAAACTACTGGAACCTGCACCCTTGAAGGTTCTGTGAAAGCACGCACCTTGCGACAGCATTAGGCAGGCGGAGGCCGCTTGCTTTGTTGTGCATACCCTCAAAGAAGAGCAGTGAACCACACTTGAGGGTGTCTGGGTCCTGCAAGTAACAGAGGCTAGTCCAGGGTGTTTGGCCAGGGTGAGTGCTTTGGTACACCCTTAATCTGAGCCTCAAAGCAGTACTGTCAGGCCTAGTTGTGCACATCTACCAGCCACTGGCGCCTTCCGGTTTCTGCACCTGCTTGAACGCCGCAGCCCTATCTCGCACTCTGGGTACCTATGACAAGGGCACAATGTTAAACTGATGGTAGATATGGAGTCCTGCTCTACTGCTATTCCCTATGGACAAGCTGGTGAAGACATCATGCCCGATCATGTAGACCATTCTTTGTACATGAAATTCCACAAGTGCACAGTTCTCTTCATCACCATTTAGTTCATGATCTGCATGCTGTGGTCACTGTGTGCACTTTGTGCTATGTTCCTATGCATTGGATATCAGTACAAACCGGGATGGAGTGCACAATTATCCGGTCTTGGGTGTACATCTCGTACAACTGAAACAGATCTGGAACAAAAGCAGAGCAAAAAGCTGTGTACGACATTCTGAACAGTTGAGTCATTGGAAACTGTGTTTCTTGTGCCTGTAGGTTTGTCTGAGTGCTTAGACACTTGCGGCCAATGACTGCTACCTGGATTTTCTCCTTCTCGCTCTCCTGACTCCATGCCCCCCTGACTCACGACCTGAGTCATGTTTTCTAAACTTTTTGTCTCTAATTTTGTCAACTTTTCTCAAATTCGCAAGTACTCGACTCTTTCCAGCCACTCTTACTTGTACTTATATTATCTCATGTCTCGCACAGGATTCATCGTGATATGATCGGTATTTTCAGGTGAATGTCTCTGCTAAACCTGTCCTTTCTTCTCTCCCACTGCCAGCTTGGTGTTCTATTCACCGGGCCGCCGCCTGCCTAGTTTTTTTTACTATACTGACTATAAGAAGGGTCTTTAATGGGCTGGCCGGGGAACAATCCTAATCAATGAACTGGCCTGACCCCAGTCCAGCCCGAAGCCCGAGCCTGGTGGTCGGCTAGGTAGTTGGAGGTGTCTGCCAGTGGTGATCAAGGAAAGCCTGGTTTCGTTACATCTCTCTCGAATATGTGCATTCCTTGATTGATGCAGGTAATCTTTTGCCACCTTCACAGTTTTTTTTATCTGTGGGGTAGAGTCATGAAGTTGCACGAAGTGTTCCTGGCTACGTTGCGTTACACTTGCACTGGCGATAAGCAAGCAGCACAGCTGAGGCCAGGAAAAGAGCAGGCAGTCCGAAGACCAGAAGACAGAGCATCTCGATCTGATATCAGTACAAAAACAGCCTGCTCTTCAATGTTGACCGCTAAGACCAGCTCGAGAAAGGCTCACGAGGCACACCGTATTGTGACATTAGCTGATGCAGCGTACATGCGAGGATAACGCAGTGTTCAGGTGTTGATACACATCCCAATGTGTTCAACGCTGGGCATGATGCGAGCACTTGAAGGCATGAGCATGCCTGATGTGCAAATATGACCCTCCAAGCTCGGCATGCGCCCGGAAGGCACATGGCACAGCGGCAGACTGGAGCTGCGTTGAATGAATGACGGCACCTCGCCCGTGCGTGCAGCATGTGGTCCTAGTCCCGCACCCGCCTGCGCGCATCCCGCTCCCTGTCCCTGTCTCTGTCCCTGCGCTCCATCTCTCCATCCTCCCCATCCCGCCGCCGCTTGTAGTCCATACCTCGCTCCCGGTCTCGGTCTCGCCTGCGGTCCACCGCACACCGTGTGACCCCAAATTGAGTACATGCTTTTGCACACATGCGTGTGCGTGCGCACGCACACGTGCACGTGGACACACGCACACATACGCACACACACAAAACACACGCGCGCGCGCAGGCAGGCACGCACACGCACAGCCATGCCCACAGCCTGTATACCTGCACAGCCCACAAGCTGGGCACGCGGCTCTAAGAGTGGGAGAAACATTGCTTGCAAGGGCGTGCCAGGAGCGCCTTGCCCTCATTTCAGGTCCACCCTGCTTCTTGCTTCAAAGCACCAATTGCAAATGCTCACACATACACACACATGCGTGCAGGGTCAGCAGCAAGCGCAGAGAGCACTACAGAAATCAAGCAGATGAGGGAGGAGGCAGTTCAGTGCGCATTGCAGACCACCGACTGTGTGCTGGTAACATGCCACCGGTGTGTACATAATCCAGTGGCGCCTGCACATCTGTGGGCATCATGCTTCCAGCATTGGTCCCACGCCATCCCAGCAGCCTTGCTGCAAGCACAAGCTAACATGTACACCCACATTTACACCCCCTCACCCCCACCCCGACACCTACACCCACATTTACACCTACATTCACTCTCGTACCCACACCCACCCTCACCCCCATCCATACACAGACCTTGGCGATGGCTCGCGCTCGCGCTTGCGGTCCCTGTCCCTGTCGCGGTCGCGGTGGTCGCGGTGGTCGCGGAAGTCCCTGACGGGCTCACGCTCACGCATAGGCGGGCGGCCCATATCGCGCGGGGGCATCCTGCATCATTGCAGGAGCACATGCGTGCGCAGCAGCTGCTGCAGGTGGCCCAGTGTTGCGCTGACGGAAAGAGTCAGGGTTGTGGGCTGCCATGGACGGCAACCCAGTTGATAGGCCCAAGCAAATGAGCGAGTTGCAACGCCGCCCTGGTGTCCTTCTGCCCATGAGCTTTTCACAACAGCTGGATCTCTCTGCTGTTGCCTCCCTTGTGTGGCATGGCGTACCACGCCACTTCCCCCTACCTCACCTAACCAGCATTTACCCAGGGCCCGGCCCACGCCTCAACCCTAAAAGGAAGATGCCGGTGTCCCCCGTCCACAACTGCCCCTGCCAGAGACCCTCCCATATGCCACACCTGTCGATGTCCATGGCCGATGGCGGTGGCGCCAATCCAGGGAAGCTGCCAGGGGGGGCCTTCTTTTTGGGTCTGGGGGCCCTGCCCTCCCCTCCAAGCCCGCCGCCTAACCGCCTCGGTTTCCTGGGGAAGCGGATGAACACAGGGCCAGGGACAGGAAGTATGGCAAAACTGCTCATGCAGCGGCTGGACCAGGAACCGCGGCAGCCCATTAAGTGCTCTTGGGGTGTGCAGCAGTTGCAGTGGCAGGGCAGGGATGAGTGTGCACCAGTGACAGCAGCAGCCTAACCAAGGCAGGTGTGGCATGCTTACATTCAGGATTGGGGCCAATGCAAGGCTGGCAGGGGCAGCTTTGTGCCTAGATACAGACTCTGAGGTGGATGAGCACGCACCACCCACCCACACTTCACAGTTACGTCTCCAGTTGCGTGACAGCGACGGCACGTGCTCATTCTACTCCTTGCCAGGAGGTATGGCTGATGTGGAGCCTCATGAGGTGGTGGCATGCTTACATTCTGTGAAATTCAGCACTCATGCTGCTCCCACAGGAGGACTGGCAAATGCATGCACTTAGGAAGCTTAGGGACAGGCCTCACCAAGTTTCTACAGTCCGGCCTCGCTCCACATCTACAAGCACCCGCCGTCCCTCAATCTTGCGCCCGTCTGCTGACTTGTATGCTTCTTTCATGTCCTTCTTGTCCTCAAACTCGATGAAAGCATAACCTCTTGACTTTCCTGCATCCGCGAGTCAATGGGCAGTGTTTGTTTTGTGCAATGCCTGGTAACAGGCAGGCAAATTGAGTTTATGAATGTCTCCAATGGCGTCAATGGAATCATGCGTCAAGCGCCATTGAACATTCAAACAAGTCATGCATGCAGGCAAGCATGCCTCTGAGCATGTCTTCATGGCTTCAGTACAGTGCTGCGTGCATGGGTGCGTGCACGCACATGTGTGCGTGTGCATGCGTGCCTTTGTATGTGTGTGTGTGTGTGTGTGTGTGTGTGTGTGTGTGTGTGTGTGTG
>LFCJ01002647.1_pt1 | contig 12949 bp, 14 predicted proteins | sample 643141 | NCBI WGS metagenome assembly LFCJ01 (sample SAMN03766243, study PRJNA286221) | soda lake metagenome | biome: soda lake; feature: Kulunda steppe; material: water; isolation source: sample B1-Br-g2 brine of Lake Bitter-1 | place: Russia: Kulunda steppe | collected 2010-07 | reverse complement strand
CACACACACACACGCACGCACGCACGCACGCTTGGACGCACGCACGCGCACGCACACGCACACACACGCACACGCACACGCACACCATCCATTCAAAGAATTCTTTGGGATTCTTGGTGGGGTCTGGGATTGGGAAGCGGACCATTGTTATTTTATTTACAATTTAACCATGAACCAGGGTGTTGTAAACGTGGTTAATGGTTAATTCCGTAAATTAAAAAACTAGGCGCAGCTGCCAAGCCGCGGGCCTCATAGACAGGTTTCTGAAGCAGCTGCAGGTGCATGCGTGCAGAAGCTTGCCTCAAAGACAGGTCTCTTAAGCAGCATGCTGGCAAACTTGAAGTCCCATAACTGATAATAGGGACATTCAGTTACAGGGGATTAAGTGGCACACTGTCAGTGTTGCTGATCCAGCGCGGATGAAGTGCAACTTTGGGACAAAGGATCGATGTTACCTTGAAAATATCGAAAAATTTCCACTGAAAATTTTCAGTCATCAGTCATCAGTCAGCTTTAAGTTCAAAAATCAGTCATCAGTCATCAGTCATCAGTCATCAGTCATCAGTCATCAGTCATCAGTCAGCTTTAAGTTCAAAAATCAGTCATCAGTCATCAGTCAGCTTTAAGTTCATAAAACGTAGGTTCAATCGTGATTTTCCGGCCGGAAGCTTTGAGATTGCACTTCAGCTTATCCCGTATTCAAGGATTAAGAATCGTTTGAAAGGATCATATTTCATGCATTTCAAGCAGCATAGGTTCCGTGCAGGAACTTTGACCGGAAGTTTGTTTTGCACTTCAGATCATTCCGGAGTTCATGGATAACTAAAATTAACTAAAATTGAATATATGGATTTCAGTTCATATAACATGGGTTCCAAGCAGCGTTGGTTCCGTGCTGAAGCTTCGCGATTGTCGTCTCAGCGTATTCCGCATTCGTGGACATAAAATACATTTTAATGCTGGACTGAAGTAGTAAAATTTAAAGCTTTAAATTGTTGTACCTGTGACACAGTTTTCAGACCGAGTCTCAGGGTGCCGGTCCGTGCATTATCCGTGGAATATCCATCCACCGTCCTGCGGAGCCCAGGTCCCAGACCTCTTCCGGAGAGCGTCAAAAACTTAATCCTTCGTTTTCGTGGAATTCCCGCGGCGTCAGGGCGCAGGTCTCTCCGGAGTGTGAGGATCTGAGTGGTATACCGACGTATGCCTGAGGCCGCCGCGGTGCTTCGCCCGCAGCTTGGAATTAAAATTCATTCGTGGTTAATCGAATTTCTATTTCTGAATTAACCACAAATTGTTGTAAACGCACCCTAAATTGTTCACTTGGTCAGAATATAATAAATTGTTTTGGATTCCTGAGATTCCCAGAACTTCAGCCTAGAGCACCAGGACGAGTCTCTCGACTTGACGGCAACCCTGTAGGGGACTTCTAACATGCTTAGAGTGAACGCACAAGTGTTGCTGAAATGGTCAGAAATATTTGGGAGTGGGGAACGCAAGCGATAATGAGCACAGATGCTGCATTTACTGACGAATGAATACGCCGGTCCTGTTTTGAGAACCATGCGCGGTGTTTTGCAACGCGACTGATGCAACGCACATTTATTGCCACACATGCCTCACAGTTCTGAGGGATCAGTGCGCCTTACCAGGAGACCACTTCCATGGATGACTAAGGATTGCAGCCAAGGGTAGGAGAAGTTGACGGCCCGATAGAAAGTTGCGTAGCCAATGACCAGGGCAACACGGGCAGGTATGAGCCAGCCCATGCGAATGACCTCTACGCTGCTGACAGCAAAAATCTCCAATAAGGCCTCAGTCCGGAAACGGAACATAGCATCATAAGAGGATGGAATGTGGAGCAGACCCACCCCAACCCCCAGTGAAGTCAGTAAGCGACCCACAAAAGCAAAAATGGCGGGGACCTGTGCGGATGGTCATTCATCAAACAAATTGAACAAATAATCAATGATAACAACAATCAGGCAGCATGAAAGCATATCGCGTGCAGACCATATGATCCAGTAAGCAGACGCACAACTGGCTTGAGCTACAGGCGTGAACATGGATGCGAACATGTCATGCATGTTGAGGGGTGTTCAGTCACAAAGGCACGCCCCATTCCATACAGGCACAATCAGGCTTAGCACATTCATCGCTGCGGACTTAGTATGTATGATGACCGGGTACACACAAATCAGACAAAGAAGCATCACCTTGGCAGCATTAGCTAGGAGACAAGAGCTCAAGGCAGGGACCGCGGTGCAATCAAATTTTAACAGTTGGTGAGTCAAATAGCTATCGCGATGCCAGATTAATTTTGTGGCCTTGTATGAAAACAAAATGCACAACAAATGCATGTTTGGAAGCACTGCTCGAAACCTACCTCCAGATTCCCAGGATGCCTGTACACCGCCGCAGCTGCTAAAGTGTAGAAAGAAAGTAAGACCCATGCCGGATGGCTGACACTCAGCTCACTTGCCATAGCAGCCCTCATCAACAATACAGCCACATGTGAAGTCCCAAGAATTGCATAGTAGGCTTTTCCAACCTTGGAGTACTGCATGCATGTTGAAGAAGAAACATGTTAGCCATGCATTTGACTGCAAGTGGGACAAGCTCAGGCCACACACTACTGCTAAGGATGGTTGGGCATGGCAAAATGAGTTGCGCGCGGAGATATCCTTGAATTCATGCTGGTTCAATCAAATGGTTGCAGATTTGATTTGGGTAACACCAGGGTAGATATGATTCCTAATGCCACTCACCATCTCCAACACGCACCACAGCACTAGCTGCATTATAGGCATGCTTCAGTCCCGCGTGCTTCCTTAAGAGCTCTGCACGCAAACATGACTAAGATGCAATACTGCAAACACTCTCACACTTCCACACACTTACACACTTGCTACCCCCTCCCCCCCCAAATGCACCACAAGGTTTCAGTCTCACTCTCAATTCATGCGCACAGGACACTTCAATTAAGTACAATAGCATCAACTAGCATGATCCTTGGCTAGACTTTGAATATTCAATAGGAGCCTCCTCACCTGGCAGCCCAGCCATGCCCTGTATTCACGCTCATAGTCCACTGATTGAGTGCGGGCCTCAGGAGTGCAGTTGTCTTTGCTGCTGCTTGCATCTGCCCTGGTCCTGCGCCTGTGCACCATGCCAATCAAGCTGCCTGAGGTTGAAGCCCCTGTTGGCGTATTTCCCTTGCAAGCCGCTTCGTTGGTGGTTCTTTCAACGATACTGTCTCTCACGTGCTCCTGCCAAGCCTGACAATGCTCCATCACTGCAGCGCTGCTGCTCAACTGAGCTGCTGCCACCAAGTCTGCCACACCTGTGCTGGTGACACAATCGCTGTCTTGGGGCTGGCTGTTTGGGCTGCCTGCTGTGGTCAGGTGCTCCGATCCAAGGGCCTCTGAAGCAAGGTCACTGAAGGGGACACTCATTGGAGGGGAGGTCAGGCCCAACAGCAACAAGCCTGCAGCAAATCAACGACAATGTTCGCAAGTTGAAACTGGTTGACCATTGACCTTGCCTTAAAAGTCAGTAGGGGCCAGCGCGTTATACGTACCATAATGTTTTGCAACGGTACCCTACTGCTCCTGGCAATCTTGCAACTAATTAATAAATTCCAGCCCCCTCTCGCAACCCGCTAGGAGCAAAATAGTTTACTTTCTTTGAGAGCTCGCAAGGTCTGCTAGTTTAGCCACTGCCCTGCCCAGCCCCCCCCTCTGGACCCGTACGCCCCAAATGAGCAAAGGACACTTTTCCATGTGGGTTGTGCAAAACGGAAGCGCTCAGAGGGCGACGGACAGCCGGGGGAGCTGCGTATCCGCCAAACCCCACCCTGGCCCAGAATTGCTGAGCGCGAGGGTACTAGATGCTGCTATTGCTGCCAAGCCCCCTCCTCCTCCACCTAGGCCTGTGGGCAGGCCAAGGCTGGAGAGGCCAGCTAGCTGAAATGCTGCTGATGCTGGAGCACAAAGCACACAGAGGGGCAGGGGCAGAAGCAGGGGCAGGGGCAGGGGCAGGAGCAGGGGCAGGGGCAGGGGGAGGAAGAGGGCTGGGGAGGAGTTGGATGAAATTGACTCTTAGACCTCAGAGTCCTCAGAGGGAGAAATGGAGGAGGGGGAGTGAGCTCTTACTGGTCCAGACAAGACAGACGCAACAACCTGAAGTTCGCAAAATCTTGCTTAAAATCTGGAGCCTCGCAACCATGTAATACTTGCATATAAATTATTGTAATTATTTTGGGTTCTTGCAAGATTAAAGATTCGCAAGATCAAGCGAGTAGTACGGTTTATAATGCATAACATTATAGATTCTTGAAATTATAAGTGCAAATTTCGGGCCTAATCCACCTTCTGGCACCCCCTACACCCCCATCCTCTCAACAAACAATTCTTATACAGAAATGTAAAACAAGATCAAACTTAAATGGATCCTAATCCTAATCCAAATCCAAGCTTGGATGGAATTTGCCAAGGAATGCACACAGCCCTATTTGTAAGCTCGCATGAAGCATAAAGAGCTTACATAAGGCATGCCTGATTGCTGGGTGGCAGTTCTGAAGCAGTGCTGAAGTCAGATTGTGCGGGACCCTGTGTGCTGGAGTGCGAGAGGTGCAAGGCTGATACTGGCCCCAACGATCCCTTTCCGGCAGCGCAACGTTACAAGGGCACCTGAGCCGCATTGGCAGCAGCAGGTGTGCGCAGCGGCCCTTTGAGTAGCAGCGCAGTGAGCAGGAGGAGGATGCTGACAAAATTTGGGTGCGCTTTATTCCCACATGTGTACAGCCCATTGGGTAGCTACCTATGTCCACGGGCACCCTGACCTCCCTCCTGCTTTGAGGAAGCATGCTTTCAGCGCTTTCTCAGACAGCAGAAGCAAGCACCACGACCCAGCACATGTTCCAGCGCTTGTGCTTGACCCAGCGAATTTATCATAGATGAGGGTAAGTGAGCTGCTTGCACAAGCGTATTTGTTTTGCGTCAAGTCAAAGTAACATGCTGTGAAAAAGGCAGTTGTTATGCTTAACTTGGATAGAACGCCAATTGTTTTTCAAAACAGTCTTGAGATGATTGCTTGTGCTAGAATGCCAGCAGAGCAATTCTACATTTCCATAGCTTGTTGCTCCCATGCAAATGCATACATGCGGGTTATATCCGCAAACCCTATAGCCTGCCAAGAGCCAAGCACAAGGAGAATGTGCTAAAGCTCCTTGTGTGCCTGATCGGAGGCAGGGGTGATAGCAGCATGAAAACTGCAGTGAAACAGGGCACAGACGCAATTTACGGAGCAAAATACTTTTTCCACACAAAGCAATCACCCCAGCTTGCCCTTGCCCATCCTCTGCTCTTACTACCAACCAATTCACAACTAGTCCCTCTTCGCATCAGCCTCCAAACTCACCAGCTGCTCCAACCAATCCACACTGCAGGCAGTATTGTAGCAGGCTTCGTCCAATGTGCACCAGCTGCTGAACAAGATAAGCATCATCTTTGGATGCATTACTGCAGCTGCTCCAGAGATCCAACCATGCCGTGAAGTCAATAATAAAGTCATTTGTGCCAGGGAGTGCCTACAAAAAGTTTGGGTTAACGGAATTGACTGTTAAGCAAATTGGCGTGGCTTCTAGACTTCTGCAGCCATCGTTTAGCGGGACAAGCAAAAAAGGTATTGGGGCCAAATGAGCTGCAAGACCACATTACCTCAAAGCGAGAGCAGAAGGCACACCTCGTAACAACCCTTCATAATTTGCGCTGATGTGCCATAATCTCACCTGTCTCCAAGCGTCTAGCTCTGCCGCAGCAACAGCAAACTTGGCAGGAAGGAGCACGGCCATGGAGCTACATGTGAGCTTGCCTGCTACCCAGAGCTCAAGCACAACAGTGCTGGCAGCAGCAGTGTTGTTGGAGGCCACGTCAGCAGGCAAAGTGACGCAAAGCTGCAGTCAGAGCCAAAAGGAAAGCCAGCATTGAGATGACAGCAGCAAGTCATACTACCACAACAAATCGAGAAGACGAAGAGGACATGCCACGAGTACCATGCACGCTGGCCAAACACCCAGCCTGTACAAATAGGATCCCCTCTGTAACTTGTTTGTTGGCCCTACCTGTGCGCGCTTGCCGTCCACGAGCTGAATTGCCACTGGGTGGTAGGCGCCATGCACAGCTGCCAGCAGCCATAGACTGTGGTCCCTTTCCACACATTCCTCAGGATTATCTGCTGGGCCCTGCCAGCCGCGTACTACACCCAAGTCGGCAGGTGCAGACACCTCAACAAGCACACACACACCAACTGCTGACAAAAAGTCAGGGTTTCCGTTCTGGGGCATGGCGATAATAGGTTTGCACACTTCCAAGCTGCAGGTCGTACAGGTTGGATCAGATAATGTTGCTGACTGGTCTAGCAGAAGCAGTGCCTGGCTGGCTACCTGCGCAACATACACCACAGACAGCTACTTTTTGGCAAAGATTGGTGTGTCTATGACTAGCAGGTCATACTTTTACAAATTGGGTGGGCTGGCGTCAGCCATACAGCCAATAGAATCCACCTTGTATCCAGGATGCACCATATCAATTTGATTACTTTCAACTGACTGTCAGCTCAAGAGTTCCGTTATTCACTGACACAGTTTTAAGACTTTTAAGACGGTTGTCCCCACAAACGGCCCATCCCTTGTCAAGCCAATCTGTCTCACTTACAGCGCCCTTTTTACCCCTACTCAATACTACAGCCCCTGAACTATTCGTTGTCTTAGACAGTGCATCGGTAAGCTGATCATTGCTGCGTCTGGCAATGCCAAGCAGGCGAGGAGGAGGGTAGCAGTGGGCCAGGGTGCAGGATGCAGGGGGGAGATGGTAAACAGAGCACCATCTGGCACGCACACCTACAAACTAGGCCCCCTGTCCACAAATACCAAGCACTCACCCCTGTATGTCAGGTGTTCTGGGGCAAGGCAAGCATGGGGCCCCGGAGGGTCTGCAGGGGGAGACGGGGAAATCCCGTCAAAATCTGCTTGGGCCGCCGATTGGCCTGATAATTTTTTTAATATGATATCTTTCAGTAATTATACCCTGGACAAGCGTACATGATCAGTTGGCTTTGCGGATGAGCAGGGGAAGCATTGGCAAAATAAGTTCTCGCTCAGTCTCTAGCAGGATCAGTGGCCTGCACTGTCAGCAGGCCGTTTATCCATCCTCCTGTGCAGCAGACTCTTTCCACGACCAGATCAATTCTTGGGTCGGCAGATGTGATGGAATGTGAGGATTGTCCGCTGGCAATCTGACTTGAGTCACCCTTTAAGGACAGTTGTGCCTTACAGGCCCTTAAAAGTGGATAATTTAATCTAAAATAGATTTAAATATTGAAGTTTGCTCATTTCTGCAAAAGTAGAAAAATCTGGGAGCCCTGAGATTCCATTGAACAGCAAGCAATAGCAGGTAATGACCCACAATTCAGGGACGGGCCCTGGGGTGCTCTCAACCCCTCTGGCTGCTCAGAACGTGTGGTGCGGTGCTGGAAAGTTTAGTGACTCGGTTTTGGGGGGCTGTTTGTGGGGACACCCTTCAGTAAACAACAACAGGCTGGGCAAACACAAAAGTTTGCAAAGCTCACGATTTTGTCTGACAAACAACCTCATCCATGGTCGAACCATCACAAGGCAGTCGCTCATATTGCCTCAGCATGGGTCAGTGCACCTTAGTTGCAAATGCATGAAGCTAGGCCTGACCATAATCAGCATCACTCTCCATGCATTGCTTTCCCAGTCCGGGCTCTGTATATGTTAGCTATGTCGTCCCCTGGTGACCTTAGGGAGGAGTGTAGGTGTATGGTTGTACAATTCGCAAAGTCAAAGTCAGAGGCACGGCCACAAGCACCTAACAAGTATGAAAGAGAACTTGAAACAGTGACCAAGACTCACAATACCTCCCCAACTTGTGACTTGTGCAATGCTTGTGACATACAAGATGAGCAGCACGTCCTTTTCCACTGCAATAATCCACACGTGGTCTCTCTCTGCAGGACTTATGCGTCTGTTTTATCCTGCAGGTTTTGACACTGTGTCTGCTTTTATGAGCCAGGACAACAACAATAAGCTTATTATCTCGCTTCATGCACTAAAAGCTTTTTATGAGCAAGCCATCAGTTGCACTTCTTGACTGAAGGGCTTTTCTTGTAAAACTCTGTAACCCTTGAAAGAGAACTTGTTGACAGAGAGCCTGAAGTATAAAAGTAAACTGGATTTAAATGACATGACATCAGCTACATTTTGCTATGATCTCTTCCATGTTCTTTACTTAAAATCATGTATCCAGGGCTTCCAACTTGATCCACCAATAAACCACCCACCTGCACTTCCATTGATGACTCCCCTCCTTCCCGCTCTGTGAAAGCAATACCCAATTCCTGGCTCCAATCCTTCACAGCTTCTGCTGTGAGCACCTTCATGTCAGGCGCACTCAGATCCTGCTGCTGCTCTTCAGCTTCGGTGTTATAAACATCGAAGCAAACGATCACACAGCCAGGTCTCATGGTTATGCCACTCACAGCAGCTCTTGGAAACCTGCACATTGGGCACAACAAGCTGTTCGATGTCGAAAAAAGTGCCAGCTAAGAGCAAGGTTGATGACTATGCGTGGATTATCAGAGGAGTCGCAGCTGCTTGTACTCATTTTGTCTGTGCTAAGAATATGATAAACTGTGCACGATTGTGGGTGCTCCAAAAAGGAAGGGCTTTCCTGGACACATTTGCCTTATGTTTATGCGCAAAACACAAACTCACTTCTTTTTCAATTGGCGTGAAAGAGACTCGCATGCGTGGCTTGGTAAATCACTGGGGGCCACGTCTCCATGCAAAATAATGGCAACCTACGTGGCAGCAATATCACAGCAACCCTCTGCAACTCTGCAACTCATGTAAAAGTTATGATTTGACAACGGCTGGCAACCCTCACAATGTTAAGGCTCCACACAGATCTACTACAGACCTGCCTGAATTAGTGCATGTGTACACTAGTAGCTTGTGACCAGGCATATGCTTCAGGGTGTTCTTATTGCTGCTTATTATTTTGAATTCAAAGTAAGGAAGAGTTAAGACGACACACTACTCAAAGTGGACAGGCTGGGCAGTCTTCCATGTATTATTGAATACAACCATTGCACCCTGTTTGTGCTGAGCTTGCAAGGGGAGAGATAGACTCCAGGAGTCTTTCTCGAAGGTAGATTCTATGCCACTGCAAGGGCCTGAGCCACACAGGCCCAAGGAGAGTGGAAAGTCAATCTGGCAGGTTGAGGTCAGTCTTCCAATCAACTACACCAACATTTGCACCTGCCCTCCCATCTTCCAGGGGCGTAAGAACTTACCCTCTGCTTTGTGGCAACCTTGGATTGATAAGGGCTGAGGCGCTGCTTTGCAGCTCTCAGCAGCTGCTGCTTCCTCTGCCCCCCGGCTGGGTCCTCAGTGGCTGCTGTTGCATTGAAGCCTGAGCCAGCGGCGGCCAGCAAACATGCAGCTCTCTTGTGCAACAGTTCAAACCTCTGCTGCTTGTTTGCCTCCTGAGGTTCTGGCTCTTCGAGGTGTGAAGCCTTATCAGTAGAAACCTGATCTGGCAAGGTGAGAGCTCCGGCGCTGCACATGCCACTCTTGTATTTAGAGGGAGCTTTTGATGCAGCCAATGGAGTGCTTGAGGGCACGCAAGAAGAGGGCACTTGCAGGCATGCCAGGTGTTCTTTGTACAGCCGGCGATAGCGCAGGTTTGCCAACACCCCCATGAGCAGGCCTGCAAGTAGAAGTGCATGAGTGACACGCAAAATTGTAAGCAAGGGGAGCCCATGCCAGGGAGCACGTTTGCCTGATCGAGTTTGTTAATACAGACCTATATGGTACTGATAACAAGTACAGGGCTCTAGAAGTTTTTTTAGCCCCTCTTTCATGCACTCAAGCAACCTGCCGTCAGTGATTACCCCTGAGCATCACAGTACCGGCTAAATGCATGAGCTTGCTTGGCTCAGCCTCTCTCAGGAACCTTACACTTGAGAAGCATGCAAAGCGCTCACTTGAGAGAAAAACATACATCCATACACATGCGCAGGCGGGCTGGCTCACCTGCTGCATGCACGAATGTCCCTTGAAGCCATGGATACGGCAAGCCCAGCTTTCTGTAGCACAAGCTGTAACTGAATGCTAGCAGCATGCGGACGGGCACCAAAAAGCTCAAGCGGACCTGCCAGGCCCACACAGACAAAACCATGGTTACTAACAACAGACATATTGGCGGACAGGTGAAACTGTTATCCATATAAAGACAGTTTATGCTAACTCGTGTGTGGCTTCAATAAAAATGCTTTTGGGAGGTCTGTGGAAGATTAAAGGGGGAAAACCGAACACTTTGCTTGCCCTCATATTCACTCATACTCATGCTCGCACGAGAATTGACATATTAACAAACAAACACATGCATGCACAAATGCATGCATGCACGCGCATGCAGACGCTCTGCACATCACCCGTATGAACGCGTTCAATCTTACTTACAGGCTCCAGTAGACCCTGCACGCAAATGATAGGTATTGGAAAAGAAGAGTTTTTACATGTTATAACCAATGCGAACTTGATAGCGAGCATTAATCTGGTAAAAAACCAAAGAAGTGCAAAATTCAAGGTGATCAGCATGAAAGATGAGCACATGGGCATTCTTCTGCAATCTTTGAGTAGACCAAGCACTTTTAAAAAATGCCATGACCTAAGTTGCACATCAATCTGTCACAATGCTTTAAAAAGGTTGCAAGATATGGTTTTATCTTGATCATTCACAAGAAAATCAAGAAAATCAGTCCAAGAGTGTTCTCAGCCCCTGGCCAATTCATTGTAGGAGATAAACACAAGGGTAGGTGAGCATTACGAGAACACGCGCATGTGCACCACACCTAAGGGCTGACGTACATTCTCACGACCCTCATCGATTGCTGATATAGTACCCCTGAGCATTGCTGATGTGTCCATGGCAAGTGCCTGCCACAGCCTCACCATTCCTATTTCTACGCATTTGTCGAGGTGGAGCATAACCACGCGGTCAACCCAAGCATTTGTAGCAAAAAAACCTGTCATTGCATTTGACAACAAGAAATATGATAAAATACAAAGAAAGAACAAAATGTTTAGTTCGGGCATCGTTGTAGGCTGGCCATGCTATCACCAAAAATGCCTCCTGATTCTGAGAACAAGCCCACAATACAGCATGGTACTTGGTGCTTTCAATGAGAGCCAATACGGAGAAGTACAAAACCACAGAAAAGCCATTCTGTTGCATTGCTATGCAATAGATTGCGTCAAGCACTGAGTAATTGCCTGTTCAATGCATTTTAAATGATGCTTTCATTTGCATCCCAGAGGAAAGGAAGCCAGAGTGGGGGGCCCCAAGCAACCCTCTACCACCTTATACATTCGAAAATGCGACATTTGTCTTCCTGTACAGACAGAGGGTTGGTAGAAGGGCCATCTCACAATTTTAGGACACACAAAGAAGAGCCTCAGGTGTAGGGCAAACAAGTCTTTCAATCCCGCAACAGTTAGTACTATGCCCTGCATAACTGCTTGTGGGGTGCTCAATTGTGAAGCAGACCTACCAATCCCTGCAGCGTGTCCTTAATAAGTTAAGGGAGGTCAATGAACAAAGCAAGAAGGCAGCTGCAGCTGGAGCAGAGGCCAGCTCCCAAGAAGCAAAGCACTTGCAAAGCAGTGGACACTTTAGGGGTGTAGGGGAGCAGTAAACAAGGCTGTTGAAGAGGAACGTGATTGCACTCCAAGGGGGTAAAGAAAAGTCCAGGCGATTTGCAACCAGGCATGGTGCACTTCGTTCTTAGATTTCAAGCTGTATGCACTGTGTCCTTAGATTTTAAGGTAAATGCACCGTCTGAGATTATCCCATTGGACAGTTTGCATGCACGCCTTCTGAGGTACAGAATGTGCATGTACAAGGTTATTAAACCATTTTTCAATGGTACAATACAAAACACGACCATGACCAAAATGAGCTGTTGCCTTTTCAAGCTATCTCTGCTACCCCAAGATTGTATTCTAGTGCAGTTCTAATTGGCTAAAAACCACAATTAGCCTGTGAAGGTACAGCAATACAGGAAACAACATCGCTAGAACACGGAAAGCACGAAAAGGATGCGTGCTAATTCAGCCAGCAGTCTTTGCCTGATGAACTGCTGCATGAATGCATAATGTGACAAACATGTGCTGCACTGCTTGTTTCAGCCCTGCTAGTACCTGCAGTCAGTGTCGCTCCATAGAAGAGACGAAAGACAATGAGCCCCATCAAGCAAACCTGCATACCAAACACAGGGTTTGCTTATAGGTGCAATGTATGTGTCAAGCAAGTCCCAGAGAGGGACTACAAACATGTGCTTGTAACAAGAAGCAATCAGCATAGACAACGCCTATGGTGCGTGCAGGTATGCACTGCAGTCTTGCTTGCAACCGTCCTAGAATAAATTCTTATCAGACATTGCCTGAGAGAAGAGAATGCATGACCCAGTGAACGTCTTTGCACTGAAAATTGTCCTCCTGGAGTTTGGAGTTTCAAGCCATGCTACAGCAATCTGTCACAGTGAGGTTTGTCTGTCATACTGAGCACTAAGCAGGCATAGACAGACTGTTCACTGTTTTGGCATGTCAGGATGCTACTTTGGGCAGGCTACTCATGCTACATTTCAGACCAGGTCTTGAAAAGAGCCCAGTCTCCAAAAGCAAATTGCTACCAGAGGATGCATGAGAAAATCGAGCGCACCTGCCAAATGTGCACGTGCATATGCATGTGCATATTCATGTGCATGCACATGCACGAGCCAGCATGCGCGCATGTGTGGGCAGGCATGAGTGAGTGCAAGCGTGTGTGCGTGTGTGCGTGCGTGTGTGTGTGTGTGTGTG
>LFCJ01002646.1_pt1 | contig 12952 bp, 7 predicted proteins | sample 643141 | NCBI WGS metagenome assembly LFCJ01 (sample SAMN03766243, study PRJNA286221) | soda lake metagenome | biome: soda lake; feature: Kulunda steppe; material: water; isolation source: sample B1-Br-g2 brine of Lake Bitter-1 | place: Russia: Kulunda steppe | collected 2010-07 | reverse complement strand
TGATTATCTCCTTGGCAAGTTCGTATTTTGTTGCTTCTTCATCTTCCTGGTCCTCGTCTTCGGCCTTCTCATACTGGCGAAACGCCAACGGATAGGAGGTCTTGTGATCCACGTAAAACGCATAAACGAGATCTTGTCCCCAAACAGGCTCGCCTTCGCTGTGATCATAGAACGATCCAGCACCGGGAAGTTCCTTCCCGGTTCGCTGGAACACTGAATCGTCGATGATAATGTAACCGTCCTTTGACCACCGCGTCTCACCGTGATTTTGCAGTTTCTCTAAGCGTTCGTGATTGAGCTCGTCTTCGTCCCAATTGTACTCAGTGAGGAACTTGTTGAGTGCCCGGTCGCTTCCGGCTGGAAGAACTTCTCGTGCGATCCCGGTGACGGTCTTGCTGCTGGCGGCAGCAAGACCTGTCACGTACGTCTTGGCGTGGTGAGTCTGATGATACGACAGTGAGTCGAACTCATCCAACGGATCAGTGCATGAGAGGAAGTCCGTGATCGGCAGCATCAGCTGTCAATACCAGTTATATCGTGATGCTACTTAAACGTGCAGAGCCGAGTTCCCAACGCAAGCCGATGCAATGATAAACAAAATGCAAGATTCAGTCGGCGATCGTACAATCAAAAAACGAACGGCGTCGGTGTGCCGGAATCGTACACACCGGCAGCGGGCTGAGCCACCCCGCGACCTCAAGTAAGCGTCTCCTGAGCTACAGTACCCGTCTCTGATGGCCACATGATTTCTCTCCGCTTGGTTCACTTGATCTGTGAACTCTATACACTCTTCACGTATCAATCACGAAGCGTTTGATCCAATGAAGCGCGACTCAGCACAGCTTACGAAGCAGCGTTCGGAAAGTACCGAAAGTGCCTGTACCGTGAATAGCCAGTATCGGCTACACGAATTCGGGGTCGACTTGACGAGGATGGATGGCTGGTGATGTACGCGGCAGATCGTCTACGAAACTCGTTCAGACGGCATCGGCTGCTTCGAGGCGAGCAGCTCAATCGATTGCCGGTGTCGTAGCCGGAGGTCTACGGTTGTCGGATATCCGCTCATAATGTGCTGCCATGGATAATAGGTCCGCTTCGCTGTATGGCAGTCCGAGAAGCTCTACACCGACTGGTAGGTCTTCGTCGGTGAACCCGCCGGGAATCGAAACGGCTGGACAGCTCGACAGGGATCCGATGAACGTATTGATCAGATACGGATCACTATCCCTGCTCTGTGGGAGCTCGCTGGCCACTCTGGGCGGGATTTGTAGATCGGGGAACGCGATCGCGTCTATATCGTGCTCTGCGAACGCACACTGGATGGCTTTTCGAAACTGGCGCTGTGCATCGACACTCTCCCAGTAGTCGGCGTGTTCCGTGGGTTCGTCGTATCCGCTCATCAGCCGGTCGAACGCGCCCATCTTTTCGGGAATGACTTCTGCTTCGTAGACGTCTTCGATCGACTCGACCGGCGGATCTTCCAACGACTGCAGGAACGTGTTGATGTCGTGTTTGGACTGGTACTCGTACAGGGACGCGTTGTCGAGATAGTACTCCAGGTTCGGGATAGTAACGGGGTCGATGATCTCGCTCCCCTCCTCGGCCATCTGGGAGAGACTGTCCTCGACGATCGAATTGACGTCCGCCGACCGTGGTTTACCATCACCGCCGAACGCGTCGCGAAGCACTCCGATCCGCGCACCGTCTAACCCGTCGTCGTTCACCGTCTGTTCGTACGAGTCGATGTCAGTCATGCTCGTCCGACCGGTGTACGGGTCTTCTGGATCGTACCCGACGAGAACGTCGAGAACCTTGATCAGGTCATCGACAGTTCTGGCCATCGGCCCCGCTGTATCGTGACGCTTCACGAGCGGCGAGAGCCCTGCTCGACTGATGAGCCCCGTCGTCACCCGGATCCCGTACAGATTACAACACGAGGACGGTGCTCTGATAGACCCACCAGTATCCTCACCGATCCCGACTGTGGCGAAGTTTGCAGCTACAGCAGCACCGGTCCCGGAGCTGGAGCCACCGGTGTCCCGTTCTAGATCGTATGGGTTTCTGGTTTGTCCGACGATCGATGAGGCCCCCGAACTCCCCGCTGCCCAGTCGTTCATAGCGGTTTTTCCGACGATGACCGCTCCTTCGTCCCTGACATTGTCGACGACCGTCGCATTTCGCTCTGGAACGAATTCGGAGAACAGTTCCGAGCCGAACGTCGTGACCATATCCGACGTCATCGCTTGATCCTTGATTACCAGTGGGATTCCATGGAGTTTCCCGGTGAGACCTTCGTCGACGAACGCGTCGTCCAAGTCGGCAGCACGCGCTCTTGCGTTCGGGTTTATCGTGACGACTGAGTTGATGCCGTCCTCTTTACCATCGTATCGTTCGATCCGTTCTATGTACCATTCGACCAGTTCTTCGGAGGTCAGCTCCTCCGTCTCCATTGCATCGTGTATTTCCGAGATGGTTGTTTCAACTATATTGAATTGTGTGCCCATACACAGTCAACATATCTGGTTCAACATATGTGTTTGTATTAGTTTTCCAGTGATTCAACAACATAGTTAAAATTCTTTTAGCCTCCTTAGAAACATTATATACATTGTTTCGCAGACCTGTGCCACGGGACTCGTACTGTGGGTCACGTGCCTACACTGCCTCCATGTTTCCAGTGACAGCAGCTGCTCGCTTTCTCACCGGCAGAGTCAGCACTCGGGACGGTTTAGTACTCAATCGGAGTGTTTTTCGATGAATGTTTACATGAACACCAAAACAGACTAGCTATGAAAAATATTCGTGACCCGCTGTATGGGTTCATCACGGTCGATGAGATGGAACTAGACGTGATCAGTGCACCGAGGGTCCAACGACTCCGCCGAGTTGCCCACCTCGGGTTATCGGATGCAGTGTACCCAAGTGCCACGCACTCCCGGTTCGAACACTCATTGGGGGTGATGCATCTCGCTGGTGAAATGGCTGCGTCATTGAACCTGCCGGAGGAGAAGATCCAGGCATACCGAATTGCGGGACTGTTGCACGATGTCGGTCACTCGCCGTTTTCCCATGCATTAGAGGGAGTTATCGAAGAAAGACTGGGGTTCGAACACGAACGTCAGTCAGAGCAGATCGTTCGGGACCTCGAAGATCTGTACGTTCCAGACGCCGAGTTCGTCATCGACATCATACACGGGAATACCGAATACGATCTCGTTGCCGGGGATATCGACGCCGACCGACTCGACTATCTCCAACGGGATTCACGCAGAACAGGGTTTCAGAACAGTAGCGTCGACGTCAGGACCATCATCAAGTTCGCGAAGGTACACGACGACCGAATCGTGTTCGATAAGAAAGCGGTGCAGGCGATCGAGGATATGTTCTCGGCCCGGGTCATGATGATGAAGACTATCGCGGGACACCACGCCACGCAGATCGCCGAGGCAATGCTTCGACAGGCTACGAACGATTTTCTCGACGACACCTCGTACACGGCCGAAGACGTTCTGACGTGGGACGACTACCAACTCCATACGCGTCTTCTAGAACACGAAGGCCACGAGCACATCCCAGCGAAAACGGACGAGCAGTTGTACACCCGGATCACGAATCGGAACCTCTACAAACGGGCACTGTACGCGAACGAGAACTCGATCGGACGTGAGATGCTCTCCGAGATTGCACACGAGTGTGATAATCACGCTAGTATCGAAGAGCGGATTGCAACCGACGCTAACGTCAGTCCGCAACAAGTCATCGTGGACCTGCCGTCGCTTCCTGACGATGCTAGTGCGCATGTCCGGATCATGATGACCGACGACGTTCAGGAGTTCTCCGATATTTCGCCGACGCCCTCCCATCTCGTCGACGTACAGTGGCGGAACACGACGCTTGGTGTGTACGCTCCACAGCCCGACGTCGATGCTGTGCGTGCTGCCGCACGACGCTACTTCGGACTCTGAGCTGTACCGTCGAGTTCAGCCACCCGTTCGAAACCTGCTTTAGCTGTCGACCTTATCGACTCGTGTATAGATTTATTCCTGGCGTCGCTGATCTTCGGGACAGACGACGTCCATAGACGCCGAAGAGCTCGGCCCGCTCGGGCAGTACCACCGGCCCACACTGCGTTCACGTGCGCGACACTAGCCAAGTCTACGATCAGTCACTCGCTGGTGGGGTTGGGCTTGTGTAGGTCGTCGGCTCTGGCACATACGCGTAGATGAGCAGTAATCCAGCGACGCCGCCGATCGTCGCCATAACGAACGGCACGGCGAACCCGAACCCGACGAGAACACCGGAAAAAAGCGTGCCCAACGCGATGCCGAACCCGAAACCCATCGTCAGTATCGAAAGCGTCGAACCGGACTGCCCGTCCTTGGCGATCTCACCTGCAATTGCCAGCGACGGCGCGAAGGCGAGTGCTACTGCCACCCCCTGAATGAAGCGCAACGCCAGCATCACCTCAGACGATCCAGTGAACCCTTGGAACAGCGTCGACGGGAGCAGTAACACAAAGCCACCGAGTATAAATTGTCGCCGCCCGTAACGGTCGCTCAGCCACCCAACGGGGATCTGTAATAGTACGCTCGCCAACACTTCTGCGCCAAACTGGAGTGAGAACAACAGTTCGCCTTGACTGAGTCGATCGTTTATCGTATTCGCTAGCGGCGCAAATATCCCGATCGTAACTGACATCATGATCGTCGCCAGGCCTAGGGCGATGATCGGATCCACCCCGGTGCTGGCGCTACGATCGCGCAGTGACGGGGTGTCATCATCAGCTTGGGCTTCAAGTTCTTCCGGATCGTTAATCAACCGGTCGATCAGTACGAAGCTGGCAACCACTCCGAGCACGGAGACGAGAAACGCTGCTTCGAACCCAGACAGCGTCACACTGGTGAGTTGATACGGGCCGAAGCTCACGACGACGCCGGCGACGATCGGTCCGATGCCGAACCCGAGTAACCGAAACGCATTGAAGAGTCCGAAGTTCTCGCCGCGGTGGGCCGGTACAGAGTACTCGTTGACCAGCGCGACGGTCATCGGAATCGTGAACGCCGCGCCAACGCCCTGAAGCGCTCGTAGTAGGAGAATCGACACGTAGTCGGTGAGAAACAGGAAGCCGACGCTACCGATCCCGACGAGTCCTAACCCGAACAGGATGAACACTTTCCGTCGCCCCGTCCGGTCTGATAGTCGACCGACAAACGGTTGGCCGAGACTGTTAAGGAATCCGAACAGCGAGAGCACGATGCCAATGAGCAGCCCTTTAGTGATATCGAACTGAATGGCTCCGATGGAGATCGTCCTCCCGACGAATCCCGGTAGGGCCACGACCTGGCCGATGTACAGTGGTAACACCACGATCAAAAAAGAGTTCGCCACAGCGCTCACCATTCTCGCGAACCCTAGCGTAAGCACCCGTGAGTCCAGATGTAGTTGCATGTTATGTTGATACGTGAAGCCGCTCTATGGTTGCCTAAATGTCCAATATCGGGTCAACAAATCGGTCAGTCGCCGGCGCATTGTGAATCAATTTGGTTCAGGAGTATCGTCAGTGGAGACGATTTTGATTAGCTAATATTCGCCCGCTCGACGATGTCAGCAGCGGCTTCTTCTGCTTCCTGCATAATTGTCGTGGACGATCGATCGAAACTTTTTATTTGCCGATCGCTCATCACCACATCTCCCGCGCACAGGACGGTCTCGATCTCGGAGCCCATTACCTTGTAGATCAGCGCAGCGACTGGGTCAGGCGCAGGCGTAAGATGTGGATGATTCGTATCGACGATCGCGATATCGGCCTGCTTGCCCACCTCTATCGAGCCGAGGTCGTCGTCACGGTGGATTGATCTGGCCCCTTCGATCGTTAGCATATCGAGCGCTGCTTGTGCCGTCATCGCCCCTGCGTCACGGTGGTAGCCTTTGTGGCCAGCAGCCATCGCCCGGATGTCATTGAGCGGGTTAATTGTGTCATTAATATTAACATTATCGATGCCCAAGCCAACGGCGACATCGTTTTCCAACATTTCGACTATCGGCGCATAGCCGGTCGCAAGCCGCATGTTTGCCATATAGTTGTGCGCGACACGCGTGTTCGTCTTGCCGAGAATCCGGACGTCTTTTTTGTCGAGCTGCACACAGTGACCGAGCAGCGTCCGCTCCCCGAGATAGTCGATGTTCCGGAGATATTCGATACTCGACATTCCCGGTCCGGCTTCGTGGATTTCGGCCTCGGAGACGTGTGTCGTCGTCATCACATCGTATTTCTCTGCCAGCTCGTACGCCCGCTGGTGGGCCTCTTTCGACACGCCGCCGACGTTGACCGGAGCGGGCCAGACCGACTGCCGTCCCTCAACACTCCCGTGGTGCTCCTGGATGTGTGATTCGATACTGTCGAGTGCTTCCTCCGTCTCCATGACGAACCCTTCGGGGTCGACGTGCTTGGTAGCCGGATTTCGCACCTGACATTTTTCGATGTATGTGACCAGATGATCCGGTGGTTTCTTGTCTCGTAGCCCCAGCCCGTAGATACTCCGTATCCCGCTTTCTTCGTATGCGCTGATTTTCGCTTCGAAGTTGTCCATCCAGGCCCCAGATGTGTCGTTTTCGACAAAAGTCGTTGTCCCGGAGTAAATCGATTCCAAGCAGTACATCGAAGCGGTAACAGCGTGTTCTTCGGCTGTCATCTGCGCGACTGCAGGAACTTTGGCGTTGTGGATCCAATCGTACAGTCCCCTGTCTTCGGTGAACGCCCCTCGGATGAGCATATCTGAGACGTGCGTGTGTGTGTTGATCAGGCCGGGGATGACGAGACCGCCGTCGGCATCGATTATCCGATCACTACCGTAATCGGCTGTGATCTCGCTCGCCGTTCCAACTGCTTCAATGGTGTCATCAACAATGAAGATGGCTCCGTCCTCGACGATCTCTCGATCGGGGTTCTGCGTGACGATCGTACCGTTCGTAATGATCGTGTCACTCACAGTTACTCGCCTCCGGATAACGCGGTACTGTACTCAACGGGCCTGTCCTCGGAAACTAGCCGGGATCGCGTGTTTGTCGTCGCGAGCGTTTCACCGTCTTTCAACACGAGGTTCCGTGCTGCAATCGTTCTGATCGCTTCTAAAGGAGTCGTGGCGTCGTAGACGACCAGCGACCCTTCGTTCCCCTCTTCGAGCCCATACTCGTCGTCCGCAAGCCCAAAGATCAGTGCGTTGTTCTGCGTGAACATCTGCCAGAGGTATTTAACATCATCGAGACGGTTCATGTGGGCAAAGTGGGCGAACAGGTTAAGATTCTTTAGCGGGTCACCGTCGCCGTACGGGTTAAATAGATCACAGATATTATCCTGGCCGACGCCGACAGTGACTCCGGCGGCTGAGAGCTCGTCAACGCGCGTGTGCCCCCGCCTGCGTGGATATCCGTCGTACCGTCCCTGTAACACTGAGTTGACGATTGGATTCGTCACGACGTTGATGTCGCTCTCGGCGAGCAGACGGCAGAGCTTATCAGCGTACGCATCCGGCTGCGAATGGAGCGAAGTCACGTGACTTGCGGTCACGTCACTGCCCATCGAGTACTGCTTCGCTTTGTGTGCCAATACTTCAGTGAACCGCGTATCGGGGTCGTCTGTTTCGTCGATATGCATATCGACCAGCCGTTCTTTCTTTTCCGCGAGATCGAGCGCTGCCTCGATGTGATCGACGCCAGCCTCGCGGGTGTCTTCTCCATGGGGAATCCCGCCGACAACATCGACACCCCTGTCCAGCATCTCCTCAAAGAGATCGTAGAGTTCGTCGTCGTGTGCGAACCCCCGATCGGGCATTCCGACCAGCTGGATGTCGAGTTTGTCAGAAACCTCTTCTTTCACCTCGACCATCGCGTCGACGTAAGTAAAGGGATCATCCGAATTCGCATAGACACCTAGATGGCTACGGACGCGAGTCACACCGTAGGATACGAACCAGTTGGCCAACCGGTGGGCCCGCTGTTTGATCTGCGCTTTGTCTGTATTATGCCGACGCATCTCCCTCGACGAGGAGATGGCTTCAAGTAGCGTTCCCTCGGGGTTTTTGTCTTTGCCATTCGGGCCGATGGTCAGCGCACCGTTTATGTGTGTGTGTGGTTCCACCAGTGGAGGTGAGACCAGTTTCCCGCTCGCGTCGAACCTATTACTGCTGTCGTACGACTCCCAGTCACCAGTTCCTGCTGGAATTATATTTTCGATCACACCTCCGGATATTTCGATATCTATAGACTCACCATTCGGTTTAACGGCGTCTTTTACAATTTTATCGGCCATCAGTTTGTGTTATTACAGGGAACCTTTATATTTGCTGTATTAATACCTTTTATTGACAATTACGTAGTGTATGAATTATAATAGTATATACTCCTTCGAGACGTTCCGGATCCAGCTTTGGTTCAACAAGGCACGGATGGAGTCCCGCCGTTCAACTCTGTATGTAACACCTCGACTTCACTCGGTGTGCTGATACTCTTGGACATAGATCGTGAATACTTCTATAGGGATTAGCAAACAAATCCGTAGAGTTCCGGTGTTCTGAGACTTTGTAGAGTTGATCTTAGATACTGCGTAACGTCGTTTTCTGTCAGAAACAGCTTGTTAGCACGTGCTCTCTGAAGTTGTTCCCAGCACTGCTCCAATGGATTCAACTCTGGAGAGTGTCGTGGGAGGTAAATTAGAAGCAGGCCGTCAGCGGCGGCCTGCTTCTTCAAATCCTTGGCTATGAAGTACGGTCGCTATCGAGAATCACTGCTAACTTCTTGCCAAACTCGTATTGTAGTACTCTGAAAAATACTTCGAGACGGCCGCTGTGAAGCGGTCTGGTGTGAGACACACAAAGCGGTCACCGTCGTCGGTGACCGCACCCAGCATGTTCACACGCTTTCTGCTTCCACAAACTGCCACTGTCGGTCGGGAATTGATTGGGTACCCCCGGTTTCTGGACGGTAGTGACTGCTTCGCTATGTTGGTCAATCATGACGATGCGGTGTCCTTCGCGTTTCAGTGCTGGCCACTTTTATTCAAATCCTCCCAGAATTGTCGTTGTTCATCGTCATTTGCCTTGTAGTGGCGTGGCCGGGCTGTCTGTCTGGACAGCCCGGCCCGCTTGAGCACTCTATACATGTACGCGAGAGAATATTCTACGTCGAACGTCTCGTTGATGTAATTGTGGACGAAGAGCGTCGCCGAGCGCGGTCATATAATTAAATAGTACCTAAGAGAAGAACTGCAAGCGCGAGCCGAGAAACTCATTGATCCACGATTTGGCGAAGCAGAGTCGAGAGGTAAGTTGCTCGAAGAAATCCGAGACGAGAGCACGGAACTCGTTCCCCCTCTCGAAGATTAATGCGGAAGCTTCCTGTTTGAGACTCTTCCAGACCTGCTCAATTGGATTGAGATCTGGCGAGCCAACCGGAAAAACACGAAATCGATGCCAAGTCGGTGAGCACGTCTGCTCGTACATTCACACGTGTGCGCGAATTGATTGTATTCAAGACGAGCAGAATCTCGCGAAGCGGATTCGCTCTAAACACTCATGAACAATCGAGGTGCTCACAGATCTTCGAATCTGTGAGCCCCTCATCACCCTTCAAAAGAATCCGTGCGCGTGTGATACACTTCGGCTTTGTGCTCACCGGTCGATATGACCCACTCAAGCGTTCTTTGCCCTCGTTTGGGAGATCAACAACGTGTTGCTTCCGTCCGATTCCTACAGATACGACCGCAGAGAGCTTAAAATATACAGTATAGGTCTGAAGCTACACTTAGCACAGCTCACGAAGCACCGTTCGGGAAGTACCGAGTATTATACAAGGACAGCTGCTCTGCTAACTGATTAGTGTGCAGTGCCCATTATTTCTTTACTCACATTTATCCACTCTCCTGACAAATATCGTATAAATACAATAATAGCCGGAATTAGAGTCTCTACTAAAAGAGCCAAGTATAGAGTAGTGTAGCCGTAGTGGGTGACTGTGCCTATGTAAGCTATTGGCAACGTGCATACATAGAGTCCAATTAAGGATGCATACAGCGGCCAATTTGTGTCTCCAGATCCTCTAAGTGCACCTGTCACAGAACCATCAATACCCATAAATATGGATGAAATAGATGCAAATATTATAAACGCTGCAGTTAACTCGAGATTAGCACCTTCTGATGTGAAATACAGTGCAACAGTATCAGCAGTGAAAACAATAATCGTTGCGACCAATATATACAAAAATAGTGAAAGTTTTATGATTTCATTGCCAAATAATTGTGCTAGTTTATTTTCACCTCTACCCAAATTCTGGCCAACTAAAGCACTAGATGATAGGGAAAACCCCCATGAAAAACTATTTATCAGATTCCTAATCCGACGAGACACCTCCAGTGCAGCAACTACGGTCTCTCCGTATATTGAGGCTATGGCCAACAGCGGAAATGCGAAAATTGCCTGAGATAGGCGCTTGATAATCATAGGTACACTCACTTTCAGAAACTTCAGAGTCATACTCTTTTTATTGTGCATTTTTGTAGTGAAACCTACTGGTAGGTCAACATCATGAGGATAATTCAGGCCTAATAACCCCCAGAGAATGATGATAGTTGGTACGGCGGTTGCAATAACTGTCCCTATGGCGGCTCCGACAACTCCTAAACCATACTCAAATATCAGAATATAATTTAGTACAACATTTACTATTGCGCCGCCTGCTCTCCCAATCATCGGGGTAAACGTATCATTTACAGCTGCAAAGACTCGGCTCCCAACCACATTAAAGAATTCTAAGATGATCGAAGGGCCTATAAACATTAGATAGAGGCTGCCATACCGAGTAGCGTCGACCCCTCCATCAAACACACCAATTAGTAAATCAGATTGGGATATAAACACAAACATAATAAAACAAGATATAACTGTTGCTATTAAAAATCCAATATTGACGCATGTGTTAGCTCTTTTTAAATCATTATTTCCGTAATATTGTGAAATAAGACTAACCGAACCGGCCGAAATTCCAATCGAAATCATATTTGCGACTTGCCAATATGCAAACGCATAAGCCATTCCTGCTACGCCAGCAGATCCGACCGCAATACCAATCATAGCGAAGTCGACAGCTTGTTGTGAATTTCGGGAAAACCCGGTGACTATTCTTGGCCAAGCTAAATCAATTACTTTGCCAATGCGGTTCTTGTGAATAATATTTGTTTTGTGAAAAAATTTCTTAATAAGAGCTATAAAAGTTTTATACATAGTTTGTGAATATTGACTCATCAGAGAATTGATTTGCTGTCTGAATAATTGCCATAATTCTAATTAATATCGCGTATTTATCAAGGTTTGTTTTTAATTCTTTGTCTGTGTGGGTACAATACCTATAAATATAAGGTATTCATTTACAATTGATTGGCTAATACAACTAATACATTAATATTATAAATATGCGAGGCTGAAAACACTATATGAGTGATTTTATAATCACAAATGCTACAACTATCGACAATAAATCAGTAGATATTGAAATTCAAAAAGGAATAATAGATCGTGTTGTGCCCTCTGGTGAGGGAGATCCTGATCATTACGGTGAACGTCATTTTTGTGCAGAGGGACGGTTAGTTACACCTACGCTTATTGAACCTCACACCCACCTAGACATCACATTAACTGCTGGGAACCCGATTTGGAACGAGTCGAACCGTCTTCGGGACGGGATACGAAAATGGCGAGATCTTGATGAGACAATTACTAAACAAGGAACAAAACAACGAGCGAGGAAAGGTATAAAATGGTTTCTTTCACACGGTGTGACAAAAATACGAACCCATGCAAGTATTGGTAATACATGCGAGGGAGTGAAGGCACTTGTTGAACTTCGCGATGAATTTGAGGACTTTATTGATCTACAGATAGCAGTTATTCCCGGTGAAGGTGTCACATCTGAGCCAGAGCTAAGACGGCTTCATCAATCGCTAGATCTCGGTGCAGATGTTGTTGGTGGAATCCCACATATTGAATATGTACCGGAGGATGGTAATCATCACGTTAAAACTGTGGTCGATATCGCAGATAGCTATAATCTCAAATTAGATCTACATATTGATGAAAGTGATGATCCACAAAAAAGATATACAGCTGTCCTAGCCAACGAAGTCAACAAGCGCGATATTGGTTCCAGAGCAACTGCCAGCCATGTAACGTCATTACACTCACACTCTAATGCCTATGCAGATGAGATGATTCACATGATTTCGGAGAGTCGATTGAATGTTGTGACTAACCCAATGGCGAATGCTGCCCTGCAAGGTAAGCATGATTCATATCCTAAAAGGCGGGGACATACCAGAATAAAAGAATTACGGCAAGGGGGCGTAACGGTTGGTGTTGGGCAAGATGATATTCTTACATATATTAATAATTATGGCGATGGTGATCCGCTGAAGAACTTGTTTATCCTTTCACACTATGCCCATATGAATGGATATCATGATGTTGAACCGCTCTGGGATATGATGATCGAAGGTAACTCTCAGATATTTGGTGTGAGTGACTATGGAATCAGAGAAGGCAACGAGGGATCTCTAATCGTATATGATTCATATGATAGTTTTGATGCACTGCGTCTGCAGGCACCACGGTTATTGGTAATACATGAGGGCAATATAATCGCAGAAACATCTAAAAACACGCAGTTATATCTGGATGACAAAGAAAAAATTGATTATAGCAGAAAGCCGTATCCACCACTGTGAAATGCTTCAGCAAAGTGATTGATGTTCTGTGTTGGCACTGTCTAGCTAAGGCAGTTATGTCTTAACTCGATTAGAACCACGTGAGCATAGCATCTATACCGGAGTGATGGACTCCAAGTAGCCTATCTTTTAATCGCCTTCTCTCGACAATGTGTCCATGACCACCGACGGAGTCGACTC
>LFCJ01002642.1_pt1 | contig 12966 bp, 13 predicted proteins | sample 643141 | NCBI WGS metagenome assembly LFCJ01 (sample SAMN03766243, study PRJNA286221) | soda lake metagenome | biome: soda lake; feature: Kulunda steppe; material: water; isolation source: sample B1-Br-g2 brine of Lake Bitter-1 | place: Russia: Kulunda steppe | collected 2010-07 | reverse complement strand
CCTACCCAAAACTGCTGTCTCTCTCACGTCACCACCCAGATGGACGCCATGCGCGAGGGCGCACCCGCGGATCTGGTCTTCCAGAGTCTTGCGGGAACGGAGGCCGGAAACGACGAGTTCGGCATCGACGTCGACCTGATGGACGAGGCGTACGACCTTGCTACACGTCGGTCGACGGCCAGCGGACCGAACGTCATGTACTTCGAGACTGGCCAGGGTGCGGAACTGTCCGGCGATGCCCACCACGGTGTCGACCAGCTCACCCTCGAGGCCCGGTGTTATGGCCTTGCAAAGCGCTACGATCCTTTCCTCGTCAACACCGTCGTCGGCTTTATCGGCCCGGAGTATCTCTACGACGGCCAGCAGGTAATTCGGGCCGGCCTAGAGGACGTGTTTATGGGCCAACTGCATGGCATCTCGATGGGGATCGACGCCTGCTATACGAATCACATCCAGGCCGACCAAAACGACATCGAGAACCTCGCCGTCTTGCTGGCTGCGGCGGGCACCAACTACTTCATCACCGTGCCGATGGGCGACGACGTCATGTTGAACTATCAGTCGAACAGCTACCACGACGCCGCTGCCCTCTGGGAAATCTTCGACCTCGAGCCGACGCCGGCGTTTCGGGAGTGGCTCGAGGCAGTGGGTCTCTGGCATGAGGGCCGACTGACCGAGCGAGCGGGCGACCCGACCATTTTCACCTGAGTATGTCCACAGATACCACCAGATCACGAGACAGCGAGGAAGCGACCGACGAAGAGACCCTCAAACGCATCGTCGACCGGACGCCGACCCGCCTCGGTGTTGGTCGGGCCGGTCCACGTCCCCGGACGGATACGTTACTCGAGTTTCGCGCAGACCACGGCCTCGCCCGTGACGCCGTCCTCTCGCGGGTTAGCGAGTCGTTCGTCTCGGAGTTGGGGCTGGTCTCGCTTCGATCCCGGGCAGCCGACATGGACCAGTATCTCGCCCGTCCCGACCGCGGTCGGGAACTCGAGGCGGCGAGTCTCGAGCGACTGCACGAAGACTGCAAGCACGCACCGGAGGTCCAGCTAATCGTAAGCGACGGCCTTTCGTCGTCGGCCGTCGAGGCGAACGTTCCCGACCTCCTGCCGGCACTCGAGGATGGACTCGCAGACCACGAGATCGACGTCGGGACGCCGGTTTTCGTTCATTTCGGCCGCGTCGACGTAATGGACGCCGTCGGCGAGGAACTCGAAGCCGAGTGTTGTGTCATCTTGATCGGTGAACGCCCTGGCCTGCGGTCTGCCGAAAGCCTGAGTGCCTACCTCGTCTACGGGCCCGAACGCGGCACGCCAACGGCCCGCAAATCCGTGATTTCGAACATCCACGACCGCGGGCTGCCGCCGGTCGAAGCCGGCGCAGAACTCGTCGATTTGATTCGCGAGATGATAGAACACGAAGCCAGCGGGATCGATCTGCGCGAGGACGACCGCGAGTTCATAGAGCAGTGAGCGACCGTACGACCCTTACGAGCATCGGCGTCGACGTCGGGACGACCACCACCCACACCATCCTCAGCCGCCTGCGCGTCGAAACCCCACCCGGCGGCAGTCCACAGATCATAGACCGCGAGATCCGCCACCGTGGCACGGTCCGTGAGACGCCGCTTTTAGACGCCGAAACGATCGACGTCGACCGGGTCGTCGAGTTCGTCGAACGCGAACTCGAGGCCGCAGGCGTCACTCCCGACGCCATCGATACGGGTGCAGTGATCGTCACCGGCGAGACTGCCCGCCGGGAAAACGCCGAACCACTGGCCCACCAACTCGCAGACGATGCCGGTCAGTTCGTCGCCGCGACCGCCGGCGGGGCACTCGAGGCCGTCCTCGCCGGTCGGGGATCAGGGGCAGCCACTCGAGCAGCCAAAGACGGCACAATGGTCGCCAACATCGACGTCGGCGGCGGCACGACGAATATTGCGATCTTCGACGGCACCGGACTCGCGGGCTCGAGCAGGAGGGAGGCCCCAGTCGCAGAGACGCGGTGTCTCGACGTCGGCGGTCGACTCGTCAGATTCGACGACGAGGGCCATGTGACGTCGATTTCGCCGCCGGCCCGAGAGATCGCAGACGTTCGGGAGATCCCACTCGAGGTCGGCAAGCGCCCCAGTGTGGCCGTTCTCGAGGACCTGTCGGCGGCGATGGCCGAGTTGATCGTCGACTGCTGTGTGGGGCCGCCCTTTGATTCGTTGACGCGGTCGCTGTGGATTGGAACGCCCCCGGAGGAGTCACTTCCGATTGAGGCAGTCGTCAAAAGCGGTGGCGTCGGCCGGCTGGTTGCCTCCCCGCCGGACGATCCGTTCGCCTACGGCGACCTTGGCGGCCTGCTCGCGGATGCGCTCGCAACGAACGAGACCGTTCGGTCCTGGTCCGTTCTCGACTCTGCCGAAGACATCCGGGCGACCGTCGTCGGCGCGGGGACGGAGACGACGACACTCAGCGGCCGGACAACGTCGCTCGAGCCCGCGTTGTTGCCGCTGCAAAACGTGCCGGTCGTTCGGGTTCCCGCCATCGACGAGGCGACCGGGACGGACCTCGAGGAAGCGTTTCGGACGGCACTCGCTCGAGCCGACGAGCTATACGATATAGGCGCTGAAGACGCCGTCTCGCTCTCAGTCGACGACGTGGGAAGCCTCGAGTACCGCCGAATCGGGCAGGTAGCCAAGGCGCTTGCAGGCGCACTCGAGGCAGTTCCGTGGTCGCTTCCCGTCGTCGTCGTCACCCGCCAGAACTGTGCGAAAGCACTCGGACAGTCCGTCCGGCGTGGGACGGATCGGCCGCTGGTCGTCGTCGACGAACTGGGCGTCGACGGCGGTGACTATCTCGATATTGGAGAGCCAATGGCCGGCGGCGAGAGCGTGCCAGTCGTCGTCAAAACGCTTGCGTTCGGTGAGTGATCGACTGCCGGTATCAGCGGCGTTCGTCTTCTTGTCGTTCCCAATCGGCGTCGTCCATCTCCTCGAGTTCGTCGGCTGTTAGCCGGTCGTCGCCGCGCGATCGAATCGGCGCGTCGTCGGCTCTGGAGGGGTGGATGTTGAAATTGTGCTCTTTGTACGGATCGGTTTCGGGATCATACGAGAGTTCGCTGCGCTCGAAGAGATAGATGAAAAAGCCAAACAGCGGGATACAGAAGGTGATCGCCGCCCACTTCAGCGGCGGCTCGAGACCGACCCGGCCGGCGTCGTAGTAGGCGACGGCGGTGAGCCCGAGATGCCAGACGAGCGGGATTCCCACGATCACCGCCAGCAGTAGTCTGCTCATAGGTAGCCTACGGCTCGAGCGTACTAAATTGCGGGCCATCACATGTGGAGTTGCCTCTATCGACCTCGTCCGTTGGGGAGCGGTTATCACGCCGAAAGCACTGCATGAGGCGAAGAGAGGCGGCTTACGGGAGGATTAGCTGGATGTGTAAGCGAGGGATGATTCGTGCACATAATCCGGGGGCTCGGCCCGGATCGACGGACAACCAGAGCGTACGACGCGGGCCGTCGAGACCACAGGTAGGCGTATCGGCGGGTTTGCCCGGTCTGTGATTGGACTCCGTGCTATCGGTGACCTACCGGAAAACTAACTCACGGTTGCTCGAGCGAAAGATGGGGTTCGAAAACCGTACAGTCTATGCCGTTTATTTGAGTGAGTGTCGACGCTTCGCTGCCCACCTGGGCGAGAATTACATGTCCGGAACTGACCGCAGTTTATCGAACCGATACGGAAGATATCGCCGGCTGGTCGCGTTCTCGATGGCGCTCGTCGTGGTACTCGCGATGGGTGTCGGTGTCGCGGCGGCCGAAACGAGTGTCACAAGCGGCGAAGACGGTGATACGGACGAAGTGATAAACGAGTCGAGCGAGGAGATAACCGAGACTGAAACCGAAGTCGTAATCGACGGTCCCGATGTCGATGATGACGACGAGCAGACAGCAGACGATGTTGATGTCGATATACCCGCCGGTGACGAGTTCATCGACGAGACCATCGGTGATGACCCGTTTGCCGATCCGATCGGTGAGGATGACTCCGACTCGGTCGCCGAGGATATCTCTGTCCCCGACTCGGTCGGTGACGAAGTCGATATCGACGGTCTGCTCTGATCGCCGTCTAACGTGTCCCTCGAAGCGGTGAGGTCGGGTCCTGGGCGGTGACGACGGCGTCACTCGACGGACTACCACTGATAATGATGGTTGTACCTGTTTACCGGTGATCGCCACACCGGATAGGGCAATCACCGGTAAGAGACTACAACCATCGTTATGATTCCCACCGTCACGAGGTGTGTTGTGCCGAGTTACCGTCGATCGTCAAAACGGGTTGGCGGCCGACGGTCACTGCCTCCCTTTTATACTGCCGGCTGTACCTGTGTGAAGATTCTCGCTACCCCGTGGCAGCGAGAATTGTACATGACTTACAGCCGGTAGTATTAATCGACCAGAAGCTCGATCGCCCCACCCTGTCCAAAGCCCACACAGAGCGTCGCCAGCCCGCGACCGCCACCACGACGGCGCAGTTCGTGGAGTAACGTGACGGGGAGTCGTGCACCCGAGGCACCGAGGGGATGGCCGATGGCGATTGCGCCGCCATTGACGTTGAACCGATCGGGGTCGATTCCCAACTCCTCGCGCGAGTAAATCGACTGGCTTGCGAACGCTTCGTTGAGTTCGACGAGATCGTAGTCATCGATCACTCTGCCCGTTCGCTCGAGCAACTGCTGCGTTGCCGGAACCGGGCCGATCCCCATCACGGTCGGGTCGACACCCGCGACCGCGTTCGATCCGACTTCGGCCAGGATCTCGAGGCCGTGATCCTCGGCGAATGTTTCGCTGGTGACGAGCAAGCCGGCCGCGCCATCGGAGATCTGTGAGGCGTTACCGGGGGTAACCGTCCCATCGGATTTGAACACCGTCGGAAGGTCGGCGAGTTTTTCGGCGGTCGTTCCCGGGCGTAAGCCTTCGTCTTCGGTGATGACGCCGTCGTCAGTCTCGACGGGGACAATCTCGTCTTCGAACCGGCCTTCTTCGGTCGCGGCGACGGCGTTCTGTTGGCTCCGGGCGGCGTACTCGTCTTGGGCCTTGCGGCTGATGTTGTACTCTTCAGCAACCGTCTCGGCAGTCATCCCCATCTGGAGTTCGCCGACGGTGTACAGCTCAGCAAGTCGTGGATGGATGTCGGCAATGCTCTCACCCATCGGCACTCGGCTCATGTTCTCGACGCCGCCGGCGATGACCGCCTCGCGGTTGCCCGCCGCGATGGCATCCGATGCGGAGATGAGCGCCTGCATCGAGGAGGCACACCAGCGGTTGATCGTCGTCGCCGGCACCCCTTCGCCTAGCTCCGAGAGCAGTGCAATGACTCGCGCTAGATTGTTGTCCTGTTCGCCGCGTTGCTGTGCACAGCCCCACATCAAATCGTCAATTTCGTCGCCCTCGAGGCCGGTTTGGGCGATAATCTCGTCGATCAGCGTCACCGAGAGGTCTTCACTACGGACGTCGGCAAATACGCCGTCTTCTTTCCCCTGTGGCGTCCGGACCGCCGAGACGATGACTGGCGTCTGTGACATATGCCATCCACATCGCTTAGAAACTTAAATCCGCCAGAACTCGAAGGGACGTGTCTCGAGTTTTCCTCGCTGCCCACCGAACGACGTGCAATCAGAGTTCGGAGAGCCAGTCATCGCGTCGCGTTCGATTCTTGCGGATATATCGGATATCTCGTGTCAGTTCCCCGTAGTGGTCGATCAGATCCTGCGTCGTGATGATACCGGACATCTCGACCCCATCGACCACGACGAGCTTTTTGACCTGTTCGTCTCCCATCACCGACACCGCGAGTCGAAGGGGCTGGTCGGGGGCAACGGTGACTAGGGGATGGTTTGCTACCGGTTCGGTCGGAATCGCAGACAGCGGTCGGCCGCTGTGATAGGTCGCCAATACGATATCCGACTCCGTGACGATCCCGTACGGATTCCCGTCGGCCGTAATGACGACGCTGCCAACGTCTGCATCCAGCATGCGTTTTGCGACAACCTCGAGCGAACGCTGCCGGTCAGCGGTGACGACAGCTTTGGTCATCACGTCGGCGACCCGTGCACACATACCTCGAGTACTGTCATCAGTTCAGATAGGTGTTCTGCCCGTCGTCGCTTTGCTGTCGATATCGCTGGCGCAGTAAACCGGTTCGAAGCGACCGAGAACAACCCTTATTTTCCGAGCATCGGAAGTAGCGCCCATGAGCGACGACGGACCGATGCCGGAGGTGCCAGATCCCGACCCCGAGGGGACGGATGTTCCCGATGACGTCCAAAAATACGCCCGATTCAAAAAGATGGACGGCGCGGAGTACGATCGCGTCAACGAGTTCCTGCGCGATCGAACCTACGTCACCGCCCGCGAGTGGGCCATCGCCCGACTGTGTGCTGACTTTCGCACCGAAACCGGCGTCGAGATGACCAAAATCGGCGAAAACCTGCCGGAACTGGTTCCGTTCATGACCGATACCTACACGCCACAGGCGGTCAATCAGGCCCGCTCGTCGTTCGAAGACAAAGTCAGAAAATCGGGCGCGACCTTCCTCTATGGGGCGATGTGTGATTTCTTCACCGCCGAAGAACTCGATGACGTGATGTATGAAGCCACCGAAGTCGCCAAATTCTTACTCGAGGTCGAAGGCGTCGACCTGGCCGTCGAGGAGGAACTCGAGGCCGAAGAACGCATCTCGTCCGTGATGCGGGAAGTTCGGGATGCGAGTCAACAGCTGCGAGAACAAGAAGACGACCGCAACGAGTAACCGGTGGTGACGACCCGTCTCAGTCGTCACTGGGGGCCACACTCGAGTCTCCGGTGATCGATTTCGACTGTTCGACCCAGTCGTCGATGTTTTCGGCGACGTAGTCTTTGCCACCCCAGCCGAAAGCGATTCCAACCGCGAGGGCCACCGCAAGGCCGACCGCATAGGCGATCGCTTGTGCGAACGTATACAGGATCGTGACATCGACACCCATCGTGTCGAGGCCGATCACGAGGACGACGAAGTAGCCAAACGCCTTCGTAGCACTTGCCAGCACCGGGGGCGAGCCAAATTGGTTGGCGACGGACGACTGACGGACCTGTTCTGTCATCCAGTTTGCGACCACGAACCCGACAAAGAGGACGATCAAGCCGATGATGATCGGCGGCACGTACCCGAAGACGTCTTGGGCCCAGTGAGAGAGAAACGTACTCGAGCCGACGAACGATCGCACGGCCACCCACTCGAGGGCGAGGACGAACGCGACGGCAGCAATATAGTACTTTGTGAGGACGGCGAGTGATCGTGAAACGCCGTCCTCACTGTCCGGAAACAGAGCGGCAAAGGGCGTTTCGCGGATCGTCTCGTCGATCCCAAGCCGGTGGCTAGCCCGCAGTACCACCGGCTGCAGTTTCCCACCAATTACTAAACCAAGGGCCACGAGTGCAACCGCGCCAATCAACACCGTAATGAACCCGATGAGGTTACCAATAGTGTTTCCGATCGATGCGCCGATCTCCGAGATGATAAACGAGTTGATCATCAGTACCACGTTCCAAAATGGACGGGTTTTCGGTATTATATTTTAATGTTTGTGACTGCAAAGAATTGATGACAGTATCCTGAACGGGATCGGGTCTGGTGACGTCTGTCGCTTCCGACGGCTGATTGGGCAACCACGTGGTGTCGTCTACTAGTGGCTTTCGAGGATCGTCGATGCCGACAGTTCGGTAACGGGGCTATCACCAGCCAGCGCTGTCTCGAGTGCCCCCAGAACCACCGATGGATCGGCGGGTCCACCAGCGGCCGCGACGGTGCCGACCGAGCCCGGATCGAACGGCACACAGAGTTCGTCGTAGACGGCCTCGAGAACGCCTGTGAGTTCGTCCCGGCCGTCGACGAGGACGATTCCGGCGGTGAGTGCGCCGTCCTGTCGGACGCGCTGGGCGAGTCCGACCACCTTCTGTCTCGTCGGTCCCGACCGATTCCCTGTCGTTGGAACCGACAGCGAACGTGTCCCCGGACAGAAGCTCTCGGGTGGCTCGTCACGTTCGACCTCGAGGCAGAGTGCCGAAAGCGCCCGTTCGATACGTCCCATCACGCGTTCGTACCGTTTGGCAAGTCCCTCTCTGACATCTCCGATGGGATCGACGCGGGCAAACGCAAGCGTCGTCTCACCGTCGTAGGCGACAGCCCGCCCGCCGACGGAGCGTTCGATCGGCGAAAAGCCACGTTCGCGGGCTGTCATGCGGGCCCGCTCGTAGCCATCCGTTCGAACGTCTCGAGGCCCGAAGGCGACCTGCCGATGGGGCACCCAGACGCGAACCGCCGGCCCGTCGTCGGCGACACTCGAGAGGAGTTGGTCGGTCACCGCGCGGTCGGCCTCGATCGTCGGCGCTTGCCCGCGAACCAGCCGCATACACGGTATTTTGGGCGACGGGGCTAAAGGCTCTCGTCACCGACTCAGCGGTAAACCAATGGTCGACGACGAGCCAACGACGGACGGACGAAAAAGGAGCCACGGGAGCGAGCCGATTACACTTCCCGAATCGCTGCTCTCACAGTACGTCCGGTTTTCGCTGTACAACTCACCGTTTCCGGCCCACGACAGCGGCTGTGCCGTCGACTGCTACCCCGGAACGCTCGAGGGTGGTCGTACGCTCTCCGCCCCGAGCCCAGTCTCGGGGACGGTCCGCGAAATCCGGACGGTTCGTGCGCCGTCGAAACCGTACGCCGTCCCCGACGACCACCTCATCCTGATCGACTGCGACGGACCAGCACCGCTCGAGGGACTGGTCGCTCGAATCTTACACGTCGAACCGACCGTTTCAGCCGGCGACCGAGTGAGCCCCGGTGATTCACTCGGGCAACTCGTTCGGGCTGGCTTTTTCGCCCCGTGGGTCGACAACCACCTCCACGTTGGCTTTCGCTCACCCGCACAGAACCTCCACCGTGCGTCAGGCTCGGTGGCACTTTCGGTCGGTATCGACCTCCAGGCGCTCGAGTGGGACGGCACCGGGACGGTCCTCGCGACCGGCGAGACCTACGCCCTCCTCGACACCCCACAGGCACCCGACTCCGAGACCGCCTTCGGGGGCATCGGCCTCGAGTGTGGCGGCGAGCGTGGAATTCTCGATGGCGGCGTTCCCCATTACGACGGCGGAGGCATCCTCTCTCCGACGGCAACGGGATCGTACGCCGGCCCCGTCCGACTGAACGGCGACCGCCTCGGCATCGTCGGTGCAGACGGCCGAACCCTCGAGTGGGACGAGCTAACCGTCACGGTCGATGGCGACCCGATCACGGGACTGTCGACGTTCTGTGCACGAGGAGAGGGTGTGGGTGCCAAGCTCATCTGTCCCAACCACGAGCTAGCCGTCGGCGACCGAGTTAGGGTCAGCATTCATACAGTAGCCGACGACTGATTCCGGCACACGAGCAAGAGACCACAAGGATACAAACACTCGAGACCGTATCGTCGGGCATGAAACTGACCACAGTCGTCGACCGACTCGACGAGCAACTCCAGACGGAGGCGTTTGCCGACCTGGATGCCAGCGCAAACGGCCTACAGGTCGGCCCCGACGAATCGACGATCGATCACGTCGCCTTCGCCGTCGACGGCGTCTGCGAGACGTTCGAACGCGCGATCGACGTTGGTGCGGATCTGCTCGTGGCTCATCACGGCCTCTCCTGGGGTGGGTTCGACCGCGTCACAGGCTCAACGTATGACCGCCTGCAGCCACTGCTCGAAAACGATCTCGCGCTGTACGTCTCACACCTGCCACTCGACGGCCATCAGGAACTGGGTAACGCAGCAGGCGTCGCCGACGTCCTCGAACTTGAGGATCGATCGCCGTTCGGTGAACTCGGGCCCGAGTACATCGGCCAGCGTGGCAGTACAAGCGATCCCTACACCCCCTCGGAACTAGCAGACCGACTGGCGACCACCCTCGAAACTGGCGACAAACCGGTCGATGTCCTCGAGTTCGGTCCCGAGGAGATCGAAGAGATAGCAATCGTCACCGGCAGCGGCACCGACTGGCTCGAGGAGGCCGTCGAGGTGGGCGCAGACGCGTTGCTCACCGGCGAAGGGAAACATCCGGTCTACCACGAGGCCAAAGAAGCCGGGATCACCGTCGTCCTCGCCGGCCACTACGCGACCGAAACCTTCGGCGTCCGCTCACTGCAGTCACTCGTCGAGGAGTGGGGTCTCGAGACGACGTACCTCGAGTCACCGACCGGACTTTAAGTAGGCAACCGGCGCACTCGATTGGCAACGATATTGGGCGTAAGACGGTGCTTCCGGTGGGTAGGTCCTTCAGAACGTAACTGGCGAGTTTGTTAGCTGCTGGTTTCCCGGATACTGTGGCGCAAAATCCGGGCCGATACCGGGTTCGGCGGCATGAATATCCGTTTTTACAGAGAGTTTTTCGGTTAGAACTGTCGTTCGATCGGGTAGTTCGTCGATTACAAAACGTCGGTCTGATGGAGAAGGTTGTACTCGCTGGTCTGGCGGCGTCGCCGTCAGTGGCGGGACGACCACCATGTCAGACGACAATCGCATCTCCAGGCGGACTAGCCTCAAAGGTATCGCGGCCACCGGGACGTTCATCGCGGGCGCTGGACTCAGTGTCACCCCGGTGAGCGCCGGCAAGAAGGACAAACCGGATGGCAAGAACGGAAAAAAGACCAAAGACGAAACGGAGAAAAAAGATCCCGATGACGCACCCGAACTCCCCGGTGTACAGCGGCTTAATTTCCGGGCGTGTGACTCGCTTGCGATCTTGTTCAACCAGGCGTTCGTCGAATCGGCCGCCGAAGACGACGGGATCGTCAAAAACGTCCGGATCCGGATGTACAACGCAGACCGGGAGATCATCGAGAACTACGATCGAACGATCACGGTCGATGACTTGCGATCGACGACGCTTCACGGTGAAGACGACGTCGACGATGTTTTTGCCTGGACGTTCAACAGCTACCAGTTCTACGACCGACCGTTCCGGGCCGGCGATCGAGTCGTCGCCGTAACACTCGACGGCACGACCTTCCAGAACCCCAACGACTGTGCCGAACCCTTCCAGACCGTTCCCGACACCGACGGACAGGTCGATTTAGAGGAGATCGGGTTCAATTCTGTCTGCATCGACTCCGAACGCGGCGTCGCCCGATTCCTCGTACTCAACAACAACCTCGAGCAGGTGACTCTCGAGTATGCAGTCGAGGAAACGGGCGAAAGTGGGACCGTCTCGGTCGAGCCGGCGAGTATAACCTACTTCGAGGTCGCAACCGACGATGGTGAGGCGACCGTCGGGCTGTTCGCCGACAGTGAACAGTTTGGGGCCGCTGAAAGCGGCGAGACCGAATGCATTCCGCGCGATCAGGTTTCGTTTAACTTCGAATGTGTTGACACCTCCGAAGAGGCGGCACAGTTTCTCATCCACAATGGGACTGGTTCCGATCTGACGTTCGTCTACTACGTCCCCGAGACTGGCGAGACCGGCCGCATCACGGTCGAAGACTCGCTTGCGAGTTCCGAGACGTTCTGGGTGAACGCGCCGGACGGTGAGGTAACTGTCGGGTTGTTCTACGAAGGTGAAAACATTGCAGTCGCCGAAAGCGATCCAGACGAGACCTGCGAAGACGAATCCGATTCGGCCGCCATTGTGTTCCAGGTTCCGGAGTGACGCAGCCGTCGAGAGTTAACTGACGGTCCGAGATGATCCGTCGATCGCTGAGCCTTCCAAATCGCGGCCTTGAAACCGCTGGCCGACCGATGAGGACGTATGACTGACGACGAGAACGACCACGCAAACGGCCATCACGAACCCGAACGGGAAACCTTCTCCCACGATCCGATCGGACATGCGTCGGTTCGAGGGGGGATGACCGTCGGCGAATTTGCCGACGAGTACGGCCACGTCGGCCTCGGTGCAGCAGACCTCCACAAGGCTGTCGGCCTGACTGAAGCGATGTTCGACGACGACGTGACGGTCTTTTTTTCGCTCGCTGGCGCGATGGTCCCCACCGGAATGCGTCGGATCGTCGCCGACCTGATCCGCGATGGCTACATCGACGTGCTCGTGACGACCGGAGCGAACCTCACCCACGACGCCATCGAAGCCATCGGCGGCAAACACCACCACGGGGAGGTTACCCCCGAAGGGAAGACCGAGCGCGAACACGACGAAACCCTCCGTGATGAGGGTGTCGACCGAATCTACAACGTCTATCTCCCACAGGAATTTTTCGCGACGTTCGAATCACACCTCCGCGAGGAGGTCTTCCCAACCCTCGCCGAGGAGTGCAAAAAAGAAGGGTCGGTTTCGATCCAACGACTCACCCACGAACTCGGCCGGGCAAACGCCGAGATCAACGACCGTGACGACGTCGAGGAGGGCCCCGGAATCGCCGCCGCAGCCTACGAACACGACGTGCCAATCTACTGTCCAGCCGTCCAGGACTCCGTCCTCGGCCTGCAGGCGTGGATGTACTCTCAGACCACTGCCTTCAGTCTCGACGCACTCAGTGACATGACCGATCTCACCGACCACGCATTCGACGCCGACGAAGCCGGTGCGTTCATCGTCGGCGGCGGCGTCCCGAAAAACTTTACCCTCCAGACCATGCTCGTCACTCCTCGAGCATACGATTATGCCGTCCAGCTAACGATGGATCCAAAACAGACCGGCGGGCTCTCTGGTGCCACCCTGGAAGAAGCCCGTTCGTGGGGCAAACTCGAGAAAGACGCCGAGAACGTCTCCGTCTACGCCGACGCGACGATCACGCTGCCGCTGGTCATCGCCGCAGTTCGCGACCGACTCGAGTCCTAACACGCTCTGCAGTGTCACTGTTCACTTTACCAGGAACGAACAACGTGTCGGATCTACCGTTCAACTTGTCGCTCGATTAGCTGTCGCAGAAAGCCTAGGCCGGG
>LFCJ01002641.1_pt1 | contig 12973 bp, 12 predicted proteins | sample 643141 | NCBI WGS metagenome assembly LFCJ01 (sample SAMN03766243, study PRJNA286221) | soda lake metagenome | biome: soda lake; feature: Kulunda steppe; material: water; isolation source: sample B1-Br-g2 brine of Lake Bitter-1 | place: Russia: Kulunda steppe | collected 2010-07 | reverse complement strand
TGAGGTGGACGTTGTGATAGTCACCGTTTTCATCTTTGGCACCGCTTGGACTCAGCTTCTTTTTCCGTACCATCGCGGTATTCTAGAACGAACTTCGCCGCAGGATATACTTAAGTGTTTTCTCCGACACGTCCATGTGTTGACCGTGGGACGACAGTGAACGGAACCGACACGTCTCGCGTGGGTGTCAGCGCAGTTTGACCAGGCACCCTATTTAAAGATACCGCCGCCGGCAGCCGGTTTTCGGGGATATCTTTATAATAAATCGTGCGCTGAATTGACATGGAGACAAACCATGGTACGTGAAGACGGTAAGCGAAACTTTGCGCTGCGCGAGTCGAACGGTGAAGAAAGCAGTGTCTTTTCGGGCAACACACCCAGACAGGCCGCACTCAAAGCCGCTCGACGACTCGAGCCGGCGCCAAGTGAGGAAGACGCTGAGACGACCACCCTTCGACTCCGCGAGAAGGGAACGAGTAAGCTCCACATTTACGAAGGGTGGGCGTGGGAGGAGGATGCCCCGGACGACAAACCCGACTGGATGCCCGGTGATATTACCGAAGCAAACGTTTCGAAAGAGGGAATCAAGCACTTAGAGGAGTAATCGAGGCGGCTTTCTTCGGGGTGAAACGAGCGACTCGAGCAGTGCGCTGGGGGCCATGGGTCACACACTCGACGCGTTTTTCACGGTCTACACACTCGACGCGTTTTTCACGGTCTATCCGGTAGGAACAGGTAATGAAGGTAGTCACCCTCGGACCGGAGGGAACCTATTCCCACCGCGCGAGTCGTGCCGTCGGCGAGGAGATCACGTTCCGCCAGTCGGTGACCGCAATCGTCGAAGCGGTCGCCAACCGCGAAGCCGACCGTGGCGTGATCCCGATCGAAAACAGCATCGAAGGAAGCGTCACCGAAAGCCTCGATGCCGTCGCGGAGTACGACGTTGCCGTCGTCAAAGAGATCGTCACGCCGATCCGCCACGCGCTGCTGGCACAGGAACCGACGTTCAGCACGGTCGCCAGCCACTCCCAAGCGCTTGCCCAGTGTCGAAGCTACCTGGACGCGGAGTATCCCGACGCGACGCTCGAGGCGGTAGCCAGTACGGCCCGTGGCGTCGAACGAGCCCGCGAGGACGCCTCAATTGCGGGAATCGCTCATCCAGACAACGGCGGTGACGGCCTCCAAGTGCTCGCCGAGGACATACAGGACCAGACATCCAACGCGACGCGGTTTCTGGTCGTCGCCCCCGTCACCGATCGTTCTGAGGCGGGCGGAAAGACCTCGATGATCGTCTATCCCAACGCTAACTATCCGGGACTCCTCCTCGAGTTGCTGGTTCCCTTTGCCGACCGGGATATCAACCTCACGCGAGTCGAGTCCCGGCCCAGCGGCGAGCGTCTTGGCGATTACGTCTTCCACATCGATGTCGCTGCCGGCCTCTACGAACAGCGGACAAAGGAGGCGATCGCCGACTTAGAGGAGATTGCTGAAAACGGCTGGGTTCGTCGGCTTGGCTCCTATGACGTCCAGCACGTCGTCGACTGACCGGGTGCAAGCGGGTTGTGTGTCACGCAACGTTCTGACCTTCTGCTGGGGGCAGAATTTATTTCGCTCGAGCGCCTATTTCAAGTCATGCGATCAAACCCGTTTAGCGACCTCGAGGAACTGCTCGACCGCGTGAGCCGCCAGGTCGAAGAAGGAATGCTCGAGGGGACCGGCTTTCCGGTTCCCGGAACGGTCGCGGTCGACGTTGCTGAGTATGCAGACTCCTACGTCGTCACTGCGGATCTGCCGGGGTACGAGCTCGACGCCATCGAGGTAACGTTAGAAAAGCGGACGCTGGAACTCGAGGCGACGCGTGCGTTAGCGTCGGAAGGCAAAGCAGGAGAGGCTGTCGACGGTCACAGTCACGATGATGACGGCGAGCACGAGCACGAACACGGTCATGACAGCGAGCACGACGACCACGAACACACCGACGACGGTCCCGAGCGCTATCTTCGCCGTGAACGGCGGCGACGGACCGTCCGCCGACGGCTGACGATGCCCGGACCGGTCGCAGAAGACGAGGTCACGGCAAGCTACGATGATGGAGTGCTCACTGTGACGCTCCCAAAACGGACGGATACTGAAGCGTCAAAACGAATTACGATCGACTAATCACGACCGTCAGCTAAACCTAACGGTTTTCCACGAGGTTTATTATTGTTGGCTCACTGGAGGATTCCATGAGCAAGCGGCTCGAGGAAATTGAGGGTGGCGACGGGCCAATACCGGCCCGGTACCGGACACTCCGTAACACACTCACAGCCGGTGTCATCGATCTCGACCCCTCGGGACAGATCGTCGGCGTCAATGAGCCGTTCCTCGAGCGGACGGGTGTCTCACGTGAGGCTATCGAAGGTGAGCGCTATACTGCGGTTCTCGGTGGGGCAGCGGCTGACCATCTCGAGGCGCTCGTCGACGGCTCGGCCGACATACTCGAAGGGAGAGAGGGACTGGTTTGGGCGGCCGTCTCAGATGGAGTGGAAATGGAAGTGGAAACGGGCGCGGAAGCAGAAATAGAATCGAGAGCAGAGGTGACGGTACCGACAGGGCCAGAGGGAGACCGCCCCCGGAACTGTCAGTGTCGGATCCACCCCATTATAGACGACGGCCACTACCACGGGTCGGTCATCGTCCTCGAGTGGGGAGCCGAAACCGACAGCCGTCACGAGGGTGTCGGTGTCGGGCAGACCGAAGCAGACACCAGACACGAACTCGAGCGACGAAACCGTCAGCAGTCAGCGATTGCGACGCTCGGCGAGCGGGCCCTCGAATGTGATGACCTCGATCAACTCATGGCTGAGGTAACCCACAGCGTCGCCGAGACGCTCGAGGCTGACTACTGCAAAGTGCTCGATCTCGACGATGACGACCGGGAGCTACGGCTGCGCCAAGGCGTCGGATGGCAAGCGGGGATCGTCGGGTCGGCAACCGTCGCCGCCGACGAGAACTCACAGGCGGGCTACACGCTACTGTCAGCCGGACCGGTTGTCGTCACCGATCTCGAGAGTGAGACGCGATTTTCGGGGCCGGCGTTGCTGACCGACCACGATGTGACAAGCGGGATCAGTGTCATCATTGGCACTCTCGAGGAGCCGTGGGGTATTCTTGGCACACACGACACCGACCACCGGCAGTATACCGACGACGATGTGACCTTCATCCAAAGTCTCGCCAACATTCTCGCAACTGCCATCGAACGCCGAGAACGCGAACAGCTTCTCGAGCGCCAGCGCGAACAGTTGGCGACGCTTGACGAACTCAACAGCGTCGTCCGCAGCATTATCGACACCGTCATCGAACAGTCGACCCGCGAGGAGATCGAAGGGGCCGTCTGTACGGGACTCGCCAACGCCGACTCTTATGCGTTTGCGTGGATCGGCGAGGTTGACCGGGAGAGCCAACAAGTTAGACCACGAGCCAAAGCCAACACCGGCGGCTATCTCGAGGAGGTGACGATTTCAGCCGATCCGGACGTTGAGTCCGGACAGGGGCCAACGGGCCGAGCGATCCGGACTGGCCAGATGGCGGTGACCAATGACGTCCTCGAAGATCTGCGCCACAAGCCCTGGCGGGAGTCAGCCCGCGAGTACGGCTACCAGTCGTCGGCAGCGATTCCAATCGTCCACGAGGGAGCTACCTATGGCGTGTTAAACGTCTACACCGAACGGCCACAGGCGTTTGCCGACCGCGAGCAGGCGGTGATCGGCCAGTTGGGTGAAATCGTCGGGCACGCCATTGCCGCGATCGAACGCAAGCGTGCGCTGACCAGCGACGAACTGGTTGAGATCGAACTGCAGTATCGCGGTCTGTTCGACACCGTCGATGTTCCCGAAACCGACGACCGGATTCGCTTCGATCAGACGGTACCGATCGGTGGCGGCCGGTACGTCGTCTACGGGACGACGACCGACAATGGCCTCGAGACGCTGCGAGCGGTTGTCGAAGCCGAGCCACGGTGGGAGACGCTGACGGTGATCAGCCACGCGTTCGGCGACGTCAGATTCGAGATTCGACTGGCCAAATCGGACGTGATATCGACGGTGACGAGTCACGGCGGGTCCGTCGAACGAGCCGTCCTCGAAGAGGGCGACCTTCAAATGACGGTTCGGCTGCCACAGGGGGCTGACGTGCGACAGCTTATCGACGCCTTACAGGAACATACTCCCGGCATCGAGCCACTAACACGGCGACAGGTGTCGCGCTCTGACTCGAGTACCCACCAACTCAGCAACGCGTGGGTTGGGGATCTGACCGACCGCCAACGGGAGTCACTCGAGGCGGCGTACTTTGCTGGGTTCTTCGAGTGGCCTCGCGAGCGTACCGGCGAAGCGGTCGCGGAGTCGATGGATATCTCGCCGGCGACCTTCCACCAGCACGTTCGAGCGGGGAAACGAAAGCTGTTGGAGACGCTTCTCGAGGGTGAGGGTGAGCACCAAGACCGGGAGTGAGGGCCGTCGACGAGATGTGGGAGTTCTTTTACCATCGCCCGAACAACGGGAAGCTATGAGCTACGAGCCCCAGAAATTGGAAGCTGACTGGCGACAGCGGTGGGCCGAATCGGGGCGCTACGAAGCAGATCCCGACGGCCGCACCGACGATGACGCCACGTTCGTGACGGTTCCCTATCCCTATCCGAGCGGTGGCATGCATATCGGGCACGCCCGCACCTATACCGTCCCCGATGTCTACGCCCGGTACCGCCGCCAGCAAGGCGACAACGTCCTCTTTCCGATCGGCTGGCACGTCACTGGAACGCCGATCGTCGGTGCCGTCGAGCGGCTGAAAAAAGGCGACGAAGCCCAGATCGATAGCCTCCAGAACGCCTTTGGCGTCTCCGAAGACGACCTGCGCAACCTCGAGACACCGATGGGCTACGCTCGCTACTTTATCGAGGAAGCCGACTGCAGCTACAAAACCGGGATGCAACAGTTAGGACTCTCGATCGATTGGCGACGGGAGTTTACCACCAACGATGAGCGCTATCAGCGGTTCATTACCTGGCAGTATGAGACCCTCCGTGAGCGCGGGCTCTTAGAGAAGGGGCTCCATCCTGTCAAGTACTGCACCGAACAGAAAAATCCGGTGACGACACACGACCTACTTGAGGGAGAGACCGTCGAATATCAGGAGTATACGCTGGTGAAGTTCGCCGGTTCGGCCGGAGACGATGGGGACACTGAAACCATCTTCCCGATGGCAACGCTCCGCCCCGAAACCGTCCGCGGCGTGACCAACGCCTATATTGATCCTGAGGGAACGTACGTCGAGGCGAAAGTCAATGACGAACGCTGGGTGATATCAACTGAGGCCGCCGAGAAACTCGAGTTACAGGAACGCGACGTCGAAATCCTCGCCGAGCGCACCGGTGACGCCTATGTCGGCCAGTCGGTCTCGAATCCGATCACCGGCAACGAAGTACTCATCCTTCCAGCATCCTTCGTCGACCCCGATAGCGGAACCGGCGTCGTGATGTCGGTGCCGGCACACAGCCCCGACGACTACCTTGCACTCGCGGAGGCGAAAGCCGACCGGGCCCGACTCGAGTCCTACGGGCTCGATCCCGCGGCGGTGGGAGCCATTGAGCCACGGGCGATTCTTACCGTCGAGGGCTACGGCGAGATTCCGGCGAGAGACGCCGTCGAGAGTGCTGGCATTACGGAATCGGATGATCCCGATCTGAAGGAAGTCACCCAACAATTGTACAACCGCGAGTTCCACCAGGGCGAGCTCAACGACGAGTACGGCGAGTACGCCGGCGCGGTCGTCGAAGCCGTCCGTGAGGAACTCAAAGCCCACTTCCAAGGACAGGGGGCGTTCGACACGATGTATGACTTCCCCGAGCCCGTTATCTCTCGAGCCGGTGGCAAGGTCGTCGTCGCCAATCAGGAGACCTGGTTCCTGCGATACAACGACGAGGCCTGGAAGGGGAAAGTCCGGGAGGCCATCGCCCAACTCGATGCAATCCCCGAAAACACCCGCGAGCAGTACGAACACACCGTCGGCTGGCTCCAGGAGTGGCCCTGCATCCGAAACTACGGCCTTGGCACGCCGTTGCCGTGGGATACGGACTTCATCATCGAACCGCTTTCGGATTCGACGATCTACATGTCCTATTACACCGTCGCCCACCTGCTCGCCGATATTCCGGCCGAGGAGTTGACGACGGACTTTTTCGACACGCTCCTCCTCGGCGAGGGCGACCACCAGCAAGCCCTCGAGTTGCGCGAGGAGTGGGACTACTGGTACCCCATCGATTACCGCTGTTCGGGGCCGGATCTGGTCTCGAATCACCTCACCTTCTTCCTCTATCACCACGCCGAACTCTTCGACTCGCGTAACTGGCCCGAAGGCATCACCGTAATGGGGATGGGCTTGCTCGAGGGCGAGAAGATGAGTTCCTCGAAGGGCCACGTCGTCCTTCCGAACGACGCCGTCGACCGGTATGGCGCTGACACCGTTCGCTTCTTCCTGCTTAACAGCTCCGAGCCGTGGCAGGACTTCGACTGGCGAGCCGACGAAGTCGGCACCACCCGCGACCAACTCGACCGGTTCTGGAACCGGGCGAGGGGGCTGATCGACGGTCCCAACGGTGAACGCGACTTAGAACGGATCGACCGCTGGCTGCTCGCAAACCTCCAAGAGACCGTCGAAGAGGCGACGGCAGCAATGGAGCGGTTTGAAACCCGTACCGCAAGCCAGGTGGCCTTCTACCAGTTCGAAGAAAAGCTGAAATGGTATCGCCGCCGAACCGACACGGAGCGGGCGGGTGCCCGTTTTACGCTTCAGACGGTCCTCGAGACGCGACTGCGCCTGCTTGCCCCCTTCATCCCGTTCATGGCCAACGAACTCCACGAGCGGCTTACCGGCGAGCCGGCGGATGATGTGCCGTGGCCGGCTGTCGTTCCCGAATTCGAAGACGAAGCCGTCCTCGCCGAAGAGACGCTTGTCGAGGGGCTCCTGGAGGACGTTCGCGACATCGTCGGTGTCACGGATACCGACCCCGAGACGATTCGTGTCTACACCGCCGCCAGTTGGAAAGGCAAGGTGTTCGACCAAGTCATCGAAACTGGCCCCGATATCGGTGCGGTGATGGGACAGGTAATGCAAAACGAAGCCCTCCGTGAGAAGGGCAACCAGGTCAACGATCTGGTCCAAGAACTCGTCTCCTTTGCCCGCGAGCACAACGACGCCGAACTTGAGACGCTGCTCGAGGTCGATGAGACGGCAGTGTACGAGGCGAGTGCTAACTTCCTCGCCGAGGAGTTCGACGCTGACGTCGAGGTGTACCGCGAGGATGACGATCCAGTCGATCCCGCAGATAAGGCTCGCCATGCCAAGCCGTTCCGGCCGGCGATTCACCTCGAGTAGTATAAAAACGATCTGTCGCGTTATTCTTCGTCTAACTCACTCCACGCAACCGACCCTTCCTCGAGAATTCGCTCCGGATCAATCGCGTCGTGATTGAGGAGGGAGACGAGCGGTTCGTCTGGAATCCTCCCCTCATCGGTTTCGGGGTCGATCGGTTCGGCCGCCGGACCCTCGAGGCCGTCACCGACGACAAGGCGCATACCCATCCCAAACCGTTCGTGCGGTGGACAGTACAGATCCCAGACGCCGGGTTCGGGAAACTCACAAAGCCAGTAGGTACCGGTATCCATCAGCGGTGAGGAAACGGGCTCTGCGCCCTCCGGCGCGCGGTGAACCAGTCCGAAGGCCTCGTGGAGGACAGCGACGCCGTGGTCGAGTGTATTGAAATTGAATCGAACGACATCGCCGGGTTCGATAGCCAGTCCAACGGGATCAAAATAGAACGTCGGGTGATCTGACCCTTCGGCTGGATCGCCAATCATGAGATTGATTTCGTGATCTGATGGAACTGGCTCTTCGTCGTCCATCGACGTCGACGGGTAGCCGTATCGTGGGTGTAACGATTGGTCCTCGGAGTTTGATTCGTCTGCATCTGCAGTTTGCTCATCACCGAGACAGCCTGCAAGTGACAGTGCCCCAACTGAGCCGACTGCTGTAAGAACGGTACGACGACGTGTCCGCAATTGTTCCCCTCCCATAGGATGTTAGTCAAATGAATAGTATAAAACTCTGTCTTCTTTTAACCCATCGCAGTCGTGCGTTTCTTTCAGCTGATAACAATGTAAGATCAATTTTATAGCTGGAAGAGAATTCTCCTAAGACCGTCTCGGAACAGCTACAACAGCCCGTGCTCGAAGGAATTTCCCGTTTCGATTGGAGGCGTCTGCGTTACCCCAAATATATCGGCCCATAAATCAGATCATGGAGGCCGAGTGTGAGGGCAATAATACCTGCCGAAATAGCCCACGCAGTCGCCGTATATCGCCGGCTTTCGGTAAGAATCCCGGCGACGAGCGCTGGGAGCACGCCAACCGTCGCTGCTGGACACACGACTAAGACAACCGTCCAGAACGGCGAGCCGACTGGCCACACGCCAATGGCATCAAACGCCAGAATCCAGCCGATTTGGGCATAAAAGACGAGCGCAAGAGCAATCACCAGCGCCACGCCACAGACGGCGGTGACCGCAAACGCCATCCCCTCGAGGTCGTTTGATGAGTCCTCGACATCGCTCATTGCCGGCCCTTTCGTGCCAGCAAAAATAGGCACTGTGGTGTGAGCCAGCGATTAGCGGCCGGCACCGACGAGGTCGAACGCAACGCCGTTGTCGTTCGCCTCGGCGTGTTTGTACGCGACTCGAGCGGCGGCCACATCCTGGATCGCTAGTCCCGTCGAGTCAAACACCGTGATCCCCATCTCGTCGATTCGCCCGGCTTTGGTCCCCACGACGAGTTCACCGATTTCGCCGTACAGATCCTCCTCAGTAAGTGTCCCGGCCGCCCACGGGACGTTGATCTCGCCCGAATGCGTACACTGCTCGTAGTCGTCGATGACGATCGTTGCGGATTTGAGGAGTTCGTCGGCCAACTCGTGTTTGCCCGGTGCATCGGCTCCGATGGCGTTGATGTGGGTATGAGGACCAACAGCCTCGAGGTCGACGAGTGGCTCCTCGACAGGCGTGACCGTCGAGAGTACGTCACAACCGGCGGCTTCCGCGACCGAACCGGACCGGACGTCAAACGCCTCACCAAACCGGTCGATAAAGTCAGCGACACGCGCTGCATCGAGATCCGAAACAACCACCTCCTCGATGGGGCGGACCTCGCTAATGGCCTCGAGTTGGGTGTAAGACTGTACCCCTGCGCCGATAATGCCGAGGGTTCGGGCATCCTCGAGTGCGAGATAGTCGGTGGCGACAGCGGCAGCTGCCCCGGTGCGTTTCATTGTGAGTGTCGTGCCGTCCATGATCGCGAGCGGAAAGGCCGTCTCAGGATCGGAGTAGATCATCGTCCCGATCACCGTTGGGAGGCCGTGGTCACGCGGGTTATCGGGGTGGACGTTGATCCATTTCAGGCCGGCGGCGGCCCACTCCTCGGTTGCCAAGTAGGCGGGCATCGACCGAAAATCGCCGTTGTACTGGGGGAGATCGATGTAGGATTTCGCCGGCATCTGGGCATAACCGCGTTCGTAGGCGCCAAAAGCATCTTCGACGGCCTCGATGACCTCGCCGATCCGGGCGTTTGCCTCGACCGCCTCGCGATCCAAAAGAAGAGTGTTCATATGAGGAGTTTCTCGAGCGGTCACTTAGCTGTGGGTGAGATACTAGAAATGGCAGTCTCGAGAGCCTCGAGTGGGACCACGAAACTGGACAGCGTGAGTTGACCCCGATCTCAAAAGGCGTCAGCAGCCCGGAGAATAAAAAGCGCACCGACGATCGCAAAGAGACTCCCGATAATCGTAAGCAGCGAAGACATCGACTGTATATGATCGGGGCTGATCGCTGCTGCGAGGTGGTTGGATCCGACTACCACAAACGCACCGGCGACTGCCAGTATCCACCCTTGTTTTGCCTGCTCCATGTACTGCAGGCTCGGTCCGATGATCAAATGCGTACCGGTATTCGTCTTTAGGTCGGTTGTCGGCGACCGCAGCAAAAAACGGGTTGGAATTCGAGTCGAGTTGAGTTGCGTCGAGTCAGGGCAGGCCGGTTGGGGGTCGGTTGTAAGTAAGCGTTGACCTGCGCTTACATCATGCCGCCCATGCCACCGCCCATGCCGCCCATGCCACCCATGCCGCCGCCCATGCCGCCGCCCGGTGGCATCTCCTCGTCGTCATCGTCGCCGGTCTTTCCGCCGACGAGGTCACCGGCTGCGATGACGTCATCGATACGAAGGAGCATGACTGCGGCTTCGGTCGCGCTCTCGATAGCCTGCGTCTTCACGCGCAGGGGCTCGTAGACACCTTCGGCTTCCATGTCGATTACGTCGCCGGTGTAGGCGTCGAGTCCAGCGGCGGTGTCGCCGCCGTCGTGTGCACTCCGGAGTTCGACCAGCGAATCGATGGGATCGAGTCCGGCGTTCTCGGCGAGCGTGCGTGGGATGATCTCGAGGGCGTCCGCAAAGGCTTCGATCGCGAGTTGTTCGCGGCCGCCGACGGAGTCTGCAAAGTCACGCAGCGCGAGGGCGAGTTCGACTTCGGGTGCGCCGCCGCCGGCGAGCACCTGGCCGTCCTCGATGGTCGTTCGGACGACTCCCAGCGAGTCGTCGATGGCACGGTCGATTTCGTCGATAACGTGGTCAGTGCCACCGCGGAGGATCAGGGTGACCGCTTTGGCGTCTTTGACGTCCTCGACGAACGTCTTTTTCTTGCCGCCGATATCCCGCTGGGCGATGGTGCCGGCGAAGCCGAGGTCGTCTTCGGAGAGATCATACACATCGGAGACGACGGTTGCGCCGGTCGACCGGGCGAGCCGTTTGGCGTCGCCGTCTTTGACGCGACGGGCGGCGTAGATGCCCGCTTGGGCGAGGAAGTTCTGGGCAGCATCGTCAATACCGTCACCGACGAAGACGGCGTCAACGCCGAGATCGACGAGATGGTCGACCATCTCCTTGAGCTGGTTCTCTTCCTGCTCTAGGAACTGCTGGAGCTGGTCCGGATCGGTGACGTTCACTTCGGCGTCGATCTCGGTCTCTTTGACCTCGAGTGCGCCGTCGATGACTGCCACGTCGGCGTCCTCGACGAGCCACGGCATGTTGTCAGCGGCGCGTTTCTTGTCGACAATCACCCCTTCGACGAGTTCGGAGTTTTCGATGGAGCCGCCAACGGATTTGACGATCGAGACGTTTTCCGTGTCAATACCCTCCTCGTCGGCGACTGTCTGGACCGCACGGACGACGAGTTCGGCGAGCAGTTCCTTTGCGTTCTCTGCGCCTTTGCCGGTCATTGCCGTCGCGGCGATCTGCTCGAGTACCTCGGTGTCCTCGGCGTCGACGTCGATGGCGATTTCCTCGAGTTCCTCGCCGGCTTTTTCGGCGGCTTGGCGGTAGCCCTGTGCGAGGGTGGTGGCGTGGATATCCTGCTCTAAGAGGTCTTCGGCACGTTTGAGCAGTTCACCGGCGACGACGACGGCGCTTGTGGTGCCGTCGCCGACTTCGCTCTCTTGGGTTTCGGCCACTTCGACGATCATGTTGGCCGCCGGGTGGTCGATATCCATCTCCGAGAGGATGGTGACGCCGTCGTTTGTGACGACGACCGAGCCCGAGGAGTCGACGAGCATCTTGTCCATCCCTTTTGGGCCGAGTGTGGTACGGACGGCCTCCGAAACGGCCTTTCCGGCGGTGATGTTCATCGACTGCGCGTCTTTCCCGGAGGTCCGCTGGCTGTCCTCCGAAAGTACGATGAGGGGCTGGTTGCCCATCTGCTGTTGTGCCATAGTAGGAGAGAGATTGTTTGCTATTCTATATAAATTTACTGGTCTTCGTCAGGACGAATCACCACACGTCGGCCCATGAGACACTCTTGTCACACGTTGACATTCGCCGTTTTATATACCAGTAGATAGTAGCACGATTTCAAAAAATGTATGCATGTCAATAGGTCTCTACGGGTACTCCATCAAATAGCTTGAAGTCGTCCGTGTTTTGGGTGACAACTGTTGCTCCTGCCGCTTTAGCAACGGCGGCAATCAATAAATCTCCAGAGAGGGAATTTATTTTATCCTGATTCACCGTTTCATCCCGGTGAAATGCCGCTTCTAACTCGCCGGCAATAAAGGCATGTTCCATCTGAAATGGAAGGATAGTCGTCCACTCAAATTTTGACTGTATCTCAACTGAATCGAGTTTCCCTTGAATCTCCCTTCCAACGGCAATTTCTTTGATGTTCAGTGTCGTCGTTACGAACTCCTCTTCTTCGTGCGTTTCAAGATAGTCTTTAACCGCTTCTCGCCCAGCCCAGTAATGGATGAGGAACGTGGTATCAAGCAGTTTCATCTTCTGCCTCTATATCCGCGAACTCATCAAGCGCCTCTTGTTGCCGTGTGGAAAGCCCTTCACTTGTTTGGTCACGAGAGTCCTCAACGATTTGTTCGAGTTCGTCGGCTTCTCCTTTGGAGAGTGTTCCGAATCCCTCACGCCAATCGACAGTCGTGTCATCCAATATGCGGTTCATAAGATCCGTGAAGCTCTCATCCTCTCGTTTTCGAGCCTTCAACCGCTCATATACGTCATCTCGGATGCCGATGGTTTTTGTCCCCATAGTTTGTGTATACATACACAAACACAAAATTGTTTCTGGTAGTTCCAACGCTGAACTGAACAAAGAAGTGGTCTTACCAACTACTGATACAGATTTGAAACCGATCGCCCGGCAAAAACCGACTCACTCGGAGCCGGGATACCGGTGGTACTGCATCCCCTGATGTTTCATCTCGTTGTGCTTCTGCTCTAAGAAGGAGTAAACGGCCCCGTGAGGAGCACCATCGAGGAGCATTTCTGCGGCGCTCCGGACGGCCTCGACTTGTGGCGGGGTGCCGATGGCACCCAGTGTCGAGCCATAG